>Ga0137399_10000651_pt1 | contig 14300 bp, 11 predicted proteins | sample czorhiz316metaG_FD_104810 | JGI IMG/M metagenome (GOLD analysis project Ga0137399, IMG submission 104810) | Vadose zone soil microbial communities from Angelo Coast Range Reserve, California, USA - czorhiz3.16 metaG | ecosystem: Environmental > Terrestrial > Soil > Vadose zone | place: USA...
CCCAACCGCGCTACTACCAGGCGGTACAAGATCTTGGCTTAAGCCACGGCGACAACACAGGTATGTGGATGTTGAACTACCCATTTCCCTACGAAAAGCCAGACGTAGCACAATCCTTCGCCTCTCTTCGTGATCTGCTCCTCAGCGCTGTGAATGAAACCGACAAAGAGAAATTCGCGACACTCGCAAAGCAGTACATTCGGGAGCGCCAGAAGTTTTTCGCGCGACTTTCCTCCGACGATCACAAGTATTTGAGCTTCCAACTCTGGCAGGAAGGGACCGCTCGCTATACAGAGATTAAGGCCGCCGAGGCTGCAGCGCAGTACCAACCAACCCCGGAGTACGCTGCCCTCTCCGACTTCGAGTCGTTCACAACCTATGCTGCAAAGGCCAGAACCGAGACTCTCAACGAACTCAGGCAAGCCGATCTCGCCAAGATGAAGCGCTTGGCCGTCTATTCGTTCGGCGCCGCCGAAGGCCTGCTGCTCGACCAACTCGACCCGAAATGGAAGGACGGATATTTTGAGCACTTGCTGTCAACGGAATCATTCTTCGAAAAATGATGATCTATTCTTAAAGCGACTTATCGCGACAGAGCGCATGACAGGTTGGGGGGGGCGGCGAATTGCAGTTCATGCGACCCACTGTTTGCACGACTTGATGTAGTGATCTACATTTTGGATTATGAATACGAAGGTCATCGCTCATTCCCCGCAGCCCAGACGCAACTTGTTTCTTTTCAAACCGTACATCCACCTTTGAAACGCCACGAACTCTTTCGAGCGCTTTCTTCACCGTGATTGAGCGCGGGAGGAGCATACCGCGGCTCGATACTCTGCTGATCGTCTCTGAGCACCTTGGAGTGGCGGTGTCAGAGTTGCTGGAAGGACTGAAGCATTGAACGCGACTCGGTATGGAATGGTCGTTGTGGAAAAGGCACAACGAATTGGCGAACTACAGGATCCGATTAAGCGACCGCGCTAAGAAGCGCAAGAAGCTGACAATGAATTGGGTGGCGTAGGTGCGGGATGCCGTAACCGATAAGGTCTGCGAAACTCGAGAGGCGGAACTCGGAAAAGGCCCCACCAATTTCGAGAAGCAAAACCGAACGGGCGGGCCACTCGCCGAGGCACTCGGGTCAATCAGAATCCTCGGTACCCTTACTGGATTTCTCGGTCGTCGTAGCTTCCTTTGTCGGCGTAGAGCTGGCTTCTTCGAAAGCTTTTCTTGCCAGGCCGCGCCAGCGCGCATACTGCTGCGCGCAAAAATGGGTTCCCGTAACTCCAATTTGACTCAGGAACTCTTCAACCTTCGCAATGTACTCTTCGCTGTTTAGTGCCATCTCAGCTCTCTTTTTGATCGGCGATAGATCGAATGGCAATTGGGCATTTAGATCGCGCTCAACCTTTGCTTTCCCCAGTTAATTGCTTCGATGACTCGACGTGCCTCCTGGCCTCCTGCATGCGGGAGTCATCCGATATGCAAGCTATAGCTCCATCTTTGAAGGCATTCGCGACGACAAAGTGTATGAAGTCTTTCACCAACCGGTTGGCCTTTGGCGATAACTCATGTGTTGAGCCTTAGCCCGCTCGCGAAGGTGACGAAGTCCTCTGCGTTTAAACGCAATTCTTCACCATCGTGTCGGCGGTCGCGCAACTTGAGCGCGATCTGATACGGGAGCGCGTGACTGCCGGGATTCGGAATGCGCGAGCGAATGGGAAGAAGCTGGCTCGCCCAATGCGGGCCGTGGACAGGGGCCGCATTCTGCAAATGAGAGCCGAAGGCCAAAGCCTGCAACATATCGCTGAGACCTTGGGAATCGGCTATGGGACAGTACGCGAAAGACTTCGGGGCGGGTTAGCGGAAAAACCCACTCAGCAAGCCGGAGAAAAGGCACCTAATTAGGACACTTAGCAGTCCGAGTTTCGATGGCGGGAAATAGAAGGTTTTCGCTCGTCGTACCGAACGCATAACGGATAGGCCGTATATTGGGAGTATCTCGGTGAACCGTGGCCTCACTATGACGGGATGGATTTCGATATTTGGTCCTGCCGATACTTCTGCTCGGCATCCTCGTAACTAATTGCGATGCCCTCTTTTATCACGTTATCAAACCACTCGCGAACCAGGCGCGTGATGTCTGGTTGGTCCCAGAATCGGATCGCAAGCTCCTTGGTCTGCGCTTCGGGTTTCGGAAGTCTTGAAAACGCAACACCGAAATGGTCGTCGTCAACAATGAGCACGTCAAGGCCAACCGGACATTTGCTGTCAAGAATGTACCGACGAAAGTGCCCTTCAATGCTGCGCTTCCTATACTCTCCAAAGCGGTCTTCATGGATTCTCCAGAACTCGTTGTTGACACTGGCTAGGTCCGCAACAAGGACCATTTCAAAACTGACATCTCTGCGTTTAGACATATGCACTGCGATTTCTTGCGAGATTGTAGGAGATTGGCTTGCTTCTTCCTCGTAGACAAGGACCTTGATTGTGCGCTCAGCCGCTCGTACCAAACGCAATGCCTCAATATCAACCTCTTTTCCTCTTAGCAGACGGGCGGGCAGCACGTTTTCTAACGCTCCAACAAGCTGCCTGAATTGCATATCTATTTTCCTGAACCGACCATAGCGTTCGGTCGCGAGCGCAACCGAGAGGAGGACGAGTAGGATTAGGGTCAAGGTCCGTTCGGAATCTTCCAGGTGGGGCTTGTGGAAGATAAGCCGTTCGCCAATCTCAAGGTAAAGGGAATACAGTATTGCACCGCCGAGCAGGAGCCAGTGGAAGGCTTCTGCTAGCCAGGACCCAAACCGTTGGAGTGTAGTCATAGTGGGACTCCATCACAGGCAGGTTGTTGCTTTAGTTTTGCGCCCAAGTAGTTTCCACGGACCGCGAGACTCATCGTTAAAGCAGCCCTAGGACCATTCAATTCATATGCACTCCGCAACCAGGAATTTGTTTACTAAACGGGCTGGCGGCTTTTATGGCTTTAATCTCTTCGCCTTTGGGATTTAGCTCAGCCTTGATGTTCTCAGCTGCTTTCGCTTGATTCGCAGCGTCAAGCGTTGCAGCTACCGAGAGCGAGTCGTTAATCTCGCGATACATGGACTCGGCACCAGCAGCATGACTTTGAGCATCTGCAACTTTCGCTGGAGTTAGCACGCTGAGGCAAGGAAATTGGTTAACAGGTTTCAGGTCTGTTTCGCCTTTGCCAATTTCATCATTCATGTTGGATAGCTTGTTCTTCGCTCCAGCGACTAGGTCCGCGGCCATGTACGCGCGACGGACCTTAGCTACTGATACTTCCCTCTGAATCTTGAACAATTTTTCTAAGGTGTCTTCGTAAGGCGTTGAGTCAAATCCCCAGGCAAACCAACTAGAATGTGGTTGAACAATCTTTGACAATTTCTCAGTGGCATTTACAAGCTGAACATCTCGTTTGTCTCCGGCCTGTATCACATTCTGAGTATCTTTGAATACCGTCTCCACACAACCGCTGGCATTGTCGCAATGACCGACGAGAGGAAGCCAAATGGAATTGAGTCTCCGATACTGATTTTCATATCCGATCGCGTTCTCTGATGCCCCCGATATCTGCATCTGGCAGTACATTACAGCCGACTCATGAAACAAATCGCCATATATATCCGCATAATTTCGAGGACTGCTATCCTTGCCTCGACGACGTACGGCCCTCGCCTCATCCTCCCCGAACTGTGCCAGTGGCCCCTTGGGGTTTGTAAAAATCGCCTTAAATTGGTCTTTGAATTCCGCAGCGAGGCCTGTAGCAGCGCATTGAGTATTCATTAGTTGCTTCTGGACCGAGTCGTTGACTTCTGTGATGTAATGATCGACGTCCCCCTTGATTAAGGGCAACGCCTGAGCAATGAGATCCAGAATTTGATCGTGGATATTCTTCGGAAAGTGGTCTATGAGTGCTCTCGTTGCCTCATCCAGCCCGACTGTCGATTCGGTCTTTATGGACAACTGTCGTCCGCCCGCCGGAGTTAGTGGCGGGAGTAACGTAAACACGACAAGTACGGTGAGGGAGCGGCGAAATGAAAATGTCATCTAGAGTAGCCCCATTCCCGGTGATCTCCGCTCGGATCAGCAACGGAGAAATGCGGTCGAACGACAGGCACGTGACCCACGTTTGCTGCGAACTTTGCAGCAGAAGACGTTAATATGTCAAGCTCGTTATTACTGATATCGTTTTCGGCAGTTGTTCCAGATTTGCCCGGCGAGCGGATGTTTGGCCTCCAGATCTGTCGCTCAGGGCAAGGGAAGACGGGACAATTGCTTGGTGTAAATTTTCCGGGTCCTGTAACGGCTCCTTGTTTGATTATGGGCACCAGCGCAAGTCGCAAAATTCGGTTTCTCGTGTTCACATGCCTCTTGGTAGGGTTCTGTTTCATTAGGTCAGGCCGATCATGTATTTGGTTAAGCTCCATGCCAGTACCATGCTGGGTGCGCTGCCGCAATCCAGTCGTCGTTTCCGATCTGAACGAACTGTCTGGATCTCTCCGGTCCACAATTAACCCACGGTTGACATTATTGGATCGAGTGAGTGGATTTTTTACTACCCCTCTGTTCAAAATGAATGGTGTTCAAGGTTGGCATGACTATGGGCAACGGATCCGCGTAAACGGGGAAGTCAAGCAGGTTGAACACTCGCTAGATGGAATGACGACCGTGGATATGAAAGTGGAAAGCATATCCACGGCTGGAGACTGGGCCTATTGGGCCAAGCCTCGGGACGAGAAGTTCTTGCGAATGGAAATCTTTAAGTGCATCGGACGTCAACTTCATTCTCCTTTTTTTGAGGGCGAACGCATAAGAGTAGAAGGGAAGTTGATGTGGGATGCGGATGGTTTTTTGGAAGTGCATCCGTCACGTGATGCTCAAATTCAGATCCGGAACTGAACGAAGTCAGCTATCCTGTATGCCTTACCAATGGAATGTAAGAGATCGATCTACGGCTACGTTTTCGCCGATATAAACAATCGTATCGACGGCGGCCTTCCCCCGTAGTTTCGCTGACACGCTCCCCTTCAAAACGGTTGGTATTTCGACGCTCCCTGCATTTGAACGTGTACCCAGCTGCGTGACCCTTCCAAGCGGTTGAATAACCCACCACATTCTCATTTTGTTACTGTCATCCTTCGTTCTAATCACGTAGTTGACTTTACCGGAGACATTAACCCCGAGCCATAGATCGGCGGACTGTCCAGCAGAAACTTTGATCTCCTTAACCGTCGCCTGCGGTGCAGTTCCCCCTGCGAGACCAATCAAAGCAACCAGGAAGAAACAACAGTAAACAAATGGTTTTAACAGCATATTCATCGCCGTCCTCCAACCTTAGTGAACCAGTCTGGGACCGAACCTCGAAACCATTGCTGAATCGTCAAGGCAAAAACGTAAATAAAATGGCGCTCCAGGAAGGGAGCATCGCAAATTCCCTACGCAAATTTTATCTGCTCAAGTCTATTTCACCGCTGCTTGATAATTCCAACGACAGGATGGGTCTACCTGCATATCGAGCAACCATTGATCACTCAACTTGAATGTTGCTGCGCCGCCAAGCGCTGTGACAGGAATGTTTGGCAAAAGGTCTCTCGTCTCGGCCAGTTTATTTGACGAATCCAGAATATCAGCTACGATGTGGATCTTCGGCGTGGCCGAGGCGCTGGCATCTTTGCAAACGCCAATTGCGCTGGCGACGCTGTCTTCGAGTCTTAGCTGCGCAAGCTCCCCATACTGCAGGTCTATAGTCCTAACGACCGGTTGCGGAGAACACAATGGGACGTCAATGAGTCTTTTGAGCTTTACTCTCACACTCTGAATGTTTTCCCATGCGTCCCCATCGCCGCCTTCACAATAGAGATGAATACAATGGTTGGCCGCCCTAGAATAATTATGGTAATTGTGTCCAGTCTCTGAGCCAAAAGTCACACCAAAGTCTGGCGCAGAATCATCAATTTGGAATCCTGCTGGAGGAATGGTCGGACAGACATCCCTCTTACTGTTGTTGTTTCCACTCTTACAGCTGACTCCGATGTAGTCGTCCCCGCCCGCTATTGGCAGGGCTTCTGGGTGGCGAATTTTCGAATATTCCCATTGTTTTCCTGACACACTAATCGTGATTCGCGCTTTGTATCGTGGCAATGCTCCACAGATTTTGAGCGGAATGGATTGCTGAGAATACGTAGGAAGAAAGAATCTAGTCCCATCACGAATTTTTAGAGACAGTGTGAATGAACTTGGCTTTATGTCGTCAGGGATAGCCTCATTTGGGATTCTGATCTGAAGGAGGCCCATCGAAGCAGCCGGGACATCGAGCGTGAGGGAACTGGAATACCAGGAAGTCTTGAGAGAGGCACCCGCGAGATAAGCATCGGGTTTCGAACCGAATTTCATTAGTCCACTTCCCTGCAAATATAGTTCCGTGTATTGTCCTTTCTGTTTGAAAGTTGTTATTCCAACCTTGCCGATGTTAATGAGTGGAACAGTGTTCAGGAATTTTATTGAGGCAATGTTGTTGGCGATACCGAAATTGAACTTGTCGAGATTGCCCGACAAAATCTTGTCCACTTGTTGTAAATTCTTGTCGATTATCGAGTTGAACTGCAGAAGGTCTCTTGATACGTAGGTGTTCAGATCGATGATCTGTTGCCGGGTCTTTTGATCTATATCTTCAACTCGTTGCTGCACAATCTGATTCAGCGTGAAGAGAGACAGCTGAATAATTCCATTGAGCTGCTCAAGTCTTTGCTGCAGGACGGAATCGCCCGCCGCCGCAGCTTTATCAATCAATGGACCCAATGCGAGGCTTAACGGATTCAATAGACCAATCAGGTTTTTGGCATCATCGATTGGGTTGCTGGATGGAGTTCCGTACAAAGGGATGACAAACACCAACAAAAGAACGCAGAGCTTCTTGAGCATCGGCCCCCCAGTTATGAGCCTGTCTTTTAGGCTATTCTGAAATTCGACGACCAGCGTGGTGTTGCAGCCTAAGTGGAAGATACTGCCTTGTCAATAAATATTGTTGGTTCATAAAAGATGGTGGAATGTTCAGTCTGGATGAAATTGTGCCGCAAGGTTGTGGCTAGGCGCGGCAGGGACTGAGGCTCTCAGTCGTTTGCGACCGAGGGCCTCTGTTGTCTCGCTCACTTTAGGACTTCGCCTTGAGCGCCTCTTGGAAGTGTTTTGAATCAACGCCTGCTTTTGCCCGTTGCTCCCAAGTCATCTTACGCTGCCAACCGTGCCCAAACCGTCCAAAGAGAGCCGAACGCCGTCCTTAGTTTTCAGCAATTTACTAGCGAGCCAGCGCGCAATCACCCGTTTGCTAAACCGTTTTGGGGCTAAAACCTCCAACGGGGGTTCGAATCCCCCCCTTGCTGAATAGTTGTCCGACGTGCGCCATTCCGTTCCCTAAAAACCTACACAACGATAAGAATAGCTCTTTGCTTTCGAAATACCCGCGCGCGCGGTGTTCGGCGTTTGCAGCTTCGCCTGAACCGGGTCCTTGCCGACTGATATCTCGGAAAGCCCCATACTCCCGGCAAGATCGGCGGACGCGGACACCTTCTGAGTCGCTCCCGCCGCTAACGGCGTGCTCTGCACATCCACGCTCAACACGAAATCCTCCTCGGTCTGCCTGTCGTTCGAAGGCTCCGCGAAGCAATCGCACTTGTCTCCCGCCGGCTTGCACTCGACGTTTCCTCTGGCCGTCGCCACGATCGGCCTTGCATGCAGCTTGACCGAATACCACGCGCTTGTTTCTATACTTGCGTAGGCAGTGCCGCCAGCTCCGCTGCTGTCTCCCTCGATCTTCAGTCTGAAGTCCCACTTATAGTAGTTTCCAATCAGGAAAATCCACGCGATTCGCCCGCTGCTTCCGCTCTTCGAGGCGGTCGCCGTCAGCGGCGGGCGCGTAATAAGCTCAGGCTGGCAGCCTTTTCCTGAGTTCAGCCGCTGACTGGACGGCTCCTCGACACTCGCCGGCGCGGCAGGCATCGGCTGGGCGACAACGTTTGACATGACCTTCGCGCCGATGGGAACGACTGCGATTGCAGCGATGAGTCCTAACCGGGAGCTTGCCTTTGGCGACCGCTTGAAAATTTCAATAACCGCCGCAAACAGACTCACCCCAATAAATGCCCAGTAAACGACCATAACTCCGCCTAGCCGATCCAAGGGCACGCCATTCGCGGAGCCGTACGCGATTCCTGCTGACGGCACGCAAAACGCAAGAATCAGGAAAATATCCCTCAAGCGGCCAAAAGACCAGGTATCCATCTCACTAAAAATCGCAGTTTGCATTTCTTCGCTCCAGGCGCTCAGTCGATCCCGCAGCTCACCACTGCGTCAGTCCGATCGCGTTCTGTCATAGAAACTGAGGCGTCTCATCCAGGCGATAACTGAGGGGATATCACATCTCTCGGTAATTTAAAAGAACTCTTCGTCATCGCCCGTGCTCCGTGCGATCAATCACTTCGCTTTCTCGTCGCGCACCCCCGGTCGGCACGGTAGATACAGCCGTCCTTTGCCTCGCCCCTACGGATGCGGTGGTGTTGGATGTGTTTTCTCGGAAGTTCATTGGATGGGCGCTGGGGCGGAGTCTTAAAGTCCAATTAAGACGATTCGTCAGAATGACTCCCCTCCCGCGGCGGTCGGCGCCCCGTCATCCTCTCATCTTCCCATCGGCCACTCGCGAAACACATCGAATTGCCTTACGCCGGAAATGGGGGTCTCTGCGATCTTGGTGCCGCGCGGACCAATCCGGAATCTTAACGTTCCGCGATACGTTATTTCCTGGGTTCCTGGGGCGTAGTGCACTTCCTCAACTTCGACATAGTACCCAGACTGCCGATCCCCACCGATACCCTTCATCTCCGCTGCCGCAATCAGGGCGCCATCTGACAGAGCTGTCGCTCCCTTGCAGCGGTTGGACCCCCCGTCCCAGGTGTAGCTAATTTCAACACCACGCACCACCGGGTTCTCCTCAGGTTGAGAGCCCGGAGCTGGTTTCACAGGAGTTGTCGGAGCACTGGAACCCGCTTTGCGGTCCCCCGACGTGGTCGAAGTCTCCGAGGCAGGTCCGCAGGAGGCAACCAACAGAAAAGAGGCCAGTGGTGCAAGAACCTTGGCAAAAGTCATCTTGCGCGTCCTTTCCGATCCGAGATCAGCGTACTTCAGGATGCACTACTCTAACGACAAGTATTATCCCACCGTGACCAACACAATTGTCGTGGAGGAGCCGCGGTGCGCTGTAACCTCGAAGACTACTTCTGAAGAGGGACATCTTCACCGGACGCGATAAACGAGGCCCACGCATACGGTGCTGCTCCTCGCGTATGCATGTCGAGTTGAACTGCCCGGAGAGCTGCCGAGCGGCGTTCACCACCCAAGATGCGCTTGTAATACGCCACCATCATTTCCCGGGTTGAAGCGTCAGTTACATTCCACAAAGAGATTACTTGCGTTCTGGAGCCCGCCACCATGAACGCGCGTCGCAAGCCTTGTACTCCATCACCGATTCGGACATCTCCCACTCCCGTCGAACACCCTGACAACACAACTAGTTGAGTACCGTGCAGATCTAGATTGGTGGCCTCTAACGCTGTGAGGATGCCGTCTTCGGTTTCGTCTCCTCCAGTATTCGCTCCGGCGAGTGCGAGCCCAGAACGCAGCATCGAGTCCGTATGTAACATCAAGGGGTACCCCTGGCCGGAGTCAGAAATTGCGCCGGCAGCGCTGAGGTTTTCTGGTGGCGGTGTGTCAGCTAGAAAGAATCCATGTGTTGCAATGTGCAGAATCCACGGACCTGCCGCATGCTTAAGAACAGTCTCGGAAGCACGTGTTCCGACGTAGATGTCGGCAGAAGGGAGCAGTTTTCGGAGATCTTGCGCCTCAGCAGCAGTGCCAGGCAATGGAAGAAATCGAGGCGACCTCGTCGATTCAGTTTGTGATTGATGGTTTGGCGTGGGCGCGTCAAAATTCGGATTTGCCAGGATCATTGCGTTGTGGCGAGGCCTGTCGTCTGATTCCCATCGAAGAAAGTCGCTCCCGCTTGAAAGGTACGTAAAGTGGTAGTCTTCGATCAAGTATCGTCCCCGTTCGTCGATCAGCGCGGCGAATGGAATCAGATTGAGGTCACCATCAGGGGAGACGAATACCTCCCTGGTCTCCCCAAGGAGTGGACGGACAGGACGCAGTGTCTTTTCGTCAAGTTCTCTGGCGATCCGATTTACAATATGAGTGTTGTCAGGCGCGGACAAAGCGCGGCGTAACTGCTCACAAAGAGTGTCGATAGGGACTGCTTCTCCGAGATCAACCCAGTGTGGTTCTCCTGATGGCGAGAGCACGTACGCGGCGTAACGAGCGTTCCCCCAGCGCGGCGTCCCATTTACAGGATCGAATTGCTGATACAACACAAAGTCCACAAGAGCGGATGCCTTAGGCAATGATCGTTGCACGCGTGCGACAGTAACAGGCTGTGCGATGGCACGTAGCACTGAAGCTTGCGAACTGATGTCGCTTTGTAGACGTTCCTCTCGTTCCTGCAATTGACCAACCTCTTGCAGTGCGGCCGCCGAATAACGCCTCTCGACGTCCCATAGGGCAATCGTCCCGAGCCGCCTTCGAGTATCGCTGAGTGCATCAAGGAGCTTAAGGCTGGGAGGGTCCGCACGTTGCCGAAGAGCTCTGAGTTCTTCGATCATGGACCCCAGCACACGCCCCTTATAGCGCAGGCTGGCTTCTGCGGCGAGCCTTCCGGCCTCCGAATTGTAAGGCAAAGCGAGTAGGTGAAGGGAGACGGCCTGTGACATCGTCTCCGTGAACATCCCCATGTACGCTTGTCGTTGCCTGTCAGATCCGGCAAACAGATTGTTAGCGAGGCTGCGATCCTCGATGTCCTCTGCCTCACCGAGTTCAGCGACCGCTTCGCGCAGTTTGCTGAGTCGCCAATCGACTGTGGCTAGGATGGATAGCATTCTTGCCACGCTCGGACTAGTGGCACCGAGGGACGCTCGTTGGATTGATATCGCGTCTTCAAGGGTGTTCCTTGCACCCACCAAATCGCCTCGTCGCTCTTGCAGGCTTGCCAAAAACGCCATCGAGTTTGCGGTGTCAGGGTGTCCCCTAGGCAACACACGTTCTTCAATCGCAATAGCGCGTCGTACCAATGACTCAGCCTTCGCATAGTCGCCTCGCCCAGCGCGCGCTGCGGAGAGGTTGACTAGAGAGGTTGCTGTGAGAGGGTGACTTGCGCCATAGACCCTTTCGGTGACGTCAAACGCCCTTCTGAGGAAATCTTCGCCCTCTTCGTAACGGCCGGTTTCTCGAAAAAAGAGACCGAGATTGTTCAAACACGTTGCTGTTGCGGTGTGGTATTCGCCAAAAACTTTCGTTCGGATTTGTAGCGAGCGAAGGTAAAGCGGCAAGGCTCGATCATAGTCTCTTTTTGCTCGGTAAAACTCCGCTAGACCGTTAAGTGCAAAACTCGTTGGAGCACTGTTAGGTCCAGTGCTCTTCTCCCTTATTGCTAGGGCGCGTTGGAACAGTGGTTCGGCTTGTTTAAAGTCTTCTTTGTCCAAATAAAGCTCTGCGAGCTTAATTAAAGTCTCAGCTGTGTGAAGATGATCAGGGCTTAGCTTTCGCTCCTGTATTGCGATCGAACGCCGAAGGAGTTTCTCGCCTTCGGCATATTCTCCTTCCAGAACAAGCACATCCGCGAGGTTCGTGAGCGTACTTGCCGTCCCTGGTTGGTCGGGGCCTAGCTCCTTCTCTTTGATGCTCAGTGCCTCACGGAGAAGCGCTTCGGCCTGGACGTACTGAGCCTGGAAAGCATAAAACTGCCCTAGATTACTCAGCGCCGTCGCCGTCTCGGGGTGCCGCAGTCCGAGAGCCGCCTTGACGATCTGCAGGGCTCGCTCGAAGCAACCCTTGGCCTTGTCAATTTCATCGCGGGACTGATAGATCTCGCAAAGATCAGCCAGTGCTTTTCCTGTGTCCGGATCTTTAGGTCCAAGTGTTTGTTCTCGGTACCGCAACACGCGTTCTACGAACGATTGCGCCTGAGCGTAATCGCCTTTTTCGTGGTATAGCGCGCCGAGATTCTTCCAAACGACAACGATGTACGACGCGTTCGCTCGTGTATCTTTCTCCAAGATTTCAAGGGCCTGTTGGTAGAGTCCTTCGGCTTTGGCATAGTTACCTTGATCTAGGTAAACCAACCCGAGGTTAGTCAACGAATTCGCGATATCCGTGTGTGCGGGATCAAGTCGTGTCTGGCGGATCGCAAGCGCTTGCGATGCTAGCTTCTCAGCTTGGTCGTACTCTCCCCTGTCGGCATAGGCCAAGGAGGCATTGTTCAGCACTGTTGCTGTACTTGGGTTGTCAGCACCGCGAATATCAATGTTGATTGTCAGTGCACGATCGTAGTATGGCAGGGACTTTTCATACTGACCGCTGGCTCTGTAAAAGTCGGCGAGGTTCGTTAGAAGGTCTGCGGTTAGAGTCGTCCGTCTTCCAAGTTGTTGCTCGGAGATGCTTAATGCACGCTTCAGTGCTATTTCCGCTTCGTTAGCTTTGTGAGCTTGTTGACATAAGTCAGCCTGGACGCTGAGCATACTTGTGAGGATGAGATGGTCTCGGCCAAACTTCGCCTCAACTATAGCTATTGCGCGCTGGTACTCTGTCTCCGCCTTTGCGAAATTGCGTTGTGATTGCGCCTCCCGGGAGCGACTGATGGCCGCTCGTGCCGTTGCTGGAATCATCGCGTTTGCTAGGTTCAATGCCTCCGTCATTCTTCCGGCTTGGAATAGTCGGGTGACTTGGGCGACTGCAATATCTTGGGTTGGTTCTTGCGCGGCCGCTAACAATAGGAGTGCTAGGACGCAAGCTAAGACGCCTAGAAGAGGCTTTCGGGGACTTAGTACGTCAAGACGAGCATCGAGAATACTCGTCAAGATTCCCGGGGACGGGTTGGTGGAGCTAGTGCAGTAGTCCGGTTTCCACTTTCTTTTGCTCATGCTGGGCCTTCTCTGTCGCAGTCACCAATTGTTCTATAAGAATTCCTAGAGTGAACGGGACAACCATGCCCTCATACCCCAGTACCAGGACGGCTATCAGGTTGCCGAAGAGGACCATCGGGATCAATGCCAGCAAAACAACCAGCGTCGCTGCGGTGGCATAGAGCCGGGTGAATAACCAACCGATGACGAAACCTAGGACGACTTTTAAGAAATATTTCCAAAGCTTTGGAAAGTGGCGCATACCCTCATTCGAGAGCTCGGATTGGATGGCGATACCGAGAAGCTCAACCCCCCACTTTCCGCCGAAAGGTGTAGCGTGGATGTCCGCGAAATCGTACTGTCCACCCAAGATCACAACGTCCGAACTGAGATCTGGTAGCGCCTCAGGTGAAAGCGTCTCGCAACTTCTAGGGGCAGGTGAAAACTCGCGCAATCGATAGGTTCGAAATTGGAAATCGGCTGCCAGATGAGTAGCGTCTAAGCTCCTGGTTTGGCGTGAGATCGATCCGAATTCAGGAATGTGCCCGCCATTAAGAGCCGCCCGGTAGTCGGACACGGCACCCCAGTGAAGGGTGTTGAACCATTTTCCATCAAGACGAATCTCACGTGGGATGGAGCGGACCGTACCATCAGGATCGCGAGAAGCGACGGCGAATCCTTGCCCCATTGTGGTGGAAGCACTACCTAATACGTCGCCGATTTTCGTCTCCCCGCGAAACGAGAATACCGTACGGGCCCATATGATGTGGCTACCGGTTTCCGGAATTGTTAGACTCCGAAAACTTGGATCAGATGTATCGAAATCGACGACGAGCACCCTCGGTTTGTGAGCCAGGACGGCGCAGACCGCGCTCTGTAATGATCCAACATTGAGCGGTGACTGGGACTGAAAGTACTTGGCGTAGTCGCTCGGATCGACAATCACTAAAGCGGTGTGCGTCGCAGTAGGTGGCCGCGTTAGCCCGGCAATGGTCTCAGTAGATAGGAGGTTAGGGTAGCGAAAAACCCAAAGGTTGCTGAGAACGTCCGTTAGAAGAATGAGGCCACAAATAGTGAGAGTCAGTCGCAGAAGGAACTTCCGATTCCAAAAGGGATCAGGATGCTGTCGGACAGCCCATTGCAGGAGGCGCTTCATTGGTTAGGCAACAGAGAATAATGGAGCGAATATAGGTAGGTGATGAGATCGACTGCTGAATCATCCGTCGGGGCGCTTGCGGTCTGGTTTTTGGCGACTTGAAACGCCGCAGCAACGCGGTCGTAGAG
>Ga0137399_10000654_pt1 | contig 14291 bp, 12 predicted proteins | sample czorhiz316metaG_FD_104810 | JGI IMG/M metagenome (GOLD analysis project Ga0137399, IMG submission 104810) | Vadose zone soil microbial communities from Angelo Coast Range Reserve, California, USA - czorhiz3.16 metaG | ecosystem: Environmental > Terrestrial > Soil > Vadose zone | place: USA...
CTAGAGCTCCGTACTCGGCAGACAACAAGAGCGGCATGCACCGAAAGCGCTGAGATGTCGGTCGTACCCGTCCCCTTACACACATACCGCTCCTGGAAACGCTGCCGCATGTGCTCCAGGTCAGCCTCGGTCCACCGGTTCCGCCCCAGTTCGTCCTGGCGGCTGGCTTCGCCGATGCCTAAGCGGATCCATGTGGCGATGGTTGCCGGTGAGACGTGCAGCTTCTCGGCAGCCTCGGTGATCGAGTACAGGCGCTCCGGCATGGCCCGGATATATTAGGCCAATGGAATCCCTGCGAGCCCCGGTGCGCTGCCCGCGCTGCAACGGACAGCCGCCGTGGAAAGAAGTCCGCGACCCCACTCGAGGGGTCGAGACCCTGGGCAAGCTAGGAACCCATCCCCTGGTGGGATGGCGCTGCAACCTCTGCGGCTACTTCCTGGCTGTCTCGCAATACGAGAGTTAAGCGTCCGGACCTAACGAATAGTCCGGGCGATCTCCGGGTCCAGACCCGGATACTTGGCCAGTTCGGCCACCCGCTCCTGTTTGAGGCGTTGCACGAAGGCCCGGTACTCCTCCGCCCGCCCGGTCCGCTCGTACAGGCGCCGCGGCTGGAGGAGCTCGATGTCGTCGATCCCGGGCACGCCCTCCGCCACGTCGTAGCCGAAATCCGGGTCACGCGTCCAGCTGATGGTGCCCTCGGCCACCGCCTTCACGATGGCCCCGGAGTCTTCAATGGTGACTTTCTTACCGCTCGCCTCGGCCTCGGCGCCCCCAACCCGCCCGGTGTTCATCAGGTAGACCTCGAAGGGCCGCGCCGCCCGCAACTCCAGGAACCGGTTTCCCTGCTGCTCGTGGCGCAGCGGAAAGAACGGGTTGGTGCCCGGCACCCGCAAGGCCTTCCCCATCTCATCCTTGCCGCCGGCTGAGGTCCCCTGGGTTTCGCCAAGCATGAAATAGGCGGCCGCCTGCTCGGCGCTGAGCCTGGCTACGGCGGGGATGATGTTCTCGTTGCGGTTCAGGATCAGCAACACGTCGACCGGGCCGATGTTCCGTGCATCTTCAAACCAGCCCAGGTCGTTCAGCTCGAAGACGGCGCGCCCGTTCTGCGTGTAGCTGGCATCGAAGAAGTCAACCGGCCCGCCGTCCACTTTCTGGGACACATTCTCCAGGAGTGCATGCGGTTTGGTGACCGCTCGATAGATGCTGGGCTCGTGCTTCGGGTCCAGCCCGAAAGTCTTGGCGAAGCAGCCGTTCTCGCTGGCGTAGATTTTGCCGCCGGGCATGAGTGCCACGAAGTCATCCTGGACCGGCTTGGAGTCGTTCTGCGTGGTGAAGGTGGTGGTCGTCTTGCCCGTGCCGGACAGCCCCACGATCAAGAAGACGCGCTGGCCGCGAGGGGTAGGCACGACCTTGCAGCCCGCGTGGAGGGCCAGCCCCCCCAGGTCGTAGACCTTCTTGTTCCACATCCGGAGGCCGCCCTTCTTGGATTCACCGAAGTAGTCGGAGTTCAAGACCCGGGTAATCCCCGCCTCCAGGTCGACGAAGATGGCCCGGTCATTGGGATAGCCGGGGGCCGGCAAATTCGGGGTGTAGATGATCGTGATCTCCGCCTCCGGGGCGCCGCTCTCACGGGGGTAGTACAGCATGCGCTGCATGCCGGCGACGTTGGCGTTGCGTGCCTCGATGATCAGCCTGGCGGGCGTGGTGAACCCGGGGGCGTTGCCGATGAGGCCGTCCACCAGCACCATCTCCTGGTCGTGGATATAAGCATCCTGGATGCGCGCCCATTTCTCCCCTTCCGCCCGGCTCACGGCTTGCATCGCGTGCTCCTGGGGCCGGTCGGTCACCGCGTAGGTGCTGCGCGTGCTCCGTGAATCGACCCGGGTGTGCACGTTGTAGTTGTCGAAGATGGTGCGGCGGGCGTTGGGCATCCGGGCGGTCAGCTCGCGCAGGGTGCCCGCCGACGGGTTCTCGATGAGGCGGCGGGCCTCGGGCACGGTGCCCTTCCGGATCTCAATCGTCATGGATCAAGAATACAGAGGAGCCCTTAACGGGCCATCACGCCGAGCAGCTCCTTGACGCTGTCCGCCGAACGCCGAAGGGCTGCTTGTTCGTCTGGGGTCAGCTCGAGCTGGACAACCTCTTCCGCCCCGCGCGTGCCCAGCTTGACCGGCACGCCCACGAACAGGCCCTCGATCCCGTACTCACCCTGCAGGTGGACCGCGCACGGCAGGATCCGCTTGCGGTCGAGCAGGATGGCATCGATCATCTGGGCCACGGCCGCCGACGGCGCGTAGAAGGCACTGCCGGTCTTCAGCAGGTTGACGATCTCGGCTCCGCCATCGCGCGTCCGCTTGACGATGGCGTCGACGCGATCGGGAGGCAGCAGTTTGCTGATCGGGACGCCGGCCACCGTGCACATCCGGGCCAGCGGCACCATGGTGTCGCCGTGGCCGCCCAGCACGTACGCCTGCACGTCACCAACCGCGACGTGCAGCTCCTGGGCAATGAAGGTCCGAAACCGCGCCGTATCCAGCACCCCGGCCATGCCGATGACGCGCTCGCGCGGGAACCGGCTGACGGAGAACGCGAGCTGGGCCATGGCATCGAGTGGGTTGCTGACCACGATCAGGATGGCCTGCGGCGACCGGCGCACCAGCTCCTCGGTGACACCACGTACGATTTTCATGTTGGTCAGGACCAGGTCGTCCCGGGTCATGCCCGGCTTGCGCGGCACCCCCGAGGTGATGACGCAGATGTCGGATGCGCCCGTCTCTTCGTACCCGTTGGTGCCCACCACCCTGGAGTCGTAGCCCAGCACCGGGCCGGCCTCCAGAAGGTCGAGCGCCTTCCCTTGGGGCAGGCCCTCCACGATGTCGACCAGCACCACGTCGGCATCGCCGCGCTCGGCCAATCGCTGGGCGAGGGTCGCCCCGACATTGCCCGCGCCGACCACGGTGATCTTCCTGCGCACCAGACTGAACCGTACCAAATTGCCGGGACGTTAGACTGCCGGCATGCAAACGGCTGCATTGCCGCGGTGGGTCGCTCGCTGGCTGCCGGTCCGCCTCGACACCGAGCCCAGGCGGCGGATCTCGTGGCAGGGCATGCTCGTCCTGAGCGCCTTCTGGTTCGCCATCGCCTACGTGGTGAATTCCCAGGGCTCGTTCATCATCCCCCGGCTGATCAACGGCTTCCTCAAGAGTGGGTCCATCCACCCAACCACTGTGCATCTCTGGTTCATATCGCTGTCGCTCGACAAGAACACCTACGTCGCGATCCTGGACACGTTCGGCGCCCTGTTTGCCGTCGTCTGGCAACCCGCCATCGGCGCGCTGAGCGACCGCAGTCGGTTCGCCATCGGGCGGCGGCGCCCCTACATCATGATCGGGGTCGTGGGGGACATCGTGTTCCTGACACTGATGGCTCTCGCGACCTCGTTTTGGGGATTAGTGCTGGTCTATGTCTTCTTGCAGATGGCCTCGAAAACCGTGCAGGGACCGTACCAAGGAATGCTCCCCGACCAGGTGCCGGAAGACCAGCGATCTGAAGCCTCCGGCTATTACGGCGGGATTCAGTTGCTCGGCACCATCGTCGGTTTCGTTGTCGTGGGCGCCATCCTCAGCCAGGCGCTCCCGCTGGCGATTTTCTCCACGGTGGCTGTGGCGGCCATCTGTGGCGCCATCGTGATCGTGGGTGTCCAGGACGTCATTACCACCAGGCGCGACGACCGCCCGGCGGCGAAGACGATCCTCCTGAGCTTCGCCGTCGACCTGCGCCGCCATCGCGACTTCGCCTGGTTGATGACGTCGCGCCTCTTCTTCTTGATGGCGCCCGTGGGGATCTCGACGTATGCGCTGTACTTCCTGCAGGACACCTTCCACCTGACCGAGGCCCAAGCGTCGATCACCTCGTCGGCGTTGCTGTCGGCCGTGGTGGTCTGTGCGGCGATCGCCTCCTTCGTGGGAGGGTTCGCCGCCGAGCGCTTCGGCAAGAAGCGGTTCATCGCGGCGGCGTGTGTCATTGGCGCCCTGGGAGCCGGACTCCTCGTGCTGGCGCCATCCATCCCGCTGGTCCTCGCGTTTGGCACGATCGTCGGGATCTCGCTGGGGATCTTCCTCTCCGTCGACTGGGCGTTTATGACCGATCTCATCCCCAAGGCCGAGGCAGGGCGATTCATGGGACTGTCAAACGTGGCGACCGCCAGCGCCGGGGTCTTTGCCCGGCCCATTCTCGGCCCAATCATCGACAGCTTCAACCACCATCGGACGAGTGCCGCCGGGTATCGCGTCATGTTCGGGATCGTCGCGGTGTTCTACCTGATCGCGTTGGCGGCCCTGCAGCCGGTGCGCGAGATCAAGGTCGAGTAAGCCCGGCTACTTCAAGACGGGAAACGTGACCGTGACCGTCGTGCCCGACCCGGGGGCGCTGCGCACCTCAATGTCACCCTTGTGGACGTCCGCGATCCACTTGGTGATGGCGAGGCCCAGTCCGGTGCCACCACTCTCCCGGCTGCGGGCCTTGTCGGCCCGGTAGAAGCGTTCGAAAATGTGCGGCAGGTCCTTGCTGGAGATGCCGATGCCGCGGTCCACCACCGTCACGGCGACCCGCCCATTGTGGCGGGCGACGCCGACCGTCACCGCCCCGCCGTCAGGCGAGTAGCGCACCGCATTGTCCAGCAGGATCAGGAACAGCTGCCGCAGGCGGCTCGGGTCCGCCTGCACCGTGACCCCGCCATCCAGGTCCGGCTGGATGGTCACGCCCCGTTGCTCGGCCACCGGCTGGAACTGCTCGATCAGCCCGCGCAGCGTCGAACTGACTTCGACCGGCTTCCGGTCGATGCGCAGCTGGCGGGCGTCGGACAGGGCGAGCGTCGTCAGATCGCGCACGATGGCGCTCAGCTGATCGGTCTCGTCCACCACGTTCCGGGCATAGACGGCGCCCGGACCGCCCTGGCTGCGCCGCAACCACGCCTCCGCATTGGTCCGGATCAGGGTCAGCGGCGTACGCAGCTCGTGCGAGGCGTCGGCCACGAAATCGCGCTGCTTCTGGAACGCGGCCCGGATGGGACCCAAGGACTTATTCGCCATGAGCAGGGCGACCAAGGCGCCCAGCACCATGGCGACCGCGGACGCGATCGCCAGCAGCCGCTTCAGGCGGTCCAGCGTGTCGCCGATCCAGGAGATCGGCTTGGCCACCTGGACGGCGCCGACCAGCTGGTGCTCGTGGTTTCGCAGCGGTTCGGTGCGGACCGCGAAGGTCTCGTTCGCCGTGGAGACCTCGAGGTACTTGCTGACGACGCCCTGCCGCGCCAGCGCGATGGAGGTGCGCTCTGGCAGTTCCTTCACGCCGTAGAGGCTGCAGCCGTTGACCACCTGTTCCCCGGTCTGGCCGGCATTGAACTGCTCGATGACGACGCAGACGTCGGCGTAGTTCGGCCCCACGATGAGCTTGGTCGGGTCCTGGTCGATGGTGTTCCCCGTCACCTTCAGGTTGTTGTCGATGGCGACTTTCGCCTTGTTCTGCAGATCAGTGAACACGCTGGCTTGGAGCGCCTGCGAGAGCGAGACATAGACGATGAGGTTGAAGCAGGCGACGATCAAGGCGAACAGCAGCAGATACCACAGCGCCAGCCGGACCAGCGTGCCCCGGAACATCAGCCCGACAGCCGGTAGCCGACCCCGTAGATCGTCTGGATCAGCTTAGGCGACCGCCCCTCGTCGATCTTGTTGCGCAGGTACGAAATGTAGACCGCGACCCGGTTGGTGGTGCCTTCGAAGTTGGTGTCCCAGACGTGCTCCGCGATCTGCTGCTGGGTCAGGACCTGGTTCGCGTTCCGCATCAGGTATTCGAGCAGGGAAAACTCGCGCGCGGTGAGGTCGATGGCGGCCTCGCCGCGCCGCACCTGGTGGGTCTTGAGGTCGATGCTCAGGTCCGCCACCTCGAGACGCGTCCCGTCGCCATTGCGGTCTTCGCGACGCATCACCGCCCGCAGTCGAGCCAGGAGTTCCTCGAACGCGAACGGTTTGGGCAGGTAGTCGTCCGCGCCGGCGTCCAGCCCGGCGACCCGGTCGTGCACCTGGCCCCGAGCGGTCAGCATTATCACCGGGGTCCGCACCTGGTTCTGGCGCAGCCACCGGCAGACCTCGATCCCGTTCTTCTTGGGCAGCATCACGTCCAGGATGATGGCGTCGTACCGGGAGGTCTCGGCCAGCTCCTGGCCCCGCTCTCCATCTCCCGCCAGGTCGACAGAGTAGCGCTCCTCTTCGAGCAGTTGTTTGAGCAAGACGGCGAGTTTGCGCTCGTCCTCGACCAGGAGCAGGTTCATGGGATCAGCCTGCTAGAAGTCTAGCCATCCCCTCGCCAAGCCCGGATCCACCGATCGGACGATGCAGATTGGGATGCGGAACGCGCCGAGCCGAAGGCGGCGACGAGCACGCGACCGCGCAGATCCGTCGATCTGTAAGGGAGCGCGCGCAGGAGCCAACGCCCGGATCGGCCGCTCCGCGCCCAAGATGCGAGTTCGATTCGGTGGATCCGGGCTTTGCGCCGATTTGAACTCAGGCTTCGTCAGGCGAACTCCTGCAGCCCCACGCCGGCCAGCGGCTGGCGCAGCTTGCCCAGGATCTCGGCCACGATCTGCTGGACCCGCTGACGAGTCAGCCCCAAGCGCCGGCCGATCTGTTCCAGGGTCTCCGGCGGCCCGCCGCCCAGGCCGAAGCGCCGCCAAATGACCGTCCGCTCGCGTTCGGAGAGGATCTCCAGCGCCCGAAACAGCTCCTCACGCACCGCGGCCCGCTGCAGCGGTTCGAAGGGGTCCAGCACCTGCGGATCCCCGACGGTGGCGTGCAGGGTCGGGCCATCCGGATCCTCGCCCGGCGTCATCTCGAGCGAGTAGGGCACCTGGGCCCAGGCGATGATGTCACGCACCCGGTCTTCGGACAGCCCCACGGCCTGCGCCACGTCGGCCACGCCCGCCTCCCGGCCGAGCTGCGCGGGCAGTGCGGCGAACGCCTTGCGGATCCGGACGTAGGCATCGTGGAGCTGCGCGGGGATGCGAATGGTTCGCGACTGGTCAACCAGCGCCCGCCCGATGCCCTGCCGGATCCACCAGGTCGCGTAGGTTGAGAACCGGACGTTGCGACCCGGGTCAAACCGGGCGGCGGCGCGCATCAGCCCCACGTTGCCTTCCTGGATGAGATCCGCTAGCGGCACGCCATACCCCGTGGCCCGCCGCGCCAGGGCCACCACCAGCCGCAGGTTCGCGCGCACCAGCTTCTGGTAGGCGTCGGGGCTCCCGGCGACCAGTTCCAGCGCCAGGGCGCGCTCCTCGCTGGCGGTCAACAACGGACACGCCGCGATCTCGCGGAGATACAGCTGGAGGGATTCAGTGCCGAGGTCGGTCCAGTCGCGCATGTCCCGGCTGCGCCGCGATGGGACCGTCCGTTCGTCGGAGAGCAACGCGGGCGCGACGCTCATAACGCCTCCACGTTCAGGAATCCGAACGTGGAGGACCGTAGCAGGGGAATGTTAGAAAGTCGTTAGCGGCGAAAGCCGCTAACGCCGAGCTGGACCGCAGACAGCCTAAATCAGAACGCGGAACTGTGTGCAGTTTGCGAGTCTACGGCATGTCTCCCGGTTCGGGCCGGCGAGGATCGAGTTTGCTGAGACGGCCCTCAGGTCGGCGAAGCAAACTCCGCCCGCCGCGTAGGCGAATGCACCCGCTTATCCAAACGCGGGCTGGCTGAGGACGATCTCCGGCAGCAGCGGCTGCTGGCGCGCCGGTCGGCGATGGCTGGTATTGGGGAAGAGCGGCTGGCCCGACCGGTCCGTGGGGAGCAGGTGGTTGCCGGAAATCCGGCCGCCACGGTTGACAAAGTTGCGAAGACTGTCGCGGGCTCGGCGCACATTCCAGCCCAGGATGTCGCAGTACTCGGCGAACGTCTCGCTGTCAAAGAACTGCTCCGCCTCGCGACGGTATCCGGGTGTGCTCAGGTCGGCCACGGCTTGCCAGATCACCCGGGTCAGCAGGGATTGCACGACCTCCAGAGGAACGTCGGGCCCCTTGGGCTGTGGGCCTTTGCCAGCGGTCGCTATCGCCATTCAGTGTCCTCCCTAGAGCTGCCACGAACCTGATACTGGGCAAGGTTAACAAGTGGTATCAATAATGTCAAGAATCTGAAGGGGGTGAGCCTATCGCGGATAGCCGAGCAGCCCGGCGGCCTTCAGCCGGCGATCGACCCGATGCAGGCCGCGGACGCCAGCCGCACGGAGCAGGGACACGTGATGCCGCCGATCCAGGGCGTCGGCGAGCGGCCAGAGGTCCTCCTCGGACGTCCGCCACCCGAGCGCGTCGAAGCGGCGCAGGTCGATGGGGATTCCATAGCCGCGCAGGGTCAGCTGCCCGACCAGGCTGAAGTACGGCTCGAAGTACGACATGGCGAGCTCGCGCAGGCTCCGATAGACCGGCGAGCGAAAGCGAAGACCGGAGAATTTGCTGGTGGCCACCGCGCCCCAGAGGCCGCGACGCTGGAACGGCGCGATGACATGGTCATCGTCATCGACGGCCGTCAGGTCCATGATCAGGGGACGCCCGCCGGAGGCCTGAAGCGCGGCCGCGGCCAGCAGCGCCCCTTCCATGCAGTGGGCGGTGCCGTCCCGGAGGACGCGCCGCGGCGAGCGGAGGGTTTCTCCGTCCTTCTCGGTGTTGTAGGGGATGCGGTCGAGGTATGCCTGGATCTTGACCGGGGTGGAGAGCTGCCGCAGCCGGCGCCGCTCGGCCGCCGTCCATCCCGCCCGGCGGGAGGGCTGTGCGGCTGAGAGGACTTGAACCTCCAAGGGCTTGCGCCCACATGGCCCTGAACCATGCGTGTTTACCGATTTCACCACAGCCGCAAGGGCAGCTATAGATTGTACGGGACTCACCGGCCGACTTCCACGTACCAGTCGCTCACGTGCGCATAGCGGTCCGAGGGCTCCACCGCGGCATCGAGGTGGACCCCCCTGATCCGCCGGCTGACCGCGAAGCTGAAGTTCGGGCTGTACAGGTAGACGGCGGGCACCTCCTGGGCGAAGACCTGCTGCAGGTCCTTGTAGTCGAGCGCCCGCGCCGCCAGGTCCGTGTCGGCCCGGCCCTTCTCGAGGTCGAGGTCGATGAAGACATTCCGTTTCCCGCCTGCGAAGTTGAAGCCCCCGGGGCGCGCCTCCGACGAGTGCCAGAAGGCGTAGACGTCAGGGTCGGGACCGTTATCGAAGGCGGTCAGGGCTAGCTGGAACGTGCGGGGATTGAGGTACACCCGGATGAGTTCGTCGGCGCTGACCGCCCTGACGTCGACCCCGATCCCGACGACGGCGAGATCGCTGGCTACCTGGCGGCCCACCTGCTCGAACGGGGCGACGTCCCGCGCTACCACCAGGGTGACGTGCATCGGCGCCCCGGCCTTGGTGCGCACCCCGTCCTGTACCTTCCAGCCCGCCTGGTCGAGCAGTTGGGCGGCAGCGAGCGGATCGTACCGCGGACCCTTAATGGTCGGATCCGTCGCCCAGGTGATCGCGGAGGGGATCGGGCCGTCCGCAATTCGCGCCTGGCCGCCTGCCAGGGTGTCGATGATGGCCTGCCGATTGATCGCCATAGCGATGGCGCGCCGCACCTGGGCGTCCTTGAAGTACGGCACATCCGCGTTGAGGTTGAAGAGCAACTCGAGGTAGCGATAGGTGGCGGCCTGGTAGATGGCCACCTGGCCCAGGCCGCGCGCCCGGGCGACGCCGGCGGCGGAGAGGTTGGCCAGCGCGTCGATCTCGTGCCGGTCCATCGCGGTCAGCGCCGACGCCTCGTCCGGAAACGTGCGCACCGCGATCCGGTCGAGCCACGGGCGCAGCCGATTGAAGGGATTGCGTTCGAGGACCACCCCGTCCGGCAAGCGGTCTCGCACCCGGAATGGCCCCGTCCCGACGGGGTGTGTCCCGAACGGGCTGCCCGCAATCTGGCTCACCGGTAGGCCGGCCAGCGCATGCGACGGCAGGATGTCCAGCTGCGCCAGGGTCGCCAGGAAGCTGGCATTCTTGCCGGGCAGGGTGAAGCGCACGTGTTGGGGATCGATGGCCGTGGCTACAATGTCCTTCCAGCTGGTTCCCAGGTACACGCCCGGGTAGTCCGGATCCTGCACCGTGCGAACCGTGAAGAGGACATCGTCGGCCGTGACCAGCGCGCCGTCCGACCAACGGGCATCGGGACGCAACGCGAACGTATAGCTGCGCTGGTCGGGGCTGATGTCCCAACTGCCGGCCAGCACCCGGTCCACCTGTCCGGTGGATTGCAGGCGAACCAGCGGCTCGAAGAGCAGCGCGTCCAGGTCGAGGGCGTTGGCCTGGCCTTGGGCAAACAGGGGGTTGAAGGACCCCAACTGGCCCACCACGCCTTCGGTGTACTGGCCGCCCGCCCGCGGCTTTTCCGGCGCGTTCAGCTCCAGCCGAAAAATGTAGACGAGGATGGCCGCCCCGACCAGCAGGCCGCCCGCCCCCGCGGCGAGCAGCGCCCGGCGGATCACGCTCCCGGCGACACCCGCACGTAGATCAGCGAGATGACGACGAACAGGACCACCAGGCCGATGGTGGTGTAGAAGAGGTTGCGTTCCAGCCCGCGCTTCGTCCGGTACCCACCGCCCGAATCACCACCGCCGCCGATGGTGCCGCCCAGGCCGCTGGCCTTGGGCGTTTGGAGGAGGACGCCGCCAACCACCAGCACGGCGAGTGCCATTTCCACGATGCCCAAAAAGGTGCGCATTGGCCGCTGAATTATACGTGATCGCGAGTTCAGGTGAGCCCTTCTTTATGCTCCCTCCTATACACTCTCTTGTGTTATTATGCCGGCGTGGGCGGCTCGGGCGGGCGGCCGGGGTTGGCGATCGGGCTGGCATTCCTCCTGGGGGCATGCGGACCCAGCCGGCTGGACGCGATCGACCCTGGCGCCAGTCCCAGCCCGGCTCCCCTGGCGACCGTCCCGCCGGTGGCGGCGGGTGCTGACCGGCTGGTCCCCCTTCCAGATGGACCCAGCGCCTTCAGCGCCATCCGCGCCCTGCTGCTCGGGGCCCAGACAGCCATCGAGGTCGAGATGTATGAGTTCCAGCGCGCCGACCTGAAGAGGCTCCTGGTCCGGGCCCAGCAGCGCCAGGTGGCGGTCACCGCCATCATGGACCCGTCCGAACGGCAGAGCCAGGCGAGTTGGGGGGATCTCGAAGCCGCGGGCGTCCGCGTCCTGGCGTTCCCCATCGAGACGCGGAGCATTGACCACGTCAAGCTGCTGATCGTTGACCGGCGGATCGCGATCGTCGGCGGCATCAATTGGGGGCGCCACTCTGAGCTGAACCGCGATTACGATCTGCTGGCGGAGGGGCCGGTCGCCGCCAACCTGGAACGGATCTTCGACCAGGACCGGACCCTGGCCGGGGATCCGGTGGCGCTCCCGCCCGCCGTCCCCGACGCGCTGGTCCGGGTGGTCGCCACCCGGCCGGGCCACGACATCCGCGACGCGGTCCTGAGCGCCATTGCCGGCGCGCGCCGGACCATCGACGTCGAGATGTATGTGCTGTCCGACCCGCTGGTCGTCGACGAGCTGAGCCGGGCCGCGGGGCGCGGCATCCGCGTCCGCGTCCTCCTCGATCCCGGGCAGCCCCAGAACCTGCAGTCGATGGCCGCGTTGCGGGCCGCGTCGGTCGAGGCCCGCCTGTACCGTGCCCCGCCGGGGACCAAGCTGCACGCCAAGCTCGGGATCTTCGACCATGCTCTGGTCGTGTTCGGGAGCTGCAACTGGTCGCGCTCCGGGTTCACCCGCAATCACGAACTCGATCTCGCCATCCAGGACGCGAGGCTGGCGGCAGCCTTCGGGGCGCGCCTGGACCAGGATTGGGCGGCGTAAGCGGCTAGTGTCCCGGATCGGAGGTTCATTTGAGAAAGTCGCGAATTTCCAACGAATTTTCTGATCCGGGACACTAGGCCTTCGCCAGGTTCTCGCCGGTCATGGCCGCCGGCACCGGCAACCCCATCAGGGGGAGCATGGTCGGCGCCAGGTCGCCGAGCTTGCCGCCGTCGCGGAGCGCCCGCAGGCCGCGTGCGCCGGCGATGATCATCGGCACCGGGCTCGTGGTGTGGGCGGTGAGCGGCGTCCCCGTGGCCCGGTCGATCTTCAGCTCGGCATTGCCATGGTCGGCGGTGACCACCAGCACCCCGCCGCGCGCCAGGGCGGCCTCCGCGATCCGACCCAGCTGCGCGTCGACGACCTCGACGGCCGTCACGGTTGCCGGAAAGACGCCGGTGTGGCCCACCATGTCGGCATTGGCGAAGTTGACCACGATGAACGCATCGGTCCCCTGGGCGATCCGATCCAGGACTGCCTTGGCGACTCCTGGCGCGCTCATCGCGGGCTCGAGATCGTAGGTGGCGACCTTCGGCGAGGGCACCAGCAGCCGGTCTTCGCCCTCGAACGGTTGCTCGCGGCCACCATTCAGGAAGTAGGTCACGTGCGCGTATTTCTCCGTCTCGGCCGTATGGAACTGACGCAGGCCCGCCCGTGACACCACCTCGGCCACCACGTCGGTCAGCGGCTCATCGGGGAAGGCCACTTCTACCGGGAGTCCTTTCTCGTACTCCGTGAAGGTCACGAAGTGTGCCAAGCCGGGCCGGTTCCGCCGGGGGAAGAACGGCCAGTCCCTGTCAACGATGGCGTGCGTGAGCTGACGTGCGCGGTCGGGGCGGAAGTTGAAGAAGATGACGCTGTCGCCGTAACTCATCGCCGGCGGCGGCAGATCCGTTCCCCGGATGATCCGCGTGGGTGGCACGAATTCGTCGCTCACCCCATCGGCGTAGCAGCTCTCCATGAAGCTGACCGGGTCGAACCTGGTGTCGGGGCCCTCGGCCTCGACGACGACCCGGTACGCGCGCTCGGTCCGATCCCAGCGCTTGTCACGGTCCATCGCGAAATACCGTCCGCTGACGGAGGCCACCTCGCCCACGCCGATCGCTTGCATCTGATTCGTCAGGTCCCGCAAGAATCCGGCGGCGCTCCGGGGCGGCTCGTCCCGACCGTCGGTGAAGGCGTGTACGTAGACTCCGTCACGGACCCCGAGATCGCGAGCCATGCGCAGCAGGGCGTAGAGATGGTCACTCGAGCTGTGGACGCCGCCCGGGGAGACCAGGCCGAGCAGGTGCAACGCATGGGCGGCCTTCACCGAACGGATCGCCTCCAGCAGGACCGGATTCTGGAAAAACGTGCCATCCCGGATGGCCAGGTCAATCCGGGTGAGGTCCTGGTACACGATGCGGCCGGCCCCGATATTCAGATGGCCGACTTCGGAGTTGCCTTGCTGGCCCGCTGGGAGGCCGACTGGCTCACCGGCGGCCGCCAGCGTGGTGTGCGGCCAGCGCGCCCAGAGGCCGTCCCAGTTCGGCTTGCGCGCCGCGGCGATGGCGTTGCCGAAGGGATCCGGGTTGTAGCCCCAGCCGTCGATCACCACCAGGACCAGCAGCCCGGGCACGCTCAGACCGGCGAGGCCGTCGCGGCCGCGGCGGCCACGATGGCGGTAAAGGCGTCGGGCTTCAGGCTGGCCCCGCCGACCAGGGCCCCGTCGAGCTCGGGCTGAGCCATCAGGTCGGCGGCATTGTCGGCTGTCACGCTCCCGCCGTAAAGGACCCGGATGCTGGCGGCGGCACTGGCGAACTCCTCACGCAGCAGCCGGCGGATCCGCGCCATCACGCCGTTGGCATACCCGGGTGTTGCCGCTCGGCCGGTGCCAATCGCCCAGACCGGCTCATAGGCGACGCTCAGGCTGTCCGCCCAGTCGCGATGGCTCCCGTCGAGGGCGGTGGTGACCTGGGCCGTCACCACCCGATCGGTCTGTCCGGCGTCGTGTTCCTCCAGGGTCTCCCCCACTGCCAGGATCGGCTTGAGGCCGTGGCGTACGGCGGCCCGCAGCTTCAGGTTGATCCACTGGTCGGGCTCGTGGAAGATCTGCCGCCGCTCGGAATGTCCGATCAGCACGTACGGGCACCACCCGGCCAGCATGCGGGGAGAAATCTCCCCGGTGAACGGACCCTCGTCCTCCCAGCCCGTGTTCTGGGCGCCGAGCTGGATCGGGCTGCCTCGCAGAACGCCGGCGGCCGGCCACAGGGTCACCGCCGGCGGCAGGACGACGATGTCGACGCGCGCCGCCAGTGGCTCGAGCCGGGAACGGTACACCTGGAGCAGCTGAAGGCCCTCCTCGACCGTGAGATGCATCTTCCAGTTGCCGGCGACCAGC
>Ga0137399_10000661_pt1 | contig 14234 bp, 14 predicted proteins | sample czorhiz316metaG_FD_104810 | JGI IMG/M metagenome (GOLD analysis project Ga0137399, IMG submission 104810) | Vadose zone soil microbial communities from Angelo Coast Range Reserve, California, USA - czorhiz3.16 metaG | ecosystem: Environmental > Terrestrial > Soil > Vadose zone | place: USA...
CCACGAGTGACGAGGCCAGGACGAGGTGAGGAAGCTTGAAGGGCCGAGCAGCAGCGACCGTGTGTGGGCTCAGCGCCGCAGCCGCACCTAGCGCGAGCCAGGGCCACCAGTCGACGCTGATCGTGTCGACCGCGACGAGACCGTGAGCCAGGTATGCGGCCGATGCGAGGAGCACCGGCATCGCGACGGCGGGCGTCTGCGTGAGACCACGGGTCCAGAGAGATCGGCCCGCGACAGCCAGCAGCGCAAGGAGCGCGATAAGTCCAACGAGTCCAAGCGTCGCGGCGGTTTGAAAGGGCCAGCTGTGCGCGGACGTCTCCGGCCCGATGCCGAGCCGAACGACGCTGTCTTCCTGCCGATAGCGCGGGTACGCCACGGCGAAATTGTCTGGACCGTAGCCGAACAACGGACGATCAGCCAGCGCCCCCAAAGCGACCTCGTCCAGAAGGATCCGGTCGCGCACCTGATACCCCTGGACAGTCGTGCGGGCCCGCGCCGCCAGCGGCGAGAGCGCGACGATGCTCGTGAGCAACACGACCACGGCGAGGCCCCGGAGCGCCATGCGTCCAACGGTCGGACGGCTCACGCCGCGCGCTTTCAGGTGGATCAGCCCGGCGAGCGCGAGCGCGGCGATGAAGCCAAGAAGGGAGCCCCGGGTCGCGATGGCGATGGCTACGACGAGGGCGATCCCCGCCATGCTGGCGGCCGCGACGCGCAACAGGAGCGCTCGTCGACCGGTAGCGAGCACTGCGATCCCGAGCGCGCCACCGAACACGAGTGATAGGAAGTGGCCGAGCATGTCGGGGTTGCCGAATGTGCCGGAGGGCCGATCCGCGAGCGCGTCCCAATGCACTGGATCAAGGCCAAGGCTCTGCGCTGCCGCATACGCGACCGACAGCGCGCCCGCGACTCCGATCGCGACGGCGAGGATGACCCAGTCCGTGGGCTGTCGGAACGAGACGGCGACCGCGACGTACAACACCAGCATGTCCAGGAGAAACGTCAAGCCGAGGTACTTCTCGCTCTCGCCGAACAGGGCGACGTACGCATTCTCCGCCACGAGCGCCGAAAGAACGCTCGCCACACCGAAGGCAAGGACAAAGAGGTGTAGCCGTGTTCGAGGCACCACTGCGCGGCCGAAGCGCAAGAGCACTATCGCCACGAGGGCGGCGAGCAGGCAGGCGACCCCCCGACTGAAAAGCGACTTCGCCAAGTGAAATGCGTCGAGTCCGGTCGGGTCGAGGATGAGGATGATGCCGCCGACCTTCAGCGCGACGAGCACGACGATCGCTCGCCGAAGCGGCGAGGTTTCGTAGTCGTCACTTTGTACGACAGCCAAGTGTTGCGGCCTACGGCTCGTTCGCATAGCCAGTTTCCGGCCCGCTCGTCAACCTACGGCGAGACCGCGCTAACACTGGCGATCGCGCGCCGGCGCCGCATGCGCAGGATTCCGTAGGGCGTAATCTGTAGCGAAATTCGGGTGTTGGCCCGTTCCCCCCGGGAAGGCGCGAATCCTAGGCTGCGCGCAGGTCAAATGAGCCTTCCTGGACGGCCCAGCGCGGCTAGCCTCCTCAAGTGGATTCTCGTTGGCCTGGTCACCGTCACGGTGGTGCCAGTGCTGGCGCTGGTCCTGATCTTCCCCTTCGCCAGCCGGGTCGCTGTGGCCTTCCAGTACAGCGCGGACGTGGCGAGTCCGCAGGTCTCCATCGTTCGGACCTTTGATTTCCTATTCGGCTCGCTGTCGTCCTCCACAGAGAGCTTCCCGACCGGGACCATGACTGGAAAGGTGACCGGCGGTGGGACCATCGCCGGCGACGGCGTCTTTCCACCCCGCTCGCGCAGCTTCGGTTACGTCGCTATGGGCGAGGTCTTCATAGACAGCAGCACTGGGCAGTCCAACTGCACTGAGGCTTCACCATGCCCGGCGAAGGGCCACCTCAACTACGTCAATCACACGACGAATCCCCAGATCCACATCAACGGCGACGTCACCGAGATCACGCACTTCGAGTTCTTCCCGACCCCGCCGGGGCAGACGAAGGGGACCGTGACGTTCAGGGGAACTGATACCAAGTCCGGCTGCGGCACTTTCACGGTCAGCGTCACTGACAACGGTGAGCCGGGAACGGACGACAGGTTCGGGATCGACTGCGGTAGCGAGACGACACTCGGTCAGCGGCTGCACAGCGGGGGCAACAGCCAGATCCACCCGACGCAGGCCAAGTAAGGGGAGCAGTAATGAAAAGAATGACGTTCGTTTTCGTGCTGGCTCTCTTCATCGCGACGACCGCGGCCACCTCGATGATCCTGGTCGGAGCTGGGACAACCTCGGTGACCGGCGCCGGAACAGCTGCCTTCCCTGATGGCACGGTGTTCAACGGGGTCACGTTGAGCGGCTCACAGTTCGGCAAGGGCATCGTCGTGAATACCGATGGCTCCGCTAGCGGAGACTTCTACAACGTTCTCGATGGGAGCACTCCCCTTGGCCCGCGCAGCATCACTCTGACGGGTCTGGTGCGTTCCGGGTCTCTCAACCCCGACGGGAGCGTGACGTTTGGCGGGACCTCCTCGCTCGACATGGGCGACGGCACGCCGGCCACGTCGGTCCCGTTCAGCGTCACCGCGACGTCTCAGGGCCTAACCCTCGTGATCGGGACGACCACGCTCCCCACGCAAACGCTGATCGCGGGCGGCATCGACATCCAGTGACCCCGGCGTAAGGGTTCCGCGCCGTGCAGCCACGGCGCAGGTCAGCGCTTCAGCGCGAAGGCATTCGGACGTTAAGGAAGAAACGCACTTGACCCTCGCCCCAGGGCTGCAGTCGCACCATTACCGGGGCGTGGGTCGCATGCTCAAAACGCAGCTCGACTGGCAGCCTCCCCGCAGGTAGGTCGGTGACGAAGATGCCGGCGGCGTCAGTGCCCGCCGGAAACCTGACGATGCCGTAGGTGTAGATCAGGCACGCGTCCGCGACAGCGAGGCCGCTCGCGTCGTCGACCACGCGGCCGATGAGTCGCACGAACCCACTCGCGACAGGCCCGGTGCGGTAGGGATCCACGATTGGAGCCACGCCGCTGCCGTCGGAGCCAAGGAACGCGGGACCGTAGTACTCGGGTGGCGGTGCCATCGGGACGTCCTCGTCCCGGCGCGCACCGAGCGGGACCTGCATGGCTCGAGCGCACCCGGGAATCACATGGGCCGTCGCTACCGGCGCGACCTGCACCGCGTCGCTCAAGAAGAGTCCGACGACAGCCACCATGGCGATGGACGGCACAAGCCATCGACCCCGCGCACGCTCGGACGGCATGAGTGCGGCGATCGGCAGCTGCTCCACCACATTCCGGCGGGCGCGCGCGGCGCGGAGCGCCCGACCGAAGCGGCGGCGCGCTGCGTTCGCGTGCTCGGCCTCAAGCGCATCGAGGCCGAGGCCCTCGACACGCGCCCGGCCTGCCGCGCGCGCCGCAGCGGCCACGTCGCGGGAGCGGAGTGCGGCATGGAGAGTCTCGCGGCGCGCGCGTGCGCGGCGAACGTCCTCGACCGTCCGCGAGCCACTCATTCGTAGAGATAGAGCTCAAGCCGGAGCGAACCCGACGAGCCCGACGAGGTGGATCGATACGGCCTGACGAGCGCCCCGCTGAAGGCGCCCGAGCGAAGCGCCGCCGTCGCGATGCGCGCGAGCCGATCGCCCTCAGCGGGATCCGGGTGCGGCGCGAACACCAAGGCGACAGCGACCTGTCGCGGCCCGGCCGCCTCAGCGAGCCGTGCCGCGATCTCGTCAGCGATGCGACGCTGCTCATTACCCACGACGGCCTCATCCGCTGAGAGAAGCTTCTGCTCGTCGAGGGTGACGGTGACCTCGACCGGTCGCGGAGTCACTGCGCGGCTCGGAGTCGCGCTTGGCCTCGTCGTCTGGGTCGGCGCCGGCGTAACGCTCGGACTCTGGGAGGCCTGGGTCAGAGAGACTGCGACGGCCTCGCGTGGCGGCGCGGCGCTCGCCGCGAGGAAGATCACAAAGAGGCCGAGCAGCAAATCCGCCCACAGCCAGCCCGCGAGGATCGGAGCGCCGCCTCCTCTCCCGACACCCGACATCTACATCCGGCCGCCCGAGGCTCGACCGATGCGCGGCAGTTCTACCTCGGACTCCGCCACCTCGGCGCGCCCGGAGAGGGTCCCCGCCGCGCGCGTCAGGTCCGCGGCGGCGAGGCGCAGCTCGCGGACGGCGCCCTCTAAGTCAAAGAGCTGTTGCTCCCGTTCCATCGCGCGCTCGTAGATTCGCCGCTCCTCGGCGACCATTTCGTCGAGCACCGCCTCCGCGTCAGGTTGGGAGAGGTCGTTGGAGGCGAGGCTGGTGGCGTGACCCACGAGCCCGCGGATCGCGGACTCTTTCAGCAGGACGCGGGTCCGGGTCGCGGGTCCGCGCAGCTCGCTCCTCGCGTGCAGCGCGAGGGACAGGACGATGAGGACACAAATGAGGCTTGCGTCGATCATCGCGACCGTGCTGAACTTGAGGACCCCTTGCGCGCCGAGAAAGCCGACCTCCCAGAGCAGCAGGAAAGGCTGGGTGACGAGGTCAGGACGGTCGTGCAGTAGGTTCGCGTACGCCAGGCTCGCGGCGGAAAGGCCGTACCAGGTCACGGCGATCGGAGCGAAGACAAGGACGTTGCGCGCCACCTCTAGGATCGCCCACGGCGTGGAAGGACGATCGTAGAGGAGCTGTGCCAGAGGTCGGGGATCGACGGCGGCCGCGTACGCCCGGGTCTCCTCGTTCCGACCCAGACGCAGCGCTTCCGAAAGCCGGCGAAGGATGACCGCGACCGGGGCATCGTGCCGCTCGACCTCGCTCGCGAGTGAGGCAAGATCCCGCGCGGTGATCTCACGCTCCGAGAGCGGACTTTCGTCGATTGCGACGACGTCAACGCTACGAGGCGCCCACAGCAGGGTCCAGACGGAATCATCCCTACGGAATCGACCCTAGGCGCTCGGCCTGATGCAGGCGCTCCGTAAATCATCGTAGGGGACTTACCCGCAGCGCTGCGAACCGGATGCGCTATAGCTGTTGCGATGAAGGGGGTCGACGTCGCGATCGTCGGGGCCGGCCCGTACGGACTCGCGGCGGCCGCGCACAGCGTCGGTCTCAGATCGGTCGTGTTCGGATCGCCGATGTTGACATGGCGCCGGATGCAGCCGGATATGCAGCTTCGCGCGATCTGGGATCACATGACGCTCCGGGGCCCCGAAGGTCGCGGCACGCTGCAGGAGTGGATGGAACAGACCGGCACGGCGAGGAAGGACCCGATGACCCCACCGGACTTCATCAGCTACCTCGACTGGTTCCGCGAGCGCTACGTCCCCTGTCATGTCGACGCGGAGGTTCTCTCGGTCGCGGATGATCGAGATGGTTTCCGCATCGTGTCGACGGCCGGCGAGTGGTCCGCGAATGCGGTGGTGATCGCAGTCGGGATCACGCCCTTCAGTGTTCGCCCCAGCTTCGTGGGCGTCGAGGACAAGCGGATCTCACCCGCCAATGACCGAGACCTCTTCGGCGACCTCGCAGGTGTAACGGTCGTCGTGGTGGGCGGTGGACAGTCGGCCGTCGAGGCGTCCGCCTACGCCCTGCGCGCCGGTGCCAAGGTCACGCTGCTGATCCGCGGAGAGCTCCATTGGTTCGCGGAGCGAAAGCCAAAAGTTGACCAGCCACTCCGCTGGTGGGCGTACCGGCTCGCCTATCCCGAGCAGGGCATCGGGCCTCCGCTGATCAACCGACTCGTCTCCCATCCAGATCTTTACGCTTCGTTGCCCGGACCAATGCGTGACCGGATCACCGGGTGGACCATGCGCTCCGGCGCGTCGCCGTGGCTCCAACGACAGGTCAAGGACAAAATCGAGATACGTGAGGGCGTTGAGGTCCGTTCCGTGGAGGCACATCCGGCGGAGTTGATCCTGCGTCTTTCGGACGGATCGGCCCTCGCCGCCGACCGGGTCTTCCTCGGCACCGGCCATCGGTTCTCGATCGATCGCCTCAGCTTTCTTGACCCGGCGCTTCGAGCGAGGATCGCGGTCCGCGACAACTGGCCCGTGCTTGACCGTTTCTTCCGCTCATCTGATCGGCGGATCGCCTTCGTCGGCTATCCAGCCGAAGGGACGTTCGGTCCGTTCTGTCGGTTCGTCAGAGGCGCATCGTTTTCCGCGATGCGCGTGATGGAGCCCTTGCGCCTCGCGCTCCAAGAGGTCAACGGTCGAGGGAGCCACGGACCCGTGTCAGACAAATCGATGCCGTCGTAGAGCATCCCGGGCCGCCACGGGGGCCAGATCATCTTCAGCGTCGCGAGCCGCGAGATATCCCTCGGCGTCGCGGTCCGCGGATCCAGCGCGGACCGTATGCGTCGAACTTCGCCCCCGATCCAGCGCATCTCGACGTTCGATCGGTAGATCGGAAGCACTGGTACGTCGTCACCGAGCGCCGTGTGGATCGCCGCGGCGAGAAACCCCGGCGTCGAGGCCTCCGCGAGGGGGATCCAACCGTGCATCCTCGGCCCGAGCTCCATGAATCTCGGCCCGTCGGAGGAGAGCTTGTATTCGACTTCTGCGACGCCCTCGAGGCCCCACGCGCGCATGAACGCCAGCCCCTCCTGGACTCCCGGCGTTCCGGGCGAGATCGTCCGTTTCCACACTGAAGTCCCACCACCGAGAGGGAAGAACGAGAAAGTCTCGCGAGCGCAGTAGGCGACGACGACGCGGTGATAGATGACCGCGGTGACCGACAATGCCCGGCCAGCGACGTACTCCTGCGCGAGAGGCAGAAGCCCGTCGTCTCCGGTCAGTAGGTCAACGGCGGCCTGCGCTTGGGAACGGTCCCCGACGCTGATGTGTCGGAGCTGGCGCATTTCCCCTCGGATTTGTTGGAAGGTACGACGCGGTTTTACTACGCACGGGTATCCAAGCGATGCGGTCGCGTCGACGATGTCCTCGGCGCTCTCGCCGAGGACGGTCCCGGGCACGGGGAATCTGAGTCGCCGCGCCGCCTCGATTCCCGCGGCCTTGTCCGCGAAGACCTCCGCGGAGCGACGGTCGGCGGATAGGATGCGTGCACCGACGATCGTGTCGTTCTCGCCGGCTGCCTGCCAGCAATACGCGAGCCTGAGGTCGCCTGATGGAGCGACGACGCTCACGTCCCATCGTTCACAGATCGTGCGGAGCCGCTCGAGGTAGGCCGCCGGATCGGCATTTTGTCCCTCGAGCGGCGGGAGGTTGACCACCGCCGTCGTCCAGCGCGAGCGCGACGCCCGAGTGCCTGACTCGCAGAGCACATTCCAACCAAGGGCTCCGAGGACCCGCACCAGCACAACCGACTGCGCGCCACCGCCATCAAGGACGAGCGCTGTTCGGTTCACGGGAAGGGTGGCCGCGTTCCTAAGATCGGCAGAGTCTACGAAATGGACTTACGCGCCGGGTGAGGAGCGCCGCGTCTGTGGCACAGATGCACGCCCCCCACCCACCAGGGCAACCGCGCATGGGTGAACCTGCTGCCCGCGCTCGTCGGTCATATCTTCACCGCCGTTCCCGCGATGAGCTTGCAAACTCGACGAGGGCAAACGATCGCGCGGTTGTTGACGCCCACCTATCGGCCGGACGCATGGAGCAGCACCCCGACCGTCTTCAGAGCGATCACGAGATCGAGGAACGCGGAGCGATGCTTTACGTAGTAGAGGTCGTACTGGAGCTTTTCGAGCGCGTCCTCTTCCGATCCCCCATACGCGAATCGGACCTGCGCCCAGCCAGTGATCCCGGGGCGGACGAGAGACCTCACCCGATAGAAGGGAATCGTTTGACCGAGCTGCATGACAAAGCAGGGCCGCTCGGGTCGAGGTCCGATGATGCTCATGTCGCCGACGAGCACGTTCCAGAGCTGGGGCAGCTCGTCGAGGCGCGTGGGCCGAAGCAGCGTACCGATGCGTGTTCGCCTCGGGTCTCCGAGCGAGGCCCAGCGTGGCCCGTCGCTCTCGGCATCGGTGCGCATCGTCCGGAACTTGAGCATCGTGAAGCGACGACCGCGATACCCCTCGCGCTCCTGCCGGAAGATCGCCGGCCCATGGCTATCGAGCCGGACGGCGAGGGCGACTACGGCGAGAAGCGGCGCGACGAGCACCAGCGCCGTCCCGGCTAACGCGACATCGAGCGATCTCCTCACGAAGTCATAGGCACGCCCGCCGCCCGGTCGCCGCGGCAACACCGCGAACCAGTGGGGCCGCAAATATCGGACCGGGATGCGGCCGCTGACCTCTTCAAAGATGTCGGAGAGATGCCGCACGGGAACTCCCGACTCGTAGGGAGCGACCAATGCATCCATGGTCGTCGGATCCTCGCCGGCGTCGGCGACGATGACCTCGTCGATCTGGTGATCGCGCACGATCTGACCGAGTTCTCCATGCGGGCCGAGCACCTTGAGTCCCTCTGCGGACCCGTCGCTGTCGCGCGTCACCAGACCGACAACCTCGTAGTCAGTCTCGATGGCTTTCAGGAGGTCGCTGGCGGCTCGCCAGGAGGCGGGCGTGCCGACGACGGCGATGCGGCGCCGTCCGTTCTTCTCCACGACGAGCTTGATATACGTGATCCTTCCCGCGGAGATGGTGAGGAGCGCGCATGCGCCCCAGAGCACGAGTCCTGCGATGCTCACGCCGAGCGGAGGGATGAGGCCAGGGATGACGAGGTGCGCCGCGAAGTAGACCAGGAATGTCGCGAAGAACGCTCGATTGGCCGCTCGGAATGTGTCCCACGCACGCCCCGCGACGCGAGGATCGTAACAATCGAAGACCGCGGCGCTGACCGTCCAGATCGCGAGGAGGATGGCGAACGAGACGGGACCGTTCGACAGCGAGCTCGACCCCGCGATCCCGAGGACGACGGCGGCCGACAGAGAGACCGCGATCGCCGTGGCGTCGCTGACGAAGAGAAGTAGCCGTCGCTCCGAGCTCGACACCCTCCTTCGCGTGGCCGCTCCGAGAGCCGCCGACGAGTTGCGGGTGAAAACTCGGAGCCCCATGGCCGGGACGCTACACGCGCCCTAACACCCAAGCGTCGGGAGAACGATGTAGGAACGGTCGGGAAAACGCTGTGGAAAACCTTGATACGCGCGACATGGAGCCAAGACGCACGATCGACCCTAGGTAAAGGCCGCATTGACAGTAAGGGCGGGCTGATCTGTTCTTTCGTGTCGCAGGTCGATGAACGTGGACGTGATGCGAATAGTCGTAGCCGATGGCAATCGGGCCACCCGTTATGGGGTGGGTATGGCGCTGAGAGACGAGCCGGACATGGCGATCGTCGGAGAGGCCGAGGACGGTTATGCGGCCATCCGTCTCGCCCATGAATTACACCCCGATGTCCTTGTAGTTGATCTGTCTCTCGCGCGAATACGCGGCCTGGAGGTGATACGTGCGCTCGCTCCCCTGCTCCCCGAGCTGCGGATCCTGGTCTTCAGCAACGAGACCCGTCTCCGGGCCGACGCGATTCGCGAAGGTGCCGCGGGGTTCGTAACCAAAGACTCGCGGGAAGAACGGCTCGTGACCGAAATCCGTCGAGTCGTGTCAACCTCGCAGCGCGTCTCATAAGCAGCCGATCCGTTACAGCAGGGTCGATTTTGTAGAGCTTTGTTTACTCAAACAGAATGCCGCGGTCGGTGGCACGCACCCTGCTCGCTCGATCGCCTGCCGGGGGGAGCCGTAGCGGGGCCTTCTGGCAGTTACGAGTGCGCAGGGAGAATGATGGTGGGTGGCCCAGGGCCGCGCGGGGCGATCCTGGCGGTCGATGACGACGCCGATATTCGGTTACTCCTCTCGACTGTCCTGACTGGAGCAGGCCTCGCCGTGAACACGGTCGCGTCCGGCGAGGCCGCTGTCGAGATCATGCGCCGAGAACAACCTCTCCTTGTCCTGCTCGATATCCGGCTGCCGGGTTTGTCAGGGTACGAGGTCTGCAGGTGGCTTCGGGAACGGTTCCGCGATAGCGTGCCGATCGTGTTCATGTCGGGGGAACGAACGGAATCGTTCGATCGCGCTGCAGGCCTCATGCTCGGCGCGGACGATTACCTGATGAAGCCGTTTTTGAACGAGGAATTGCTCGCCCGTGTTCGCGGACTCCTCCGGCGGACGATCCCCTCGCCGCGCTTCCTCGCGGACAACCTGACCGCGCGCGAGCTCGAAGTCCTGAGACTTCTCGCTGGGGGACTCACCCAGGCCGACATCGCGAGTCAGTTATTGATCAGCGGGAAGACTGTCGGCACGCACATCGAGCACATCCTGATGAAGCTCGACGTGCCGAGCCGGGCACAAGCCGTAGCGGTCGCGTACCGCGAGAACCTCGTGGAACCGAGTGCTGCTGCGCCGATCGGCCCATGGTCGACCCGTCCGTTCCCGTCAACCTTCGGTCCGAACGCGGTCCCCACGGGCGCCCTACGGCTCTTAGGCCCGACCAAAGCCGTCCGCTGAGCACAACGATCCGCGCGAGAGCCCGAGACTGAAGGCTCGCGTCGGGTCAGGAACCTGGTTCGGCGGTGGTCCGCGCTCGCGTTTCCAGTTCCTGTCCGTCGTCCGCATCGATGAGCTGCTCGCGATACGCAAGCGCGACGGCCTGAGTTCGGCTCTGCACTCCGAGCTTCATCAGGATGTGCTCGATGTGCGTGCCCACCGTCTTGGCGCTGATGCGGAGATGGCCCGAGATCTCCTTCTGACCGAGTCCGCCCGCGAGAAGCCGCAGCACTTCGAGCTCTCGGACCGTCAGTTTCGTATCCAACGATCGGCCAGGTGGGACCGTGCGCCGAAGAAGACTCCGCACCCGTGCGACCATCTCCTCGGTCGAGAAGGGTTTCGACATGTAGTCGTCGGCGCCGAGCATCAATCCTGCTGCGCGGTCGAATGCCTCGACGCGCTCGCCCGAGACGAACATGACCGGCACGCTGTCGCGGTAGCGGCTACGAACCCACCCGCAGACTTCGTACCCGGACATTCCTGGAAGATGGACGTCAACGACGACGAGGATCGGGTCTTCCCGCCGAACCGAGTCGATCGCCTCCTCGCCGGATTGCACCCCGCGAACTACATAGCCGGCGTGAGTAAGGACATCGGTGATGAGCGAGCGAATCTCGTCATCATCCTCGACAACGAGGATCGCGTGTCGACGCTGTCCGTCCGGGCCTGCCACATCCCACCCGCCCGTTATTCGCCGACGCCGCGTTCACGGGCTACCGCGGGGCCGATTGTAGGGGTCGAGGCGAGTGTTAGCGCAACTGGCCCGGCGGCCGCGATCAACGTTTTGTCAACGTCGGCCACTGGGTGTCCCGCGGCGACAGCAGTGGTTCTCGGATCGGCCATGGGATGCCTAGGGTACGGTCGTCCCATCGAACGCCGCGCTCGTGCGGGGTGCTGTACTCGGCGGTCGTCTTGTAGACCACATTGGTGTCCGGGACGAGCGTCTGAAAGCCGTGGGCGAACCCTTCGGGTATCCAGAGCATTGCTGACTCGGCCGCCGACAGGACGGTCGACGCCCAGCGCCCGAAGGTCACCGAGCCCTCGCGTAGGTCGACGGCCACGTCGAAGATCTCGCCCGACAGCACACGGATGAGCTTGCCCTGCGCGAACGGTGCGAGCTGGTAATGGAGCCCCCGAAGGGTCCCGCGTTCCGCCGATCTCGAATGGTTGTCCTGCCGAAATCGGGCGACGATACCGTTTGCCCCGAAGGCGCTCTCCTTGTAGACCTCGGCGAACCAGCCCCGCTCATCGCCGTGGCGCGTGTATTCGATCCGGACTACGTCGGGCAGCGCCGCTAAGGGCGTGAAGCCGAACACGGGCGCCAGTGTGCGGCCATCCGGCCTGCTTCGTCGTCGCGTCGGCTTCGTGAGGCGACGTTCATGGCGGCCGACGAACCGATCGGTCGGAGCCCGGCCCCTTCGACAACGGTAAATTGCCTAGGCCCGATACCCGATGACGAAGCCCATGACGTTCCGATAATGCGGCGGATGCGGCTGATGGTCACCGGCGGCGCCGGATTCATCGGATCCAATTTCATCAGGTACTGGTTCGAGCGGCACCCCGAGGACGAGATCGTCAACGTCGATCTGCTCACCTACGCCGGCGATCTCGCGACCCTGGCGGACGTCGCCCGTGACCACGCCGACCGTTACACCTTCGCGAGGGCGGACATCGCCGACCTGGCGGCAATCGACGACGTCGTCGCCGCGCACGGTCCGGAGATCATCGTCAATTTCGCCGCCGAGTCGCACAACAGCCGAGGCGTTCTCGATCCGGGCGCTTTCATGCACAGCAACGCCCTCGGCACGCAGACGCTCCTCGAGGTCGCGCGGCGGAGGGGCGTCCGCAAGTTCCACCACATCTCGACGTGCGAGGTGTATGGGGACCTGCCTTTGGATACGGACGAGATGTTCACCGAGACATCCCCTTATCGCGCTCGCACGCCCTACAACGCGTCCAAGGCGGCAGCGGAGCTCATCGTCCGCGCGTACCACGAGACCTACGGCCTTGCGACGACGGTGACCAACTGCTCGAACAACTACGGACCGTGGCAACACCCCGAAAAGGTGATCGCCCTCTTCACCACGAACGCACTCGACGACGAGCCACTCCCGCTGTACCGCCAGAGCCAGAACCGGCGCGAATGGCTGCACGTTGATGACCACTGCGCGGCCATAGCCTTGGTGCTCGATCGCGGCCAGTCGGGCGAGACCTACAACGTCGGCAGCGGCGACGAGCGGAGTGTCGAAGAGATCGCCGACGCAGTCCTCGAGCTGCTGGAAAAGCCGCGGAGCCTTAAGTCATACGTCGACGATCGGCCAGGGCACGACCGGCGATACCTGCTCGACCATTCGAAGATCACGCGCGACCTCGGCTGGCGCCCTGCCGTGTCCTTCGAGCGTGGGCTCGGGGAGACCGTCGCGTGGTACCGAGAACATCGTGGCTGGTGGAGCCCCAAGAAGCTGGCGACGCGAAAGCAGGTCGACGAGTTCGCGTGGCGCCGCCCGCAGGCGCTGGCGGCCGTTGGATGAAGGGCGTCATCCTCGCCGGGGGCTCCGGCACGCGGCTCTATCCGCTGACGCGGATCACGAACAAGCACCTTCTGCCGGTGTACGACCAGCCGATGGTCTACTACCCCATCCAGCTCCTGGTCGAAGCCGGGATCGATCGGATCCTCATCGTCACCGGCGGCAATCATGCGGGCGAGTTCCTGCCGCTCTTGGGCAATGGCAGCGCCTTCGGACTGAAGCATCTCGATTACACGTTCCAAGAGCGCGCCGCGGGCATCGCGGACGCGCTCGCCCTGGCAAGGCATTTCGTCGGTCGCGACGACGTCTGCGTACTCCTCGGAGACAACATCTTCGAGTTCTCCATCCGATCGACGGTCGAGCGTTTCGCGGCACAGGGCGGCGGCGCGCGCGTCCTGCTCGCCCCGGTGGAGCATCCCGAGCATTACGGTGTGCCCGTGCTCAGAGACGGACGGATCGAGCGGATCGAAGAGAAGCCGACGACTCCCGCCTCGCGCTACGCCGTGACTGGTTGTTATCTTTATGACAATCAGGTCTTCGAGCTGGTCAACCACCTCAAGCCGTCAGCGCGGGGTGAGCTCGAGATCACAGACGTGAACAACGCCTACCTCCGCGAGGGCCGGCTCGAGCATGACGTCGTCGACGGATTCTGGGCTGACTGCGGCGAGTCCTTCGCCTCGCTGCTCCGTGCCAACATGCTCGTGGCGGAGAGTGGCGCGAACAAGACGAGCCGGGAGACAGTGATCGCGCTGGCGTCGTGACCACCGCTGCATCCGAAAACGCGCCGGGCGCTACGTCCGCTCCTTGTTCAGGTGGCTCTCGGTAAATCGGTATTTCCCAGATGGGCTGCGCGGTAGGTCGTCGACGACTTGCCACACGACTTCAAAGCCTCGGTCGCCGTGCTCAAGGATCAGCGACGTGACACGTCGACGGACATCGTCGGTGTACTGAGACATCGGTACGACACGTACCCTGAGCCGCGTCGGCGTCTCCTGATCGACGCGAAACCGGTAGACCGGGGTGTTGTCGAAAATCCGCATAAAGAAAAGCGCGTGCAGAAGAATCCCGCTGGGAGAAACGATGAGATCGGACGTGCGGCCGAGGACGCACGCGAGGCGGTTGCTCCCACGTCCGCACGGGCAATCGCCGACCGCGAGGCGCCCGACGTCGCCCAGCCGGTACC
>Ga0137399_10000662_pt1 | contig 14233 bp, 13 predicted proteins | sample czorhiz316metaG_FD_104810 | JGI IMG/M metagenome (GOLD analysis project Ga0137399, IMG submission 104810) | Vadose zone soil microbial communities from Angelo Coast Range Reserve, California, USA - czorhiz3.16 metaG | ecosystem: Environmental > Terrestrial > Soil > Vadose zone | place: USA...
CTCCTCCTGGTCATGCGTGACGTAGACGAAGGTGATGCCGAGATCCTGCTGCAGCGCCTTCAGGAAGATCTGCATCTCCTGGCGGAGCTTGAAATCGAGCGCGCCGAGCGGCTCGTCCAGGAGGAGGACGCGCGGACGGTTGACGATCGCGCGCGCGAGCGCGACGCGCTGCCGCTGGCCGCCCGAGAGCTCCGATGGGTAGCGCCCCTCGAGGCCGGCGAGGCCGAGACGCTCGATGACCTCGGCGCTCCGTCGCTCGCGCTCCTCGCGCGGCCGGCCACGCAGGCCGAAGGCGACGTTCGCGGCGACGCTGAGGTGGGGGAAGAGCGCGTAGCCCTGGAAGACGTAGCCGATCCGCCGCCGCTGGGGCGGAAGGTCCACGCCCGACGCCCCGTCGTAGAAGACGCGGTCGTCCACGACGATTCGGCCGGCGTCGGGCCGGAGCAACCCCGCGAGACACTGCAGCGTCAGCGTCTTGCCGGCGCCCGATGGGCCGAAGAGCACGGCGACGCCGTCACCGGCGGTCCACGCGACGTCGAGCGTGAAGCCCGCGAGCTTCTTTCTGAGCTCCACGCTGAGGCGGCTCACGCGGCCCTCGCCCCGAGGCGCCCGGCGAGGACGAGCACCGCGCACGAGAGCGCCGTGAGCGCCAGCACCAGGACGATGGCCTCGCCCATCTCGCCGGTCTGCACCGCGGTGTAGATGGCCAGCGGCACCGTTGTCGTCTTCCCCGGGATGTTGCCCGCGAGCATCAGCGTCGCGCCGAACTCGCCGAGCGCCCGCGCGAAGGCGAGCACGAGGCCCGCGACGATGCCGTTCCGCGCGAGCGGCAGCGTCACCTCGAGCGCGGTGCGCCACTCCGAGCGGCCGAGCGTGTACGCGGCCTTCTCGAGCTCGCGGTCCACCGACTCGATGGCGGCCCGCGCCGTCCGGACGAGCAGCGGCAGGGCCATCACGGTCGCCGCGATCACCGCCGCGTACCAGGTGAACGCGACGCTCCAGCCCGTCGCCGCGTAGAGCGGCTGCCCGAGCCAGCCCCGACGTCCTAGCAGGACGATCAGGTAGTAGCCGGTCACCGTCGGCGGCAGGACAAGCGGCAGCGTCACCGCAAGATCCACGATCGCCCGGCCGCGGAAGGCGCGGCGGGCCAGGAGGTACGCGAGCGGGATGCCGATCGCGGCGTTCAGCAGGGTCGCGACGACAGCGACGCGGACCGAGAGGACGAGCGCGGCGAGCGCCTCGTCGCTCATTGGTACGGGGGCGCGTCGCTCATCGCGCTCCGGCGGGCGGCGGCTGGAAGCCGAGCCGGGCGAGCACGGTCTGGCCTTCCCGGTCGAGGAGCAGCTGGATGAACGCCTGCGCGAGCGCCGGGTGCTTCGAATCCCTCACCACCGCCACCGGGTACACGACGGGACGGTAGGTGTCCTCGGGCGGGCGGAACGCCTCCTTCACGTCGCGGGCGCGCGTGCTGGCGTCCGTCGTGTAGATGAAGCCGGCGTCCACCTCGCCGCGCGCGACGTAGTCGAGCGCCTGGCGGACGTTCTCGGCGAAGATGAGCTTCGGTTGCACTCGGTCCCACAGTGCCAGGGCGCGCAGGCTCTCCTCCGCGTACTGCCCGACCGGCACGGTCCTGGGATTGCCAATCACGATCCGGGCCACCCGCGGATCGAGCAGGTCCGTGGGCTTGGCGATGTCCAGCGCGGAATCGGCCGGCTTGACGACGGTCAATACGTTGCGCGCGAACACGCGGAGGGTCCCGCTGAGAATGAGCCCTTTCTGCTCCAGCTCGTGCATCTGTCGCTGGGCGGCAGAGATGAACAGATCGACCGGCGCGCCCGCCTCGATCTGCTTCTGCAGCTCGCCGGACGAGCCGAAGTTGTAGCGCAGGGTGATGCGGGGCCGGGTCTGGGTGAACCGACGACCCAGCTCCTCGACCGCCTCCTTCATGCTGATCGCGACGGAGAGCGTCAGCTCCTGCGCAGGCGCCCGCGCCGGCGCCGCGGCGAGGGCCACGGCCAGGGTCAGGGTGAAGAGCCTCATGGCCCGGCGTGGCGCTGCTGGATGGATGTCAGCGCCCAGTTCACCAGGAAGACGAGGACGAGCAGGAGGAGCGACAGGGCGATCGCCACGTCGAAGTTCCCTTTGCCGGTCTCGAGCACCATCGCGGTGGTGAGCGTACGCGTCCGCCCCTTGACGTTGCCGCCCACCATCAGCGAGGCGCCGATCTCCGAAATCACGCCGCCGAAGCCCGCCATGACCGCGGCGAGCATCGGCAGCCGCGCCTCGCGGAGCACGACCCAGACCATCTGGACGCGCGAGGCGCCGAGGGCCAGGAGCTGGAGGCGAAACTCGCGTGGAACCTGCTGGACGGCGGCGAGCGTCATGCCGGCGACGATCGGCGCCGCGATCACCACCTGCGCGACGATGATCGCGGCCGGCGTGTAGAGCAGTTCGAGGCCGCCGAGCGGCCCGCTCCGCCACAGCACGAGCGTGACGAAGAGGCCGACGACCACCGGCGGCAGGCCCATGCCCGCGTTCACCGCGCTCACGACGAGGCCGCGGCCGGGGAAGCGGACGAGCGCGAGCGCCGTGCCCGCGGGGATCCCGACGGCGAGCGAGACGAGCGTCGCGCTCCCCGACACCGCGAGTGAGAGCCAGAGGATCGCCCAGACCTCGCCGTCGCCCGCGAGGAGCAACGTGACCGCCTGGCGGACGCCCCCCAGGAGGAGGTCCATCTATTGGACGTCGAGGTCGGTCCGGCCGGCGATCGGGACGAACATGGGCTGGCCGAACTTCTCGACGCCGAAGTCGCGGATGACCTGCTGGATCTCGGCCGACAGGATGAATTCCGCGAAGGCCCTCCCGCCGGCGGCGTTGACGCGCGGGCCGTTCGCGGGATCGACTTCCAGTACCGAGTAGATGTTCAGGAGCCGCCGGTCTCCCTCGACCATGACCCTGAGGGCCACGCGCCTACCGAACGCGAGATAGGTCGCGCGGTCGGCGAGCGTGTAGGCGCGGCGGTCGTCGGCGAGGCCGAGCGTCGCGCCCATGCCCTGTCCCGACTCGATGTACCACGATCGCGCGGGCGTCAGGCCGGCGAGCCGCCAGAGCTTGAGCTCGAGGAGGTTGGTGCCGGATCCGTCGCCGCGAGAGACGAAGCGCGCGCGCGCGTCGGCGATCCGGCGGAGCGCCGCGACCGCGCTCTTCTCGCCGCGGATCCTCGCGGGATCGGCCTCGGGCCCGACGACCACGAGGTCGTTGTACATGACGAGCCGCCGGTTCAGGAGCTTGCCCTCGGCGATGTATCGGCGCTCGACGTCAGGTGCGTGGGCGAGCGTCACGTCGGCCTCCCCCCGCGCGGCCAGGGCCAGCGCCTGGCCCGTGCCGACCGCGATCGTCCGGACCGTGGAGCCGGTTTTCCGCTCGAACATCGGCACGAGCACGTCGAGGAGCCCCGAGTCCTGCGTGGAGGTCGTGGTGGACAGGATCACGACCCTCGACTGCGCGGCCGCCGGCGCGACGAGACACACGAGCCCCAGCCCGGCCACGAGCGGGCGAACGAGCATCCTTTCTCCTTTCGTCGGATCGTAGTGTAGCGCACGACCCCTTGCGTTCCCGGAGAATCCGGCTAAGCTTCGGCGCATCTCCAGAGACCAGGAGGATCTCCGATGGCCGACGAACGGAAAGGCGCCGTCACACTCCGCGGCAACCCCCTGACGCTCGGCGGGCCCGAGCTGCGGCCGGGACAGAGCGCGCCCGACTTCACCGCCCTCGACAACGCGCTCAAGCCCGTGAAGCTGAGCGAGGCGAAGGGCAAGGTGCTCATCCTGAGCTCGGTGCCGTCGCTCGACACGCCCACGTGCGACACGGAGACGCGGCGCTTCAACCAGGAGGCGGCGAAGCTCGGCACCGGCGTGGAAGTCTGGACGATCAGTCGCGACCTGCCGTTCGCGCAGAAGCGCTGGTGCGGCGCGGCGGGCGTGACGAGCGTCACGACGCTCTCCGACTTCCGCGAGCGCGCGTTCGGGCCGGCCTACGGCGTCGAGATCAAGGACGGTCCGATCGCGGGCCTCGTCGCGCGGGCGGTCTTCGTCGTCGGCAAGGACGGCAAGCTCCGGCACGTCGAGTACGTGAAGGAGATCGCCTCAGAGCCAAACTACGACGCGGCGCTCGCCGCGGCGAAATCGGCGGCCGGCTAAGGGCCCTCCCACTCGAATTCGAGGGTCACCGGCTTCGCGAAGCGCCCTTTGACCGGCGGCATCACCCGCATCGTCGTCCGGCCGATGGTGACGACGACCTTCTCCGTCTCATCGGGAATGCCGACGTCGACGCCGTAGTGGAATCCCTGGTCGCCGACCATCGGCACGAGCTTGAACGGGCGCGGCTTCATGCCACCACCGCGCAGCGTCGCGCTGACCGGCAGATAGGGGACGGGCTCACCGCTCTCGCGGTCGGCGACGAACACCTGCAGGTGGCCGCCGCCTCCGTGCCCGGCGCGGGCGCCGTGGCCTCCGCCCGCATAGACGAGCCGGATGCGATAGTCGCCCGTGCTCTGCTCCATCGTGGCGGCGCCGTGCATGTGGCCGGCGTCGCCGGTGAGGCTCTTCAGGAACGCGACCAGGTCGATCAGCTGCGCCACGCTCAGGCTATCGCTGTAGCTCGGCATGATCGAGCGCCCGTCGGGCCCCGTGAACCCGGGCCCCGCCAGGATGACGGCGTTCGGCGCCAGGACGGATTCGGCGAAGTACTCCGCGGGGTGATGGCTCCCCATGCCCGTGAGCTCGGGGCCCACGTTCTTCGCGTCACCGGACGGGGGAAAGCCCTCGCCCTCGACGGCGTGGCATGCGTAACACTCGAGCTCGCGAAAGAGCTGGCGGCCCTTCGCGGCGTCGCCCGCGGGGAGCGTGAACTTCCAGCCGCGCGGGACGCCGCCGGCCGCGTGCAGCTGCTCCATCGTGTACGTGCGCTGCGCCGCTGCGGGCGCGGCGACGGCGAGTACCCCGACCACCAGCGCCGCGAATCCGGAGAGCCCGTTCAGTCGACGAGTCATCGCATCACCTCATCCCAGGTCGACAGCCTCAACGGACAGCATACATGGGGTATGCTTTCGCGAGAACTCGCCGACGAGGAGGAGGCGATGGCCAGGGTTCTCTACGTCGCCGCCGCGGACAAAGTCGTCGCGACATGAAGGTGGTCGTCTATCGCGACGCCGCCGAGCTCGCCGAGGAGGCCGCGCGCCTCTTTCGCGAGCGGGTCGTGGCGCGCCCCGACCTCGCGATGGCGGTGCCGGCGGGCCGCACACCGCGCCGCATGTACGACCGCCTGCGCCACTGGCAGGCGCGCGAGCCCGTGGACTATGGCGCGATGCGCATCTTCTCGATCGATGAGCTCTGCCCGCCTGCGCCGCGGGACGGTTACTTCTGGCGCCAGGTCCGCAGCGAGTTCCTCGCCTGGGCAGGCCCGTCGCCCGAGCGCTGTCATCCGTTCAGGGTGGACGCGGCCGACCTCGAGGCGATGTGCGCCGAGTACGAGGAGGCGATCGCGAAGGCGGGCGGGCTCGATCTCGTGATGCTGGGGCTCGGCCCGAACGCGCATCTCGCGTCGAACGAGCCGGGAAGCCCGTTCGACTCGGTCACGCGTCCCGTGCGGCTCCTGCCCGAGACCGTCGCCTACATCTTGACGGACGAGGTGATCCAGGGAGCCGTCTGCGATCGCGCCGTGACGCTCGGCATCGACACCATCCTGAAATCGCGCGAGGTGGTCGTGCTCGTGAGCGGGCCCGCCAAGCGGGCGCCCCTCGAGAGGCTCCTCGAGAGCCCGATCAACCCCGCGGTGCCCGGCTCTGCGCTCCGGCTCCACCCCCGCTGCATGGTCCTCGTCGACCGGGACGCGAGCCCGTGAGCGGACGCACCCCTCAGGAGAGGTCCACCCAGACCGTCTTGACCTCGGTGTAATGGTCGAGCCCGACCGAGCCCATCTCGCGGCCGAACCCGGACTCCTTGAAGCCGCCGAACGGGAGCGCGGCGTCGAACAGGTTGTAGGCGTTCACCCACACGGTCCCGGCGCGGATGGCCCGGGCGGCCCTGAGCGCCTTCGCGACGTCGCGCGTCCACACCGCGGCCGCGAGACCGTACGTGGTGTCGTTGCCCTGGGCGAGGCCGTCCTCGATGGACTTGAACGGAATCACCGAAAGGACGGGACCGAAGATCTCCTCGCGCGCGATCCTCATCCGGTTCGTCACGCCGTCGAAGATCGTCGGCTCGACGTAATAGCCGCGGCCGTTGCCGACGCTGGCGCGGCCGCCGCCCGCGACGAGGCGCGCGCCCTCCTGCTTGCCCGCCTCGATGTATGAGAGCACCGTCTCCATCTGCTGCTTGGACACGACCGGACCCATCCGCGTCGCCTTGTCCATCGGGTCGCCCACCTTCAGGCCCTTCACCTTGTCCGTGAGCTGCGCCATGAGCGCGTCGTGGATCTTCTCCTCCACGAAGAGCCGCGAGCCCGCGGCGCACACCTCGCCCTTGTTGTAGAAGATGCCGGTCAGGGCGCCCTTGACGGCCGCGTCCATGTCGGCGTCCGCGAAGACGATGTTCGGCGACTTGCCGCCGAGCTCCAGCGACAGGCGCTTGAGGGTTCCCGCGGCCTCGCGCATGATCTGCTTGCCGACTTCCGTGGAGCCCGTGAAGGCGACCTTGTCCACGCGCGGGTCGCGGACGAGCGCCATTCCGACCTTGCCGCCCGGGCCCGTGACCACGTTGAACACCCCAGCGGGGAGTCCGGCCTCCTGGCAGAGCTCGGCGAACCGGAGCGCCGTGAGCGGCGTGAGCGAGGCGGGCTTCAGCACGACGGTGTTCCCCGCCGCGAGCGCAGGCGCGATCTTCCACGACGAGAGCAGGAACGGGAAGTTCCATGGCACGATGGCGCCCACGACACCGACCGGCTGGCGGAGCGTGAAGGTGAAGGCGTTTTCCCGGAGCTGGAGCGTCTCGCCGTGGAGCTTCGTCGCCCAGCCCGCATAGTAGCGGAACACCTCAGCGGCGAACGGGATCTCTACCTTGCCCGAGTCGAACATCGTCTTCCCGGTGTTGAGACTCTCGAGCCGCGCCATCTCGTCGAGGTTCTGCTGGATCAGCTCGCCGAGCTTCCAGACCAGGCGGCCGCGCTCGGCGGCGGTCATCCGCGGCCAGGGGCCGGCGTCGAACGCCTGGCGCGCGGCGGCGACGGCGAGGTCGACGTCGCGCTCGTCCCCCCTGGCGACCTCCGCGCTCGGCTCCTCGTTCGCGGGGTTGATCGTCTTGTAGGTCTCGCCGGAGACCGGCGGGCGCCAGGCGCCTCCGATGAACAGCTGTCCTACAGGCATGCGGGCCTCCTTCGTCCGCCCGGGGCGGGCGGCGTCACAGGCGCTTCGCGAACTCCCTTCTGACGAGCGAAATGGGCCGGAGCGCGAGCCGGTCATTCATGAGGACCTCGAGCCGCTCTCGCTCACGGCTGCCGGCGAGCGCACCGTCGGTCATGATCGCGACCGCGCGCGCGCCGTCGGCCATGACGCGCTCGAGGTCCTCGAGGCTCTCGACGAGGACGACCCGTCGGTGGAAGTAGAACGAAAGCGGCAGCTCCGGCACGCCCCATGTCGCGACGACCGACGCTCCCTGGAGCGCCGGCCGCATGCGCTCGGAGACGCGCGGGAAGTCGTACGCGGTGTTGAACCGCTCGACCTCCCAGTGGTACGCGCCCGCGACGAAGACCGCGCTGCCGAGCCAGGCGACGGCGAACGCGCGGCCGATCCGGTTCCGGCGCACCCCCCAGACGAGCGCGCCGAGCATCGTGGCCAGGCCGCCGCCGAGAACGAGCACCTCGAGCACGGAGGCGGGCAGCGAGATCGCCGCGTCACGCGGCAGGCCGCCGTTGGCGACCAGCACGCCCGCGGCCATCAGCGCCACGAGGGCCGCGGCGACCGCGTACGCCCGCCACGGCAGCCGCGGGGTGTCACGCCGCATCCGCACCGAAACGGCGAGCCACCACGCGATCAGGAGCGCAACGGGCGGCACGAGCGGCAGGTAGTAGCGCAGCCGCTGCTGACGCGAGACGCCGACGACCACGAGGGTGACGAGCGCCCACACGAGGAGGAGCTGGAGCGGCTCGCGCTCGGGGCGCTCGTCGCGCGCCGCCCGCACGGCGTGGACGAGGACGACGGGGATCAGCACCACCCACGGGAACAGGATCCCGAAGCTGTTCCGGAGCGGCGCCGTCACCGACTTCCACGTGAGCGTCGTCGGCACGTACCACATGAGGTGGTCGATCACCACGGCGTCGCGGATCGCGGCGCTGTCGGTCCCGAGCGCGAGGAGCCACCAGGGCGCGACGAGCGCCGCGAGGCACGCGAGCCCCGGGGCCAGGCGGAGTCGCTGCCAGCCGTGGGCGCGTCGGAAGGCGATCGCCCAGCCGAGCCCCACCGCGAGCGGCATGAAGCCCGCGGGCCCCTTCGCCCAGAAGGCGAGCGCGGTGAACCCGTAGAAGCCGAGCCAGTGGTGGTCGCGGGCGCCGTCCTTCGTCATCCGCCAGAACTGCCAGAGCGCCAGCGTGATGAAGAGGGTCATCAGCATGTCGGGCAGCGGCAGGCGTGCCTGGAGGAAGAAGCCCTGCGTGGCGACGGCGATGAGCGCGGCGTACCGGCCCGCTTCGGACCCGAATAGGTCCCGGCCGAGCGCGTAGACGGCCAGGGCCGTCCCGGCGCCGGCGAGCGCCGAGGGAAGCGCCGCCGTGAACTGGCTCACGGACCCGACGGGCCACGACACGAGCGCGATCAGCCAGGCGAGCAGCGCGGGCTTGTTGTAGTAGGGCACGCCGTTCAGGTCCGGGAAGAAGCGGAGGCCGTGCGAGAGGATGTCCTGGCCGAGCACGGCGAACCGCGCGTCGTCGTTGTTCGCGAAGATCCGTCGGCCGAGCTCCAGGCCGACCATGAGCGGCGTGGCCGCGGCGAGCCAGACAAGGTGGCGCGAGATCCTGGTGTTCATGCGCGCGTGAGCACGCGCCCGCCGGCCGCCGCGTGGAAGCGGCCGCCGTCGACGACGAGGGCGCCATTGACGACCACGTACGGGATCCCACCGGGGTACCGGTGGGGCTCGGCGAAGGTCGCCTCGTCCTTCACGGTCGCGGGGTCGAAGACCGCCAAGTCGGCGGCCCCTCCTTCTCGCACGACGCCGCGGTCGCGGAGGCCGAGCCGCGCGGCCGGCATACCCGTCATCTTGTGGACCGCCGTCTCGAGCGAGAAGAGCTTCTGCTCGCGCGTGTACTCGCCGAGCACACGCGGAAAGGTCCCGTACATGCGCGGGTGCGGTTTGCCGTGCTTCGGCCCCGCCCCTTCGGAGAGCCCGATCGAGTCCGAGCCGATCATGATGGCGGGATGCGCGAGCACCTTGGCGACGTTCTCGAGGTTCTGCGAGAACGAGACCATTCCGACTGTCGCGCGCTCGTGGAGGAGCAGGTCCAGCATGGCGTCGGCCGGCGTCTTTCCCGACTGGCGCGCGAGCGCCGCGAGCGTGAGCCCCTCCAGCTCGCGCCGGCGGCACGTCGCGATCAGGATCTCGTCGAAGCCGACGCCGCCCTGCGAGATGGTACGCCAGCGCTCTCCGTCCACCAGGCACTCCTCGACGATACGCCTGCGCGTCGCCTTGTCGCCGATCCGCTCGAGCAGCCTGGGGAGGCCACCGTCGTGCACCCAGGCGGGCAGCAGGTTGTCCATCTTGGTGCTGCCCGCGTGATAGGGATAGACGTCGCCGCTGACGTCGACCCCGCGCGCCCGTGCGTCGTCGATGAGCCGGAGCACGCCGTCCATCTTTCCCCAGTTTTCGCGACCCCCCACCTTCACGTGGGCGATCTGGACGCCGACGCCGGCCTCCTCCCCGATCCGGATGGCCTCGCGGATGGAGTCTTCGACCATCGCGCTCTCGCCGCGCACGTGCGAGAAGTAGAGGCCGCCGCGCCGTGCCATCGAGCGGGCGAGCACGATCAGCTCCTCGGTGACGGCGTAGGCGCTCGGCGGGTAGACGAGACCCGTCGAGTAACCGTACGCGCCGGCGTCCATGGCCTCGTCGAGCCGCCGCTGCATCGCGCGCATGTCATCCGGCGACGCCGGGCGGTTCTCCGGGCCGACGGCGGCGAGCCGCAGCGCGCCGTGACCCACGAAGTGAACCACGTTGATCGACGGTCGGACGGACCGCAGCGCCTCGAGGTACTGTTCGAACGTCTCCCAGCGGAGGTCGAGGCTCGCGCCGATGCCGCCTGCCCAGCCGCGCACCGCGTCCGCCCCGCCGGGCGCGACGGGCGCCTGCGAGAAGGAGCACATGCCGACGACCTCGGTCGTGCAGCCCTGCCGGAGCTTCGATTCCGCCGAGGGGCACCCGAGGTAGAAGAGATCCGAGTGGGAGTGGGCGTCGATGAAGCCCGGCGCGACGACGAGGCCGGTCGCGTCGATCACGCGTGCGGTCTGGCCCTGGAGGCGGGGCGCCACGGCGACAATCCGGTCGCCCTCGATCGCCACGTCCGCGGCGCGCGCGGGCCCTCCGGTGCCGTCCACCAGCGAGCCGTTCTTGACGAGCAGCGACCAGGCCACTGGCTATCCCTCGACGATCGTCACCGACTTCATCCGGTCGCCCTGCCGGATCCGGTCCACGTGCTCCATGCCCGAGACGACGCGGCCGAAAACCGTGTAGTTGCCGTCGAGGTGTGGCGTGGGACCGTAGCAGATGTAGAACTGGCTGCCCGCCGAGTCCGGGTGCTGGCTGCGCGCCATCGCCAGCGACCCGCGAACGTGCTTCTGCTTGTTGAACTCGGCCTTGATCGTGTGGCCGGGGCCGCCGGTACCGGTGCCCTGGGGGCAACCGCCCTGGACGACGAAGTCCGGGACGACCCGGTGGAACGTGAGCCCGTCGTAGAACCCCTTCTTCGCCAGCGCGACGAAGTTCTCGACCGTCTTCGGAGCGTCGGCCGGGTAGAACTCCAGTCGGATCTCACCGCCCTTGTCGAGCACAATGGTCGCCGTCTGCGTCACACGAGGTCCTTTCTGATCCGCCTTCACTTGCCGACGATCCGGATCGACGCGATCCGGTCCCCGACCTTCAGCGTGTCCGCGAGGTCCATACCCTTCACGACGCGGCCGAAGACCGTGTACTGGCCGTCGAGCCCCCGCGCCGGCTTGAGCGTGATGTAGAACTGGCTGCCCGCCGAGTCGGGGTCGTCGCCCCGCGCCATGCCGAGGGTGCCGCGCTCGTGCGTCCGCTTGTTGAACTCGGCCTTGATCGCATAGCCCGGGCCGCCGTTGCCCACGCGGTCATCGTCCGCCGGCAGAGTCTTTGTCTGCGGGTCGCCCGCCTGCACCACCCAGTCTTCGACGCGGTGGAAGCGCAGGCCGTCGTAGAAGCCCCGCCGCACGAGCTTCGTAAAGTTCTCCACGTGCCTCGGCGCGTCGGCCGGAAACAGCTCGAGCACGATCTGTCCGCCCTTCTCGAGCGTGATGAGCGCCCGCGGCGCCGGCGAGGCCTTCGGCGGCGTCTGGGCGAGCCCCGGGACCGAGGCCGCCGCCAGTAGGAGGGCGGCGAGCGCGAGCGGGCGTTCGATCATCCGCGGCGCCTCCGGGACGTGAGCGTACGCGTCATTGTAGCGAGGCCCGCGAGCCCGCCGCCACCGTGGGTGGCCCGCCGCAGGTGCGGATCGGCGTCATTATATACTCTCAACAATTCACGCCCCACACGCATCGCGAGAACGTGGGGACGAGCACCGTCAGGACCAGAGCCGCCAGGACGAGGAGGAGCGTCGTCAGCCAGAAGCCGGCCGATCGGAGGAGCTCGAGCCGTCCGCCTCGGATCGACGGCACCGGGGGCACGCCCTCCTCGCGCTGGTCGTGGTAGAGGGCGTCGAGCACCCGACGGATCCGGAGCTGCTCCTCGGGGCTCACCCCGACGAAATCGAGGCCGGCGGTGTCGGAGCGCACCGACCGGACCAGGGCCGCCGCGACGACCACCGGCGGCTCGCCCGGCTCGAGCCGGAGCTCGAGCCGGACCGTCGCGCCCTCGCGCAGCCGCACGCGCGTCCGGGCCGTGCACCCCTGGAGCGAGAGGTCGGTGACCTCGCCTTCGACGCGCGCGCCCGCGCCCACGACGACGAGCGGCGCGCGGGCGGGGACGCGCTCGAGCTCGCGGTGGCCCGGCGGCTGCTTCGTGTAGCGCGTGCCCCACTGGAGCGCGAGAAACCGGTGCGCGCACGCCTGACAGAGGAAGGGATAGACGTAGACGACGCTCAGCGCTCGCTCGACGAGACCCTCGCGGTGGCAGCGTCGCGCGCGCGACTGGCCACACTTCGAGCAACGGAGCGCGCCCATGCGCAGAGAGTACTATGGCCTGCGGTTCCCGCCTACATCCGCGTGGTACGATGGAACGATGCAGCAGCGGGAGAACATCCGAAACATCGCGATCATCGCACACGTCGACCACGGCAAGACCACCCTCGTCGACGCCATGCTCTGGCAGTCCGGTCTCTTTCGAACGAACGAGTCGGTCCCCGAGCGGATCATGGACTCGATCGACCTCGAACGTGAGAAGGGCATCACGATCATGGCCAAGAACACGGCCATCGCCTACCGGGGCGTCCACGTCAACATCGTGGACACGCCCGGCCACGCGGACTTCGGTTCCGAGGTCGAGCGCACGCTGACGCTGGTGGACGGCGTGCTGCTGCTCGTCGACGCGGCCGAGGGGCCGCTGCCGCAGACGCGCTTCGTGCTGAAGAAGGCGCTCGAGGCCGGGCTGCCGCCGATCGTCGTCGTCAACAAGATCGACCGCTCGGACGCGCGCCCCGTAGAGGTGCTCGACGAGATCTACGATCTCTTCATCGACCTCGACGCTGAGCAGGATCAGCTCGAGTTCCCCGTCCTCTACACCAACGCGCGGGCGGGCACGGCCACGCGCGACCTCAAGGAGCCAGGCCAGTCGCTCGCGCCGCTCTTCGAGACGATCCTGGCCACGGTGCCCGCGCCACGCTTCGACCCCGCGATCGGCCTCCAGTTCCGCGTCGCGATGCTCGACTGGGACGATTACGTCGGGCGGCTGATCATCGGGCGCATCGTCAACGGCAAGATCCGCCAAGCCGAGCGCGTGGCCGTCGTCCACCGCGACGGCGCGACCGAGTTCGCCAAAGTCACGGTGCTGTACGGGTACGAAGGACTGAAGCGAATCGAGATCGCGGAAGCCAGCGCCGGCGAGCTCGTCGCGATCGCGGGAATCGATGCCATCGAGATCGGTGAGACCGTCGCCGATGCGGAGACCCCGCAGGCCCTCCCGCTCATCAGGATCGACGAGCCGACCGTTTCCATGCTCTTCTCCGCCAACGTCTCGCCGTTCGCCGGCAAGGAGGGGAAGTTCGTCACCTCCCCCCAGCTCCGCGACCGGCTCATGCGGGAGAAGCGCGTCAACGTCGGCATCCGCGTCGAGGAGACGGACTCGCCGGACACGTTCCGCGTGTCGGGCCGCGGCGAGCTCCAGCTCGCGATCCTGATCGAGATGATGCGGCGCGAGGGCTACGAGGTGGAGGTCGGCAAGCCCACGATCATCACGCGCCAGGAAGCGAGCCGGACGCTCGAGCCCATGGAGCACCTCGTCATCGACATCCCCGAGGAGTTCATCGGCGCGGTCACCCAGAAGATCGGCCCGCGGCGGGGCGCGATGGTGAAGATGGTGAATCACGGCACGGGGCGCGTGCGCCTCGAGTACCGCATTCCGGCGCGCGGCTTGATCGGATACCGAACGGAATTTCTCACGGATACCCGAGGGACAGGCCTGCTGAATCATCTGTTCGACGGGTGGGATGAATGGCAGGGCCCGATCGGACACCGGGCGAACGGCGCGCTCGTCGCCGACCGCGGGGGGCGCACCACCGCCTACGCGATCGACAACCTCCAGGCGCGCGGCGTGATATTCGTGAGCCCCGGCCTGGAGGTCTATGAGGGAATGATCGTCGGCGAATATGCGCGCGAGATTAATTTGCCGGTCAACGTGTGCCGCGAGAAAAAGCTCACTAATATGCGCGCCTCGGGACATGACGAAGCGGTCCGAATCTCGCCGGCGCGAGTGCCGACGCTCGATGCCGCGCTCGAATGGATCGACGAAGAGGAACTGGTGGAAGTCACGCCGAAATCGGTGCGACTGCGCAATCGGGTGCTCAGAACTGCGCTCCGGAATAA
>Ga0137399_10000665_pt1 | contig 14215 bp, 19 predicted proteins | sample czorhiz316metaG_FD_104810 | JGI IMG/M metagenome (GOLD analysis project Ga0137399, IMG submission 104810) | Vadose zone soil microbial communities from Angelo Coast Range Reserve, California, USA - czorhiz3.16 metaG | ecosystem: Environmental > Terrestrial > Soil > Vadose zone | place: USA...
AAAAAACTTGGTAAAAGCCGCGTCCGGCGCGGTAACTATTACTTTGGAGCTCAAAATTGGATTACTGCCGCCGAGGTGGTTAACTGAGATTCATTGTTTTGTTGAGTGCGGCCCTCGGAGATTCCTGGGCTGGTTCCGATTACACGGTGTGCATGATCCTGGGTTGGCGAAGCAGCTGTAACTTTTTGCGTCCCAAGGGATCTAAACAGGCTGTCGTCCCGGTTTCGAGTCGCGGGATGACCTGGAGATCGTAATGTTCACGTTGTTTTCGCGATTGTCGGGAGTGTTCGTGACGGTGCTATTCGCAGGACTCGTCGCCTGTAGCGCGGGAGACCGGGCTGTCGCCATTCCGACTGCTTCGCTAGATGCGCCCCTGGCAACCGCTAAGGGCGAGCAGACCGCCGTAGTGTCGGGCGGCTGCTTCTGGGGAGTTCAGGCAGTGTTCCAGCACGTTAAGGGCGTGATCAGCGCGACGTCGGGATACTCCGGGGGTTCGGCCAAGAACGCTGAATACGAAGTCGTCAGCACGGGCACAACGGGCCACGCTGAGTCGGTGAAGATCGTCTACGATCCTTCGAAAATCACCTACGGTCAGATCCTCCGAATTTTCTTTTCCGTGGCACATGATCCAACACAGCTTAACCGGCAGGGTCCTGACGAGGGTACGCAGTATCGTTCGTCGATTTTCTACAGCAGTGACGAACAAAAGCGGATTGCTCAGGCTTACATTGCGCAACTTGAACAAGAGAAGGTCTTCCCACGTCCGATCGTCACTCAGGTAGTCCCGTTGCAGGCCTTTTACCCGGCAGAGGCTTACCATCAGGATTACGCGACGCGCCATCCGGACAGCATGTATATCGTCTACAACGACGCGCCGAAGGTGGCGCATCTTCGCGAGCAGTTTCCTGGGATGTATACGGGTAAGTAAAACGATGCCGAGTCTCAAGAGGATCGACTTACGTCTCGCGTCTTGAAGTAGGCCGCGATGAACAGCAGCCCGAGTACGAAGTCCGTCCCGGCAAATACCAAGTCCGCAGCGTGTATTCGGTGCTGGAGGTAGAGCACGACCAACGCGGTCGCATAGCTGAGTTTTTCGAATGCCGAAGGGATCATGATCGGACGAAAGCGCACAGGATCGCGAGCGGTGACGAGGAAAACGAATTGGAACGCCAGCGCCACGGTAACAAAGCCATAGTAAAAGCCGGGGTGCGTGACTGGTGGCGGATCATTACGGCCGATGGAATCAAAAATGAAAAATAGCGGCGTCACTACAACCAGTCCCCAGATGCTGGCCACCCAAAATACGACCTTCGCGAATTTCATTCCCGCCCCCTAGTTGATCCTCGATCGGCAACGCCCAGCTTCCAGGTAACCTGTCGTAGCATGCCGAGCCATAGCTGGGCATCGCGGCTCTCTAGTAGCATGCGCCGGATGAGTCGCCGCACTTTCATTTCAGTGGCGTCGGCCTCCCGCGGCTTGATGTATCCGCTGGTCTGGAGAATGCCGAGCAGCATAACTGTCAGCCGCTCGATTTCGCCAGCGCGAGCCGGCCGTTTCGGATCTTTATTTCTGGTTTGGCGAGGCTTGCCCAACCGCACTACTTCATACAGGCACAATGCCACGGCCTGCCCAAGGTTCATCGAGGAATGCTCGCTTCGGGTGGGAATGGTCATCAGCCAATGGCAGTGGCTGAGATCCTGATTGGATAAGCCAAACCTTTCGGAGCCGAAGAGTAGCGCGACGGCACCGCCCATGGCCAGCCGCTTTCGAATCAGCCGTGCTCCGGCGTCCAGCCTGCGCAGTGGATGTTGCAGGTCGCGATGTCCGACAGCCGTCGTCCCGACCACCAGCGAGCAGTCGGCCACTGCTTCCGCAACGGTTTTGTACTCTTCCGCGTCGGCCAGCAAACCTGTCGCACCCACCGCGGAACGGGCCTGGCGAAACGCAACCGCATAGGGATTTACGACCCGCAACCGGCGCACTCCGAAATTGCTCATGGCACGGGCTGCCGCACCGATATTGAGTGGATTCCGCGCCTCAACCAGCACAACCCGAAGATGATCCAATTCGCTGCGCACAGGTCCTGCCATTCTACGATGCGTCCGGGCCTATCCTTCGGCAGCGCAATGAGAAAGCGTCGATTGCGACTTCACATGCTTGCGTGGCATCTAATCTGCAGTGTTACGATAGACAGGCCCGCGGCGGATTGCGGGATGGAGGCGTACCGGTTGCCGCTGACACTGCGCACCCGGCAACTGAAAATACCTTGGAGGAACAATGGCAAGCAACGCGATCGTGGAAGTGACCGACGCGAATTTTGATGCGGACGTGTTGAAGTCGGAAACGCCGGTGTTAGTGGACTTTTGGGCGACCTGGTGCGGCCCCTGCCGTGCAATCGCCCCGATTGTGGAAGAATTGGCGGGCGAATATGTAGGCCGAGTGAAGGTCGGCAAGATGGACGTCGATCGGAACGGCGCGACCCCCATGCGCTACAAAGTGACCGGCATTCCCACCCTGCTGGTCTTCAAGAGCGGACAAGTCGTGGAGCAACTGGTCGGCTACCGTTCGAAGGAAGACATTCAGAAGGCTCTCGACAAGCACATTGGCGTACCTGTCGCCACCCGCACGGTTTAACTTTGTAAAAAACCAAGCGCCTGGACCAACGTCCGGGCGCTTTGTTGTTCGCAAGTCCCACCCACCCACCAACCACTAGTGGTTCAGTACTTCCTCAGCACTCCAATCACTTTGCCCTGAACCTCCACGGCTGAGCCGGCTACGATAATCGGCTTCATTGCCGCGTTGGAAGGCTGGAGTCGGACATTCTCTCCCTCGCGAAAGAACCGCTTTAGCGTCGCATCGCTGCCATCGACCAGCGCGACAACGATGTCCCCGTTATGCGCCGTCTTCGACTTCTCGACGAGCACGTAATCACCATCGAGAATGGCTTCGTCCTGCATCGAATCTCCGCGAACTTCGAGGACGAACACTTCTTTCGAACGCACAAAATCGGCCAGGGAGATCGTTTCGTTGCTCGCAACCGCTTCAATCGGACGCCCCGCCGCGATCCGACCTACCAGCGGCAGCACCACCGCCGTATTCACCGCCATCGACTGCTTCAGTTTTCCTTTGGGTGGCAGAAGATCGATCGAACGGCTGCGATTGTAGTCGCGCGTCAGCAGGCCCTTCTTTTCGAGGTTCGTGACGTGCTTGTGGACCGTGGCCAGCGAACTCAGGCCCATGCCACCCTTAATCTCCTCGTACGAAGGGGAGTATCCATTCTCCGCCACGAAGCGCGACAGGTAGTCGTAGAGTTCTCGTTGACGCTTGGTGATCGCCATGCGGGAAGTATGGGCGAAGGGATGGCGAATGTCAAGAGTTGCGGTATTTATCCCTTGACAGTAGGTATCGCTGCGCATCGAGGAACAGTGACTTCACACGCTGTCTGCGAACATGGTTCTGTAGTGTCTGTACCAGTCGCTTTGAAAACGCTCCTCAGCATCGTACTTCTTTTTCAGCTTGAGGAATTCCACGAATTGCGGGTAGCAGCTTTCAACCTGTTTTCTGGTGGCATACCGATGGTAGGTCAAGTAGTAGGTGCCACCGCGGTTTGCCGCCATCTCGATGAGCCGGCGGAAAGCATGCTCCGAACGCTGAAGTCCGTCAGGGCTGTGAACCGTATGTAGGTTGAAGATCGTGCACGCGTACGGTTGCTTCGCCCAGGGCAAAAAGCTTTCGTCATCGCGCTCGATAAGACGCACGGTGCCATAAATTAATTCGACTTTGTTTTTGCGGAAGTCCTCTCGCACTTCATCGAGGAAGCCCTTCAGCATCGGCCTTGGGACGTCAATCTCCGTGATCATCTCGGTCGCGGGATAAGGGGCGTGCAGCCTCTGATCGATTTCGCGATGGTAATTGTCGGGGTAGACACTCAACTGGTGGGTGTCTGACCAGTACACTTGGCCATTCGTCGAGAGATAATATGCCGCGTATTTTTCGAATGCTTGTTTCCCATCGGTGTGGGCGAGAAGAAGAAGTTGCCTCCAGTTCTCATCGGTCAGTTGCTTTTCTGTGGGCGGGATTGGTGTCTCCATCGATACCGGTCGATAGCAGGAGAAAACGCCTCTGTGCAGGAAGTCTTCCGAGTCACGCTCGATGGAAAATTGGAAATCGCCGTATTGAAATCCGTCAGCGATGCGCTTCTCAAACCCGGCCATCAGGTCGTCCACTGTCCGAATTTCCACCACGCGCTCGACCTTCTTTCTCGGCACGAGGCGCAACTGCACAGATGTGACAATCCCAAAGAGGCCGTATCCGCCGTGAACCAACCGGAATAAATCGGGGTTCTCCGTTCGGCTACACTTGTGCGCGTTCCCCATCGCATCGACAAGAACGAAGGATTCGACGTCGCTGATAAATGGCTTCATCTTCAGACCGCGGCCATGCGCATTGGCTGCGATTGTTCCACCGATCGTCAATCGATCAGCACCGGTTTGTTTCTGGGCAATTCCCCAGGACTGCCGATCGCCATCCTGCAAGGTGAGGTAACCGTCAATCAGTTCTGGCCACTCAATACCCGCTTCCACATTCATGATTCCGCGCTTGCGGTCCAGATTGAGCACTCGGTTTTGCTTTCGCATATCAATCAGCAAGGCGTCAGTACAAAACTGCTGCGCTCCCATCGCGTGCCGCCCGCCCGCAACCGACACGACCTTGCGATCTTTGCGGGCCTTGCGAACGAGGTTCTGTACATCTTCCAGAGACCGTGGTTGCAGGATTTCTGATACCCGAGTGGAGTTGAGTTGGGAATGGATGTCGTTGACCAGGATCGATTCCTGTTCTGCTGCCAGCCTTCCAGAGCCCCTCGATGCGGCCACGAGAGCAACTGAGCCGGCAATAAACTCGCGTCTAGATATCATCGATCCTCTGTGAATTCGTCGAAGAGTTCTCAACTTCTAAAAAATGAACGGCACGAGACGCCACGTTCTTTTCAAATACTGCTTATAAGTGTCACCGAGAGCCGCGGCGAGCGCAGCTTCCTCGATGGGTATGCGATAGGCATAGGCGAAACCCAGGCAGGAAAGACTGGCAACAAGGCCCGCCCAATTCCCGAGCGATAGACCGAATCCAAGCAAGCTCAGGAGTGCGCCGCTGTAGGAAGGATGTCGGATGTAGCGGTATGGCCCCGCTTCAACTAAAACTTGCCCACTATGTATCGCGACATCGAACGTAAAATATTTTCCCAGTATTGCCACCGAGTACCAGCGAAGCGCGACCCCCAGTAACATCAGACAAATCCCGACGAGGAAGAGAGTGGTTCGCTTCCCTGGTATCGCGGCTTGCGGCAGTAACAGGGAGAACGAGAACGCTATGGCTATTCCGATCCACCAAAGGACCACGATTAGGCTAAGAGAACCGCGATCGTGAGCGGTCGACGAGTCGGTCGACCGCTTAACTCTCCACGCAATGATTTCGGGCAGTATCCAGGATGCGAAAGCGCTCCAGAAAACCAACGCGAAAATTGGATCCGCGGAGAACGACAATGGACGCAATTGCATGTTTTCCTGGCGGTTTACTCGGTTACGCCCTTCAAGAACCGATAGTAAAAATCTACGCCCCGATAGAATCCTTCCACCGACTCCCGCTCATCCTTGCCGTGCGCCCGGATGTCATTCCGGTCGTAGGCCACGCCCGACACACAGTACGTGGGCATGCCGGCCGCGTTGGTGTAAACGCCGTCGGAAGCGCCGGTGCTCATGCTGGGCACTACGGGGATTCCCGGCCACATCGCGGCCGCAACTTTTTCGAGCGGATCGAATACTTCTTTTCGCGGAGGTGGAGGTACGTAGCTGTGGCGGTCCGAACCGTGATCCAGCAACTGGTTGTTGTTCTCGCGGAATTGTACTTTGACTTTCGGATCTGCAACTGCTTTCTCCAACGCCAACCGCGTTTCCTCCAGCGAATGGCCAGGGAGGATGCGGCAATTCACGTTGGCCTGCGCGCTCTGGGGCAGGGCGTTGTTGGCGTGACCGCCGTTCAGGCGCGTGGCCACGCACGTGGTATGCATCAGCGAGTTGTCCATTGGATCTTTTGACAGTCGCGCCACTGCCTCCGAGTCAGGCGGATTCTTGAGAGCCGCTTTGATGTCGGCCGCGCGCTGTCCGGTCGCGACCGTGGCCATACGCTCGTAGTACGCCCGCGTGATGTTGTTCAGTTCGAACGGAAACTGGTACTGCGCGATTTTCATGATGGCCGCTGACAACTGGTAGATCGCATTCTCCGGCCTGGGCAGCGAACTATGGCCTCCGGGATTGGTCGCGGTGAGCACGAAATCGCTATACAGTTTTTCGGTTGCGTTTACATCCATGAAGAGGGGCTTGCCATGATCCGTCAGGACGCCGCCGCCATCGTGGTTCAGGACGAATTCGGCATCGATCAACGCGCGATGATTCTTGAGCAGCCAATCGACACCATTGGAAGTGCCGCCTTCTTCGTCCGCGGTCATCGCGAGGATGATGTCGCGGCTCGGCGTGTAACCTTCCTTCTTCATTCGAATCAGGGTCGCGGTCATGATGGCGTCGCCGTCTTTCATGTCGGTGGTGCCGCGTCCGTAGAAGAATCCTTCCTGCTCGACAAACTTGAATGGATCGGTTGTCCAGTCTTCGCGCCGGGCCTCGACCACGTCGAGATGACCGATCAGCAGCACTTGCTTGTGCTTGCCCGATCCATGCAGACGCACGACAACATTCTTTTTGCGGTCGTTCGGGCCAAGGACTTGGATATCGCTGTCCGGGAATCCGGCGTCGCGGAACCGTTGCGCCATTGCTTCCGCAGCGGCCGTTACGCTACCAACCGAGTCCGTGGTGTTGATCTCGATGAGTTGCTGGAAGATGTCGTGCGCCAATTTGCGGGTGGCGTTGTCGTCCATTTGAGCGAAAGCGGAAGTTGCAAAGAAAAAGAGAACTGAGAAGAACGCAATCAGTCTGGGCCGATTCAACTGGAGTCTCCTTGGGTTTGGGGAAGTCGCAGAAAACACTACCAGATGACTGGCGGAAAGCACAAAGCGGTCGCGTTGTATGAATTCGAAGAAGATTGTATCGATCTTTCGCGCAAGTTTGACCGCAGACCATCGTTTTTCTTCTTGACCGAGCGATGTCGTTGAGAATCTGGACGCGGCACTGCTGCGATCCGCCCGCATCGATCACAAACTCTACATGGGGCAGGCAGATGCCCGCAGAAGGTAGAGCTTTACAAGAGATTCTTTCCGGCCGCCGAGGAGAGCGAAACGGAGCTGTTTGTGGAAACTCACCGCTTGGTGGAAACGATGGCCGAGTTTCAGGGCCTGCTGTTGCGGCTGGAGCAGGACTGCACGGAGTTGGACGAGCTCGTGGCCAAGGTTTGAGGACGCCTTGGACCGTCACGTTTTGCATTTGCGAATGATCAGCGCGAATTGGCGGGATCTTTCGTCGAACCGGCGGAGAGCGAAAATCCGATCCGGCGGTTTTTTGCGGGAGGCGGCTCCATCAACGCTCGAATCGCTTCAATGAGTTCCTGGATATCGCCGTCGTGGCTTGCTACTCGCCGCTCAAGTTCGGCCAGTTTGGACATGATTTGCTGATTGGCGTCCAAGGCCTCGCGCATTCTCACAAAGGCGCGGACAACGAAAATGCTCATTTCGTCGGCACGCTCGGAATTTAAGACTGACGCTGCCATTATTGCGCCGTGCTCGGTGAAAGCGTTTGGCAGATATCGCCGTCCCCCGTGGCTGGAACTTGAGGTCACAATTTGTGACCTCAAATTTGCCAGTTCTTTGGCGGACAGTCGGACGACGAAGTCGTCCGGAAAGCGGCGCGCATTGCGCTTGACCTGCTGGTTCAGTTGCTTCACGGAGACTCCGTAAAGTTCAGCGAGGTCGGTGTCAAGGATTACACGCTGGCCTCGCATAAGCAGGATCTTCGATTCGACTCGTTTTCCGAGAACTGTGATTTGTTTGCCCATTGTGTCTTTGAGGTCGCGTTTTGCGACCTCAAGTTAACGTAGGCAGTATATCCCGCTGTTTTTGAGGCAAAGGAGTCGTTAGTACTAACGGGTTCTTGGTGTGAGCAGTAGCGCCACGATTCCATTTCGCCGGCGGCCTGCTTGCCGCGTCTCTTTTTAATTTGGCCGTGCAGGGTGGCCTCCTCTCCGCCGCCTTGCGCTGCCCGAATCAATGCGGACCAGGAATGTTTGCCCTACAGGTTGTTACCGACTGCGGAGAATTTCAAGCACTGGGTGGATGAAACCGGAAATACGCGAGGACTCGGGTTCTAGGGACAACCGCACAGTCAGGCCCTGAAGAAAATACGTGTGGTTCTGATATCGGGCCAGCGTTCCCGGCGTAAGCGGATTGGTCCAGACTTTCTTATCCTCCTCTTCCAACCGCGTCAGCCAGCTCTGGAATGATGCGGCATCGAATGAAGGCCGTCGAATTACGGCGAGTACAGCGGCAGCCATGCGGTCTTGTTCGCCCTGTGTGTAGACCTGCGAAGCAGAGGAAATGCGGGCGGCGATTGCTGAGAGTATGCAGCTCTCCTCGTCTTTGGTGAGAAGGGAACTTCGGGCGAGCGCTTGCAGCAGATCGGCAGTGTGGGCGTTGGCGTGAATCCATCCCAACTTCGGGTCGTAGCCGCGGAGGTCGCGCTCCGACTCGAGGTACGTGAGCGCGTCCGCGAGTAGCTGATGGTACCGGGTTTCGCCGAAGAACGGCGCCTTAGCTTCTCGTTCGGCCATTAAAGACAAACAGAGCGCAGAGAATGAACGTTTCAGCACCGAATCCGTTCCGGATTCACCGATGCCGATTTTCAGGTTGGCACGCCATTCATCTGTTAGCGCCAGCAGGTCCGCTGTTTGCAGAATGTTGAGCCGGTAGATCCAATGTTCCAGGATGGAATATGCAAGATCGTCGCGCAGTTCGGGATCAGGAGATCCGAGCAGTTGACTCAATTCGCGTGACAGCGTTACCGCAGATTGATCAGCAGGCACCGAGTAGTGATTTTGGGCAATCGCGCGCCAGAAGGCACGGTCGTGCTGCGCAGTCTGAGCTCTGACCAGCGACGGAATAGAGGAGAGAAGTAGAACGGCCCAGACGGTCCTACTGGAGTGCATACAAATTCCCGTCCATGCTTCCGAAATAGACTACGCCGTTGTCCACGACCGGCGACGACAGGATCGCGCCAATCGAAATGAAACGATAAGTGTCAAGGTACATGTCTTCGAAATCGCCGAACACTGGCGAGAACGCTTCCTGCTTCAGGCTGCCGTCGGCGTTAAGAATTTTCATCGGATCTTGCTTCGCGGCTTCCACTTGAAATTCCCAGGCCAGCTTGCCGGTCTTGGTATCGACGGCGTAGAGCTTTCCATTGTGGTCTCCGACGTACGCGAGATCGCCTGCCAGCGCAGCGGATGAAAACATGTATGCCTTGGCGGGAAAGTTCCAACGGAGCCGGCCGTTCCTGGCATCGAGAGCCATGAAACGCGAGCTGTCGGAAGTCCCGACGTAAACGATTCCATCGCGGACTGCCGGCGTTCCATTGACCCATGACTTGTTGGTGGAATAGTCCCATTTTTTCTTGCCATTTACGGCGTCGAGCGCATAGACGTGACCGTCGCGGCATCCCACGTAGACGACTCCATCCACCACAGCTGGCGACGATTGGAATCCGACCTGATTGTGAATGGTGTTGTCCTCGCCGGCTTTGAAGGTCCACTTCTCCTCTCCCGTCTCGCCATTGAGAGCGTACAGATAGCTGTCCCAGCTTCCGATGTAGACCGTGTTATTGAAGACGGCAGGCGACGCATGCACAACGTCCTTGGTTTGAACTTTCCACAGTTCCACGCCGGTGTCGGCGGTGACAGCGTACACATTGCCGTCGCCGCTGCCGAAATAAACTTTCCCGTTCGTAACTGCCGGCGATGACGTCCAGATGTCCCATGCGTCGGGAATGGTCTGGGCGGGAGAAGGATATCCGTGGAGGTTCTTGGCTTCGAACTTTCTTTCAAACTCGGTGGCAAATACCCACTTGGGTTTACCAGTGGCGGCATCAATTGCGGCCAGCGAGCCCGCGGAAGAGACAAAGTAAACGGTGCCGCCGTCGATCGCCGGGGATGATGCAATCGGCATGCGCGATTTGAAATTCCACTTCTCTTTGCCGGTTTCCTGATCGATGGCGAACAAATGTCCATCCATACTGGTGATGTAGACCACGCCATCAGCGATCGCCGGCGACGCTACGATCGCGCCGCCTGTTTTGAAGGTCCACTTGACGCCCTTCAGTTGTGCTGGGCCCTTTGATTCGTACACGCCTGTGCGAGCCACGTTGCCGTGAAATGTAGATTGACCGAACGCGCCCGTACAACACATCAAAAGCCCCAAGCCAAGGACTCGCTTCATCCGTCGTCTCCCCGTGTGGCAGGCAGTTCTTCAGGACTGGTATCCACACATCTGACGGAGTGGAGAGCAAATAGTTATCAGACTGGATTACGAAGGAGTGACTGAACTACTTTCCTTCGGTTGTAGCCGAGTTCGCGGCAGCTGCCAAGCGGACCGTTTCATTAAGCTGTTTTTGGCACTCGGCAATATCGGCGGGATTGGTGGCGACGCTCAGAAAGGCGCGCAGGTGCTGGGCAGCATCTTCATAGGCGGATCTCTTGAGAAGAGTCAAGCCAAGCAGGTATTCGAGTTTGGGAACGCGATGTTCGACATCCATTTCCAATCCGCGACGCGCACTTTTTTCCGCGGCATCGAAATTCCGAAGACAGTAATTGCCAAGCGCATTCGATAACCAGGCATCGGGAAAGCTAACGGGATTGAGAGCCAGCAACTTTTCGCTGGTCTCAATTAACTCCTGCCAACGCTGTTCACGCTGGGCGATCTGCGTGAGTCCGCGGTAGGGATTGACGTACTTCGAATCGGCTGCGAGCGATTGCTGGAAGGATGTGCGCGCGCTCGCAGGATCATTTTTTTGCAATTGCACGCGTCCCAACTCAAACCAGGCGACCGCGAACTTTGGGTACATGGCTACCGCCTTCTCAAGCGACTTCTGTGCGTCGTCCAATTTTCCCTTCTGTTGTTGTTCCTGACCTTTTTCGAGGGCCTTTCTGGCAGCTTCAGGAGCCAGGGCAGTGGTCGCGCTGATCGTGAAACCTTCAACATTGGCTCGACGATGCAGGACAAGGCGTCCTACATCCGCGTTTTCGTATCCGGAAAATCTGCCCTCCAGCGGAATGGAGTCGGAAGTGAAGCCGTCGAGTGAGGCTTGCAATTCGCAATCGATCAGGTCGCGACGGTCGGTACGGGTGCCGGCTCTATTGCGTGACCCGGTGTCGGCGTCAAAGTCCACGTTCGGGGAAGATGCGAACCGCCCTCCAAACTGGAAGCTGAATCCGCCATGCGAATCTGTGTGAGTTTCGGTGTGCCTCCGACCTTTACAAACAGTTTGGATGGATACCGATTCGGCGAGCACGCTGCCGTCGTCAATTACTACCTTGCCGCTTAGAAAAACCGTTGTACTGGCATTGGGGTCGGGAATAACGATTCGCGGGCGGGAAGGCGTAGTCCCTCCCCGGCCGGCCCCGCCGGATCCCGGCTGTCCTAAAGCAGAAAGAGAAAAAATCGAAAACAGGCAGGCGATAGCCAGGAGAGTCTTCATCACACACCCCCGTCTCTAACGTTGGGGCGATTGTACGCCAGTGGCAAGCCACCCGCTTGTCAACAAATTGTCTCCCGGAAGGCGCCTCGCGCAGGGGACAATGGCTTTGGGTAACAGGGGGAGCTGCGGTGTCAGACCTTTATGCCGACGCGCAATTCGCTTTGGTGGGAGCAGCGTCGCCGGCGACATCCTGCACGAATTCGCGTCGACGTTCGACACCTTCACGATTGGTCAGCACGCGAACTCGTCGCGCCGGAATGTTGCTGGATTCGAGACGGAGTATGCGTCCTCGTTCTACCAGGATGTGAAAGCGGAACCAGTCCGTGCGATACATTCGTCCCGAAGCGAAGAAGGTCATCGAGGCGGCAATCTGGCCTTCGAAGTCGGTGCCGGTACAGGCAACCAGGCGCTTGCCAACATCCTGAGTCCAGGTCATGCCGCCGACCAGAGGCTCGTTCAGACCGCAACGTTCGAAGGGCACCAGGAATGTGATTTTACGGATCTGTAAAAGTTGCAAAAGTACGGAAAGCTTGGCGAGGTTTGTCACCACGATTCGAGCCTCGCTCGCGGATATCCGCTCGAGTTTGAGGTGCAGTTCTGGCGACCATTCTCGCTCGAATTCTTCGCGGGCTAAAGCCAGTCCTTTATCCGTCGCAGCAACGTAACGCAAAGTGGCGCGCGCCAGCACTACGCTGAAATAGCAGGTGACCACAGTAGCGAGCACCGGGATGTACGCCAGCAACGCGCTGAACGGGATGCGGTAAAGGTTCTGCCAGTAGTTCATTGAATCCGTTCGCTCCTTATGGTGGGCGTGCTGGCTCTTTACGGTTGTTCGGTGGGTCGAAAGGAGTGTAGCGAGAAGCGCGAAAGGGCTCCAGATGCGTTTGGTGCACACTCCGGAGAGGGTAAATGGCACTGTCTTTCGTAATAGTGACAAGGGACAGTGGAGGACGTTCGACTCCGCTCATGGCGGGTCCTTTCGACGACGCGCGGGCGCTCCCTCTGCGTTAGGGTCGCTACTTACTTATTCAGCACCTTCACCGCTTTTTTTACCACGGCATGCTCTTTTCTGAAGAGACGCGCCCTATCGCCCAGAGGAACTTCGGCAGGTGCTTTGCCAGCGGCTTCCCAAAGTGGAAGCTCGCCGCGTTCGTAAGTGCTTCCAGAAGGTACCAAAAGCGTTTGTTCTGACTGCATGAAACTTGGTGACGCGTGCTGCGGATGACTCGGAATTTGAAAGGGGTGCGGCTCGGAGCTAATTATGGAAGCGCAGGTTTGCCCAAAAGCGGCAGTAACGCAAAGAAACAGCAATGCAAATAGGGTCGTTTTCACAGCGATCTCCGTTAGAACCCGGGTGTTCTTTGCCGTTCCGGATTGAACCGGTGCGGGTCGTTCTCGGCTTTCACTACTGCATGCGAGATACCAAGTACCCGGTCGCTAACAGGTGCAATCATGCGGGTTACCGAGGTCATCGCCGTAATTGTTTGCACAACTTGGGAAGAGACTTCGGGCGTTGTAACCAAGCGGCATCTATCAGGTGGCAGACCTGAGTTTGCCGCGGATACGGCTTCGGTCTGCCACCTCGAAGTGGGTTTGTGAGAGAATGTTGGCTAGTTTTCAGCATTCGATTATGTCCTCAGTGCCCATTTCTCAGCCTTCCTCGCACGTCCCGCCCACGAAGCAGCGTTGGAAGCCGGTTCTCCTAAAAGTTGGGGTGGTCCTCTTTGTCGTCTGGCTGGCATTTGTGTCCTTCATGTGGCGGACGATGAAGCAACCGCCCGAAAAGTTTGCGGCAGTCATGTCGCACATGCCGGTTCCGGCCGTGTTTCTGGCAGCGCCGTTCGAAACAATGTGGGTGCGCGCGCGCGCAGGGGAATTGCATCCGGGCGATACCGCGCCGGACTTCAACCTTCAAACGCTAGACAAGAGTTCGCACTTTGCACTCTCTTCGTTGAATGCGCGCGGACCAGTGGTGCTGGTATTCGGGAGCTACACTTGACCGCCCTTCCGGCGGGAGGTTCCCGCCCTCAACAAACTCTACGAAGAGTATGGAAGCCGCGTGAGTTTTCTCGCGGTCTACATTCTTGAAGCGCATCCGAGCGACGTGTGGCAGATGCAGAGCAACCTGAAAGACAATGTAGTATTTGCGTCGCCGAAGAATGAAGAAGAACGCGCGTTCGTTGCTGGCGCGTGCGTGCGCAAGCTCGGAATCAAGTTTCCCGCCGTGTTGGATGGCTTCGACAATACTGTCGAAAAAGCTTATACGGGATGGCCGGATCGGTTGTATCTGATCGATCAAAATGGAAAGGTGGCGTACAAGAGCCGTCCCGGACCGTTTGGGTTTGAGCCCGACGAGTTGAAGGCGGCGCTCAAAAAGATCGCGCCTGGTAACACACAAATGCAGAAGGCGGAAGTCAGACTGCAGAAGTGAAGGGATTTTTCTTGTCCCACCTCGCGACGTTGCAACAAAATCCGAAACCGTAGACATCGCCCGGGGAATTCAGAGAGCGCGGAGAAGATCAAAATCCAAT
>Ga0137399_10000668_pt1 | contig 14208 bp, 14 predicted proteins | sample czorhiz316metaG_FD_104810 | JGI IMG/M metagenome (GOLD analysis project Ga0137399, IMG submission 104810) | Vadose zone soil microbial communities from Angelo Coast Range Reserve, California, USA - czorhiz3.16 metaG | ecosystem: Environmental > Terrestrial > Soil > Vadose zone | place: USA...
CGACATGGTCCTGCGGCTCATGCAAGGCAAGAATGTACTCGGGAGCGGAAAGGAGTCTCGGAGTGAATGCGCTGAGTTCGCTCATGGGGATTCCTTCCTAGCGACATAGATGGCGCAAAAGTCGAAGAGGTCGGCATCGGGGTCGTAGCTGTTGATTTCGAGGACTTCGGAAATGAATCGTCGCCCCGGCCTGCGTTCGATTTGGATGACGACGTTCAAGGAGTCCCCGATGTTCGTCTTGATGGCGCGGTACGGAAGGTCGACGCCGCTCTGTAAAACACAGCTTGTGAAACGAGCAAGGCCTTGCTTTGCGGAACTGGCATGGATGGTGGAAAGCGTACCGGAGTGTCCGGTGTTGAGAAGCTGAAGCAGATCGAAGGCTTCGCCGCCACGGATTTCGCCGAGTAGAATCCGGTCGGGCCGATGCCGCAGCGACGCCTTCAGGAGATCGCGGATCGATACGGCAGGCACACCGTTTTGTGCTTGACGGGCCTCAAAGCGCACAAGGTTGGTTTGCGCCAATTGAATTTCGGCAGTGTCCTCGATCAGCAGGACACGTTCGTCGGGAGGGATGAACTTCCCCAGCGCGTTCAATAAAGTGGTCTTGCCACTGCCAGTACCACCAGCGATAAGGACGTTGCGGCGTCCGAGGACGTAGTCTTCCAGCCGGTTCGCGAGATTGCGGTCGAGCGTTCCGCCCTCGATCAGGTCCTGAATCTCGAAATGGCGCGAATTGAACTTCCGGATGGTGAGGGTCACGCCGCGCAAACTGCAGGGAGGAATGACGGCGGCGACGCGGCTGCCATCGGGAAGCCGTGAATCAAGAATCGGTTTGGCTTCCGAGATGTCATCGCCTAGACGCCGCGCGATGTTCTTGACGGCGACCATCAAGGAGCGTTCACCGATAGAGACGCCCGGAACCTGCTCTAGGAATCCCGCTTTTTCGACAAAGATCTGGTCAGCGCCATTGACCATCACTTCGCTGATGGATTCGTCGAGGATGAGGTGCTCGATTGGTTTCAAAAACGGGAGGATCGTCTCGAAGCCATTCATCACAGTTCTCCTTCTTCGAGCTGCTGGAAGTATGACTTGTTGGGGTCGTTGTAGTAGGGCTTGAGGTAGCAAAGAGTGGGCGGCAGCGGGTTAAGCCCGTCGTAGGCGATGGTGACGGATTGCGCGTTCCGCAATTCCGTAAATGTCTTCATGTCAAAGCGGTAGTCGGTCTGGGTGCTGTAGCTCTTGGATGCCGTGATGTTGGCCCGGTGCGACACCGCATTGCCGGTGAGCAGGCTGACGCGCGCGTCGTGGCCACTTTCGGACAGGTTGTAGCTGACCTTGAGGCGGTCTTCACGCCCGCAAAGTTCACTTGCCGTCTTGGCAGAGAAATCATCGGAAAGAGAGAGGAAAATCTTCGTCCGGAATGTCTGTAGCAACGTCCTCCAGCTGTCGCCGGGCAATGTGGAACGGAGGGAGCTGATGCTTTGTGTTGCAACGATGGCGATGCACTTGGCTTGCCGAGAGAGACTGAAGAACTTTTCGTCGCCCGTCGGATCGCTTTCCCCTACCGTGGCGAAATGCTGATACTCGTCGCAAAGGAACAAAACCTGACGGAAGTGCCGGTCGGAATTGGCTTCGATGTAAGGGATGCGGTTCAGGACAGCGCGTTCAAAATCGAGCTTCATCATGACGCCGATGGCTTTGGCGAGTCCGGCGTTCATGCCGACGGGGAAATTGAGCGCGCAGACGGCTCCCTGATCCAAGAGCCATGAGAAGGAAGGAAGCGGCTTGCCGTATTGGTTGTTGCTGTTTTTCTGCGGATCGTAACACTCTCGTTTCGGACAGAAGACGCGCTTCACCTTCGGGTTGTCATCGAAGAGGGAAAGAAAGACGGAGATGCCTTCAACGATGGAAGTACGCAGCTTGGGCTCAATGCGCCGCCAATCCTCCGTAAACCAGCGCTTCACGGCGTGCAGTTGTTCGAGCTTGTTCGGGTCGGCGTGAGCCGGATCGAGGATGCTCAGAGGCTCGGCGGCGATTCTCTTTGACCGCACGAGTTCCCATAACTCGGCTGTCGCTTCGGCCACGTACCGGTCTTTCTTGGGTTCGTGACCGAAACCGAGGCCCGCCAAGTCGGCCGTCCGTGCACCGAACTCTTCCGGTGTGATGGCGACAAAGTGCCGGCCCATGATGATGTCTTCCGCTTCACGAATCCGTTGCTCGAGAAGGGGCGGCGAAATGGCGCATTCATAGACATTGAAGAGCGTGACGTAGTCGTAGGCGATCTTGTGGAGCAGGATGATGAATTTGACGAGATTGGTGTAGGCCTGTTGCCAGAAAGGTTCTTTGCCCCGCCCGAAGAGATTGTTTAATAAGGATGCGATGTTAAACGCCAGGGCGTAGGCATCCAGGTCGTTGTGAAGTGGGTTGTAGCGGTAGTCGGAATCGAGGCTGATTTCGATGTAGTCGCCGCCCCGTCCATGACGCTCAAGAATCTGTCTTACCTTTCCGCAAAAGTCTCCCTTGACCTCCAGGATGATTCCACCGATGCGTTCCTCTTTGTTGTCCGCTTTGTACGCCAGAACTTGCTCCGCGAACGGATACATTCCACACGCCGTTTTGCCCGAGCCGACGGCGCCCAGAATCGCGATGCCGGTGAAGAGCCCGCGCTCGGGAATCGTGAGCCAATGAGGGGTCTCAGACGGCCCAGGCTTCCGTTGGTTGTGAACCTCGCCGATCACGAGGAAAAGGTCGCTGCGGTTGCGCGGGTCCGGGTATCGCGGAAGCCGTCCGGGAACGAGGCGTTGCCGAAACTTCAACGTTGCGATGTACAGGCCGGAAAAGACACCGAGATATGCCATGTAAGGGGTCGTGAACAGACAAAGGGTGTAGAGGTAGCGGAAACTCAGGAAAGCGTGGGGAGCACGGATGGAAATGACCTGAAGGAAGACAAGGGTTTCCGGGAACGGACGCGCGTAGAAAAGGTACAGTCCCGTGCCCATCGCCAGGAGTGCGGCCGTGAAATGCCGGGAGACGAGAATCCTACGGATCACGGTTTCGCCGGCCCTTCGCCCGCTCCGCGCCTCGATGCTTCGCCCGCAGAGTTCTTCCTATGCTCCCGCCACTTGCGGTAGTCCTGGTCGCGCCAGAGCGTTTTCTTAAGGGCCGAGTTGATGACGTGGTCGGGACTGCTCTCGATGAATTGCGCGTAATCGTCGAGCAACACGCTGACGGGTTCTTCGACGCGGAATTCCCGCGTGAGGATCGCTGGAGCCTTCTTGATGATGGACATGATGGTTCTCCTCCTGGATTCAAGTTCCGAAACTCAGCTTGGCCCGGTGGAAAAACACCGGCACTGGACGAGGTGTGCCGCAGGGCGGGAGCGACCTCCAAAAACTTTTTGGGCGGCTGTAAGCCGAAAAAGTGGGGTCCCTCCTCCTCCGCCCGATTTAGTGTTTTTTTCACCGGGCCTTTTTTCTCCCGCTTCCGTTATCTCCTTCAGTCCCTAAGAAATGGCGGTCCCAAAAGGTGAAGGACCCAGAGCAGTGCCGAATGCAGGGTGTCGTTTTTACCTTCTTCCCTGATCTGCCTCTTCCACTTCACCTGGAGGTGCGAACGGTTTGAGAATCTGGGCATCGAAGTGAGCCAAGTGGGGCATTTCGCTTCCCGTCAGCTGGCGCCGAATCTGAGATTCCGCCAAACGTCCGGCTTTCCAGGCCCGATAGAAGTGTTCAAAGCGTTGGCCGGAGAATCGTTGCTTGGCCAAGTTCCGGAAAATCAAGTCACCTTCCGTGAGTGAGGCGTATTCGCGCATATCCCAAGCTCTGCGGATCGTGAAGTAACGAAGCAGATCTTCCGCAGGATTGGATTCCAGTGGAATCGTGACGAAGGAGTGAAACAGCTCGCGTGCCTTGCTGAAATGCGCATCCAATCGCGCGAGATAGAAGAAGCGGAACTCTCCGAGTTTCCGAAAGAGCGGCAAATAGGCATGGAGATGATGAACGAGGGCCGAGAGGTTCGCTTCGGGCCCCTGGATGAAGGTGAATGTCACGACGTGTGGAGTCGAATTCCGGTCTTGGAAAAACATCGGAAACCGGTCGACGAAGTAACGGACCGTAGGCTGGACCGTGCGGCGTCCCTGATACGTTTTGGAAGGAAGATGCTCCACCCCAACCTTCAGCTCGCCGTTGAAATAGGCAACCTTATCGGCTTCCGTTTCGAGGTAGGAAAAGCCTGGGTTTCCCAGCACGAAGTCCAGCATGGCGATGCGCGTCCGGATGTATTCAATTTCGTGATACCGGCGGTTGCGCAGGTTTTCGCGGCCGATCTGGCGGTACACCTTACGCGCGAACAAGTGATAGACGGCACCGTGTTTGGGCAGTTGGCCGGTGCGTGCATGTTTCTTGGATTGCATCTTGTTCCAGAACAGGGTCGTGCGCTTGCCCCACTGCACTCCCGCGAACGCAAGGAACTGGCGGGCGACGAAGTAGCCCGAATGCGTAGCCACCAGATAGAGGAAGCGGGCTTCCTCTTCGGTGTAGCCAAGCGCCTCCAGGGCAGTGACATGGACGGGAGCAACGCTCATAGGGAAAGGATCTCCGCGGTTATCTCGCGCTGATCGAGAATGCGGCGAAGGCGCGAAGCGTCCTCGCGCGGTGCGTAGAGGGAGAAGCCGGCCTTCGCTTTTTCGGCCAGCGAGCGTGGGCGGTAGTTCCGGGTGGCGAGTTCCAAGTCCACGCGCTTGCGGTCCGTTCCCGCAGTTTCGTATTCGATTCGAAGATCGGGCACCTGGATTCGCCCGTTGACGACGGATAGGCCGTGCTCTTCAGCGATGCGTTCGCGCGCCTCGCGCACATCCGATTCGAAGCCGAGCGCCGCCAAGTCCCGGTTCAAATTTCGCTTCAATTCATAGTCGAGAACGACGCGGAGAGGACGGCCCCCGGCGCGTTCGATCCGCGCGGTTTCTTTCTGGTAGAGCTGGTAGAGCTCGGCATCGTGCTTTGCCTCGCGCGGCTTCACGAGGCCGTGGTACAGGGCTTGGGTGTCGGGCAAACGGCCCGACTTGTGAACGAGTCGCCAGCCGGTCTTCGTCAGAGAGAAGATCCGAGCCGTCCTTCGTTCGCCAGCCGTGATGGTTTTTTCAGAAAGCAGCCGTTGCTGCTTCAGGCGGCGGACTTCGCGTTCCATGCGGCCGGCGTCGCCCTTGTACCCGAAACGAGCGAGGTCGTTCGCAGCGACCACGCGAAACGTCCCGATTTCGGTGAGTGTTTCGAACTCCGAATCGCGCACGAAATAGGTCCGGTCAGGCAGGTAGTAGGCTTGAGGCGAATCGATTGCTTCCGGCTTGCGTTCGCGTTGCCGGGAGAAGTCTCCGAGGTCAACTGTATTTGGTTGTCTTGAATCCGATGATGCGGCACGAGCAGCACTCGCGTATCTAGCTTCCCGTCCGGTGTCCGGCGGGCGCGATTCTGTGTCCCGTGGGTCCGGGGGATCGAACGAGATGGCATCGCGTGACACGTCAGGATTTCTCCTCGTCCTCAGCGGGAGCGGGCATTTCGATCTGGCCGACCTGAAACTGCCGGTCGAGATGGGAAAGCTTTCGGCCTGTGTCTTTGAGCAGGAACTTCCTTTGGAGGAGCAGAACCGCGCCGAAAGTGTTGAAAAACAGAATCGCTGCGGAAGTCAAAATCACGGTGCCGTATGCGTGAAATACGACGCCTTTGTACGGTGCCATGAACTTCAGCTGGTCCATGAGCCAGAACCCGTAAGCGAGCAGGAGAGCGATGGTGAGGAGGAGTGCGTTGGCAATCATCTTTGGCCTACTCTCGCGAAAGGATTCGATTTGGCTTTTGCAAACCCATTTCTCAAAGGAGTGGGCGGGAGTCCGCAGCAACCGAGGCTCTCCTGACGCGCGCCGTTTGTTCGAAGGGTGAAAGACGGTGGGATGGGCTGTGCGGAGATGGAGGAAGGTAACCACGAGGGAAAGAAAGAAGTGGCGCGCGGAGGTTGGGCCGAGGTTGCCAGGCGGACGCCCGCGACTCCTCTGGCTTCCGACTTGTGCGAAGGGTTCATTTGAAGGCCTGGTCTTCGCGGAAGTAGGAAATCGTGAGACCCAGCGGATTGATGGGGATCAGCTCGTTGGGAACGCGCGTCTGGAAGATGAAGACGAGATTCCCGGTATAGAGATCGCGCTTGAGCTCGCTGTGATCGGCGGGTGAATAGTAAACGAGATAGAAATCGATACGGGCGCGGTAGGGAGGATTCTGCATCTCTTCAAGCGCGACCTTTTTGACGTCGACATCGATCTCGGGTGCGGACGTATTCGTGAGGAATTTCCGGATGATGTCGTCCTTGTGATAGGCATCGAGGATTCCATTGGCCAGCTTGCCGTCGAGGAAGTATAAGGATTTCGCGAAGTCGTCCTGAATGGTGTAGCGATTCCTGCGGTAGTAGAGCTTCGTGAACTGCGAGAGAAAGTATTTTGCTTCCGCGTCCTGCGGCTGGTATTCGAAGTTGTGATAGTTGATGGCCTCCGCGCGTCCTAGATCGTCGATCCGAATGACCAGGGGCCGGAAGTTCTCAAAGGTCCGGATGGTCCGGAGATCGACCAGCGCGAGGCCGATGGCGACGAGCGAGACAAGGACGAGTGCGATCTTGAGGTAGGTGTTCGTCACCATCGGGTCACCATACGATTCGAGATAGAGACGCTTGGCGTCATGAAAGGAGGCATCGCGGTTCATCACATCACCCTGTTGAGTGCCGCGGCTGGCGATTCGAGCACCCCGGCCGAAGAACCTCCCGCGGTGCCACTGAAGATGTGATTGGTCAACGCCGGGACTTTCAGCAATACGTAGATCGAAGCGAGAAAGGTGATGAAGAGAACTGGAAACCAGCCGATTAGTTGAAGCGTTGAGATGGTGCCTGCGGGCTGCAGCGTGAGCACCCCGATAATGAGGTTGCCGATGATGTAGACGACAGCGGCGGCGATAACTTCGTAGAAGGCGTATTGGAGGAAGCAGCGGAGCCAGCCCCAAAACAGCCATTCGAGCTTGGGGACGATGAAGAATGGAACAAACACGGGACCCACGAGCACGCAGACGGCAGTGGCGATGAAGCCGTAGGCGATGACCACGATGGAAATGGCCTGGGCTGCCGCAAGGAGGATGATAACGACGGCGTAGATGATGGTGCCGAGGAGGTCGGTCACGCCCGGCGAATCGATGCGCGCCTGGAAGTCCGAAATCCGATCGACGATGGTTTGTAACTCCGCTTGGTTGATGCGGTTGGCCAGGAACTGCGCCTCGTCGGTGATCAGGTTATGAAAACTGGAGCCGATCCCAGGGATGGGCGTGCTGTAGTAGTTGACCATGGCGAATCCGAAAGCGATGGTGAGGAGCAGGCTCGCAAAGTTGTCGAAGTGGAAAGAGTGCTTGCCGCTGGCCGCGGCCAGAGCGGACTTCACGCCGTACCAAGCGACGAGAATCGTGGCGAACATGCGGAACAGGTTCTGACCCATGGCATCGAAGAAGCCGAGGTTCTGTGTAAGAAGATCGTTGATCGCCTTATACATGAACTGCAGAAAGTCAGTTTGCATTCGCTCGGCTCCTTCGACGTTCGATGGGTGGACTAACTACGGCATGCGGAAGTTCTGCAATGAGTTGGTGAGTGTGCCAGTGACTTGGGACAGATTCCCCGCAAGGCTGGCACGGCGGCTGATGTCGGCATTGATGGCATTCGTGGTCATTTCGCGCTGTTGTTTGGCCACGACGGTCTGTTGCTCGAGGAGCGAAGCAAGAAGCTTGTTGGAATCCTGAATCGAGCGAAGCGTCAAGACATTCGCTGCGTTGATCTTGTTCAGAATCTGCACTTCGCTATTCAATCCGGAGTCGCCGGACAGCGAGTCCTGCTCGAGGTTGTTGATCTGGGTCTCGAGGGTTTGTGCGTTGCCGCGAATGGACCCGATGGTAACGAGCGCGGTCGTGTTTGCGCCGTCGGCGAGTTCGACGGAGGCGTACTGCGACTTCACGCGGGCGAGTTCATCGGCGGTCATGCCCGAAAGCGTGTTCGGATCGTAGGTGCCAAGTTGCGTCGTAGCTTGGCGGTAGCCCGCGAGAACCGCTTGTGGCTGACCGGAGTTCGCACCGTTGATCCATCCAGATGTGTTCGCGTAATTGTCGACTGCCGTGACATTCCGCCATTGCGAGAACTGGGCGCGATAGCGGGCCGGCATGTTTTCGAGGTTTCGAGACATCTGTAGGGCGAGGTTGTAGGCCGAAACGACTTGCGTGTAGGTCTTTTGCAGTTGGACGAGATGCTGCTGCAGCTGGAAGTACCGTAGCAACGCGTTGTGGTAGTTTGTCGGATCGTAGACGACCCCGCCGAACTGCGCTGCGGCGGTACCGACACAGAGACCCAGTACGAGCAAACAAATCAGAACTCTCTTTCTCATGTATTTCTCTCTTTCTGCCTTCAAAGGTTGGAAGGCATGGTGTGGTTCGAGTAGTCGGGCAGCGCGAGGTCGCCCGACAGATAGACCTTGATCCGGTGGCCCTCGCGGATGGTCACCGTGGGCAGGATGTTGAGAAAACGGTCGAGAATCTGCGCGGAGGATTGCGCGGTGCTTTGTGCGAATCCCTGTCGCATGCGATCTTCCCCCGTCGCCGTCAGAGCGCCCGAGGTTCCGCCTTCGGCCACGGCACCAATTGCTCCGATCGCGAGCGATACGCCGAAAATCCTGAGGTAGTGGTTGTTGACTTGGTCGCGAAGACCGGCGTCCCCGATCTGATTGAGCCCCTGAAAGTGATCGAGGCTTGCGGAGTAGCCGTCCGGCATAAGCAGGCGATGGAAAGAGACTGCCAAACGGTTCTGCCCGAAGTTCTCCACCTTCTTGGTTTCACCGAGAAGTTTCGAACCTGCGGGAATCAGAAGGTGCTGGCGGTCACGGGAATAAACGTCGCCCGTGAGAAGGCACTCGACGGGCCCGGCCATCTGTCCATCGAGGCGGTTGATGAGTACGGATTCAAGTACGGTTCCCTCAAAGACTACGTAGGTCTTGCCCGTCGCCGCGGCGGGTGCGCGGGCCGGCGCGCCTGCCGGGCTCTTGCGGTCCTCCTTTCGATCGTTTTCCGCAGCGGAATCCTTTGCTGGCGCGGAACTGGGAGCCGGCACCATTCCTTGCAGCTGAAGTGGCTTCAGCAACTCGGCGAGCTGCGCAGCATGGAGGTCCGTCGCCGGCGGGGGAGCCAATGAAGTCTGTTGACCGTCATGCGACGGCGATGATTGCGGGGACTTGCGGTAGGTCAGCGCTACATTGGAGGCAAACAAGGAGAGGTAGTCGCGCTTCTTGCGCTCCTCGCGGATCGAATCTTCCGCGCGCTCCGGCGAGGCGTTACTTCGCGAGCCGGAAGTGGGCAGGGGCTGCGGGTCCTGGGTCCCGTTCGTGAGAATGCGATTCTCTTGGGCCAAAGCGTTCTGCGCCAGGATCTGCTCGCGCTGCAATTCCTGAATGCGATTCTGCAAATCAACGATCTTGGCTTCGTTGACTTCGAGGGGCGCCTGCACGGCAGGCGCCGAGGGAATGGAACGCGCTGGCGCGGCGGGCTTCTTTCCTCCGGTGAGCCACATGATGATGATCATGAGGACAGCGAGGCCGGCGAGCAGCCAGGACTGCACGTTCTTCGGCAGTAGCCCGGGAGGCTTGGACTCTTTGTCCTGAATCGCGGATGGAGAAGTCATGTTTTCTCCTCACTTCGCTGGAACTTGGCGGGTGAAGTTCAGTTTCTTTTTGCCAACGGCGAGGTACCCGGAGTCGACGATTTTGGGAACGATGTAGACGCCGTTTTCCAACTGGAAGTGGAGCAGATTCGGTTTCCCGTCCTTGATCTCGTACAGCGCTGGTTTCTCTCTCGCGCCGCAGCGGATATACGTGAAGGTTTCATCGTGGTAGATGGCCGAGACAGCGAACGGTTCTCGCGCCGCTTTCGCGTCGAGGGTGTAGTCGAACCGGAGCTTGGTTGCGTAGCTGGACCGGAACTGGTTGACCTCCTCGGCGGCATGCGACTGGGCCGCACGAATTTGCTCAGCGGCTTGGTTGTGAACGGCGTCGAGTTCCTTCTTATAGGCTTCAGCATCCGCGGCACGAACATAGCCGCGAAGCATGCTGCCGGTAGCGGAGCCCTCTTTGAGTTCGACGAACAGCTTCAAGTCCGGCTGGGCATTTGGATCGCTGCTGATTTCGGTCAAGAGAAACGAATAGACGTGCCCGCTCGCCGTGATGAGATTGAGGTTGCTGCGGATGCCAGCCTGCGCCGGGTGGACATAGCACAGATTGTGCGAGCCGTTGATGATCCAGAATTCGCGGTCGCCGGTTGTGAAATCCAGTATCTCTTCTTCGTCGGGCAAAACGATGAGGGTAGAAAACCGAAGTTTGGCATGGACGGGTACGATGTCCTCCTTCCCGTACTTCATGATGCGGGCACCGTCACCGGCAGCGGACGGCTGCCACAGAAGCCCAGCGGAGAGTCCGATGAGGACGGCAAGCATCCTTACCAAGCGACCGCATGCGACGTTCGAAGAATGAGATTTCATCGGTATTTCTCCTTTATTGGGAACAGAGCTGCTCTAGGGCTTTCGATCGTCGAATAGCCTCGCGATGGATTGAACCAACATCACAATCAGGGTGAAGACGCCGGCGAGCGCGAGGGGGACAAACCCCGTCTTCATAGCCAGACTTTCGACCCACGCCGTCAGATCCGGAATCAAGTGGGGCCTCCGGCCAGGACATCGAGTCCCTTCTCGAACCCATAAGCGTCGAACGCTTCTTTGCGTTTTCGGTTGTCGTACGGGTCGTTCTGTACAGCCAATAACTGCGGCGGTCGACGCTGAGATTGGCGACTTTGGCGAGCTCCGGAGTCTTGATGAGAAACTGCCGCTTCGGAAGGAGGGATGAGACCCACTCGATTTCGGTGTCGTTCAAGTGGAACTGACGCCGGTACAAGTCCTGATCCATGTCCGGGTTCGCGAGGAAAATCTTGGTGGCGCAGCTCTCGACAATGACGTCGAGAAGTTCCGAGCACCTCAGCTCGTCAAGCGATTGCGTGGAGAGAATCATCGCGGCGTTGTGCTTGCGCCAGGTTTTGAGAGCTTCGGTGACATACTGCTGGATGCTGGAATTGCGAAGAAAAACCCAAGCCTCGTCGATAAAGAAGGCCTTGAAGGTTGCGGAGATTTCACGGTTGGCAATGACTTCGTTCGCACGATGGAGGACGTAGAAAAGCAGGGGTTCAAGCACTTCCGGATAACGGCTCATCTGCTGGAAGTCGAAGCATTGGAAGCGGGTGAAGGAAATCGTGTCCTCCGGGTTGTCGAAGAGGAAGCCGAACTGGCCGCCATGCAGCCATTTGGCGAGGGCGTCGGACAGATTCTTGGGAAGAGTATTGGCGAGCACATTCATGGTTCGCAGGGCGGGATCAAGGGAGTAGAGGTTCTCGATTTGGTCATAGATTTCGCGCTCACCCCGGGGGGCGAGGCTAGCGGCAGCCTTGCCCAGGAGCACCTTGACGAAAAGTGCGAGGAAATCGAGATTCGCTTTTGTCGGCGGAAGGCAGAAGGGGTTGATCGTGAAGTCGGTGGATTCAAGCCCCACCCGTAGGTAGGAGCCGCCGAAGAGGCGCGTGAGGCTTTCGAAACTGCCGCCCAGGTCGAAGATAAACGTGAACGGATCGTACTTCTGAAGATTGGTAATCAGGAAATTCAGGAGAAAAGATTTTCCGCTGCCGGTGCGCCCGAGAATCATCGAATGGGCGACGTCCCGGTAGTGGAGATTGAGAAAGTACGGTGTGCCGTGGTTCGTTTCGAGCACGGCCAGATATTCCTGCCGGAGCTGGCGGTTCCGGGTGTCGCCCGAATGCAAGGTGAAGAGGAACGACAAATCGGCGTAGTTCGTGTTGAGTAGATAGAGGTAGCGGAGGTTGAAAGCGTGATTTCCTGGAACAGCGGCGAGAAAGGCGTTGAGCAGGTTGTAGCGTTCTTCATAGAGCTGCGCATCATGCACGCTGAAGACTTTGTAGAACTCCGCAGCTGCCCGTTCGACCGCGGCGAGATCGCGGTCGTAGAGCACGACGGTGAGCGAGAAGAGACCGAAGTAGTTGCCGTGAAGCTCAATCTCTTCGATCCCTTTTCCGAGCTCGCGGACCTGCGATTCCTTGGCATCGTCGAGCAGGGTGTCCTGCGCGGGGGAATCGTTCAGATTGACCTGGCTAAAGAATGAGCGCTTGGTGTTGTGGTAGTGCCGGCGTTTGGCCTGGATGCCGCGGCGAGTCTTGCCAGGCTCTTCTTTCTTCCATTCGGTTACGACGTGATAGTTGGCGCGGACACTGAGGAGGCCCTTGAGCAATAGCGGATAGGTGTGCGCGGAAGGCTCTTTGAGAGTGAGGACCTTGACGTACTCCTCGCCCACGCGGAGATGGCCGCGATGGCACTCGAGGTGGGATTCCGCGAGGTAATAGTCGAGAAAGGTGTCGTGCTTCAGTCTCGCGGCCTGCAACTTCATGGGGTCAAAGTTCAAGGTTCGTTTCAGGGCGGCGAAGGCTTCCTCCTTCCCGAGGATTCTTGCGGACACGAAGTCGCTGACGTGCGCGAGAAAGTTTTCGGCTTTTTGAAGAAGGGCGGATTCCGCCCGCGCGATCTCCCGCTCGTCAAGGCGCACGGAGGCTTGGGTCGAAAAGCGGGCGTGAAGATCGGCAAGCGATTTCCGGGGATTGTCGGGGAATTCAAGAACCGTGCTGGCGAGCGAGCGGCGCGCGTTGAGGGCAGGACACAGCACAACATAGAAAATGGAGATGCAGAAAAGGTCGTCGGCTTTCCCCGCGAAATACGCGATGCGCTCGCGGATGGCCGCGTCGACGACGGGCTTCCCGCAAAAAGAGTGCGGGATAGCCTGGCGGTTCCGTTTGAACAGCAGTTGATAGACGCGATAGTTTTCGTCGAAGAGACGCAGCGCGGACTCCAGGCGCTTGGTCAGTCCGTCGAGTGTCGGCGTGTCCAGACATTCGTAGTCAACGCCTTGCAGTTCGAGGACGATGCCGGCGTCACCCGACTTCGTGAGGAAGGCATGGGGGCCAACGAATCCGAAGAGGTTGACCATGGCATTGAGCGAACCGGCTTCTTCGTAGTTCTTAAAAACCCGCTTCAGGCTCAGCATGGCTTCCCCCGGACGATGGAAACAGGAGTGAGCTTCGCGGGGTCGTATTGGCTGTGGAGTTTTGCGGCGTGAAGCAGCAGTTGCAGAATCTGCGGGTCGGTTGCCGTCGCCCAGCGGGCGACAAAATAGAGCAACAAGAACATGAGAAGACCACCGAGCAAACTGCCCAGCAGATTGAAGGTCCCCGCGCCGAGGCACATCGCGAAAAAGAACAGCTTTCGTTCTGCGCCGAGAATGGTCAGCGGGCGCGAGATTGACCGCTGCACCGGGTTTATGCGCCGCTGGTAGCTCATCGCCTGCCCCCACTCGCGCCGAATCTCACGGAAAAAGCCACGCGAGGAAGTTGACGGCGGCGATGGCCATGCCGACGCCGAACAGAACGCCGGCGAGAACACGCTTCGATCCGCCTTCACCAAAGGCAAAGGTGAGGCCGGACACCACGATGGCGACGAGGGAGAGCCCGCGTGCGATCGTGCTGGTGAAGGCCTGCTGGAGAACACCCACGGCGTTCTCCCAAGGAGAATTGGCTTGGGCAAACAAGGGCGCGGCGAGGAACAGGGCTGCCAGCGAGGCAACGGCATAGCGGCGGGAACGAAGCCAACGATAGAACGTCCAAAGTGTTTTCATTGCAAGACCTCGACAAAGGATTCGAATCAGGAAGACAGAACTCGGGGGAAGTCCACGCCAGCGATGAGTGATGCTGGTCACAGCTAGAGCGTCCTCGACCTGAGACACGAGACGCGTGTCCACAGAGATGGTCCCCGATGCGCTCTGGCAGTTTGCGACAGCGAAAGGGGTAACTGGCGCGAACTTCCCTCTTTCTACCTATTCAGCGTTTGGGAAGAAAAATGTGTCGCGGAGAAATGAAATTAGTTGTGGGACTTCGGATCGCATGGCATTCGTCTTCACGCCAGGACAAGGGCGGATCGTCAGCGCAGCGGACCTTCCGACTGCGACGTGGTCGAAGCGCATGGCGGCGTCTACGTTTGAGGACAACAGCGATGATGGGA
>Ga0137399_10000669_pt1 | contig 14208 bp, 9 predicted proteins | sample czorhiz316metaG_FD_104810 | JGI IMG/M metagenome (GOLD analysis project Ga0137399, IMG submission 104810) | Vadose zone soil microbial communities from Angelo Coast Range Reserve, California, USA - czorhiz3.16 metaG | ecosystem: Environmental > Terrestrial > Soil > Vadose zone | place: USA...
AAAAACCGGCCGAGCGGGATCCGCAGCGTGCCCTGGAAGAAAAACAGGCCCACGGCAACAGCCACGCCCAATCCCAGGCCTGTGCCGATCCAGGTGCCAAGGCCTTCGCTGGACAATTGCACGGCGCGGAGGATCAGCGCCAGCTCTGCGCCCTCGCGGAGTACCATGAGAAAGACGAATGTTGCCAACCCTATGCCTGCGACTCGCGTGGCCCGGCGGGCGTAGGTTTCTACGCGCTGTTCGATTTCTTTCTTCAGGTGCCGCGCGACGCGGTTCATCCAAACGATCATGGTGACCACAAAGAAGGCGGCCAGCAGCAGCAGCAGACCCTCGAAGCCGTCCTGGCTCACTTGCCAGCGCTCCAGGGCCAAAGAGACTGCGAGGCTGGAGGCCACCGCCATCGCCACGCCGGCCCAGACGTAACGCGCGAGCTGGGGACGACCAGTGCGGTTCAGATAAACGAGGACGATGCCGACGACCAGCGAGGCCTCGACACCTTCGCGCAGGGCGATAAGCAGAGCTGAGAGCAACAGAGGTCTCCTAGTTGCAACTGAGTTACAACTACGCTTTCCAGTCTACCTGCCCTGCGAAACTCCGTCAAGGAAATTAGCTCGCTTCGTGTTCACCTCCCATTACAATACTCTAGAACCCCTGACCGGAATGCGGCGCGCTGGCCAAACTCGCTTTTTCTTCGCTCTGGCGGCTCTCCTGCTGTGGCTGGCGCCAGCGTCGGCGCAGTCCCAAGCTCCGCAGAATTCCCCTGCCGGCACATCAAAGACGAGAGCAGACCCCCGAAGAGCGAAAAAAGCTTATCAGAAGGGTTTGCGAGCCGAGCAGGCCGAGGATTGGCGCGCCGCGTTTGACGCCTACTCAGAAGCCGCGACCTACTCGCCTGGCGACACTGACCTGATCCTGCGGCGCGAGGCGGCACGCTTCCGCATAGTGCAGCAGCACACCGACCGCGCCGAGCGAGAAGCCCTGGCCGGAAGGATGGAGCACGCCCGCGAGGAACTCCGCGCCGCGTTGCAGCTCGACCCAGGCTTCTCGGTGGCGCGCGAACGCTTGGCGCAGTTTTCGCCACCAGAGCCGCCGCAAGCGAAGCTGACCCCTTCGCCACTTCCGGGTGGCTCTGAGGCCGAAGCCCCCGTGCAGCTCCAGCCGCAAGCTGGTACCCGCGACTTCAATCATCGCGGCGACGTCCGCACGGCTTATGAGGACATAGCGCGCCAGTTCGGTGTTGTCGCCTCGTTCGACCCCGATCTGCCCGGGCGGCCGGTCCATTTCCGGATAAGGGGCGTGGACTTTGCCACCGCGATGACGGTGCTCGGCCAGGAGACCAGAACCTTCTGGAAAGCGCTCGACGCTCACACGTTTTTCGTGGCGGAGAACACACCTGCCAAGCGGCACGAGTACGCCCCGGTGATCGTGCGGACAATCCTGCTGTCTGCCGCGACTACGCCGGAGGGAATGACGGAAACGGTCCGACTGTTGCGCGAGATTGTCGGCATCACCCACGCCGAGCTGGACACGCGCACTCGCACCCTTACCCTGCGCGACTCCCCCGAAAACGTGGCACTGGCTGTGGCTCTCCTTCAGGAGGTCGAACGGGCCCGCGGCGAGCTCATGCTCGAGATCGAAATCCTGGAAGTGGACCGGAACATGGCTCGCCAGCTCGGCATCACACCGCCTTCCACCGCACAGGTGATTACCTTCAGCCCCACAGATGTGCGGGCGTTGCGGCAGGCACGGACCACCTCGGAACTGCTGGCGATCATCCAGCGCATCTTCGGCACCACGCTACCACCGCTAATAGCCTTCGGCGGCGGCCAAACAACCCTCTTAGCCACCCTGCCCGGCGCGGCCTCGACTTTCTCAAAAACCCTCAACCTGGTTCGCAGCGGGCGGCGCGTGCTGTTGCGCGCCGAAGAGGGACAGCCGGCCACGTTCTTTGTTGGGGAGCGTTTTCCCATTGCCCTGGGCGTGCTGGGACCCAGCTTTCTTCCGCCCGCGGCCGGAGCACCCTCGAGCCAGCTCGCCTTTCCCCGAGCCGACTTCCCCACCGGCACGAGCCCGGTGGCGGTGGTGGCAGCCAGTTTCAGAACCGCCAATTCCCAACAACTCGACCTCGCCGTGGCTAACAAGACTTCCAACAACGTCTCCATCCTGCTGGGCAAACCCGACGGCTCATTCGGAACAAAGACCGACTTCGCCACCGGTGCGAGCCCTGTGGCCCTCGTCGCCGGCGATTTCAATGCCGACGGCAAGCTCGACCTGGCAATCGTCAATCAAGTCGACAAGACGGTCTCCATCCTGTTGGGACAGGGCGATGGCACGTTCAAGCCGGTGAGCGGAACGCTGCCTCAGACGGGCAACGGGCCCAGCGCAATCGTCGCCGGCGATTTCAATGCCGACGGCAAGCTCGACCTGGCGGTTGTGAACCAGACAGACAGTACCGTTTCGATCTTTCTCGGTAATGGTGACGGGACATTTAAGGCCCGAACAGACATTCCGACCGGCTCCAGCCCGACGGCCCTGGCCGCCAGCGATTTCAATGGCGATGGCAAGCTGGACTTGGCTGTCGTCAACAAGAATGCCGATACGGTTTCGGTCCTACTAGGCAAGGGCGACGGCACCTTCAACGCAAAGACCGACTTTCCAACAGGGAAGGGCCCCGTCGCCATCACTACTGCCGATTTCAACCGCGACGGCCGGGCCGATCTGGCCGTTGCTAATCAGGCCGCCAACACCGTCTCCATCCTGCTCGGCAAGGGGGACGGCACCTTCAATGTCAAAAACGACTTCAGTACTGGCACGAGTCCCGTCGCGCTGGTTGCCGCGGACTTCAACCTGGACGGCCGGCTGGACCTGGTGGTTGCCAATCAGGGATCAAATACGATCTCCATCCTGCTGGGCAACGGCGACGGCACCATCGGCCTGCGCGCCGATGTTAACACCGGAAACAGCCCCAGCGCTCTCGCGACGGCTGACTTCAACCAAGACAACCGGCCCGACGTAGCCATCACCAACCAGGCAGATAACACCGTTTCCGTGATCTTGAACACGACGACCTTTACTGCCCCAAGCGGCATACCGCAAACTGCATTTCCGGGCGCCGAATACGAAGAGATCGGGCTGAAGGTCCGCGCCACACCGCGGATGCACGTTAATAACGAAGTCACGCTTCAGTTGGAATTTGAAATCCGCAGCCTGTCCGGCACGGCAGTCAATGGTATCCCCGTGATTAGCAACCGTACAGTCCAGCAGACCGTGCGCCTGCGTGAAAACGAACCCGCGGTGCTCTCCGGGATTATCGAGCAAACCGAAACGCGAACCATCTCCGGGTCACCGGGATTCGCCCGCCTCCCCGGCGTGGGCTATTTGGGCGGGGTACGCAACAAAGAGGTACAGGAGACTGAGCTGCTCATCGTCATCACGCCCCGGGCACTGCGCCTGCCATCGCAGACGCGCCGATCGATCTACGCAGGCCGCGGAGAACCCTCTCCAGGCGGTGCCCGGCCACCCCAGTAGCGTCGTAACTTCTCCGCGCCCGCACTCGAAAAACTGGGGCGCCACGCACCCCGACGACTTTTGCACCCGCCGAGTAGTGGCAAGATGTCAGGGAGCAGGGCGACGGAGGAATCTCTCCGAAAAAATCCATCGCAGAGCAGATTCTGGCGAGCGGAGACACCCGCGGTGGGGAATCGTCTTACGGCTCGGCGTCGAGGACGACGACGGGCTGGTAGGTGCGCGGCACAATGGCTTCGGCGATGGCGATGAGCTTCTCCTGCTGGCTATAGACGCGCAGCCGCGCCGGCCGCCAGTCGCCGGAATCGAGCACGGCTGGAGCCCCCTGCGCGGTCGAGACGCGGCCCGGCTGGATCTGAGCGATCGCGACGTTGAATCGAGTACCGTGCCGCACGCGCCGCTCGACGATCGGGAGCACGGTGACGCGCGGCAGGTCGGTTAAGAGCCGCTCGAGCGGAAGCACCCACTCGGCGAGCCGGGCATTTCTTGCCTCCTGCTCGAGTTCTTCCAATGTGACCGCCTGATCGAGGGTAAACTCGCCCACGGCGGTGCGCGTGATCTCAGCCAAATGCGCTGCGCAGCCAACCGCTGCTCCCATTTCGTGCGCGATTGAGCGAATGTAGGTGCCTGAGGCGCACTCAATCTCAAATCGCGCAAACGAGCCTTCCACCCCGGTCAAACGCAACTCATACACTTCCACTTCGACGGGTTTCAACGTGATCGGCTTTTTCTTGCGGGCCAGTTCGTGGGCCGGGCGACCGTGAATTTTCTTGGCCGAAAAAGGGGGAGGCATCTGTGAGAAGCGCCCCACAAATCGCGCAGCTTCTCGCTCGATCTCGTCGCGACGGAGTTCCGGCGCGGTGTCCGGTCCGAGCGGCTCCCCATCGGCGTCATAGGTGTCGGTCGAGAAGCCGAAGCGCACCGCGCAGGCGTAGCGCTTGCGCCGACCGGCATAGAATTGTGCCAGCCGCGTGGCCCGGCCCAGCAGAAGCACCAGCACGCCTGTCCCTAGCGGGTCGAGCGTGCCCAGATGTCCGATCTGACGGAACCCAGCGATGTGGCGAACGGCTTCGACAACATCGTGTGAGGTTTTGCCTCGCGGCTTGTTGATCACCAGGGCGCCGTCGAACGGCGCCAGTTGTGGCTTGCGCGGCACGGGAGAAAGTTTCGGCGTTCGCGTCCCTGGGCTTGGCCAGCTTCAGTCCGTTTTCTTGGTCTGGCGCAGAAGCTCTTCAATCCGCTGCCCGTACTCCTCGGTGTGGTCCAGCACGAAGTGAACCTCTGGGGCGCGGCGCACTTGCAACCGCTCGGTCAACTCGTGCCGGACGTAACCCGCAGCGGCAGCCAAGCCTTGGAGCGTGGAGGTCTGCTCAGCCTGAGTGCCCATCACGCTGACATAGATGCGGGCCTGTTTCAGGTCCGGCGAGACGCGAACTTCGGTCACCGTCACCAGTCCGGCTAGGCGAGGATCTTTCAGCTCGCCGGCCAGCATAGCGCTGACCTCGTGCCGGATTTCTTCGGCGACCCGCTCGTGGCGATGGCCTGCCACGGTCATGTGTTGTGGTCACTTTCCGCACCAGCATCAGCGCTGGTGGCCCGTCCTCAAAGCAGTTCGATCTCGTGTCCGATCAAGTCGCGGCCCAGCAGCCGCTCGGACTCGGCAAACACCGCTTGCAGGGATTGTTCGAGATGCGCTGCGTCGCCCGAGAGGCTTACTACTCCCACCACCGACCGCTGCCACAGCTCCTGATGATCCAGTTCGGCGACGGCCACGTTGAACTGCCCGCGCAGGCGGTCTTTCAGGCTGCGGATCACCTGCCGTTTGTCCTTCAGGGAATGGGCATCGGGGATGTGAATTTCCAGGGTGAGGAGTCCGATCGGCACGTCTGCCCTCCGGCCCGCAGGTAGGGGCGGACTGAACTCAATGTGTTCTTAGGCTGTCGGCAACGTTGACCGTGAGTTTTTTCACCATGGTGAAGCATTCCAGGATGTCGCCGACCTTCACGTCATTGAAGTTGGAGATGCCTACGCCGCACTCGAACCCGGCGCGCACCTCGTTGGCGTCTTCTTTGAAGCGGCGCAGCGACTGGACCCGCCCGGTGTAGATGACCACGCCATCGCGCAGCACGCGCACTTCGGCGTCGCGCTTCAGGATGCCGTCCTGAACGTAGCTGCCGGCGATGGTTCCCACACCCTTGATGCGGAAGGTATCGCGGATCTCGGCGTGGCCCAGAGGAGTCTCCTCCACCACAGGCTCAAGCAGCCCGGTCATGGCCTTCTTGATTTCGTCGGACACCTCGTAGATCACCGAGTGCGGCCGGATGTCCACGTTTTCCTGCTGGGCAAGGTCCGCCGCCTTGCGGTCGGGTCGCACACCGAAGGCAATGATGATGGCGTTGGAAGCCGAAGCCAGAAGCACATCGGTTTCCGACACTGCGCCCACGCTCGCGTGAATGATCTTCAGCTTCACCTGGTCAGTGGAAAGCTTGGGCAGCATTTCGCTCAGCACTTCAACCGAGCCCTGCACGTCAGCCTTGATGACGATGGGCAGTTCCTTGACGTCCCCGGCCCTGAGCTGCTCGTGCAACTGATCGAGCGTAATACGTGAGCCGGCGCTGCGGGCGAGCGAGGCCTCGCGGAGCTTGGCCTGGCGGTATTCGACGATATGGCGCGCCCTGGCCTCCTCGGTCACCTGGAATTGGTCGCCGGCCTCCGGCACGCTCTGCAAGCCCAGCACTTCGACCGGGGTGGACGGCCCAGCCTGCTTCACCGCGCGGCCCCGGTCGTCAAACATGGCACGCACTTTCCCATAGACGGCGCCGCAGATAAAGACGTCGCCGGTGTGCAGCGTGCCGCTCTGCACCAATACGGTCGCCACGGGGCCGCGGCCCTTGTCCACGCGCGATTCGAGCACGGTTCCTGTCGCCGGCGAATCCGGGTTGGCTTTCAGTTCGCGCAAATCTGCGACCAACAGGATCATCTCCAGTAGCTTGTCCAGATTCTTCTTCTGCCGCGCAGAGACCTCCACCATCACTGTGTCGCCACCCCACTCCTCCGGCATCAGTCCGCGGTCAGAAAGCTGCCGCTTCACGCGCTCGGCCTGCGCCTCGGGCTTGTCGACTTTGTTGATGGCCACCACGATGGGCACGCCAGCGGCTTTGGCGTGGTCAATGGCCTCCTGCGTTTGGGGCATCACGCCGTCATCGGCGGCCACCACCAACACCACAATGTCGGTGACCTTCGCGCCACGCGCGCGCATTCGCGTGAAGGCCTCATGGCCTGGCGTGTCTATGAAGACGATGCGCCTGCCGTCCACCGACACCTGGTAGGCGCCGATGTGCTGGGTGATTCCGCCGGCCTCGCCTGCGGCCACCTCGGTTTCACGGATGCCATCGAGCAGGCTGGTCTTGCCGTGGTCCACGTGGCCCATCACCGTCACCACCGGGGCCCGCGGCTGTAGGTTCTCTGCCTTCTCTTCCTTGTGGACTTCCTGGACCACTTCCTCTTCAAACGAAATGACGTTGACGATGCCGTTAAAGGCTTCGGCCAGCGTGGTGGCGGTCTGCACGTCCAGCGCCTGATTAATGCTGGCGAAAATGCCGCGATCGAGCAGGGTCTTGAGCACCTCTTTGGCGCGCACGTCCAGCCTCTCGGCCAACTCGCGGACGGTAATGCCTTCGGTGATGGTGATCTCGCGCGGCTCGCGCGCCACCGGCTGCGGAATCGGCACAACGCGCACGCCACGCCGCTCGACCACGCCGGGCCGCGTGCGGACCGGATGCAGTTTGCGCTCGCCTTCCTCAAAGCGCTTCTCAATGGTCGGCCGGGCGCGGGCTGCAGGTTTGCGTTCGTATATCGGCTTGCCCGGCTCCGCCTTCGGCGGCAGCTTCTCCGGCAGGGGCGGACCCCCGCCGGGCCGCATGGGCCGCTGACCGGGCCGCGCAGGCATAGGCCGGCCGGGGGCCCCGGGGCGCTGTGGAAAGCGCGATGGCGGCAAGCCCGTCTGCGCGGGCCGCGCGCCGGGCGCAGACGACGCAGGCCGAGCACCGGCGGCCGCGGGACGCGCTGCAGCCGGCGGCGTTGCCGGACGCACTCCCGCCACCGGCGGGGCGCTGCCAGGACGCGTTGGAACTCTTGCTGCCGGTTGTGTGGCAACTGTTGGATGCTTCGGGGCTGCAGGGGCATGGGGTGGTGGTGCAGGATGCGCATGGGGCTTCGTCACTGGAGGTCCAGGGGCGACGGGCTTTGCGACTGGTGGGCCGCTGGCGGCGGGTTTGACCGCTACGGGAGCAGTCCCAGGCTTGGCTGCCGGCGGGGCCGGAGCACCCGGAATCGGGGGCTTTGCTGCCGGAACCCCGCCAGCGGCCGGTTTGAGACCGGCCGGCACTGCAGCGGGCACTGGGGGTTTCGCTGCCGGCGGCGCTGCTGGGCCTGCGGCAGGCGCTGGCGCCACTGGTTGAGGTTTCGATCGAACCGTTTTGGCTGCGGCTTCTCTTGCGGCTTTGTCCGCCGCGGCAGCAGCGTCAGCAGCCGCTTCGGCGTCGGCAAGGTCGCGAAAGTGTTTGCGCACTTTTTCCGCGGCAGCCAACTCAATCGAGCTGGAGTGAGTCTTCTTCTCGGTGACGCCGGCCTCGGGCAAGTAGTCGATAATCGCCTTGGCCTTGACCTCGAGTTCGCGGGCCAGCTCGTTAATGCGAATTTGGTTGGGGTCGTTCATCCACCTGGCGACTTATTCTTCTTCCTTTCGCGGCTCAGCGGGTTCCACGGTCTCGTCAGCGGCGTGGACGTCGCGCGCGGCTTCCACTGCGGCTTCGCGTGGTGTCTCCGACGGCTCCGCGCCAGCTTCTGCCGCCAATTGTTGCTGTGCTTCCTCCACGGACGCAGCGGCCTCGACCCTTTCCTCCCCCGCCTTCCCAGCCGACTGCTCGGGAGCCTCAGCCAATTCAGCGTCGCCGGCAGGGGCTGCACTGCTGGCTGCCTCAGCGCCCTCACTGGATACCGCTGGCTGAGCTTCGGGCGCCTCGAAGTAACTCCGCACTGACTGCTGGATCTTTTCGACCATCTTTTCGCCGATGCCCGGGATTTCCATCAACTGCTCAGGAGTCATATCAGCCAGCTTTTCGATCGAAGAGATGCCGTGCGCTTCGATTTTCTCGATGGTCTTTGGCCCAACGCCCTTCAGCTCCGAGAGCGGCGTGCCGGGAGCGGTCAGCGCGGCCATTTGCGCTTCAATCTCCTGCCGCTTCTCTTCCTCGCTCTTGATGTCGATGCTCCACCCGATCAGCTTGCTGGCTAGGCGCACATTCTGCCCCTTCTTGCCAATGGCCAGCGACAACTGCGTATCCTCGACGATCACCTCTAGGTGCCGCGTCTCGGGATCGACGATTTGCACACGGGTGACCTTGGCGGGGCTCAGCGCCTTCTGCGCGAAGGTGACGGTGTCCTCGTTGAACGGGATGATGTCGATCTTCTCGCCCCGCAGTTCGCGGATGATCGACTGCACGCGCATGCCCTTCATCCCCACGCAGGCGCCGACCGGATCCACGTCCTTGTCGCGGCTCTGCACGGCGATCTTGGTCCGCTCGCCGGCTTCGCGGGCCGCCGCGCGGATCTGTACGGTGCCATCGTAGATTTCCGGGACTTCCATCTCGAACAGCCGCTGCACCAGCATGGGATCGGCGCGCGACACGATCACCTGGGGGCCTTTCGACGCGCGCTCAACCGCGCGGATCACGACGCGCAGCCGGTCGCCCAAGTTGTAGGTCTCCAGTCTCGACTGCTCGCGCTTGGGCAAGCGCGCCTCGGTGCGACCCAAGTCCACGATCACGTCCGGGCCTTCGACGCGCTTCACGATGCAGTTCACCAGCTCGCCCACCCGGCCGTTAAACTCGTTGAAGATGGTGTCGCGCTCGGCCTCGCGCACCTTCTGCATGATCACCTGTTTGGCCGTCTGCGCAGCGATCCGGCCTAGCACGTCAGTGGGCCTGGCAATCAGAACTTCACCGCCCACCTCCACTGCGGGATTGATCTTGCGGCCCTCAGCTAGGCTCACCTCGCGTTTCGGGTCGGTCACCTCATCGACCACCGCCCGCACCGCATACACGTCCACCTGGCCGGTCTCCGGGTTGAACTTTGAGCGCAGATCCTCTTCGGTCTTGTAATACTTCCGCGCGGCAACCGCCATGGCGTCTTCAATCGCCGCCACGATGATTTCCGGCTCGATGTGCTTTTCCCGGCTGATCTGCTCAATCGCTTGGTAAAGCAGACTGGCCATTGTTCCTCACCCCTAAAACTCCACTACCAGGTTTGCCTTGCGGATCGCCGCAAAAGGCACTTCGACGATTTCCTGCTCGCGGCCCTTCACGGCGATCTTCACGATGCCATCGGCGTGGCCCGCCAGCCGACCCTCGAAGAACTTCAAATCCCTCACAGGCTCGCTGGTCCAAATCTTCGCCAGCCGCCCGACAAACCGCTCGTAGTCGGCCGGCTTGATGAGCTTACGGTCCAGGCCCGGGGAACTAATCTCCAAAATGTACTGCTGCCCCGGCACCAGGTCCTCGACGTCGAGGATCACGCTCAACTGCTCGCTGACCCGCTCGCAGTCGCGGTGGCTGATGCCCGACACCGCCGACCCGGCCGGGATCTGGCTCGTGGGCCCCGGTGGCCGGTCGATGTACACTCGCAGGAAGCGTTGCTTGCCGACTTTCCATTCGACATCAACAACTTCCACGCCCTCCGAGCGCGCCACGCGCTCAGCAGCCTCGCGAATCCGCTCCAGGTCCATTTTCCCAGTGCCACTATGACAGGTCCGCTCGCCTGTTCCGGCTGGCCCGGACGCCAGCCATGTGCAGCAGAGGGCTTTCGCGATTTGAGCTTGCTCCGCGGGCAACGCCACCACTTAGCCCACGTTCCGATACCCCTACTGCTGCCCCGGTTCGAGATCCTTCCCGGCCAACAAAAAAGTGGGCTCACGCCCACTGAAACTTGCGTCCGGTTTCAGAGCCAACTCAGTATAGCTCCAGGGTGGCCCAAAAGCAAGCGGGATGTCCACCCGTGGTAGCCAGAAGGCGAGCAGACGAAAAACTGTATTGGTTCGGAAGGAATTAAGAAGAGCCCTTACCGGCCCGCTGCTTTTTCTGCCAGGAGTGCAGGCCCTTCCACGCTGAAGCGTGTTTTGATAGAGGCTTGGCCGGTCGCCTGAGAGCAACTTTCCGCCGGAAGCGGCGGGCCCACTCCTTTCACGAGGAATGGGCCTTGCTTGGCCGTCGAGCGTGCAGCGCGCATCAGCGCGCGGTCAATGTTGCCCTACTTTGACGGCGGCTTTGGCGCCGGCTTCGGAGCGGCGGGCTGCCGCGGCGTCGCCGACGCTGGCGCGCCGCCCTTGACTGGATATGCCTGGTCGTAAAGTCGAATGATGTCTTGCGTGACGTCCACCTGGCTGGAAGCGTACAGCACCGGGGTGCTCTGCGCGGAAGTATCCAGCACAAGCGAGTAGCCGTTTTCGCGCGAGTAGCGATCAAGCACATCGAGCAGCTTCCGACCGATACGGTCGAAAACTTCGCCCTGGGCCGTGTTCACTTCCTCCTCGAGCTCCTGCTGCTTGCGCTGGAGTTGCCGTGCTAGCTTCTCGCCATCGCGAGTCAGCCGCGTCTTCTCCTCATCGCTCAAAGTTCGTGCGCCGGCGCTCAACCGGCTTCGCACATCTTCGATCTGCTTGTTGAGGCTTTCCAACTCGTTCTGCCGGGGCGAAAACTGCGACTGCAGCTCCGCCGAGGCTTGCTTGCCTTCTGAGGTGCTGACGATGGCCTGCCGCACGTTCAGAACGCCGGTCTTCGTCGGAGACGCCGCCGGGGCGCTCCCCCCGCCCTGCGTCCACGCCGCCATCACCGCGACGAGCAGAACGGTTACCAGGGCGATCGCTCGATAATAGTCTTTCATTCTCGCTCCTTATGCCAAAATTCCCTACGGCACAAATCGCACATTATAGCAGCGCTTTTTCCTCAGGGGAATACGCAACGGTCTCGGCGAGCCAGCAATTACCGGGTGTGCCTTGGTCAGCCCCGCGCTGTTGCCAAATCCACTCCCTAAATACCGGGCGGCTAGAGGGATGAGCCTAACCGGCGCACCAAAGATTTTTCTTCTCCCTCTACTTCCTCTTCCTCGTCATCTCTGTGGCTCCTACCGCGGCAGCGGCACCAGCAAGACGCGATTGTTGTTCTCGTCGGCAATGACCGCCAGATTGCTGCGCGGGTGGATGTCTACAGAGAACTGCTGCGAGCCAGTCATACCCAGGATGGCCCGCACTCGCCGATCGAGGAAATCTACCACCGTCATGGTATTGCTGGCGGTGTTCACCGTCACCAGCGTACTGCTGTGGAAGTTGTTGGCTATTGACGTGGGGTTGATTCCGACGCGCAGGGACGCGGACTGTTGCGCGACAGGATCCACAAGAATCAGACTGTTGCCCAGGGCGCAAGCGGCCACGAATAAATTGCTCGCCGCGTCAAATACGACCCCCGTGGGATTCTGCTGGCAAAAATAGCGCTGCCCCACCGCTGGCGCCCCCTGACTGAGGTCAATCTGGTTCAGGGTGTTGCCACTAGAGTTCGCGACCAAGGCCAGATTGCGAATGGAGTCGATGGCCACTGCCACCGGCCGCTGATCCACCGAAACCGTGGTGACGGCAGGCGTGGTTGTGCCCGTGTCCGTACTGAACAGGCTCACGGTGTTGGAGCCGCTATTGGCCACGGCCGCCTGCGCCGTGTCCTGGTTGATGGCCACACCAATAGGCTCCGTGCCCAGGGTGACCGGGGAACTCACTGCGGGTGGGCTCTTGGTGAGGTCAATCACGGAGGCTGTGTTATCGCCGCGGTTAGTCACCACGGCCTTGCCCAACCGCGAGATGACCGCGACACCTTGCGGATTGCTGCCCACGGCGATCGGGCTACTTGCTGTCACGGTGCCACTTGTCAAGTCAATCAGCGAGACGTTCTTGCAGCCGGTGTTGGTGACCAGGGCCAGGTTGCGCTCCGGATCAATGGCCACGGCGCGCGGCGCCGGCGCTGTGCAGCCGGTGCTGGTCACATCCACCGGCTGAATGACCGTTAGATCGGTGACGTTTGAGCGCGTGCCGCCGGGGTTGAGAACATCCACGGCGTAGCGGCGCGCGCTGGTGAGAAACGTGACGCCGGAGACCGTTACGGTCATCTGGCGATCCGTGACGTTGGTCGGCGCAGGGAGTTGAGTCTCATCCAGCCGCACCCGCGAGCCGCTGACAAATCCCTTACCGATGATGGTGAGCGTCAGATCGGCAGTCGAGGCCAGCGTCGCGGTCGGGTTGGAGGGATTAAACTGCCGGTCTCTGGGCAAGGCGAGCTGCGTGATGTGCAGCGGCCGGATTGCCGTCGCCCCGCTCACAGCACCCAGTGAAAGAATGGAGACATTGTTGCTTCCCTCGTTTGCCACCACGGCCAGATTACTGCCGGGATCAATGGCTACCGCCTTCGGGCCGGTGCCAACATCGACCGTGGCTATGACAAGGCTTGCCGGATTGGTCGCCCGCGGGTTAACAACGCTGGCCTTGTTTGTAGTTGGGTTCACACTCACACCGGTATCAGTCAGCGGGTTTACGGCGGTGGCAAACGCACACGTTAGTGTGTTCGCGCAGCCGTCCGGCAGGGGGAAGCTCGTCACTGTCTGGTCGAGGACGCTGAAAAACGTCAACGTGTTGTTGGTCGGGTCGGCCAGCATCGCCTTCTCGGTCTCCGGATTGATGGCAATGCCGGTCACGCCAGTACCGAGCGCGACCGTGGCCAGAGCGTTCGAGTAGAGCGCGGCCCCGCCGCCGCTGGTTGCGTTCGCGGCTGTCTGCGCGTAGGCGAACGTCGTGGCGCTCGGAACAGACGACACGGTGAAGTAGCCGTTAAAGCTGTTGTCGGCCACCCCAGTGATAAGAACGGCCTCATCCGTGAGGAGGCCGTGAGGCGCAGTCGTGGTAACGGTCACGACGTTCGCCGTGCGCAAAGCACCGTTGGCAGTAATCCCACTCGAAGTTTGCAGCCCTGGATCAAGCGCGGAGCCGCCACCGCTCGTTGCGTTCGCGGCCGTCTGCGCGAAGGTGAACGTCGTAGCGTTGGGCACTGAAGCGACCGTGAACGCGCCGTTAAAGCTGTTGTCGGCCACCCCGGTGATGAGCACTGTTTGTCCGGTGATGAGCCCATGCGGCGCTATGGTGGTGATGGTCACGACATTCCCGGCGCGCACGGCCCCGGTCGGAGCCGCAGCGATCGCGAGGGAGCGCCGGCCTCCCAGACTCACAATCGAAAGCGACCCGACCCCGCCGCCGGGGGAAACGAGGGCCCAATTCAGGCGGGGCTCAACGGCAACTTGGGGGGTCGTGCCGTCGCCAACAGTCACGGCACCGACAACAGCCGGGGGGCTTGAGGTCAAGTCGATGATGGAAGCGACATTAGTTCCCTGTGCCGGGGCGACCGGCTGGTAGGTAACCAGCGCCAGCCCGGTCTGTAGGTTCACCCCCGCGGAAAAAGGCTTGGCTTTGATGTTGCTGAGGATCGGGCTCCCAGGAACATTTGTACCTGTCCTCAAGTCTATGATTGAAACGCTGTTGCTGCCATTGTTCGCCACGACCGCGAGGTTGCGCACGTTATCCACAGCAACGCCAGT
>Ga0137399_10000670_pt1 | contig 14203 bp, 12 predicted proteins | sample czorhiz316metaG_FD_104810 | JGI IMG/M metagenome (GOLD analysis project Ga0137399, IMG submission 104810) | Vadose zone soil microbial communities from Angelo Coast Range Reserve, California, USA - czorhiz3.16 metaG | ecosystem: Environmental > Terrestrial > Soil > Vadose zone | place: USA...
AGAGCGGCTTGGGCATGAACGTCACCGTCTTGCCGTTCCGCAGCGCGACGTTCTTGATGATGTACTTGAACCACATCAGCTTGTCGGCGGTCTTCACCAGGCTGTCGAAGCGGATGTCGATTTCGGCCTGGCCGGCGGTGGCCACCTCGTGGTGCTGCCGCTCGACCTGGATGCCCACCTGCTCCATCACCAGGCACATCTCGGTGCGCAGGTTCTGCTGCGAATCGAGCGGGGCGACGGGGAAGTAGCCTTCCTTGTACCGCGGCTTGTAGCCCAGGTTCGGCCGCGTGCCGTGCGTCTTGCCGTCGTAGACGTGCTCGACGGCGCTGCCCGTCTCCCACTGGCCCTCACGTGACTCGATCTTGTAATGGCCGTGGTTGGGGCCGGTGTCGTAGGAGACCCCGTCGAAGATGAAGAACTCGGCTTCGGGCCCGTAGTAAGCGGTGTCCCCGATGCCGGTCGACTTCAGGTACTTCTCCGCCTTCTGCGCGATGTAGCGCGGGTCGCGCGAGTAGGGCTCCTTGGTGATCGGGTCGACGATGTTGCAGATGAGCGACAGCGTCGTGTCCTTCATGAACGGGTCCATCACGGCGCTGTCCGGATCGGGCACCACCAGCATGTCGCTGGCGTGGATGGGCGCCCAGCCGCGGATGGAGGATCCGTCGAAGCCCAGGCCCTCCTCGAAGACGGCCTCGGTCAACTCGGCGATCGGGATGGTGAAATGCTGCCAGAGGCCGACGAAGTCCATGAACTTCAGGTCGACCATCACCGCCTTCTTGTCGTGCGCCAGCCCGACGACGTCCTTGCCCTTCGCCATCTTCCACTCCTCCGTATGCGCGCCTTCGAAAGGAACAGCGGCCGCGCCGTTGACGTTCCTAGAGCGCCGGCTCGCCTCGTTCGCCCGTGCGGATGCGGACCACCTCGTCCACGGTGGTCACGAAGATCTTGCCGTCCCCGATGCGCCCCGTCTTGGCCGAGCGCTCGATCGCCTCCAGGGCTTTTGGCACCATCTCGTCGGTCAGCACGACCTCGACCTTCACCTTTGGTAGGAAGTCGACGACGTACTCGGCGCCCCGGTACAGCTCGGTGTGCCCTTTCTGACGCCCGAATCCCTTCACCTCGGTGACGGTGAGACCCAGCACGCCGACGTCCGCCAGCGCCTCCTTCACCTCGTCGAGCTTGAAGGGCTTGATGATGGCTTCGATCTTCTTCATGCCGTTTGGCTCCGGGACGCGCGCACTTTACTTGCCCCTCGCCCTCCCCGCAACGGACGATTGCCAGGAAAGGGACCCGCCGGGCCGTGACCTTCCGAGGGCTTCCGACTCCGATCCCAGGCACGACCGCAACCAACCCGGAGGTCCCCCGTGAGAGGCTCGCTCGTCCTGGCCGCCGTCCTGGCCACATCGCCCGCCTTCGCTCAGCTCGACGATCCGCAGATCGCCGACGTGGCGCTCACCGCGCACCAGATCGACATCGCGCGCGGCAAGCTGGCCCTCAAGAAGACGAAGAACGAGGAGGTGAAGCAGTTCGCCCAGCAGATGATCGACGACCACGGCGCCGGCGTGAAGGAAGCGGTCGCGCTCGCGGCGCGGCTGGGCGTGAAGCCGGAGAAGAACGCCACCTCGGACAGCCTGCAGGACGGCGCCCACAAGGCGGCCGCGCGGCTGAAGAAGGAGTCGGGAGCGAAGTTCGACCGCGACTACATCGACACCGAGGTGCAATACCACCAGGCGGTGATCGACGCGGTGAAGACGGCGCTGATCCCGGGCGCGCAGAACAAGGACTTGAAGCAGCTCCTCACCGACGCCTTGCCGACGCTCGAGGGGCACCTGCAGCACGCCAAGAACGTGCAGGCGCAGCTCGGGGCCAAGGCCTCGAGGTAGGGCGGTGCCGCACCGGCGCGGAGGCGTATCCACGCCTCCGCACCTGGGCGCACGCAGGCGAACTTGCCGCACACCGGGCCGTACCGTGCAGAGTTCCAGGCATGGCTCTCCTCCCCGCCCGCCCGCTGCAGCTCGATCCGCGCGCGCTCGCGCAACGCCGCCTCCGCAACTTCGGGGTCATCGCGGTGCTCATCGCCATGGGCGCGGCGTTCTGCGCTGGCGCGGTCGTCTCCGCCCGGCAGGTGGTCGAGGAGCGCGTGCTCTGGGCGCGCGGCACGCAGGGGAAGCTCGTGCACCTCACCGGCAAGGTGGAGGAGACGCAGAAGCTCGGCCTCACCTTCTTCTACGACTACGATCTGGACGTGAAGTGGCTGGACGCGCAGGGCCGGCAGCATTCGGGCAAGACGAGCTTCGGCCGCACCTTCCGCGGCGTCGGCAAGCGCGAAGCAGCGCGGCTCCGCTACGACCCCGCCGCCCCGGACCGCTTCGTCCTCTCCTGGGCGGCGCAGGGCGGGCTGCCCCGCTCCGGCATCGCCATCCTCTGCGGCCTGCTCGGCGCGCTGATGCTGCTGAGTGCCCGGACCCTGGCCAGGGTCGAGCGCCGGCGTCTGGAGCTGCTCCGGATGTGCGCCGAGGACGGCGAGGAGGTGGTCGGCGAGGTGGAGAAGGCCTGGAGCCACAAGGGCGTCCACTACCTCCGCTACCGCCTGCCGGACGACGGGCGCGTGCGCAAGTACCAGGGTGACGCACCGTTCGTCTTCGCCCGCGAGGGCGCCCTGCACGTGCTCGTCCTGCGCTCGCCGCGGGCTCCGGATGCCCCCGTGCTGGTCGAGGCGGACCTGCGCTCCTTCGACCTCCCCGTCGAGGTCCGCGCGCGGGTGCTCTCCGCGGCCGCCACGGGGTAGGGGCCCTCCTCACCGGTATCCACATCCGTCTCCGGTGTAGCCGCGCCGGCTGGACCGCCGGGGCTCGAAGGTTCAGCCGCCGCTTCGTGCTGCTACAGTGGCCTTCGTGGGTTACGCCGACGAGCGCCCGGCGCTGCTCGCGCGCCTGCGGAAGCATGCGGAGGGCCGCGCTCTGCAGGACGCGCTCCGCCTCGACGGCCGCGCGCTGCGCTTCCAACTCGGCACCTCGCTCGCCGACCTCCGCGTCCCGGTCGCGCTCGGCGCCGACCTGCGCCGGGCGTTCACGGCGGCGGTCCGCGACCTGTACTTCCTGCTCTGCCTGCGCCACCGGCCGTCGCTCAAGGAGAGCGAGTTCGATCAGCTCCTCCTGCAGGACGGGTTCGATTCCAAGGCCCTGCGGCCGGTGTCCTTCTCTGCGCCGCCGACCGTCGCGCGAGAGAACGTGCGCCGGGCCTTCGCCGAGGCCCCCGAGCTGCACCCGGCGCTCGACGCCGGCGTGCTGGCCTCGTGGATCGCCTCCGGGCGCCCCGGGCGCGCCTGGTTGGGGGTGCTCAATGCCGTCTTGCGCCGGGCCATGAAGGAAGGCGCGGCGAGCGATCGCCACGAGCCCACCGCTTACCTGCTCTTGCTCTCGCTGCGCGTCCTGGCCGACGAAGCGCACGCCATCCTGCGCGCCGTCCCGCTGGCACAGGGAATCCACCGCGTCCTCCACGGTGCGGTCGCCACCGGGCTGCTCGTCGCCGCGCGCCTCGCCGCCCGCGAGGCCGGCGCATTCGAGGCGCCGGGCGGCGTCCTGTCGGAAGCGGCGACGCATGCGCTCAGCTGGATGGGCGGGATGCGCCACCTGGCCGGCGGCTCGAGCCACGCGTACGGCGTCGCCTTCGCGGAGCCGGCCGCGCGCATGGACCTGTACGCCCACAAGGTGATGCAGGGCGCCTCTCCCGAGCAGCTGGCGAAGGACGTGAACGCCGAGCTGGAGGGCGCGGAGGACGCTTTCCGCCGGGCCGAGCGCGCCTTCGCGCTCGCGACCATCCGCTCCGACCTGCTGCACCTGCTACGCCTGTCGGAGACGACGCGCACGCGGTCCTTCGGCCTGGACGGCGTGGCCCCAGCGCAGCTCTTCGGGTCGCCGGGCGCGCTGGAGCGCATGCTCGCCGCCCCGGAACGCCGCAAGGAGATGCACGCGCGGGCCAAGGCGGCCGCCAAGGGGGCGAGCGAGGGCGAGGCGCGCGCCGCGCTCCAGTCCCTGTCCCGCGTGAGCAAGGAATGGCGCGAGGAGGGTGCCTCCGTCTTCGCCGCGGCCGACGTGCGGGAAGGGACCGGGCGGGCGATGGTCGCGCTGGCCGTGGACGTCGCGCTGGAGAAGCTGCTCGACCAGGCCGAGCTGTCGCTCCTGCACCGCTCCGGGCAGGAGAGCGCCCACGGCATCGAGGCCGAGCACGAGCGGGGCCGGTTGTACCTGGTCCGCGCCGAGGAGCGACCGATCCTGCGGAGCCGGGCCCAGGCGCTGCAGATGGGGCATCTCTTCTGCGACGTGAAGGACTTCACCCGCCGGACGGTCTTCCTCAAGGAAGCGGTGGTCGCCGACTTCCTCTCCCGCGAGTTCTACACGCCGATCCTCACCGCGGCGGCTCGCCACCACCACGGCGCCGATCACCTCCACGACAAGGGCGGCATCTACCTGAACAACCTGCTCGGCGATGCGGTCAGCTTCTCGGGCGACGTGTCCGCGCTGGTGGCGCTGGCGCACGACATCCGCCGTGCCCTGAACAGCTACGCCAAGCGGCTCGACAGCGAGAGCAGCTCCGACGCGGTGGCGAGGAGCATCGCCTCCGTCGAGCAGCGCGCGGCCGCGCGGCGGGCCGAGCTGCAGCAGCAGATGGCCGAGGCCCAGTCGGCGCTGCACCAGGGCCTGGTGGACCAGAGCGGCGAGGAGCCGCGGGTGCGGCTCGCGCGGCTGCGCCTGGAGCTGTCCCGCCTCGAGGAAGAGCGCCAGTCGGAGATCGCGCTCGCCGCGGGCGAGAAGCTCGAGGCGGGCATCTTCATCTCCTACGGGGCGGCGCCGGAAGTGGCCACCTTCGAGGACCACGTGTTCGGCTCCATCAAGGTGGCCATCGCGGAGAAGATCAACGAGAGCGCCCGCGGCACGGCGCGCAACGGCGGCGTGCGCGCGCGCATCGACAGCCTGGTCAGGCAGGCGCGCGGATCGCACGGCCGCGCCGACCTCTCCTGTCCGTTCTCCGTGTTCGTCTCACAGCCGCTCGTCATCCACGTGCCTCCCGAGGCGGAGCTCGCGGTGCGAGGGTGCCTGGAGGACGGCGACCCGGGCGGCGCGGAGCTGATGCTGCAGGAATCCGTCCGCCAGTTCGTCGCGCAGCTCTCGCAGGACACGGGGATCGCGGGCGGAGGCGACATCTACAATGGCGGCGCGGCGCTCTCCGAGGAGGCGCTGCACGCGTACGTCCGGGCGCGCGGAGGCGAGCTGACGTTCCTGCGCCGCCGCCTCCCCGTGGCCTCGCTGCACCCGTCGATCACCGAGCGGTTCGTCTTCCCCATGCAGACCCTGCAGCTGATCGCGGCGATGGCACCCGACGGCCAGAGCCTGCACGAGCTGTACATCCACGTCGGGCGCGCGCTCTTCAGGGGCTTCGAGAAGACCGGCGGCCTCGGCGTCTACGAGATGGTGCCGCCCTCCTCCGGCCTGTTCTCCCTGCTCGCCCAGCACCACCTGCCCGGGTGGCTGCTCGAGCACGAGCAGGGCAAGGACGAGGCGGAGCCGCGGCCGGAGGCAGCGGGAGCATGAGCGAAGAGAAGCACGTGCAGCAGTTCCCGCCGCCGGAGCCGGAGCCGCCCGAGCCCAGCTTCAAGCATTACCTGCTCGGCTGGGGCGCCATCTTCCTGGCGCTCGTGGCCCTCGGCGTCCTGCTCGGCGTCCTGATGCGCGTCCTCCGCTAAACCTAAGTGCGTTTCACGCAGAGCGCGCGGAGACCGCAGAGAAGAATTTTTTCTCTGCGCCCTTTGCGAACTCTGCGTGAAATCCTTCTAGTCCAGCTGGAAGTTCTGGAACACGCCCTTCTCGTCCAGCATCGTGCCCCAGACCTTGTGCGAGGCCTGGTGCTCGCTCATGCCGAAGCTGAGCGAGGCGCCCGTTCCGAGGTCCAGGCCGCGGATGCCCTCCAGCGCGTCGATGACCTTCTCGGTCTCGAGCGCCTGGGCGCGCTTGAGGCCCTCCACCAGCAACGTGCCGGCGAGGTAGCCCTCCAGCGAGACGAAGTCCGGCTTCTCGCCGGGAGCGTACTTGCGCAGCTGGTCCTGGTACCTCAGCACGGCGGTTGCGCTCGACTGCGGCAGCGGCACGACCTGGGTGACCATCGCGCCTTGCGAGAACCTGGGGCCCAGCGCGGCCAGCTCCTCGGCAAGCGCGGTCGAGCCGACGAAGGAGACATTGGTGAAGATGATCTCCGAGCCCTTGTCGCGCATCTTCTCGATCAGCTTGGCGGCGGCCTTGTAGGTGGCGACGGACACCACGGCGCGCACGTTGGCGTGCTTCCCCAGCTCGCTGACTGCGTCCGTCACGTCCGCGGTGTTCCGCTGGTAGCCGAGCCGCAAGATCTTCGACGGGTCGCGGCCGTAGCGGCGCATCGCGCGCGCCACGCCCTCGAAGCCCGCGTCACCGTAGGAGTCCTGCTGCGCGAAGACGGCGATGTCCATCGGCTTGATGCGCTTCACGTCGACCAGATGCCTGACCATCGCCGCGGTCTCTTCGGCATAGCTCGCGCGGTAGTTGAAGACGTAGCGATCGGGTGGGTCCTTGCGCAGGAGCGGCGCGCCGGTGAACGGTCCGAAGAAGAGCATCCTGCGCTCCACGGCGAACGGGACGGCGACCGCGGCGGTCGGGGTGCCCACGTTGCCGATGAAGCCGAACACGCGCCGCTGCTCGGCCAGCTCCTTCATCACGCCTACCGTGCGAGTGGGCTCGTAGCCGTCGTCGAGCGCGATCAGCTGCAGCCTGCGCCCATGCACGCCGCCGGCCTCGTTGGCCGCGGCGAAGGCGACCTCCACGCCGGTCTTCATCGCCCGGCCCAACTCCTTGGAGGGACCGGTGAGCGGCGAGGACATGCCGAAGAGCAGGTCGCCCTGGGCCGCCGCGGCGGGCTGCGCCAGCGGCTGCACCACTGACGCGACCTTCACGCCGTCTTTCACGCCGCCGATCCCCATCGGCCCTTCGCCCGACCAGTGCGAGCGCAGGAGGAGCACGCCGGGACCGCCCAGCGCCAGCGCGGCGACCACGCCGAGAAGCAGCGCGCCGCGGTGGTTCTTGGCAGGCGCCATCATGGGCGGCGGGGAGGGCAGCTGGATGCGCCCCGTGGGGGCGCGCATCGCTCCCGGAGTCGGGCGGGCCGGGGTAGGCTTGCGTTCGGAAGTCACGACTGCCTCCTTGTCGTCCAGGCCAGCGAGGGCGTCCTCCACGTCGCGATTGGCCTCGTCCTCGCGCCAGGCTTCCTCGAGCAACACCTTGGTCCAGGGCTCATGGATCGCGCGCGACGGGCACACCGCGTTCTTGTCCACGCGGAAGGTCCCGTCGCGCAGCCTCATGGCGATGCGAATTGCGTCGAGGCCGCGCTGGCCGCCCAGGTGCGCGTCGACCACGTCCCCGTTCTGGATGAAGAACGTGCCTTCGCCGCGCGAGGTCCGCACCACGAGCGCGACGGTCTCCCGGCGCTGGCAATAGAACTGCACCAGGTCGGTGAACGGCGTCTCGCTCAGGTCTCCGGTCAAGGCCACGGCGGCTTCTCCCCTGGGCGACCAGAGTAGCGCGCCTGCAAAAAAATCCAAAAGTTTCACCGCATTAGCTCACATCCGCGCACCATGGGGTTGCGGGTGGGGTGGGCTCCGCGCACGGACCGAATCGCTCGTTCTCCAGCCTCTCTCGCACGCGCTGGCCGGTGCGCTATCTAGAAAATCTCAATGTAACTGAATTCGCCGCCAGGCCGATCGCAAGCTCCGGCGCGCGAAATCCGGCGTGACCCGAGTCACTGATCCTCCACCAGCCGGAGGTGCGCTTCGGCCAGCGCGCGGGAGGCCGCCGCGAAGATGCGGTCGCCCGCGCTCGCCGATGCCAGCGACGGATCCGAGCCAACGCGCCCGTCGGGATACCGGCGGCGGAAGTCCTGCGCGCCCCACGCGACCATCTGCTGCACGGCCTCGAACCGTTCCATCGGCGGGAGCTCCAGCACCGCCCGCGGGTAGAAGCGCCGGACGACCGACAGCTCGGCGGGGGTTGCGTGGTGCCCCTCGCGCGCGCCGAACAGCTCGAGGACCAGCGACTGCACCTCGGGCAGCTCCCACCAGGAGACCAGGAGGCAGCGAGAGTCGGGCAGCTCCGCGTGCGCCTGGGCGCAGGCGGCCTGCAGCGTTCCGGCCGACCCGGGGTGCGCGTTGACCAGGAGGAAGCGGCGGAAGCCCTGCGCGTAGAGCGCATGCAGCGCGTCGCCCACCAGCGCGAGCAGCGTGGACGGCTGCACCGCGATGGTCCCGGGGAACGCGGCGTGGACGGCCGAGACGCCGAACGGGATGGCCGGCGCCACCATCGCGCGCCGGTCCTCGCCCAGCTCCTGCGCCAGCTCCTCGGCCAGGATCAGGTCGCTGCCCAGAGGGCCCGAGGGACCGTGCTGCTCGGTGGAGCCCACCGGCACCACGACGTCGTCGCGCCGGGTGAGGTACTCCTCCACGTCCTGCCAGAGGGCCAGCTTGAGCAGCACTCTTCCAGTCTATCCGCCCGCCGAACCGCCTGTCTTGTAGCCCTAGACCGAGGAGGAGAGTTGCTTGAGGACAGTCTCGACCAGGGTGAACCAGTCCTTGATCTGGGGCTTGGCGCCGACGTCGGTGGGCAGGTCGAGCAGCTTTGCGCCGCCCTTCTCGGCGACCAGCCGCGCGGTGTTCAGGTTGTAGAAGTCCTCGGCCAGCACCAGTTGCACGTGCTCGGCGCGCATCGCCTGGATCAAGCGGAAGAGATGATCGGGGTCGGGCGGGATGCCGGGCTTGGGTTCCAGGTAACCGATCTCCTGCAGCCCGAGCCATTGCGACATGTACGTCCAGCTCTTGTGGTACGTGACGACCTTGGTGCCGCGCACCTTGGCGGTCATCGGCTGCCACCTCTTGACCGCCGCGTCGACCCGGTCATTGAAGGCCGCCAGGTTCGTCTGGTAGGTCGCCGCGCTGCTCGGGTCGATCTGCGAAAGCCGCTGCGCGATCTCGCGCGCGACGATCTTCGCGTTGGCAGGGGGCAGCCAGTAGTGCGGGTTGCCCTGCGGGTGGATGTCGCCCATCGAGCGGTCGACCCTGATGGTGGGGATGTCCAGCACCGGGATGGCCCGCGAGCAGTCCAGGTTGCCCAGCTCGCCGGTCTGGATCTTCGCGTTGCGCGAGCCGAGCACCAGCGGCGGCAGCCAGCCGATCTCCAGCTCGAGCCCGACGTACAGCAGCAGGTCGGCGCGGTTCAGGAGCAACATCAGGCTGGGCTTCGGCTCGACGAAGTGCGGATCCTGATAGCCCCTGGCGAGGGATTGGACCTCCACGCGATCGCCCCCAACCTCCTTGGCGAGCGACCCCAGCGTCGGAATCGACGAGACGACGCGCACCGCGGCCGCGGCGGGCTTCGGCGAGGACAGCGCAAGGGCGGCGAGCAGGGCGAAGCGTCTCATGGCCATCGTTCGACTCTCCTCTGCGCGAAAGCTTCAGAACGGGTGCGCGCCGTGCGCGCCGATGGAGATCTCGAGCTGCAGGAACGCGGCGAGCGAGTCGCGCGGCTGCACGGCCGCGAACACGACGCCCGGAACGGACGGGCCGGACACGGCGCGCTCGGCCTCGAGGTAGGCGCGCAGGCGCGCGAACTCGCTCATCTGGAAGGTGATGCTGCCGGCCGCGCGCAATGTCCGGCCCAGCGAGCTGGACGTCGGCAGTCCGAGCACGTCCCCCCGGACGCCCAGGAACCAGCGCCGATCGACCTGCACCACCACCTGGGTGTAAAGACCGCCGTCCCACCCGCCCGGCACGCCTTCCACGTCCTCGAAGTGCCGCCAGATCGCTTCCGTTTGCCACGCGACGGAGTTGTACCCGCGCGCGACGTTGGGCGGCTTCCACTTGACGTAGAGGTCGGCGCCGACCAGGTAGCTACGTCGATTGGCGCCGAGCACGTTCACGCCCGTGTCCGTCGGCTGGAAGAGACCAGGCGAGACGCCCGTCGCGCCGCTCAGGCCGGCAAAGATCGACCATTCCTCGCCGAGCGGGAAGAACGCCTTCGCCTCGGCGGTGTACGTGAGATCGCTTGGCTCGCCGCCGCCGAAGCTCGCCACCGGCGGTGCGAGCGTCGTCCCGGGTCCGGGTTGCTCGGGCCCTCTCAGGGAGAACGCCTCTGCGTGGAGGGTGAGGTAGAAGGGCAGCGGCGCGAGCCAGGACACCTGGGCGCCCGGCCCGCGCAGCCCGTCGCCGCCGAGGAAGGCGGCGTTGAGGAGCGGCCTGAGCGTGAAGTCCTGCACGTGCAGGTGCTGGCCGTTCTGCCGGCCGAAGGCGCTGCGGAAGCTGCCGGCCTTCACCTGCAGGTTCCAGGGAAGGGTCGTGGTGGTCCCGAAGGCCTCCTCGACCTCCAGACCCGTGAGGTTCGGGATGGTCAGGAATACGTCGGCCCGGAAGTAGGGGTCGACGATGGCCTGGAATGCGACCTCGATCTCCTGCACGGCGAAACCCAGCGATTTCTTGCCTTCCTCGCTGCGCAGGGCGGGATCGTCTCCGCTGGGGAACAGGAACGGCCTCCGCTGGTACCCACCCTCGGTATCCAGGATGACGGCGATGTCCGGGTTGAGGGACTGCGTTCCACGAAGCAGGGGCAAAGGCGCCGCGCCGGTGATCGCCGGGTCCGGGGCCGGCGTCGGTGGCGGTGGCTGGCCCGCGGCAGCGGCCGCCGCAGCATCCTTTCCGAGTGCCTTCTCCAGCTCGCGCCGGAGCGCCTCGTCATCCGGCCCCGCGTCGGCCGAGCCGGCCGGCTTCGCAGGACCCGCATCCGCGGCGGTGCCCGGGCCGCCGTCCGGCTGGCCCGCCTGCGCAGGGGCGGCGCTCAACGCGAGGAGCAAGATCAACATCGGATACCCTCCCGGACTGTTGGAGCGCTCGGACGGCCGGCTGCCCCGTTTATTCAGACTGTGCTGCGCTTGGCCAGACGGGCGAGCCCGGGGAGCAGGAAGACGGAGGCCACCACGACCATCGTCGCGCCGGTGGGGAGCTGCTCGATCCAGCTGACGTAGTAGCCGACGGCCGCCGAGACGACCCCGAAGGCAATCGAGAGCGGGATGGTGGAGCGCATGTTCTCCGTCAGCATCAGCGCGGCCGCCGCCGGGAGCACCGTGAAGGCGAACACGGGCAGGGCGCCGACCGCGCGGGTCGCGACCGAGATGACCACCGCGACGATCACGTTGAGCAGCGTCTCGTACCGGAAGACGCCCACGCCTTGCACCATGGCGGTCTCCGGGTCGTAGCTGACGAAGAGCAGCTCCTTGAAGAAGAGGACGTGCGCGAGCACCGCGACGGAGCCCGCGCCGGCCAGAGCGTAGATCTGCGCGCGAGGCACGGTCACGGCGTTGCCGAAGAGGATGTCGCCCACCGCGTGCGCTTCCTGCGCGATGCGCGGGCTGTTCAGGATGGCCAGGACGAGCGCGCTGGCGACGATGTACCCCAGGCCGACGATGGTCTCGGGCGCGAGCTTGCGATGGCCGGGGCGCAGCGAGAACAGCGCCGCGGCGGCGCAGGCGAAGACCAGCGAGAACCAGACCGGCTCCAGAAGGAGGGGGATGGCCCGGTGGGTATGCGGATCGATGCCGGCGACCGCGCCGACGTAGAAGGCGGTCGCGACGCCCACGCCGCTGATCTCGGATAGCGCGGCGGAGACGAACACCATCCGCCGCAGGACCACGAAGACGCCCAGGTACGAGAGCAACCCGCCGGCGAGCACGCCGGCCAGCAGGGGCTCGCGCCACAGCTCGCGGCCCGCCCAGAACTCCGCGAATCCGGTCACCCGACGTCCTCGGGTGCGCGGCCGTCGGCCCGGCCGCGGCCGTCGTCGCGGTCGGCAGCGCGCGCGATCACGATGGCGATCTGGCCGTCCAGCTCGGCGACCCGCACCTCGCGGCCGTAGAGGCGGCCGAGCCGCTCGGGCGTCATCATCTCGCGCGCCGGGCCGACCTCGAACAGCCCGCGGGCGCGATCGACCAGGGCGACCTCGGTCGCGAACCCGGCGACCGCCGTCAGCTGGTGCGTCACCAGCACCACGGAGAGGTTGTGCGCGCGCTTGAGCCGCTCGACCAGCTCGAGCAGGACGCGCTCGGCGGCCGGATCCATCGCGCTGGTCGGCTCGTCGAGGACCAGGAGCTCGGGCTCGGCGGCGACGGCGCGGGCGATGAGCACGCGCTGGTGCTGGCCGCCCGAAAGCGCGTACAGGGGCCGCTCGGCGAGCTCGCCGATCCCGATCTCCTCCAGCGCTTCTCGGGCCCGCTTCCTGTCCTCGGGGCCGAATCGCCGCAGGGGTCCGAGAAGGCTGGTGCGGCCCATCAGCACGACGTCGAGCACCGAGAGTGGCCAGCTCTGGTCGAGCCGGTCCCGCTGCGGGACGTAGCCGACGCGCGGCGGCCGGCCCCTGGGGAACAGCAGCCGGCCGCCGAGGAGCGGCAACAGACCGAGCATCGACTTGAGCAGCGCGGTCTTTCCGGCGCCGTTGGGGCCCAGGACGCCCAAAGTGGTGCCGGAGCGGACGGAGAGGTCGAGAGGAGGAAGGAGCGGGGTGCGATAGCCGATGACCGCGCGTTCCAGGCGGACGAGGTCCAAGGAGGGAGGGAATTAGCAGAGGCGGGCGGGGGATGTCGAGGTTGGAGGGGGAGGGCGAGGTTCGAGGTTCGACAGCGACAACGACAGCGACAGCGACAACGACAACGACAGCGACAGCGACAGCGACAGCGACAACGACAGCGACAACGACAACGACAGCGACGGAGACAGAGACGGAGACAGAGACGGAGACGGAGACGGAGACGGAGACGGAGAGGTATGGGTGAATGGATGTCAATGCGTGTTGCCGAGCCAGGGCTGATCCCGCACCGGTGGCTGGGGGCGCCCGTGTTCGCAACGCTGGTCGAGCGGCCCAACAAGTTTCTGGCGATTTGCCGGATCGCGCGGCGCGCCGTGGAGGCGCATGTGCCGGACCGGGGGAGATGTCTGGATTTGCTGGTACCCGGGCAGCCGTTGGTGCTGGTCGAGGTAGGAGGACAGGAGGGGATACCGAGGAGGAGGACCCGGTACACGGTGCTGCTCGCGAGGGCGCGCACGGCGCCGTCGCCGTGGGTCAGCCTGGACCCGGCCGGAGCGCCGCGGCTGGTGGCGGTGGCGCTGGAGCGAGGGTTGTTGCCCGAGCTTGCGGGGCACTCGGTCGTAGGGAGGGAGCTGACGTTTCCGCGGCTCCGCGCGCGGCCGCGGCCGCGGATCGACCTGCTCCTGCGCGCCCCGTCTGGCGAAGACGTCGCGTGCGAGGTGAAGAGCGTGGGAGCCGCGCGCGAAGGAGTGGCGCTGTTCCCCGACGCGCCCACGCTACGCGGGCTGCGGCACCTCGCACTGCTCGCGCGGCTCGCCCGGCGCGGGGTGCCGGCCGCGCTGGTCCTCTGCGCGCAGCGCGGCGACGTCAGCGCGATCGCGGCCGACGAATCGATCGATCCGGCGTTCGCGCGAGCGCTCCGGGCGGCGCGGCGCGCGGGCGTGGCGGTCGCGGGGCTCCGCTGCGCGGCCCACCCCGGCGGGATGGAGCTGCTCGGCCCGGTGCCGGTGCTTTAGGCGTTACTTCGCCAGCGCGGCCGAGTTCAACGGCGGCTTCGCCGCTGCGTTCGGCGGCTCGGGCTCGCGCACCAGCGTGCACGGCCCCTTCTCTTTCGGCTCTTTCGGGTAGCGCAGCCGCAGGTTCTGATCGCGGCAGACATAGCGGCAGGTGCCGTCCTCGGCGCGTCCTTCGTCCTCGACCACGCACTTGCCGGGGTTCGCAACCTCGAGCAGCGCCGCCTTGATCCGCCCCTTGGTGCTCTGGTCGTCTTCCTTGGCGTATGCCGTTTCCAGCGAAGCGCGGGTGGACGCGTCGCGCCGCTCGCGCACCTTCTCCAGGATCAGCTCGCGCGCCTCCCATTCCGGTTCCGAGGCGAGTTGGGCGGCGAGCTGCGCCGGAGTGCGCCACGCGGGCATCGACATCAGCCGGTACAGGGCGCCTTCCCAGACTTCCTTCGCGCCCTTCCGCTCGCTGGCGACCTTCTCCAGCGCCGCCACGGCCGCGGGGGACTGATCGACGCGCCGGCCGAGGATGTCCAGCGCCACGCACTGCGGAACCGGGTA
>Ga0137399_10000672_pt1 | contig 14180 bp, 11 predicted proteins | sample czorhiz316metaG_FD_104810 | JGI IMG/M metagenome (GOLD analysis project Ga0137399, IMG submission 104810) | Vadose zone soil microbial communities from Angelo Coast Range Reserve, California, USA - czorhiz3.16 metaG | ecosystem: Environmental > Terrestrial > Soil > Vadose zone | place: USA...
CGCGACGCACGCGTGGAGCTCCGGCATCCAGATCTCGAGAAGCCCCGCCTCGCGCAGGACCTCGAACCCGCGCGAGGGTTTCGGGGCGCGGAGCATCTTCAGGAGCTCATCCTGCACGCGCTCCGCCGCGACCCGGCCGACCTCCGCCCGCGCGTCGGGAAGGGCGCGCGCGGTCCCCTCCTCGAGGTCGAATTCGAGAGTGGCCGCGAACCGCGCCGCGCGGATCGGGCGGAGGCCGTCCTCGCGGAAACGCTCGGCCGGATTTCCCACCGCGCGCAGCAGCCGCGCCTCAAGATCCGGAATCCCGCCGGTGGGATCGACGATGCGGCCCGCCAGGGGATCCCACGCGATCGCGTTCACCGTGAAGTCGCGGCGCTTCAGGTCTTCCTCCAGCCCGCGGACGAAGGTCACCCGCTCGGGACGCCGCGCGTCCGTATATTCGCCCTCGACCCGAAAGGTCGTGACCTCGCACGGGCCCGCGGCCGTGGGGACCGTGACCGTTCCGAACCGGGCCCCGGTCGCGACCGCCCTGGGATAGAGGCGGAGCACTTCCTCGGGGGTGGCGCTCGTGCCGATGTCCCAGTCTTGCAACGAGGACACGCCGCGCAGGAGCTCCCGCGTGGCCCCTCCGATCACGTAGGCTCGGTGCCCCGATTCTTGGAGCCGGCGCAGGACGTCCAGGATGGGCGCGGGTACGAGAACGGAAGACAAGCGCGCGAGGGTCATTGGGGGCGATGGTATCAGAGCGGCGCTTCGCGTAGCATCCGGCGCATGCGATCGAAAGCCACTGGCACGGGGACGACCGTCCGGACGATGTTCCTCGCGTTTCTGGCCGCGCTCGCGGCGACAGCCTCCCCCACGTTCGTCTCGGCCGAGCCTTTGTTCCTCTCCTCGGCCGATCAGGGCCCGCTGCTCGCGGCCGACAAGGAGCTTCACTTCGCGGGCTCGCTCGCGATCGCCGCGTCGCTGCGCGTCGAGGGACAATCCAGAAGGACGGCGCTCGCCGCGACGTTCGGCATCGGATTGCTCAAGGAGACGTACGACGTGGCGCTCAAGCCGCGGCGGTTGAAGCGCGGCGCGAGCTGGAAGGATCTCGCCGCGGATCTGGCGGGCGCCCTCGCGGGCGTGGCGATCGTGAGCGCGATCGATCGCTGAGGAGATCGTGCCCGGCGACGCCTCCCCGGGCCTCCGGGCTAGGCGCTACAACCCGTCCTTGCTCGGGAGGGTGATCGTGAACCGCGCGCCCGAGCCCGGCACGTTCTGGGCCGCGATCCTTCCTCCGTGGTTCTGGATGATGCGGTAGCACGTCGAAAGACCGAAGCCGTGCCCTTCCGGCTTGGTCGTGAACGAGGGCTCGAAGACCCTCATCAGCGCCTCGGGCGGCAGGCCCGGTCCGTTGTCCTCGACCATGAGCTCGACCTGCCCCGCGGCCGGCTTGAGCCGGGTGCGGACGATGATCCGCGGCATCGCCGCCTTGACGCCCCGGAGCGCGTCGGCGGAGTTGCTGAACAGGTTCATGAACACCTGCTGCACCTGACCCGGATCCAGGTTCATCTCCGGGACGTCGTCCGAGAGGTCCAGGTTGAATTCGATCCGTTCGTACTTGTTCTGCGGCGTGATGAACTCGACGGTCTTTCGGATGACGTCGTTCAGCCGCGTCGGCTGCTTCCGCACCTCCTTGTGCGAAAAATCGAGCAGCCCCTTCGTGAGCACCGTCATGGCGCTCGCCTGCTCGAAGATGATCCGCGCGCTCTCCTGCGTCCGCTCCGGGGTCATCGTGCCCACGCCCATGAGAAAGAATTGCGCCCGCGCCGAGATGGCCGCGAGCGAGTTGTTCAGCTCGTGGGCGATTTCCGCCGCCATTTCCCCCTTGGCCGCGAGCCGCTCGGAGCTGACCAGCTCGTCCTTGGCCTTCTCCAGCGCGATGTACTTCGCGCTCTGCTCCTTGATCAGGAGGAGGGGCACGAAGAGGAAGATGAGGCCGTAGTACCCGATCGCCATGTAGGACACGACGACGAGGGGCGACAGGAAGAAGAGCGCCGCCGAGGAGATGAGCGAGTTGTAATAGATGTACTCCTCGCGCCACGTCCGGAGGAGCCTCCGCCGCGTGCTGAGGGCGACGGCGCCGGCCACCAGCATGGTGTTCACGAAGAAATAGACGATCGATGCCGCGACCCAGGGAAGGATGAGCGATACGCTGAAGGTCTCCACGGGCGCTCCCCCCTGGCCGGCCAGGGGCACGCCGCCGAGGCTCTGGTACACGAGCCCCCCCGCCGACAGCGCGAGGACGTTCTGCCCCGCGTTGAAGAGCGTCTTGTACCAGCTGCGCCGGGAGAAGATCACGTTCGCGATCGCGAACGCGATGGCCACGATCCAGACGGCCGGACGGTATCCGAGCAGGACGAGCAGGCTCAGGTCCACCGTGGAAGCCATGCTTTCCATGGCCTTGCCGGTGATGGTGGAGAGCCAGAGACTCTCGGCGAGCAGGCTGACGAGAATCCACGCGGCGACGTGGATCGGGCCGATGGTGCGGAAGGTCGGGAACGCGGACGCGAGGACCGCCGCGCCCGCGGCGATCACCAGAGCGACATAGAGGACGAGCCCGCGACTCAGGAGACCCTCGTGTGTGGATCCGCCGTCACCGGGGAGGATTTGCGACTCGGAGCGACGGCACCGTCCGTGGTCACAGCCGCACCCTACGCCGCGGTCACGCGACGGTCAACGGGATTCGCGGCCCGGAAGGAGCTCCCTGGGATCGAGCGGCTCGGTCCGGACCCGGCTCGGCAGGTTCATGGAGAGATCGCGCGGATTGGCCTTGGAGAGGATGACGATCGAGTGGAATTCCACCTCGACCGAGTCCTCTTCTCCGCCCGCGCTCACCCAACGAGGAAAGCCGGTCCTGGGGTCCTCCGCGATCCAGACCGAATTGTTCGGGAGCGAATCGGAGAGAACCGCGCGGCGGATCCGATATCCCACGCGCCACGCGCCCCCGGCGAGTCTCCGCTCCGGCACCGCCCGATACTCCGCGTCCAGGACGCGCTCGGGCTCCAGGATGAGGTGCCGCATCCGCGCGGGGGCACGATCCCACTCGGCGCGATAGAGCACCCCCTCCGACGAACGGTAGACCAGGAACACACGCTTCTCCCGATCCACGACGATGTCCTCACCGCCGCGCTCCTCGGATCGGAATCGAAGGCCCCGGCCCGGAAGAAACCAGATGCGCCCCGCCGTGCGCTCCCCCGGTCCTCCGAAGGGGTCGCTCCGCGTGATGAACACGCGCGCGTGGAACTCCGGGGCGCGGAGCACACGCGCGAGCATCCTCTCGACCGCCTCCTGCGGCGGGGCCGCCTCGACGGACCGGGTCGATGCGGGGAGCCGGGCAGGCGCCGGCGCCGCGGAGGGGGCGCCCCAGGCCAGCGCGCAGAGACCCGTGTAGAGCGAAATCCGGATCATGCGAAAAGGCCTGTCGCCGTCCGTGCGCGACCGCGAAGGGTGCTGCTCCACGTTCATGGTTCCGTTCCCCCTTCCGAGAGACCCAGGAGCCAACGCACGAGCGACCGCCCGCCGGGTTCATCGATCGAGAGGATCGTCCACCCCGGCTCGGCCCGCGTCGTGTGGCGGATCTTCGCGGCGTCCGCCGGAGCGTGGTCCTCGATCTTGAGAAGCACCACGCTGCCAGAGAACGACCACTCGATCCAGCTTGGAATGCGTCCCGCCTGAAAGTTTCGCTCCGGACCGTACCGCACCCGGATCTCACCCCGGCTCTCGCCGGCGCGGCGAAGCGTGAGGTTCCGCGGCTCCCCGCGCTCCGACAGCTCGAGGGCGAATCGAAGATCCTCATCGGCGGGATCGTCCGGGGACCGGGCGGTGCCGAGCGCGCCTTCGAGGAGCCATCCCTTGCCTGATTCGCGGACGGCCGAGCGCTCGATCGCGCTCCGCGCCCAGCCCGGGCTGAAATCCCAGGGGGTCGCGAGGAAGCGCAGGAGTCTCGCGCTCACGCCTTCCTCGCCGCGCACCCGGCCCGCGACCCCCGTGCCGTAGCGGCGGATGACGATGAAGAGCGAGTCCCCCTTGAGGGAGGCGTCGAGCGCGCGGGACGGCCCCACATAGCCCACGACGGCGAGGCTCTCCGCGTTCGATCCCCAGCGGACCCGGGCGCTCCCGCTTCTCCGATCCGCGCGGCGCACCGAGATCGATCCCACGCCTCGGGCGGCGCCGCGCGGCGCCGCGTACGCCGTGAGGAATCGGTCGCGGGCCTTGGTCCCCGAGCTCGCCTTGGGCAGCCGCGCGCACGACGTGAGAAAGAGGGCCGAGGCGAGGAGCGACCCCCACACGACCCCCCACACGACTTGCGCTCCGCGGCGAAAGCGGGCACGCTGCGGAGCATGTCGAAGGAGAAGGTCTACGGAACGCTCGCCCTGTGGCGGCCCGCCGGAGATCCATTCCCGCGAAACGCGTGGTTCGGTGTTCCCACCCGCCGCGGCGGGGTGAGCCGGGGCCCGTACACCTCGCTGAACCTGGGATTGGGCGTCGGAGACGAACAGGACGCCGTGCTCCGGAACCGGTCGATCCTCTTCGGCGCGGCCGGTATCCCCGAACGGGGACCCCTCCACGTCCGCCAGGTCCACGGCACCCGCATCGTGACGCCGGAGGATGGAGCCCAGGACTCGCCGGAGGAGGCGGACGGGTTCCTCCTTCGCGCCGGAGATCCCTGGACGGCGGTCTCCACCGCGGATTGCGCGCCGGTCGCGCTCGTGGCGAGGAGCGGCGCGCACGGAGCCCTTCTCCATTCGGGATGGCGGGGCACCCGCGGCGGAATCGCGGCCCGGGCGGTGCGCCTCCTCGCGGAGCGCGGCGTCCCCGCAGATGAGATCTTCGCTTCGATCGGTCCGTGCATCCATCCCTGTTGTTACCCCGTGGGGCGGGAGGTGGCGCGAGAGTTTTCGGAGGAAGTCCTGAAGCCGCACCCGGACGGCGTGGCGCTCGATCTTCCCCTCGCGATCTCCCGTGGGCTTCAGGAAGCGGGAGTCGACGAGGCCGCGATCCACGCCGCGGCCGAATGCACCTCGTGCGAGGCGGCGAGCTTCTATTCGCACCGCCGCGACCACGGACTCACGGGCCGCCACTGGGCGCTTTTTCGCCTCGCGCCGCCTGGATAGACCGGGCCGCGTCCGCGTCCGCCGGGGCGGCTTCCGGAGCGCCTCGGCTCCCCAGAAGCGTCCGCTCCGCCCTGCGAAACGCCTTCCTCCCCAGAAATCCCAGCGTCAATCCCAGGATCGCTCCGCCGAGCACGTCGATGGGATAGTGGTCCCCGACGTAGATCCGGGAAAACGAAACCGCCGTCGCATAGACGTAGCAGAAGACGGCCGCTTCGGGGAAGACCGCGGCGGTGATCGGCGCCGCCGCGAAGAAATTGGAGGCATGGGTGGAAGGGAACGAGTACGAGTGCCGGACCCCGAACAGGGGCACCGTGTCCGCGAGCGTGGAAGCGGGCCGAACCCGACGGAACAGAGGCTTGAGAATATGGCTGCTGAGCTGGTCGGCGGCCGCGATCGTGAGCGCGAGTACGACCAGCCCGATCGCCCCCCTCCGTCTCCGCAGCACGATGAAGAGCAACCCGACGAGGACGAGCAGGGGAATCTTCCACGGACCCGGATCCGTGAGCGCCACCATGATGGGATCCAGCCATGGATGGCGCATTCCATGATGGATCGCCCGGAAGAGCGCGACGTCCCAGTCGTGCAGCATCGCCGGCGGCGGCTAGAAATCCGCGCCGAGCGTCACGAAGTGATGGGACTCGCCGGTCGGGTGCTGGAAATTCGTCGCGCGTCCGAAGTCGTAGCGAACGATGAAGTAACCCAGATTGATGCGGGCCCCGGCGCCGTAGGCGAAGAGAAGATCGTCCGCGTGGAACCCCCCCACCTTCGAGAAGAACCGTGGACTCTGCCCCTTCTGCCACGAGCTCGCCGCGTCGAGGAAGAGCACGCCGTTGATGCCGCCCAGAGTGATCCGTCCGGGCCATCCGAACCGGAGCTGCTCGATCAGGGGGAATCGGAACTCGAGGTTGCCCAGGAGCGCGTTCGAGCCCCGGAGATCGCCGTAGTCGGCGCCGCGGAACGTGAACGCGCCTCCGAACCGGAACAGCCGTGGATCGCGCCCGAAGCTCGACCCGCCGATGAATCGCTGCGCGAACGCATAGTTGTGGTGGATGTTGCTGTAGCGCCGCCAGTCCATCATGACCGTCGTGTAGGACACGTCGCCGAAAGCGTGCTCCGCGGTGTAGCTCGAGCGCCCTCCGTTGATCGGGCCGGTGGATCCGTAGAGCGTGTTGTCGGCTACCAGCCCGGCGTTCGGCGCGCCGTAGAGATAGGTCTTGTCCTTGGCCTGCCGCTGGACGAGCCCGAGATCGTAGTTGTAGAGGAACACGCCCTTGTCCAACGCGGCCGCCTCGACGCCGTACTCGACACGCCGGAAGCGGCTGAATGGGTGCGAGAGAAGAAACGCGCCGCCGCGGTAGACGTTGCTCTCGACCTGGTCGCTGCTCGGCGAGGAGAAGAGCAGGAGATCGGTCCGGTACTGGAACGCCGCGACCGTGTAGTTCGTGCGGTGCGCGAGGTTCGAATAGGCCAGGTACACGTCGGAGTTCGCGAGATCGCCGAAGAGATTGAGGGCGACGAGGATGTTGTGGTTCCCGAGCACATCGCTGAACGACATGACGGTCGAGCCGGCGAATCCGATGTTCGACGCGAAGAAGGCTCCCCCCGAGACGTAGTCGCGGGAGAATTTCGGCTTGTAGGGGGCGTGGCGGAACGAGGTGCTGTCGACGAGCGGCTCGCGATAGACCTGGCGGACGTAGAGCGCGAGCGTCGTGTCGACGACGGCGGCGCGGGAGGAATCCACGACGTCGGCGCCGCCCGCGCCCGCGACCAGCGAGTCGGCCCCCCTCGCGCCGCGGTACGGCGCGGTGGGCGTCGAATCGGGCGCGCTATGGTCGGGATCGGAAACGCCTTCCGTGGCGCCGATCTGGGCGAGCTGCGTCCCCTCCTGCGAAACCGGCGAGGCGAGCACCGGGGGCGAGGATAGGAACTTGGGCACGTCGCGGACCGAATAGATGTCCCAGCCTCCGCGGTGGAACGCCGAGAAGAGGAGGCGCTTCCCGTCCCTCGAGAGCGAAATGCAGGGGCTCTCCGGCACGATGCCGGAGACGCCGGTGAGCAGGTTCGAGAGCCTTACCGCGTCGCCGGTCGCCAGATCCTGTCGGAAGATGTTCGGGATCCCGTTCCGGTCGGACACGAACACGATGGAGGACCCGCCCGGTCCCCATTGCGGAGAGATATTCATCCCCCGCTGGTTTGGCAGCACGGTCACCCCCCCGGTCCCCACGTCGAGGATGGCGATCCCGAGCTTTCCGAAGATGAGCCGCTTGAGGTCCGTGTCGGGGCCCTGGTCGGTCGCGAACACGATCCGATTTCCGTCCGGAGACCACGCGGGATCGCGCACCGCGTATCTGCCGCCGAAGACCTCACGCAGGTTCTTCCCGTCCGCGTCACAGAGATAGAGCTTCGAGTGCCCTTCCTTGAGTCCCACGAACGCGAGGCGGCGACCGTCGGGCGACCAGGTGGGCGAGTAGATCGCGTCGAGACCGAACTTGAGCTTCCGCTTCACCTTTCCGGAGGGGATCTCGATCAGGTAGATCGCGTCCTGCCCCCCGATCTTGGCCGGCAGCGCGATCCGGCTCTCGTCCGGAGACCAGGCGATCGAGGTATTGAAGAAGCGCAGCGTCTCGAAGCTTCCGGTCCGCTCTCCCCCGACCAGCTTCTTGAACATCCGGCCGTCGAGCGCCGATGCCAGATACACGTCGTTGTACATGCTTCGGTCGGAGATGAAGACCATCTGCGTGCCGCTGGGCGAGACCGAGGGCGCGACGTTGAAGTTCGACTGATCGCGTTCCGCGTCGGTCAGCCGCGCCGCGATCTTGTCGGACTTGTCGTATTCGGCGATCTGCGGCAGGTATTCCTTGCGGACCGCCTCGGTCCACTTCTTCGAGAGCACATCGATCGTGAGCCCGGTCGAGGACTCGAGCGCCTTGTCCAGGGCCCCCAGCCGCCGCGTCCGCTTCAAGATCTCGCCGATCCTCTGGATCCCGTAGGTGTCGGAGATGAATTGGAAGATCGATTGGCCGAAACGGTAGACCCGGATGTCCCCGACGTATTCGAGCACGCGGATCGGCGTCAGATATCCTTCGAGCGAGGCGTCGCGGAGCCACATCTTGGTGTTGTTGTCCACCTCCGCGATCGAGAGGTATTCGGCCATTCCTTCCATGAACCAGATGGGGGGCGAGGAGGCGAATGGATTTCCGACGAGGCTCTGGCGGTCCCCGAACAGGATGTCGACCTGGAAGGCGTGGACCAGCTCGTGGGTCAGGACGTGATCGAGCTCCGCGTAGGAGCCCGTGAACGGGAGGAAGACCCGGCGCTTGAGGAACTCCGTCACGCCCCCGGTCCCCACGCCGATCAGCTCGGGGGTGATGTTGGTCTGCTCGAAGTCGGTATGCGAGGCGTAGAGGACGAGCGGGATCTTCGCCTTGATCTGGTGGTCGAGCACGCGGCTCAACCGACGATAGGAGCGCTCGGCCATGACGGCGGCGTCCTGCACCGCTTCCTCTTCCCCGCTGTAGTAATGGACGTCGAAGTGCTCGGTCTTGAGCACCGCCCAGCGGAAATTCTTGTACTGGACCTTATTCTGCCCGAAGTACTGGGCGCCCGATGGCGTGGCCATCGCGAGCGCCGCCAGGGCAAGGAGCGCGGCAAGCGAGAGCCGGCGCGCCCGGACGCGCATCGCGCGCGGAATGTTCAATCCATTGCTCCCCAACGTCATCCTGGCTACCCTTCCCTTGCTCCGGCGAGCGCGACGGCTTCCGCGGCTCGGAGCGCGGCCTCGACGGCCCGCGCCGGGATCGCTCCCTGGGCCGATTCGGGCCGGCCGCCCCCCTTCCCCCCGAACTCCCGGCAGATCCTGCCCAGGAGATCGCCCACCGACATTGTACCCGTTGGCGCGGAAAAGTGCGCCCTCGGCATGTCCGCGCCTGCGGCGAGCAGGGCGATTCCGCCTCGGGCCGCCACGAGAGCCGCCAGGGCTCCGATCTCGGCGGGCTCACGATCCGGAAAATGCCGCGCCACGACGGGACCGCACGAGCCCCGAGGGGCCGACGTGACCAGGGCCTCGGCCTCGCGCAGGAGCTCGGCCTTGAGAAGCGTCTTCATCCTGCGATCGAGGCGATCGCGCTCCTCCTTGAGCCGCGCCACCGCGTTCGGGAGGTCGCCTTCCCCCGCCGTGAAGGCGAGCGAGAGGTCGCGCAGGAGATTCGCGCGCTGCCGCGCGAGCTTGAGCGCGCGTCCGCCGCAGACGAACGCCACGCGCGTTCCCCCTTTGTACTTCTCGGTGGAGAGAATCGTCACGATGCCGACCTGACCGCTTCGGCTCACGTGGGTTCCCCCGCACGCCGACCAGTCGAACCCACGCACCTCGACGACGCGGACGATCCCCTCGACGGCGGGCACCTTGCGAAGAGGAAAGCGGCCGACCTCGTCGGACGAAACCTGATGCGTCACGACCTCCCGATCCTCCCAGACGATCTCGTTCGCTCGCTCCTCGACGCCGCGGAGAAGCTCCGCGTCGGGCCCCGGATGCGCGACGTCGATCGACACTTCCTCCTCCCCGAGGTGGAAGGATCGCGTCTCCGCGGCGGCGACCGCGAGGAAGGCCTGGGAGAGGATGTGCTGGCCGGTGTGCTGCTGCATGTGATCGAAGCGGCGCGCCCAGTCGAGCGAACCCTTCACGCGGTGGCCTGGGGAGAGCGCCCCCTCGATCCGGTGCCAGACGCGCCCGTCCTCCTCGCGCACGTCGGCAACGAGGAGCTCGCCGAGGCGCCCTCGATCCGCGGGCTGCCCGCCGCCCCCCGGATAGAACGCGGTCTGGTCGAGCTCGGCCCAGACGGCGCCGTCCCGTTCGGTGGAATGGAGTACCGTGGCTTCGAATTCGCGGGTGGTGGGGTCTTCGTAGTAGAGGAGCCGGGTCAAGACCATGCCTCGGGACGCTGGCGGCCGGGAGGAATCGGGGGGATGATACCCGGTGCGGCGTGTCCTCCGCAACGAGGGAGCCGAATGCCTGCGGCGAGGTCGGGCGCGGCCCGCCGGTGGCGGCGTCTCGCCTTGGGCTAGCGCGTCAGCGCGACGTTCCGCTGCTCGATCAAGTCCGCGATCGCCTCGGTGAGCTCGCGCAGCTCGGCCAGATTCATCTCGAACTGCTCGTCGTGCTCGTACGCCTTCTCCAGCTCGTGGATCAGGCGATGCAGGCGTTCGATCCGCTCCACGATGTCGTGGTCGAGCTGGCCGACCGGATCGATCACCTCGTCGGCGTAGGCCTGCCGGCCGTGCTCCGCCAGGACGACCGAGTCGGCGAGGAATTCGAGCTTCCGCGCGTCTCCGTCCAGCTCTTCCAGGAGGTCCGAGAAGTCGTCGCGGAACTGCTTGCTCTCGATCCGCTCGAGCCGGTGGGCCTCGCCCTTCAGATGCTCCGCGATGGTCGAACGGAAACGCCGGTCGTCATCACGCCGCTGCGTGGGCTCCAAGTACCCGCGGTATCCCGGGACGTGGCGCGCGACGCCCTCGACCACATCCGACGTTCTGAGCTTCGCCTGGCGGGCCCTCGGCATCGGGCGCGTCCGCGGCATCTGGCGCGTGCGTGGCATCCGGTCGTCCTCCTCACGATTGCAGACTGCAATCCGCGCGAATTGAATCTCGATTGCGCAAGCCTCCGGCGGCTCGTTCCGGGCCGCCGTCGCAAGCGACGTCGGGATCGGCGCTATCTGCTTCCCGCGGTCGCGGATCCGGGCCGTGAGGCCCGTGCGCCGGCCCCGCGGTTCCATGATCCTTCGCACGCAGTTCGCAACTCCCATGCCACGGCACGAGAGCCGCCTTCAGGGGAATGTGACCCGCACGGCGTAGGGCGTTTGGAGGACGGGGGAAGCGCGGATGACCGATCCCGTTCGATCGACTTGTAAAACGCGGTCCGAGCGAAGATCGGCGAACCAGCACGAGCGATCGATGGCGTCGACGTCGATACCGTAGGGCTCGATCCCGAGCAGCGAAGCCAGCGTCGCCCCCGATCGCGCGATGAGGCTCAAGCGCCCGGCGCCCTGGTTCGGGAAGCCACGCTCGCTCAGCCAGAGGTCGCCGCTCAGGGGATCTACCGCGAGGTCGGCGGGATTCAGGAGGTTCGACTTGATGAGCGCCGACGAGCTGTCGGCCGGATCGAGGTAGTAGAGATTCCCGGTCTCTCCGGACCGCGTCACGACCCACGCGCGGCCCGTCGCCTCATCGAGAGCGATGGCGCGGATGGGACCGCCGCCAAGGGGCCACTCGTTCGTTCGCGCGAGGTCCTGTGCGCGGAACCGGAACACCGAGCCCTCTTCGTTGCCGACCCACACGGTGGGATCGTTCGTGCCCGCCTCGACGGCACGCGGATGTCCCAGGCCGTAGATCGCCCGCTGGGGCGTGGGATCCGTGAGGTCCGGCCCGTACGAGAGGACGCCCGCGTCCGAGAGGGACACGACCCAACCGACGCCGCGGTTGCTCGACACGGTGAGATCCCCGGGCGCGCCGACCTGGATCACGGCGCCCACCGTGGCCCCGTCCGGGCTCTTGCGCAGAACGACGCCGTCCCCTTCCGCCGAGAGCCAGGCGAGCCCGTTTTTCCGGTCGAGCTCCATGTCGAGGTAGCTCTCGTTCGCGACCCGTTGGAAAAGAAGGTCACGCCCGTCGGGGGTGAGGCGCGAGAACGCGGGGACACCGGCCTCGAGCACGAAGATATGCCTCGTGCCCGGCGTCACCGTATCCGCTGGGCTCACCGCGCTGTCACCGCTCGCGAGGTGGGCGACCAGGCGGTAGACGTACGTGGAATCGTTCGCCACGGTGCTGTCTTCTCCCGCGGTCGCGTCCCGGTGGTAATCGGCGAGTCCGAGATCTTGGGGCGTTCCTCCGGGCCTCCACCGTTGCACGCGGAAGCCCAGGACGCCCTCCAAGGGGAGCGCGGCCCAACGGAACTCGACGATGCGGTTCGCCGCGATCGCGTTGAAACCGATGAGCCCGCCCTGGGTCTGGGAATTCTTGGGATCGAGCGGATTGAGCCGCTCGCGCGTCGTGCATCCGCCGAGGAGGAAGGCCACGGCGAGCGACGCGCCCGCCGCGAGGAGGCACGCGCGACGGGTCACCGCCCGGAGCCGTTTACCAGGAGAACGAGCCCCCCGGTGAAGAGAACCTGTCCCACGCCGAGCGATCCGAGGGCGAGCCGATCGTAGCGCACCGCGCGGTCGAAATAGGTGTCCAGCACGCGGCGGTCCGAGGAATCCAGGTAACGGTCGTACCACTGGTCCCCTTCCCGGCGGAGGATCGCGGCCCCACCGGTGAGCATCGCCCCGACGCCGACGAGTCCCCACTGGACCCACCGGCGCCGGTAGAACGGCTTGCGCGGCGCGGTGGGAGGGAGCGTCTCCGCGATCCTCCTCAGGGAAACCCCGGCGCCTCCGAGCCGCCCGAGGTCGATCAGCGACTCTCCGGCGAGCGTGGTGTCGGCGTGGTCCTGCGCCCGGAACGTGAATCGGCTCCCTTCGAGGAGCGCGTGGCCGACGGGGAGCGGAGTTTCCCCGATGAGGGAGTCCCGGGCGGCGCCGAGGACCCGGTACACGCGCGCGGGCTCCGGTGTGCTCCGAAGCATGACGCTGGGTCTCAGGTCGAGAAAGACGCGGGCCGTGGCGCCCGGAACGATCACGACCTGCGCTTGGTCCGATGCGGTATCGAAGTGGCGCGGATCATCGGGCAGCGCGCGGACGCGCAGGGTCTTCGCTGGGACCCAGATCGGGCCGAGCGGCGAGCGGCCCGCCTCCACCTCGTCGATCAGGATGAGGAGCCCCGGCGGAGAGGTCTCGACGACGAGCCCGCCGGCCGAGGAATCCGGGGGCGCTAGATCGCGCTGGAGATAGGAGCCGGCAAGGAGTTGGGAGGGGGACGCGAACAGGACCGCGGCCGCCAGAGCGACCGCGTAGCAGACCTTGCGTTCCCCGCCTCCAAGGCAGGATCTAGTAGTCGAAACCCACGTAAAATTCGCGCTCCCAGCCCGGCTTGACTCTCTGGAAATCCGTCTGCCGTGCCAGATCGTAGCGCAAGACGAAGTAACCGCCCAGGCTCATCCTCAACCCGAGACCGAAGCTTCCCTTCGGACGGGGAAACCTCTCGAATTTTTCCCACGCGTTCCCCGCATCGGCGAACACCGCTCCCTCGATTCCCGGAAGCTCGAGCGACTGGAGCGGAACGCCCAGGACCAGGCGTTCGAAGAGCGGGAAGCGGTACTCGGCGTTGGCGAGGTACATCCGGGTGCCGTAGAGACTCCGGCGTCCGTAGCCGCGGAGCGAGTAGGATCCGCCCATCGCGAACCGCTGCGGATCCGCGCCCGAGCTGACGCGCGACTGAAGGCGAAGCGCGACGGTGGTCCATTGGCTCGTTCGCAGGTAGCGCCTCAGGTCGGCGCTCACCATCACGTTCTCGGTGCGCCCGTTGTTCCAGTTGGTCGTGAGCGCGCCCGTCAGGTTGTAGCGAGCGCCGTCCCGAGGCCCCGTCGGGAACCAGAGGGCGTTGTCCCGGACGAGCGAGATCGAATGCGTGGTGAGGAATCCGCGCCGGGAGGTTCCGAAGCCGCGGACCTTCTCGTCGTAGTAGACCTGGGCCGTGCCCTCGATCCGGCTGAAGCGCGAGAAGGGATAGCTCGCGAGAATCGAGGCCCCGGCCTTCCGCTCGAAGTATTGCTCGCCGACCGCGTCCTGGTAATCCCCCGCCGTGTGGAACGCGCCGACGCCGTAGTTCCAGCGGTGCTGGAGATTGATGAACCACGCGCCGCCGTTCATCCGCGAGAGGATGTCGGAGGTCGATTGGGCCGTGTTGCCGAGCTGGAAATAGAAGAGCCGATTTCCGAGCAGATCACTCACCGCGCCCTGGATGCCCTCGCCCAGGTTCTCCGTCGGCTCGATCGCGATCCCGCCCTGGATCAGGTCGAGGCCGTAGCGCGGCTCGTAGGGAACCGGATGCTGGGTCGAGCGCGCGAGCGTATCCTCCCACCGCCAGGGAGCC
>Ga0137399_10000673_pt1 | contig 14178 bp, 12 predicted proteins | sample czorhiz316metaG_FD_104810 | JGI IMG/M metagenome (GOLD analysis project Ga0137399, IMG submission 104810) | Vadose zone soil microbial communities from Angelo Coast Range Reserve, California, USA - czorhiz3.16 metaG | ecosystem: Environmental > Terrestrial > Soil > Vadose zone | place: USA...
CCTGGCTCTTACCCTCGTTCTGGGCTCGACCCTCACAGGTGCGCTCAGCGCCCAGGACGTGCGGGCGCGTCTCGACGAGCGTGTCTCACCCGAGGTGCAACGCGCCGTCCAGGGCATCGCGGCGGATGCCGCGGCGCGTGGCCTCCCGGTCGATCCACTCGTGCAGAAGGCGATCGAGGGGGCAGCGAAGGGTGTGCCGGGCGAGCGCGTGATCGCGGCGGTGCGCGCCCTGGCCGTGCGCCTCGGTGATGCGCGGGACGCGGTGCGCGACGGAGGAGTTGCGGCACCCAGTGGCGACCTCGTGGAAGGAGGGGCCGACGCGCTCAACGCGGGGCTGAGCGGGCGCCAGGTGGGTGACCTGGTGCGCGCGAGCAACAAGCCGCCGCACGATCCGGCGCTCACGCTCCGTGTCGCCGCCACGCTGGCGGCCCTCGGGGTGCCGACCACACAGGCCTTCGAGCTGGTGGAGAGAATGATCAGCGCTGGCCGGTCGCCGAGCGACCTGCTCGGCTTGCCGGGCGAGGTCCAGTCTGGGGTGGCGCGGGGCGCCACGCCGGCCCAGGCGGCTGCGGGCTTAGCGCGCGCCGCCGGCGGCTCGCCGCCAGGGCGCCTTCCCGACTGGGTCCCACCTGGGCAACGGAAGCCGCGCAACCCGCATAAACCCTGACGCGGGGTCCGCGCGGCACGGCATGTGCGTAGATTTCCAGACCTATGCCCATCGCCCACAATCTCGGTTTCCCGCACCTCGGGGCCGCGCGTGAGCTGAAGCGCGCCACCGAAGGCTACTGGAGCGGCAAGCTCTCCCTGCCGCAACTCCTCAAGACCGGTGCCGAGCTGCGCGCCAGCCACTGGCGGCTCCAGCAGGACGCCGGCATCGACCTCATCCCGTCGAACGACTTCTCGTACTACGACCGGATGCTCGACATCTGCGCGCTGGTGGGTGCGGTGCCGAAGCGCTACGGCTGGAGCGGCGGTCCGGTGGACATGGAGACGTACTTCGCGATGGCGCGCGGGGTCCAGTCGGGCGGGCGGGACCTGACGGCGATGGAGATGACGAAGTGGTTCGACACGAACTACCACTACCTCGTGCCCGAATTCGAGCCGGGACAGACGTTCCGGCTCTCGTCCTCGAAGCCGGAGGACGAGTTCCAGGAGGCGAAGGCGCTGGGTATCCACACCAAGCCGGTGCTGATCGGACCCGTGACGTTCCTGCTCCAGGGCAAGGCCCGCACGGCGCGGTTCGACCGGCTCACGCTGCTCGACGCGCTGCTGCCGGTGTACGCGGAAGTGCTGTCGCGTCTGGCCGCCGCCGGCGCGACGTGGGTCCAGCTCGACGAGCCGTGCCTCGCGCTCGATCGCACGGCGCCCGAGCGCGCGGCGTTCGTGCGCGCCTACCGGTTCCTCGCGGAGCGGGCGCCGAAGGTGAAGCTCCTCGTCGCCACCTATTTCGCGGGGCTCGACGACAACCTGCCGACGGCCCTCGAGCTGCCGGTGGCCGGACTGCACGTCGACGCCGTGCGCGCCGGTGGCCACTTGGACACGCTGCTGCAGGCGTGGCCGGCGGGGGGCGGGCGGGAAGGGAAGGTGTTGTCGCTCGGCGTGATTGACGGACGGAACATCTGGAAGGCGGATCTCGCGGCGGTGCTGCGACAGCTCGAGACCGCCCAAGAGCGCGCTGGCGCGGCCCAGTTGTGGGTAGCGCCGTCGTGCTCGCTGCAGCACGTGCCGGTCGACCTCGACCTCGAGACGCGGCTCGACAGCGAGTTGAAGGGGTGGCTCGCCTTCGCGCGGCAGAAGCTTGTCGAGGTGGCGACCCTCACGCGGGCCCTGCGCGAGGGACGGGACAGCGTGGCGGCGCAGCTCGATGCCAACGCGCGGGCGCTCGCCGGGCGACGCACCTCGCGACGCATTCACAATCCCGCGGTGAAGCAGCGCGCCCGGGGCGTCACCGAGCACGACATGCGACGCACGTCGCCGCACGCCACGCGGCGCAAAAAGCAGCTGCGGCTTCCGCTGTTCCCGACGACCACCATCGGCTCGTTCCCGCAGACGGCCGAGGTGCGCAACGCCCGGAAGCGGCTGCACGAGGGCAAGCTGTCGCCTGCGGAATACGACGCGTTCATCGCCGAGCAGATCACGCGGACGCTCAAGCTGCAGGAAGAGCTCGGGCTCGACGTACTGGTGCACGGTGAGTTCGAGCGCAACGACATGGTTGAGTATTTCGGTGAGCAGCTCGAAGGGTTCGCCTTCACGGAGTACGGTTGGGTGCAGTCGTACGGCAGCCGCTACGTGAAGCCGCCGATCATCTACGGCGACGTGTCGCGCCCCAAGCCGATGACCGTGCGCTGGAGCACGTTCGCGCAGTCCAAGACCGCGCGCCCGGTGAAGGGCATGCTCACCGGCCCCGTCACCATCCTGCAATGGTCGTTCGTGCGCGACGATCAACCGCGGGCAGAGACGGCGAAGCAGCTGGCCCTCGCGATCCGCGACGAAGTGATGGACCTGGCGGCGGCGGGGATTCGTGCGATCCAGATCGACGAGCCGGCCTTGCGGGAGGGCTTGCCGCTGCGCCGGGCCGAGTGGCCGGGCTATCTCGAGTGGGCGGTGAACGCGTTCCGACTCGCGACCGCCGGGGTCTCGGATGCGACTCAGGTCCACACCCACATGTGCTACAGCGAGTTCAACGACGTCATCCGGGTGATCGAGAAGATGGACGCGGATGTCATCTCGATCGAGAACGCGCGCTCCGGGTCTGAGCTGCTCGAGGGATTCAAGGAGTACAGCTATCCCAACGAGATCGGGCCGGGCGTTTACGACATCCACTCGCCCCGGGTCCCGAGCACCGCGGAGATCGTGCAGGCGGTCAAGCGCATGCAGGAGGTGCTCGGCGGCCGGCAGATCTGGGTGAATCCCGATTGCGGGCTGAAGACGCGCGGGTGGGAGGAAACGCTGTCGTCGCTCCGCAACATGGTGCAGGCGGCCCGACAGTTGCGCCCGGTGCCCGCAGCGACGGCGGCGACCGATTAGGTTCCGACCATGAGCGCCGCCGACCTCCGCATCACCGCCGAGCCGATCGACAACGGCCGCTGCAAGTTTCTGGTGAGCGAGCCGATCCACGCGGGCGGGGTGCGGCGGTTCGCCTCGCCCGACGAGGCACGCGGCTCTCCCCTCCCGGAGGCGATCTTCGCCATCCCGGGGGCGGACGTGAGCGAGGTGATCGTGTCTGGTAACCTCGTCACGGTCGTGAAGCGCAGCCCCGCTCCCTGGCCCGTGGTGGGAAAAGCTGTCGGCCAGGCGATCCGTGCCGCGCTCGCGGGCGGCCACCAGGCGGTGGTGATCAAACCTGCCGCGGCAGGCAGTGCGACCGCGGACGATGCGCTGTACGAGCGTGTCGCAGACCTGTTCGAGAGCCAGGTGAATCCCATGGTCGCCCGGCACGGCGGGCGGGTGGAGCTGATCGACGTGCAGGACGCCGTGGTCATGGTCCGCATGGGCGGCGGCTGCCAGGGGTGCGGGATGGCCGACGTCACCCTGCGCCAGGGTATCGAAGCGATGCTGCAGCAGCAGGTCCCAGAGGTGAAGGGTATCGTCGACATTACCGACCACACCGCGGGCTCGAACCCCTACTTCGCCGCCGCGAAAAAGTAAGGGGCATGCGGCGCCCCTCGCCCCGGCTGCTGCTGCTGTTGCCGACCGTCACCTACCGCACGGTTGCATTCGTCGAAGCGGCCCGGCGGCTCGGCGTCGAGGTGACCGTCGCGTCCGAGCGGCCGAGCACCTTCGAGCAGGCCAACCCCGCGGGACTCGTCACACTCGATTTCGCCGACCCCGCGCGCGCCGCGGGGCAGGCGCGGGCGTTCGCGCGCAGGCATGTGCTGCAGGGCGTCGTGGCGGTGGATGACGACACGGCCGTGGTCGCCGCCGCCATTTCGGAGGAGCTCGGGCTCCGCGGGAATCCGGTCGCGGCCGCCGCCGCCGCGCGCGACAAGCACCAGCAACGGCAGCGCCTCGCCGCTGCGGGTGTGGCCGTTCCCCGGTTCGAGCTTCTCGCGACCGCTGAAGACCCGGAACGCGTCGCGCGCCGCGCTTCGTATCCCTGCGTGCTGAAGCCATTGCGGCTGTCCGCGTCGCGCGGTGTAGTCCGCGCGGACGACGCCGCCGGCTTCGTCGCAGCGTTCCAGCGCCTCACGGCGATCCTCGAGGAGCCGGATGTCGCGCGCTGCGGCGATTGGGCCCGTCAGATCCTGGTCGAGGAGTTCGTGCCCGGTCGCGAGGTCGCGGTGGAAGGGCTCGTGACGCTCGGCGTGCTGACCGTGCTCGCGATCTTCGACAAGCCCGACCCGCTCGACGGCCCGTTCTTCGAGGAAACCATCTACGTGACACCGTCGCGCCTCGCGCCGACCGCACGGCAGGAAGTGGCTGCGTGTGTGCAGGCCGCGGTGGGCGCGCTCGGCCTACGGGAAGGACCGATCCATGCCGAGGTCCGCTACAACGACCGAGGGGCGTGGCTGATCGAACTCGCCGCGCGCCCGATCGGAGGGCGGTGCAGCGCCGCACTGCGGTTTACGGCCGGGGAGGGGGGAACGGGGAACGGGGAGCAAGTATCACTCGAGGAGATCATCATTCGGCACGCACTGGGCATGTCGATCCCGACCATCGAGCGCGAAGTGCAGGCGTCGGGGGTGATGATGATCCCCGTTTCCGGGGCGGGGGTGTTGCGGGAGGTGCGCGGAGTCGGTGAGGCCCGGAAGGTGCCGCTGGTCGAGGAGGTCGTGATCACCGCGCACCCCGGCCAGGCGCTGGTGCCGTGGCCGGAAGGCTCACGCTACCCGGGGTTCATTTTTGCGCGGGGAGGGACGTCGGAGGCCGTCGAAGCGGCGCTTCGCGCCGCCCACGCCCAACTCGAGTTTCTGACCGAACCGGCGGACTGACTACGCCCGCGTCGCGACGCACTCCAGCCAGTTGCGCGGCACGCCGCACACGCCGGTTTCGTCCATGGCGCGCTCCAGCCCTTTTTCCAGAGCCGCCGAGCCCTCCTCGAGCGGCACGCCCGGCAGGGCTCCTTCGATGAAGAGCGAGAAGTGGGCAATGTCGCGGATGCTCTCGGGCGTCATTTCGATCTTGACCAAGTCGACAGACGGCCGTGCGAACCCCGCCTGCACACACAGGTCGGAGTACTCCTCCGGCGTGAGGAACTGTCGCGCCACCGCGTGGTCCGAGTGCTTCACCGCGATACCGCGCTCCCGCAGCACCTGCACGGCCCGGACGACCCAGCGCCGCCAGAATCCTCCTGTGCCCTCGACATACGCGCCGTTGAAGAAGGTCGTGTTGAACGCAAACACGCCGTCCTTCTTCAAGGTCTTGCTGATCTCGCTGATGACGTGCGCTTTGTCGGGCACGAGGTGAATGGCATTGAGGAACACGACGGCGTCGGCGGAAGACACGAGGCGGGACACCCACTCGGCGCTACCCTCGATGAACTTGACCACCTTGGAGTGGATCGCGGCGCGCGCCTTCGAGAGGGCCGACGGAGAAGGATCGATGCCGATCACTTCTACGTTGCGCGGGTCGCCGCCCAGGCGCTCGAGAATGAGCTTGGTGACCGCGCCGGGGCCGCACCCGAGATCCACGATCTTTCGTCGGCCAGGGCCGATGACCCGTTCCACGATCCACCGGTTGACTTCGGTGAAGAACGGATGGCGGGTGAAGGCCTCGAAAGAAAAACGCTCATCGTCTGCTTGGCAGTGAACCGACATCCCACCTCCGCGGTCCGAATGGCTAAACATACATGGCCGGGGCCGGGTGCGCCCTGGTTCGCTGCTCGTGTGGCAATCTAAGTGACCTCTCCGAAACGTCTTAGTCAAGAGCGTCGGCGCTCGCTCGAGCGGCTCCGCGCGTGGGCGCTCGTGTCCGACAAACTGCCGATTGTGCACACCTGGTCGCTCGGCTGCACCAACCGGTTGAAGAGTTGGGTGGAATGATGAAGCGAACGTGGCGCTTCGCGGCCGGGGCAATCATCACACTGGCGGTGGCCGGCGGGGTGTGGCGGTCGTACCACACCATCGGGAGTCTCACCGCCGAACGGGACACGCTCGTCGCGCGGGTCGAGGCGCTCGAGGACACAGTCAGGACGTTCCTACGCGCGCCCACGACGCAAGTCATCCAGATCCCGGTCTCGACCGGGGGCCGGGTCGGCGCGGTGACGATCTTCGCCGATAGCGTGCGCCACCGCTGGCTGGTGCGTTGCGACGGGCTCGCCCCGAACGCGCGGGACCAGGCGTACCAGTTGTGGTTCATCACCGACCAAGGCATGGCGACCGCGGCCGTGATGCCGATGGACCAGGACAAGCCGATGGTGATGGGGCTGGAGATGCCCGGGGCCGATCAACGCGTGCTTGGTGCCGCGATGAGCATCGAGCCGCGGGGCGGCTCGGCGACCCCGACAGGCCCGATGGTGTTCCGCCGGCTGCTCTAGTAGGGGCGCAGCATGCTGCGCCCCTACTTCCCTGCGAGGTCGTGCACCGTCTCAAGCTCCAGGACCTTGAGCCGCCGCTTTCCCACGGGCAGGGCGATCGTCACCGCTTGGCCGACCTTGGTCCCGAGCAGCGACTTGCCCAGAGGGGACGCCATCGAAACCCGGAGCTCTGCCGGGTCATCGTCGCCCTCGACGAACTCCCCGAGCGTCAGCGCGTACGTCTCCTTCTTTTTCGTATCGAGGTCCTGGACCGTGACCCGGGACCCGAACCCGACGCGGTCGCGGGGGATGTCGGATTCCCGCACGCTCGAGAGCTTGGAGAGGCGCAGGCGGAGGTGCGAGAGCCGCGACGTGACGAATTGCTGCCGCTCGAGCGCCGCCTTGTACTCCGAGTTCTCCCGCAGATCGCCGTGCGCGCGCGCCCGCTCGATCTCCTTCGGTAGCACGAAGTTGATCTCGTGGTTCAGGCGCTCGACCTCAGCCTGCAGCTTCTGCTTGAGCTCGTCGATCATGGGAGAACGGGGAAACTAGACGGTCCTCGGTTCCGGCGCCATCTTTGCGGGCCATGGCCCTCAATATCCGAACCTATCGCGATTTGACGGGCGCCGACCGCTCGGGGCTCGTCGACCAGATTGTGGCTCAGCGGCGTCGCGTCGCCGACCGGCTCGCGACGGTTCGGCGAGTGCAGGCCGTGATGAGCGGCAAAGGTGGTGTGGGGAAGAGCTTCGTGACCGCCGGACTCGCCCGGGCGCTGGTGCGCGCGGGGCGCGCCACGGGAGTCCTCGACGCCGATTTCAACGGGCCAACCATCCCCTCACTGCTCGACCTCCCCGTTGCACGTTGCACGTTGCACGACGATGGAATCGAGCCGGCGATCAGTCCGGAGGGCGTGCGCTGTTTCTCGATGGCGCTGCTGCTCGAGGACGGCCGGCCGCTCGCCTTCCGCGGGCCCGAGACCGAGGGGCACGTATGGCGAGAGACGCTCGAGGCCGCCGCACTGCGCGAGTTCCTGGCGGACGTGGCCTGGGGGGCACTCGACCAGCTGCTGGTGGATCTGCCGCCCGGCGTGCAGCGCTTCCAGGAGCTCACCGAGCTCCTGGCCGTACCACCCGCCGTGCTCGCCGTGACCATCCCTACTGCGGAGTCGCGGGATGCCGTGCGCCGCGCGCTCCGCGGCGCCGTCGAGCGAAAGGCCACGCTGCTCGGCGTGGTCGAGAACATGGTCGGCGGCCCGTTCGCCGGAAGCGCGGCGGACGAGCTGGCGACCGAGTTCGGAATCCCGGTGCTGGCGCGGATCCCGTGGCACCCAAGCCCCGAGATCTGGGCGGCGCTCGCGAGCAGCATCGGGGCCGCGTCGTGATGTTCCACACGCTGAAGCGGATGCCCGGTACGGCACGGCCCTCAAGGGCAGCGAATAACCGGGCCCGGGCTTCAGCCTGGGAGTCCTGGGGGCGCGCATGAAATTCCTGTGCGTCGAGTGCGACCGGCAGATGCAGTTCGAGGAGCGCCAGCTTCCGGGGGACGGCACACTCGCGGCGGCCTTCCGATGCCCGGCGTGCGGCCGCACGGTCGCTCTGTTGACCAATCCCATGGAGACGCAGCTCGTCGCGTCGCTGGGGGTGAAGATCGGCGGTACAACCATCGAGCCGCAGCCGATGGAGACGGTGCGGGGCATGGTCACCACGGGCAGACAGGACGCGTTCGTTGAGGGTGGGGAGCAGGGAGCGGGGAGCGGTCCCCGCTGGTCCGCAGACGCCCAGGAGCGACTCACGCGGGTCCCCAACTTCGTGCGCGGGATGGTCAAGCGGATTTATCTCGACTACGCCAAGGAGCGGGGCATCGCGGAGATCACCCCGGCCATCATGGACACGGCGCGAACCGAGCTCGGCCTCGAGGAGATGTGAGCCTGACCGAGCGGGCGGTGCACGGGCTGCGGGTCGTGATCGACCGCGACCAATGCGTCGGGTTCGGGGACTGCGTGAAGGAAGCGCCGGATGGTTTCAAACTGGACGAGGACACCGTGGCGGTGTTCGTCGCGCCCGAGGCGGTGGAGCGCGAGCGATTGCTGCGCGCGTGCGACGCCTGCCCCGTGGACGCGATCACCGTGTACGACGAATCGGGGAATCAGATCGTTCCGAACCCGACTTGACAGTCCCCGGGGCGGGGCGCATACTCGCCGCAAGCAGCACTTGGCATCGCTTACTCTGGCGGGCTCCGGTCCGCCATGACGGTCGGACATACACTCACGCCTGTCTCTCGCGTCCCCGCACCGAACCCGGCGGCTGATACCGGGCCCGGCGTGAGGAGGAGTGCATGCCCGGCCCGGCCCCATACGTAAGGAGGGGGAGGTGCCGGTGTATCGCGAGATCTTCGTCCCGGTCGATAACTCCACGCATTCGGACTGGGCCGTCGAGCGGTCCATCGAGCTGTCCCGCAAGTCCGACGGCCGCATCACCGGTAACCACGTCTACGCCGCCCGCCTCCACGATGTCCGCTTCCGCCAGCTCGAGACCGGCCTTCCCGCCCGGTTCCAGACACCCGACGAGATCAAGAAGCAGCGCAAGATCCACGACAAGCTGATCGAAAAGGGGCTGCAGCTAATCGCCGACAGCTTCCTGGACCAGCTGGGCAAGCGATGTGAGGCCGCGGGTGTGCGGCTCACGCGCCAGCTGCTCGAGGGCATCAACTACGAAGAGATCGTCAATGAGGTGAACCGCGGGGCGGGCCGGCTGCCGGGATTGATCGGCTTCGACCCCGACCGCGCGGCGGGCTACGACGGCGGCGACAAGCTCCGAGCGGACGTGAAGGTCGGCGAGAACGGCCGGCTGGTGGCGGAGGACGAGGACACGGCGGCGCGGCTCGCCGGCTCGTCGGGCCGGCAATACGACCTGCTGGCTATTGGCGCGCACGGCCTCGGCCGCCAGCCGTACTCGCAGCTCGGCGGTGTCGTGTCACGCGTGTTGCGGGGGATCGAGAAGGACATCCTGCTGATCCGCGACGACCGGCCGTTCGAAGGCGGGCGCTTCCTGGTGTGCGTAGACGGCTCGTCCTACAGCTACCGGGCGATGCGTGTGGCGCTCGAGCTGGCGCAGGCGTTCGGCGGCTCGCTGTACGTGTGCAGCGCGTTCGACGTGGAGTACCACCACGTCGTGTTCCACAACATCAAAGATGTTCTCTCCTATCAAGCGTCCAAAGTCTTCAAGTTCGAAGAACAGGAGGAGCTGCACAACAACATCATCGACAAGGGACTGCTCAAGCTGTGCCAGGCGAACCTGAAACGCGCCGAGGTCATGGCCCAGGAGTTCCCGGACGTGTCACTCACGACACAGATCCTGGTGGGGAAGCCGTTCCAGGTGATCATGCAGTGGGCCCAAGAGATCAAGCCGTCGCTGCTGGTGCTGGCGCGGCACGGGGCGCACCGCATCGAGGGCACGGAGCTCGGGAGTCAGGCAGAAAATCTCGTGCGCCTTGCCCCGTGCAACGTGCTGCTCGCGGGGACGACGGGCGTGCGGCCGGAAGACATCCCCTGGATCGAAGAAGACGGCATCGCGGGACTCCCGTGGGCACCGGACGCCGAGGTGCGGATTCTTCGCGTGCCGCCGTTCGCGCAGGGGATCGCCCGGCGAGCGGTCGAGGAGTACTTGCTCGAGCAGACGCACGGCGAGCCCGCAACAGTTACCAACAAGTGGCTCGACGAGGCGATCCGGAAGCTCCTGCCGACGCACATGCAGCTGATCATGGGCATCGGCACGGCGGAGGAGATCGCGCTCGCGGAAGTGAAGGCGCAAGAACAAATGAAGGCGACCAAAGTGCAGGGGCGCGACGCAGATCCCGAGCCCGCCGGGGCCGAGGTGGAGGTGAAGTGCCCCGTCACGGGCGCCGTGAGCCGCCGGCCGCGCACCGCGGCCGACCCGATCGTGTGGAGCGAGGAGGCGTGGCAGCGGCTGCAGCTCGTGCCCCTCATCGCCCGGCCGCTCGCGCGTAACACGGTGGAGCGCTTCGCCAGGGGGCACGACATCTGGCGCGTGACCACGCGCGTGATGGACGAAAACAAGCAGGCGATGATCGCCGCCGACGAGTTCGACGTGGATACCATGATGGTCATGTTTCAGGAGTTGCGCGCCAAGCAGATCCGCGCCGAAGCCGAGGGGCGTGACGGGTTGAGTCCCGAGATGCGGGCGTTCATCGAAGACGCCAAGGCGCAAGGGATCACGCGCTGCCCCATCCGGGACATCGAAGCGCAGATGGGGAAGTGCCCGGTGGACTTGAAGACGATGAAGCCCGAGGAGGCGAAAGCGGCCATGGAGCGGCTGCTGGCGGAGCAAGCCGGGGACTGACGTGGATTACGTCCCCCACGTGGTCGCGTGGAATCTGACCCGGCGCTGCAACCTCGAGTGCGCGCACTGCTACATCGCGGCGGGGCCGCAGGAGAGCGCCGCCACGGAGCTCGACACGGCCGCGTGTCTCGAGATTGTCGACCAACTGCTCCTCGTGAACCCCGCGCCGCTCCTCATCCTGTCCGGCGGCGAGCCGTTGCTGCGGCGAGACCTGACCGAGATCGCGCAGTACGCGTCCTCCCAGGGGGCGACGGTCGTGGTGGGGACGAACGGGACATTGCTCACCGACGAGCGTATCGCGGCGCTCAAGCAGGCCGGAGTCCAGGGCCTGGCGGTGAGCGTCGATTCGCTGCGCCCGTCCTACCATGACAACTTCCGACACGGTCGGGGCGCGCTCGCCGACGTGCAAGCCGCCCTCGCGCGGGTGCGTGCTGCCCGGTTGGACTTCATCGTCCAGACGACCGTCACCAAGGGCAACCGTGCGGAGCTGGAGCGCTTGGTCGCCTGGTCCGCGGATCAGGGCGCGGTGTCGTTCAATTGCTACTTCCTGGTCTCGACCGGGCGTGGAGCGACCCTCACCGATCTGGCGCCGGTGGACTACGAAGCGGTGCTCGCCGATCTGGCTCGGTGGGAGCAGGCCTATCGCGGGCGCATGCTGGTGCGCGCGAAGTGCGCCCCGCACTTCATGCGACACGTGCACCAGACCGATCTCGGTTCCCCCGTCTTGAACTACCAGACCCGCTGTCCCTGCGGCACGCAGTACTGCCGCATCACCCCTGAAGGCAAGGTGACCCCGTGCCCTTATCTGCCGGAGGTGGCGGGGGACCTGCGCGCGCAGAGCTTCGCCGATATCTGGCGCTCGGCGCCACTGTTTCGGCGGCTGCGCGAAGGGCCGCTGGGCGGCAAGTGCGGGGTTTGCGAGTATCGCGCGCTGTGCGGGGGATGCCGGGCGCGCGCCTATGCGCTCGAGGGGGACGTGCTCGCCGCCGATCCGTCGTGCGTGTATGAGCCGACGGGCGACACGCCCCTGCTCGAGCCGGCGCGCGGGATCGCGTACGGCGAAGAGTTCCGACCGGCGCTCGTGTGGAGTGCCGCGGCCCGGGACCGCGTAGCCCGCATCCCATCGTTCGTGCGTGGCGTCGTGATGGAGCGCGTCGAGGCGTGGGCTCGCCGCCAGGGTCGGCGGGAAGTGACGCCCGAGCTGCTCGCGGAAGTGCGCCGGGCGATGCCCATCGACTTCTCCAAGCAGCGCCCGTTCTTCGTGGCGGACGGCTGATGACGGACAGCGCCCTGCTGCTGCTGCAAGCCGCCGCCGACACCACGCACGCCTACGGCGAGTTCCCGGTGATCGGAGCGCGGGCGTTCGTGTGGATCACGGCCGAGGTGCACCTGATGTTCGCCGCGTTCGTGCTGGGTGTGCCGATGTTCGCGGTGGTCACCGAGGCGATCGGCATCTTCGGTGGCGACGAGCGCTACGATCGGCTGAGCAAGGAGTTCACGCGCCTCCTGCTCGTGGCCTACAGCGCGACGGCCATCTGGGGGGCAATGCTGGTGTTCGGCCTCTCGACCCTGTATCCGCGCTTCTGGGCCTACCTCACCGCGATCTTCGCGCCGTCGATGTGGGTGTACGCAGGATTGTTCTTCATCGAGTCGTTCACGCTGTACCTCTATTACTACGGCTGGGACCGCTGGAAAAAAGGGCGGGCAAAGCTGGGCCACTGGACGCTTGGCATTCTGCTGAACGTATGGGGCACGATCGTGATGTTCATCGCGAACGCGTGGCTCACGTACATGATGTCGCCGCCACGGGACATCACCCCCACCACCGATCCGACGACGATCAAGCTGTGGCACGCCATCGCCAACGCGACCTGGATGCCGATCAACGTGCACCGGGTGATCGCGAACGTCGTGTTCGGCGGGGCGATCGTGGGAGCGTACGCGAGCTACCGTTTTCTCGCGGCGCGCACCGACGAGGAGCGGGCCCACTACGACTGGATGGGCTACGTCGGGAACTTCATCGCGATGTCGGCGCTCATCGTGCTGCCGTTCGCCGGCTACTGGTTGGGGCGCGAGATCTATCAGTACGACCAGTCGATGGGGATCACCATGATGGGCGGCTTCATGAGCTGGCTGTGGGTGATCCAGGCGTTCCTCATCGCGGTGCTGTTCCTGACCGGGAACTACTATCTGTGGATCGGCATGGGCCGGATTCCCGGCGCGGAGCGGTTCCGGCCCTACACCAAGTACCTGCTGATGGTGCTGGTGCTCGGCGCCATCGTGTGGGGCACGCCGCACACCATGATCGCGGACTCGAAGGAGCTCGCGGCCATGGGGGGGTCGCACCACCCGTTCCTCGGCGCCCTCGGCGTGATGAGCGCCAAGAACACCGCGGTCAACCTGATGATCCTCACCACGTTTCTGTCGTTCCTCTTGTATCGCCGGGCCAACACCCGCCCGGTGGTGCCGTGGGCGCGCATGGGGACCATCATCCAGGGCGCGATGTTCGTCGTGGCGGCGGCGGTCGTGCTGTTCTACGGCATCCGCGGCTACTTCGTCGAAGCGATCGTGCGCATCGGGTTCAGCGTCTATCAGGTCCTGGCGGTGCTCTCGTGCATCGTGTTCGTCACGGTGATCGACATCCTCATGGCGCGCGGGGCGCAATCGCTGGGCGCGATCCGGTGGGGGAAAATGCCGCCGCGCTCGCAGTACGCGCTCTTCATCCTGGCCGTCACGTTCACGTGGCTGATGGGGCTGATGGGATTTGCCCGCTCCGGGATCCGCCAATACTGGCACGTGTGGCAGGTCATGCAGGACACGAGCAAGTACGCCGCCACGCCGGCGCTCGGGTATGCGTCGAAGATGATCAGCCTGTGCGTGCTGATCTTCCTGGCCCTCGTGTCCTTCGTGTTCTGGCTGGGCGGGCTCGCGGAGAAGTCCACCTTCGTCGCGACAGGCGAAGGCGAGAAGGGGGCCCGGAATGTGGGCCACTAACGCCAAGATCCTCGGGATCGTCCTCGGGACGCTGGCGCTCTATACCCTCATCGCCAACAAGATCCCGCAGGTGCAATCCGAAGTGCCGCAGGCGCTCAGCCTCGGCGCCGACGTCACTCCCGAGCAACTGGTGACGGCGGGAGAGAAGGTCTTCAACGGCATAGGCGGCTGTCCCACCTGCCATGGCCTCGGCACGCGCGCGCCCAATCTCCTGACCGACGAGAAGGGCACCGGACCGATCGGCGCCCGATGCGGCAAGCGCGAGCCCGGCAAGAGCTGCAAGCAGTATCTATACGAGTCACTCGACAACCCCACGGCGTACGTCGTTCCCGGCTACCAGCCGATCATGCCCGTGATGACCAAGCAGCTCTC
>Ga0137399_10000675_pt1 | contig 14164 bp, 9 predicted proteins | sample czorhiz316metaG_FD_104810 | JGI IMG/M metagenome (GOLD analysis project Ga0137399, IMG submission 104810) | Vadose zone soil microbial communities from Angelo Coast Range Reserve, California, USA - czorhiz3.16 metaG | ecosystem: Environmental > Terrestrial > Soil > Vadose zone | place: USA...
CGTTCCACAATCGCTGGCAAGGCAAAATGCTGCTGGACGCGGCGTCTGGCAGCCAGTCCAAGGCAATGCCGCACGGCCGGTCCCGCCGCAATGAGTTTCCGCCAAGCCTCGGCCAACGCGTGCGGATCACCAGGCGGCACTACTGTACCGGTCTCACCAACGATCAGGGCCGAGTCTCCCACATCGGTCACGACGCAGGGCGTTCCGCATGCCATGGCTTCACCGATTGCAATGGGAAAAGCTTCGCTGCGAGAAGCGGTAGTGGCGATATCCATCCCCGCAAAAAGGCGAGATACGTCTTGGCGTACTCCCAAGAGATGGCAGCAGTCGCGCAGACCCGCTGCCTCGATCCATTCCGCCAATTGCGAGTTTTGCCAGGTTATGTCCAGGCCGCATAGTAGGAAGTGAACCGCAGGTAATTCTTTGTGCAGGCGCGCGGCTGCCTCAATAAAATTGTGATGATCCTTGTGAGGATGAAAACGAGCCGCTATTCCAATCAGCAGCGTCTCTGCCGGGATACCTAGCTCCTCACGGAGCGGCGCGCGGGCAGCGGAGTCAGGTTTGACTTGCTCGACGTCGACGCCGTTCGGAATGACCTCGAGTTTGTCAGCGGCGTAACCAAGTTCCTTGTGGATGCGCAGCGATGCCTCGGAGCAACACACAATGCGGGCCGCATATTTTCGCGACAACAGGGCGCACGCGCGATTGACGAGCCTGGTGCGGCGGTTGCCCATACGCGAGTCAAGTCCGCTGTCGTGGATGCCCCAAACGACCGGGACATTTCCAGCCAGGCGCGCTGCGAAAGCGCCGACGAAGTTCGCGTGGTACATCCAGGCGTGAACGACATCCGGTTTTGACTCGCGAATCCATCGCGCAAGTCGCATGACTAGCAGGGGATTTGGCATTCTCGTTTTCATGCCAAGCGAGCGCACGCGGACGCCAATTGCTTGCATTTTCTCGGCCTGGTCCAATATGCCGGTTAGGGAAACCACCTCGTTTTCAAATCGCGAAGCATCCATGCCAGATGCAAGCCGGCAGAGCATGGTTTCGGCGCCGGCTGGCCCAAGGGTCGTAATGACATGCATAACCTTAATCATATTGCCCTTCAAACTTGCCTTAGAGGCACGCCTTGCCGATGAAGCACGCCCTCGGCATTCGGGCGGTGCGCTTGATCGACCAGACTCTCGTAGAGCGCCTCATGCGCTTGGACCATCGTCGAGACATCGAATCGTTCCCTGGCTCGCCTCGCCGCTGCTCTGCCAAGTGCCTGCCTGAGTTCTCGATTTCGCAAGAGAGACATCATCGAAAGGGAAAACCCTTGAACATCTCCCGGCTGCACGATAAGACCTTCCCTTCCGTGTTCCAGGAGGTCCGGCACCCCGCCCGCAGCGGTGCTCACGATAGGCAGACCAGCGGCCATGGCCTCCATCACAGAGAGCGGGTTGCCTTCGTAATCTGAACTCAGTGCGAAAACATCCATTGCTCCTAACACGTCTGGGATATCGGTTCGCAGCCCGAGAAAGTGGACTTGATCCACCAGGCCGAGATTCTTAACTGTCTCCTCCAGTTGTGCTCGCAGTGTTCCCTCTCCAACCAGAACCAGATGAGCGCTGGGATCGGAGGCAGGCCCTTGGGCGAACGCTTTCAGCAGCAGCGCGTGATTCTTCTGTGGAGCAAAACGAGCCACACAGACGAACAGAACATCGTTGTCGGCCAAGCCCTCTCTTGCACGCCAGTCCTTCCGAGATATCTGCGAACGCGCATAGCGGTCCGTAGGAATACCGTTTGAGATCACGCGGCATTGTTCAATTCCATATAGGCGTTCAACGCTGAGCGCTACTTCTGTCGCGACGGCGATTGGTACGACTCCGTGATTGAACGCATAGCGTTGAATAAAGCGCGCCATGGGTTCAACCTCCCGCTCCGCTAAGTTGTGGATTGTATGCAAGAGTGAAGTGCGCTTAAGGAGAAGCATGGATGGCAACGCATAGCGAAGAACCTGGATGTGGGTGTGCACAACATCCGGTCGGTGATCTCTGAGAGTGCGATGCAATCTGAAGTACATGCGGTAGTCGAATCCCGGCGGCTTGCCAAGATATCGGACTTCCACGCCGGCTTCGTCAAGCAAACAGTCAAGGTCGCATCCCTCACGCCTCCCGAGCGAAACGACTGCTGCCTCATATCGCTGAGGATTCAATCTTGTCACGATGTGAACCGCTACGCGCTCGGCGCCACCGGGGTTCAGCGCCGGAACAATATGGAGCACTCTAATCTTCTTCATGACATCAGTCGCCAGTCGGAAACGGCATTTCTCTAGACAGAATCGATTGCGTTCACTGTTGTTAGGCGTGCAGAGCGTTCAGTTGACATTTAGCAAGAGCAGAAGAATGCCTCTGCGTCCCGCGCTTCCAAGCCATGCTGCCGCATTGGGCCAATATGAGTCCGAAAAAGAACCAGGTCGGCTTCCGCATCTCCCAAGTTAAGCTCGACACTCCTACCACCCAAACGCCAAAGGATACGATCCACAATCTCTGCGGAAAGGGGGGCATGGCCCTCAGCGACACGGCGAGAACACCCAGCAAGGCGCAAAAAACTGCAAAGCCGATTACACCTTGTTCGACGAGGACCGACAGAAAAGTATTATGCGCAGGTGGCGCCGGCGGCAGAAAAAGGGATTGATCAAGGCGAATCGGTTCAGCCAAGACACGGCTGACGATAAGCCGGAAAGCATTCGCTCCAATTCCCAGGAAAGGATGCGCGCGGAAGATCTCCCACCCCGCTTTCCAGATGATGGTGCGTCCGGTTAACGTCCCGTGCGCAAATTCGCTGGGCAGGGTCGATAGGCGTTCCCATGAACTGGAGGGTACAAAGAGAAGAGCACCATAGACGAGCAATGATACTGTCAGAATGAGTGCGATTCTCTGACGGCCAGTCAAGCGCGCTTGAGTCAGAGGTACGATAGAGACGGCCACAAGGGTAGCCAGAGTGGCTCCTCTTGAAGCCGTCAGCAAGATGGCTATTCCCGCCAGAATAAGTTGTATTCTGTAGACCCAAACCGTCCAACCCTTGTTCTCAATGAGCAGATAGTAGGACATGGGGATGCTTAAGGCCATGATCAGCCCCAAGTCATTGGCATCCAGTCCAGCGCCCGCATAACGTTGATAGACCGACTCTTGGTGAGAAAGAAATAAGTATATTGTGTCTATCCCAGACACAAAGGTTCCAAGAACATAGGCCTGCATCAGCCGCATCTGGTCTCGCACCCTAGGGGCCAACTCCCAGATCAACCACACCATGGCAAATAGCTGGATATACGAGTAAGTCTGAGTAAGTGTTCCCTCAGGATAGAGACTCCACATGTAACTTAGCGCGGCGAGCAAAACAAATAGGCCCATTACGATGTGGCCTGCCGCCGGGCGCCTGATCTTCCCTCTTTCAATGATTGCTAGGACACCAAAGCCCACAGCGACCATCCCGATCAAACGCACACCTGTACCAAAACCAGAGATCGTAATTGCGTCTTCCCATGGCATGGCAAACACCAGGAGCCACAGGGAAGTGAACGCAAGCCTGCTGAGAACGGATGTTTCTTCCGCTCCGACAAGGGAACGGGTGGCCCCGTTCTTGTCGGGTCTTTCCGAAACCCAGGGCCGATACCGTATCGGCGCAAACGTTCCCTGACGCGGCAACCTGAACCGTCGTGTGACTTCCTGAAGAATTCGACTCCACCACCGAGGGCGAGCACGGAACTGTCTCGGCTCAATCACCAGTGGTCCCCTTTTCGTTCACGTGAAATGGATTTAGACCGATATGGCGTGATGCTAATTCAATTCCTTCGGCGGCGCTGTTAGCGTGTTTGCGCATGGCCGCGACTAGAATCATAACGCTCGCAGCAAGTTGGACGATTGCGGCAATCAGCATCGCAAGGATCGCTCCCAGCAGCCCCTGCCTTGCAATCAACCAGTAGCACCCTGCCAAAAGGCTTAGGTTTGCCAGAATGTTCAATACGACTTGAGAATTGTAATAGCCGGCGGCGGTCAGCCCGAATCCCACAAACTGAGCCATATACACGACGCCTCCGACCGCCATGATCCACGGCAGAAGGTCCGCTCGCTCGGCATATTCGGGCCGGAACAAAATGGTGAGGATCTCGCGTCCTGCGAACTTAGACAAAAACATTCCGCATATGCCCAGTGCCGCCCCGAAGGCGAGTAGCTTCCCAAGAAGCGAGCCGAATGCCCCGAGGTCACCTGCGGCATACGACCTAGCCAGCCGCGTGAACGCAGACTGCCCAAGCGAAACCACTGCCATGTTTCCTACAGATGTCGCAAACCCGATCGCCGCAAATATTCCCAGGTCCCGTTCCCCCAGAACATGTTTGATGAAATAAGCGGGTACGCTGGAATTCAAACAGGATAAGAGCACCACAATTCCGAGAGGAAGACTGAGCCACAGTAATCCTTGTTGTACTCTCAGATCGAAGCGTGGCGCCAGCGCTTCATTTCCGGAGACCCATTTGAATTCGTCACCCAGGCCGTGGGTGCGTTCGCAAATGTCGTAGCCGAAGAGAACAATGGCGCGCGCGAGCACAATGCCTGCGACTCCCCAGAGAAGACTCCGGCTGACATAAGTTGCGACTGCCAATGCCAGCACTGACAGCAGCGCCCTTGCAATCATTGACTTGGAAATCTCGGCCATTCTGTCGTGCAGCTGAAGCCGCGCATAATACACATCGCTGATGGCCTCAACCGCGTACGCCACACCCACTATCAAAACCACTGACGTCAATTCCTTGCCATACTGCAGGAGTTGAGTGATGAAGAAGATGACCACGAGCGCCAGCAACGTGGTCAGCAGCCGGAGGCTGAAGTAATGACCGAAATGGGTCCTTTGACGCGTGTCCGAAGTCATAACGGCCCTCAGTTGCAGGTTCGTGAGCTGAACAACGGGGTATACGACAGCTAGAGCCAAGGCGTATTGTCCCACATGCTCCGGCCGGAGCAGCTTGGCTAACAGCATCAGAATGGCAAACTGGCCGGCCGCATAGACAGCATTCCCCACGAACGTCCAGCTAAAATCCGAACGCAAGGAAGACCGTTCACCTTGCTGTACCGCGAGAACATTTGTGGCTTCAGTGCTCATGAGCAGAAACTCGTTGTTCGTTTTGCGATAATCACAGGTTTCGCTCCTGTACCGACGCACGAACAGCGACGCGGGTATTCTTCACAGGAAGACATCGAAATCGGAAGCAAGATGAAAAAGGATCCAGAACAAATGTCTTAAGGTGAGCTCTAGTGTCGAGCGGCCAGCGTGTCGTGATTCACGACCCTCTCGGGAAGGTCCTTCGCTAGTGCTGACGTGAAAAGCAGCGCCCCCTCGGAATTGAGATGCATTCCGTCTCGTTGGTAAAACCTTGCCGAAAGTACGTCTGGATCAATCGGCACCGATACGTTCACTCCGGCAATGTGCGCGGCATAGGCCATTTTGTTGACCGCACTCTCCGAAGATAGGGTCGGAGGAACCAAAAGAATCAGTTTCGCACCGTTTGCTTCACATAACTCGCGAAGCCTTCGCAGACGGAGAATCGAAACCTCTTCAAACTCCGGATTCTCGGGAATGGCAGGCTTCTGATTTACCAGCAAGAAAAGATCTTCCAGATGAGGAACCATGTGATTGAGAATCTGTGTTCGAATAACGCTGCGCGTATCCCAAAAGACGCTCGAATGCCCGAGCAAGAGATTGCTTGTTGCGGTGCGATCCAAATGTAAGTCTGAAGCCACGGCAAGAGTGTCTTCCGCATCAAAGAAAAGCATGGGAGCATAATCCTGACGCACGCCGTTCTTGAGAAAGTAATTCACGCCCACGCCGACGACGACCACCTGAGGCCTTGCCCCCCGGCGAAACAACCGCCGCAGTCCGTACAGCCAGTCATAGTAGCCGGTGGCCTCAAGGAAAATGGGATAGACTTGCATACTGTTCGCGGTCAGCGCCTTCAAGCGATCCAGTTCGACTCCGTGCAGGAGTAAGGAATTGCCCACCATCAGCACGGAAGGCGGTTCTCCAGGTCTAGAAGGGCGGGTCTTTAAGGCCTCTTCGTATTGCAGCGAGATCCGCGCATAGGTAGGCGAACGATGCTTGAGCAGATAGGAGGCGGAGAACTCGAAAGCTATCACAAGGATCGCACAGATCGCGATCAAGGCCTTGGCATAGGCTAGTGCACTGGATTTGGAATTATCTTTCATGATTGCAACGGCAGATCGACCTTTCCTCTTTTCGAAAACTGCCAATCTCGTGAGACTCAGAATTTATTCTTCCCACTTAATGTGCGACATAGGCCCGATAATCGCTGTAACTTCCGTAGCCGTAACGCGAGGTAGTCCTCGGATCCCAGCTATTCAGAACCGTGCCGAGTACCCGCGTTCCGTCTTCGGCGAATCGCTGGCGTGCAAATAGCGCGCTTTCGGTCGTGGTTTGTCCGGCACGGATCACTAAAATAACGCCATCAGCCAGCCGGCCAAGTACGCGTGCATCCGCTAGGTGGATCATGGGAGGCGCGTCAATCAGTACCATGTCAAACTCGTTTCGCAGGCGCGCCAGTAGCCTCGACATGCGGGGAGAATAAAAAAGATTCGATGGTACGGTGTTGCCGCGACTGCCTCCGGGCAGCACGCAAAGACCGGAGACTTCGGTCTCGTGAACTATGTCCAAGATGGGAACGGTTTCAAGCTGAGTGCCTGCCCATAGCACGTCACTCAGGCCCCAGTTGTTGCCAACCCCAAAGACTTTATGAAGCCTGGGGCGGCGCAGATCGCCGTCGATCAGGAGCACCTTGCGACCGATCTCCGCCACAGCGATAGCCAGATTACAAGCCACTGTTGTTTTGCCGTCGCCTGGACCTGGACTCGTGAGGACGATAACTCGCGGGCCCTCCCCATTCTGGCTAGGCAATAGAATGGAGGTTAGCGTCGTGCGAACGCATTCAGCTACCAAAGATGGCTTGCGCTTCCAAGTCGCAAGTTCCGGACAATCGCTTAGACGCGATTTCTTGACGCTGTCAGGTGGAAGGGGTGTGGTAGAACGATGCGGCTGTGGACCAGCGGAAAGTTGGCGAGGGACAGCGGCCTCGTCCATGGGTATAACGCCCAACTCCGGCAGATCCAAATAGACTTGGGCGTCGCCTGGAGCGCTAATCCTGCGGTCGATACGCTCCCGGAGCATCACGAATCCAAAACCGAGGAGCACACCGCTGAACAGGCCAATCGCCGAGTTCATCGGCAGACTTGGACGGTAAGGGAGTAGCGGGGGCTTGGCGCGGTCAACGACGAGCACGTTGCTGTCGCGCATGGCGGCGGCCAGGCCAGCTTCCTTGACCTTCTGCAGCATGGTTTCGTAGAGATGGCGATTCGAGTCCACGTCGCGCTTCAAGGTGTCGTAGTGGATTGCTTTCTCGGATTGGTCGGCTACAACCTTCTGCTGCTCGGTATGTGCCTTGGACAGGAGTGCCTCACGGCGGAGCGCGGCTGCGTACTCGTTGCCAATGCGCCGCAGCACGTTGTGGCGCTCGATCAGCAGCTGATATTTTAGTTCATTGATCTGCGCTTGCACGCGCTGCACTTTGTAGTGCTCTGGAGTCAGCGTTGAAGTGAGCTCGGCATACTGCCGCTGTAAATCAGTCAGCTTTTGGCGGTACTCCCGCATTGTCGAGTCTTCCAGAATTTCCGGCAAGGAGTCCGCTGGCTTGCTCTTCGCCCCTTCAAATTTCGCCTGGCTGGCGATGCGGTCAGCCTGGGCCTTGGATAGCTCGTCCTGTATTTGTTTGAGATGATTTTCCGCCAGGTTATCCTTCTCTGAGGTAAAGGTCAGCCCCGAAGTGCGCGCGTAATCCTGAAGCTGCGCCTCCGATTGTTCCAGCTGGACCTTCATTATGTTCAGGTGGTTCGTCAGCCATTCGGCGGTGCCCTCGGCGGACTTCCACCTTTCCTCTTGCGTCAGCTCCATGAATTCGCTGACCAGCGTATTCGCGAAATCCGCGGCCCCCTTGGGATCCGGCGACTCATACAACACTTCCAGTAGGTGCGAGTTGCCCGATGTCCTCACGGTCAGATTACGTTCTATGTGCTGGACCAAATCGTCCTTTTCCCGCAGGTTCGAGGTCTTGGAAGGCTCGAAAATGCGTCGCGCGCGTGAGGTTAACGCCCGCAATCCGGTTGGAGGCTGCTGTTGGAGCTTCAGTTTGTCGATCACGTGCTCAAGGAGCGATTCGCTCTGCAGAAGCTTGACCTGAGTCTCCACGTACGACTCTGGCGTGCCATAGTTCCCGCCGGAGTCGGTGGGACTCTTTGATTCCATGAAATTGGTACCCTGGATTTCCAGGGAAGTCCTGACGCGGTAAATCGGCGTCTGTATCACGCTGATGACGATTGCTCCGAACAACCCCGCCAATGCAAAGCTTAGCAATGTCTTTCTGCTACGAAACAGAATGTGCCAGTAGTCCAGAAGACTGTCATAGCCCGGCGAAGCGGCGGGCTCCGGCGAAGGTGAATCCACATACCTGTACACGGTAGGACGCTGCTCGGTCCGTGGGCTGAATTCGGTCAAGCGCCCGTCATTCTTCTCAAGCGGAAAATCAGAAGGTTTCATATCTCTCTCTCAGACGACTTCAAGGCATGCGCCAGATGGCCAGCCCTGTCCCCGTTTGAACAGCCGCTTCGAGGGCACGCAATGCGGCTTTCTTGCCCGTGCTGCCGGGAACGAACAAAATGTCGTCACCCTGGAGCGGAACGTCCCGTCCCTTTCCATTAAGGATGCCCTTAACATCTACGGCCATCTCCACGCGCTGGTCAGCGTTACGCTCCAGCCGCAGGATTCTGGCGTGCCGCGTGTCGGCGGTGCTGTTGAGCCCCTCGGCAAGCGAAAGCGCTTGAAGGACGGACATAGACTGGTGTTCGCCGAGAACGAAACCACCGGAGCGTTTCACATCACCGATCACATACACCATTTCCGCCTTTGGGACCGAGATGACGTCATGCGGGAAAATCTGAATGTTCTCCTCGGGGTTTTTCGCTTCCATGATTTTTTTCAGGTTGAGTTCAGCGACGCTGAACCGGCCTGAAGCGTCGAGCTGCGCGTTCGGCAATGGTATGCAGCCCCAATCCAGTTCCCGAGTGATACGGACGCTGTATCCCGCGTCCGGTCGTATCCCGCCTGCCAGCGCCAGCATCTCTAACAACGTCTTGTGCCCCTGCACTTGATGAACGCCCGGTGTGTTTACAGCGCCCAGGACTGAGACTGGCTGACTGCGAACTTCAGCGATGCTTACAACTACTTGGGGATGACGAATGTAAGTGCTGAGGACTCTGTTGAGCTCTTCCTCGGTCTTCTGCGCAGTCAGCCCCGCCACATGGACGCGTCCTCCTAGCGGCACCTCTATGTCACCTTCGCCGTCAACGCGTACTTGCTTATTGGCGAGCTCAGTTAGTTCAGGCGCGGAAATCTCCAGCTGGTCACCAGGCCCCAACAGGTAGGTCGAGCGTACCTGATCGCCGCACTTCGCCTTCAGTTCGTCCGATTTCGGCGGTATCGGCGATGAGGGAGCCTGCGCAGAAACGTCCACGGCTAGAAACAAGGTTCCCAGAACGAGCGAGAGTGCTCTCGTAAACACGTAAGAAGCCATATGGGAGCTACAAATCATTGCTTTAGAACCTTATCCAGAGCTTGGAACTGTGATGGAATCGCCCGCCCCTGAAGCCATTACCACACCAGCCTTTTCAAAAGCTGGTATCAAGCGCCGTTCCTTTTGCGCCTTAGCAAACCAGGAACCCTGCATTTTCTCCACATAGGCAGCGACTGCCCTGGAGAATCCAGTTGTCGTGAAAACTTCGAGATCCATCCAAAGCGGCGACGCCGTATTCTTTCGATACAGCGTGAAACCTCCCAACCGCTTCCCATTGCGCTTCAATAGGCTGAACGTCATGCTCCAATTTGCATCCGAGGATGTTGGTGCATGGTCCCAGAAAAATTGGAGTTTGGACCCGCTGACGCGGTTGAATGGAAATAGTTCAAGCTCGCCCGGCAATCCTGACGACAAATAAAGACCGAACCCATCGAATCCAACGGGTTCAAGACACTGCCGCAAAATCTGACAGAATTGAGGGAGGCTGGCGCATGACGTGAGTGCGTCTGTGGCGCGGCGAACGCTAATGCCATTGGCGATCACGTGGCGTTGATTGAGTGTACGGTTGGCCACGCGGCCCAGTTCCATGAATTCGTGATAGCGCAATTGCCGGACTCCAATAAGGACGCCAATGCCAACCACGACCAGCACCACTGCAACTGCCATGTGTCCTGGATTGAGGAGCAGGAGACTGAACAAACCAAAGCAGGCGCTTACGCCATACAGCAACAAAACTGTTTGTCTGTGGGATATACCCCGGCCTAGTAACTTGTGATGAATGTGTTCCCGATCCGGGGCGAATAATCGCTTGCAGCTTAGAAATCGCCGGATCACCGCAACCGTCACGTCCAAAATCGGAAGCCCAAGAGAAACGATGGGGATTGCAACCGCCACCATGATCGGAGATTTGTGTGATCCCGCGATGGCAATGGCGCTGATTAGGAATCCAATCAGCAAACTCCCACAGTCACCAAGGAAAATTGAGGCTGGGTTGAAGTTGTACCGCAAAAATCCAGTGATTGCCCCCGCCAGGGCGAGCGTCAGAATGAGAACCACTTGATTGTGGCCCAGGAAGGCGACGACGCAGGTCACCAGGGTTGAGAACAGCGCCGATCCTGCAGCCAGGCCATCAAGGCCATCAATCAGATTGAAAGCGTTCGTGATCCATAGAACCCAAAGAATTGTCAGTGGAAGTCCGACCAGCCATCCCAAATGGAGATGACCAGAAAGGAACGACAACTGGGAGATTCCAATACCATTCCAATACAAGAGCGCCGCTGCTCCCGCCTGCACCGCGAATTTTATATATGCACTGAGTCCGCAAAAATCGTCGATCAGGCCAAGCAGGAACATGATGGTTGCCGGTCCGAGTATCTTCAAAATGAGATGCGGCAAAGGAGATTCGGGCATGCCGAAATGATCTGACATCCAATGTGCAAGTGGCGCCGCACACCAGAGCGTCAGGAAAATGGCGACGCCGCCCAGCCGCGGTATCGGACGAGTATGAACGTGACGATCCGAGCTCGGAGCGGACGCCCATCCGCGAGAGATGGCATAATCGCGGACCAGGCGCGTAAACGCTGCCGATGCGAGAAGCGCGACGACAAATACCAAAAGTTGCATGGCTCTTTCGTCTTTATCCTGATACTTGTGGAACGTGAAGAACTGGCTGGGGGAAACTGGGGCCGGAAGGATTCAAGGTTATGTCAATCTTCTCCTACAAGCATTCAAAAGCGCTTCAGCCAGCTTGCCCGGAAAAACCTTGCGCAGTGGCCAGCTTACTTGGATCCATGGAAATAGAAGTTAATCGGCTAGACGAGGCCTGGTCAGCAGTTGGTTTGACTTGATGCGCTGGACTGATCCAACTACGATCAATTTCGACCGCGACCGAGCGCTGCAACAGGTTAACGGACAGCAACAGTTTCATTCCCGACTTGATTCTGATTACGATTCCGGTCATGCCCTGCAAAGGTCCTTCTTCAACTTGAGCAACGTGGCCGACCTGTAGGTACGGCCAAGGCATTGTGGGGAGGCCACTCTTTCCTACGCGCTGAATGGCGGTGATCTCCTGCTCCTCGACTGGGACGGGCATCTTGCCCATTCCCACGATTTGGATTACGCCCGGCGTCATCAGTACCGGCAGGCGGTTGTTAGGATTCATCCGGCAGAAGAGATAGCCAGGGAATAGCGGCACTTCGGATTCCTTGACGCGGTCGGACCAACGACGAGTGCATTTGGTAAGCGGCAAGAAGCAGTTGTAACCTGCGTTTTCCAGGAGCATGGTCGCGGTCTTCTCCCTGTTGGTTCTAACCATAATCGCGTACCAAGGCCACTGTTGATTGTGAACGCCCATGGTCACTCTCCTAGAGAAGCTACCGCCATAAGAGTCCCATAATTATTAGGATCCTTTTGCGCACCAGCCTGGGTTCCCCGCGAACGTATAAGTCATAAAGCAACTTCGCTGATGACGGGGAACTCGGCCCTGGCAGAACGGTAGCCGACACGGAACACCGTCACAATCCGGTCTAAACCCTAAAAACTACACAGGCAATTCCCGACTGAACAAAATGAGTTTTCAGCTAGTTTCTGAGTGCAGCCCATTCAAACCCAATTGCCCTGCTCGCTGATCCTGCTGTTTGTGAAGGCATGCCGGAGACACGCTCTTTCCGGTTGCCCTCAGGAATTCCCTTAGCCGCAATGCCATGATTCCACTGATTGTCCGCCCCGCGGCCATTTGAATATGTTGGGTCGGACGCGGCGCGGTGGCCAAAGCGCCGAATACTGGTTTGGCTCCACGATATGCTCTTCGACTCACCTGTCTACTTCTTGTTCCTGATTCCCGTCGTCCTGCTGTATTGGTGTCTGAATCATCGCGCCCAGAACATTTTCCTTCTTCTTGCGAGCTACATTTTTTACGGTTGGTGGGATTGGCGATTTCTTGCTCTCATGATCGCCAGCACTACGGTCGATTTTCTAATCGGGCGGAAAATCTCTCCCAGTCGCTCGGACCCGAACCGAAAGAAATGGTTTATCTTTTCGCTCGTCCTCAATTTCACGATTCTTGGCATATTCAAATACTTTGATTTCTTCGCGGGCTCCTTCGTTGGCGCCCTCGACAAGCTTGGTTTTCACAACATTCCCCTGCCCTTGATTCGCATCCTTCTCCCTCCGGGCATTTCCTTTTACACGTTCCAGGAGGTGGCCTATATCGTGGACGTCTACAAGGGAAGAATTGAGGCTTCCAGGTCTTTCTTCGACTATGGCGTATTCATCAGCTTATTTCCTCACTTGATTGCCGGTCCGATACAAAGACCGGGCCACCTGCTTCCACAGGTCCAGAACGGGCGGACCTTTGACGCGGATCGATTTTTTGATGGCCTGATGCTGATTTTCTCTGGCCTCATTCGAAAATGCGTGGTTGCGGACAATTGCGCTGTTCTCGCGAACGCCGTCTTCGGCGGGCAATTCGGGCCCTCGAACTTCTGGCTGGTTCTGCTGGGAACGTATGCGTTCACGTGGCAGGTGTACGGGGACTTCAGTGGTTACAGCGATATTGCGCGCGGCAGTGCCCGGCTCCTGGGCTTTCACTTCATGGTCAATTTCCGCCAGCCTTTCCTCGCGTGTCGCCTTCAGGATTTCTGGCGTCGCTGGCACGTCAGTCTTAGCACCTGGCTTCGCGATTACTTATACATACCCCTTGGTGGCAGCGCCCATGGAAACTGGAAAACTTCCAGAAATCTCTTCGTTACCATGGTTCTGGCGGGCCTCTGGCACGGCGCAAATTGGACGTTTGTCATATTTGGCGCCATCCACGGCGTGGTGTTGGCCATAGAGCGGTACTTCTTCCCTGCAAAAGGCGCATCGGGAGGCGCGGATCTTCCTCAGCGCTCCACGGGTTTCTTCTCCCTTTGGGCGCAGCGAATCCTGACTTTCAACATACTTGGCTTGAGCCTGGCGTTCTTCCGGGCTACGTCGCTCCGCTCTGCAGTGCAGCTGCTGGCCGGTTTGTCGAATTTCGCCTGGCGGAGTGAGTACGCTTCGGCTTTCTTCATGCTCGGCCTTTTCTCCATCCCCCTGTTTATTGTGGATCTGCTGCTGGAGGCAAGCAATCAAGAATATCCGTTTGCAACGTCGCCCTATGCCTTCCGAACTGCCCTCGCTGTCGCTGCACTTGTCGTGCTGGCACTTTTTTCCGGTAGCAATCTCAACGCGTTTGTCTATTTTCAGTTCTAGCTCCGGCACCTTCTTCTATGCCAATGTCCTGGGCGGGCATTTTGTCGTCCTGATGTTGCTTTCGACATTTTGAGCGACGGTCTAATCACCCTATTTCGAGAATCACGCTCGCGTCCATCGGCAATATAAGTCGCGTTACCGGACATCTCTCCGAGTAGAAGAGAGGGCGGTGTGCTGTAGGTGTTCCTTGGCTGTGTCCGCCGTTTCCAGCTTCGTGCCCGTTTAGGTCCACCCTGGCCAGACCGACACTCTCTCCCC
>Ga0137399_10000679_pt1 | contig 14109 bp, 14 predicted proteins | sample czorhiz316metaG_FD_104810 | JGI IMG/M metagenome (GOLD analysis project Ga0137399, IMG submission 104810) | Vadose zone soil microbial communities from Angelo Coast Range Reserve, California, USA - czorhiz3.16 metaG | ecosystem: Environmental > Terrestrial > Soil > Vadose zone | place: USA...
AGGCCTCGCTGCGCGTCGGTCTGCGAAGCGCGGTAGTACGGCAACGAGGCAATCACTTCCACCTGGTGGTCTGCCAGGAACTGCGCCAGGTCGGCTTGTGACTCCAGCAACAGCACGGTCAGGTTGCAGCGGTCGATTACGTGCCGCCCCAGGGCCCGCGCCTGCTCGACCAGCCAACGGAAGTTCGGGTTCAACTCCGGTGCGCCTCCGGTAATATCCACCGTGGGGATCTGTGTGGTGGCGAGCGCGCGGATACACTGCTCGGCCGTCTGGTGGGTCATGACCTCTTTGCGGTCGGGGCCTGCGTCCACGTGGCAGTGCTGGCAGGTCTGGTTGCAGAGCTTTCCGACGTTGATCTGGAAGACGGTGATTCCAGTGGCCGCGAGCGGAAATAGGCCAGCAGTGCGCATGCGTTCTTCAAAGCGGGGGAAACCGTTCGGCGCGGAGAGAATGCGAAGCTGTTCCGCGGCGGATGCCAACGGACTCGCCCGCGCCTTTAAGCTGAGTCCCATTCTTTGGTCCTGTTTCTCATGCGGAATAATTTGAGGCATCCCCTACATCGAAAGTTTCTGGGCCACGTTGCGCATCTGCACACCATGCACCAGCGAGGCGCCGCCGCGGATGGCGCAAGCGACGTGCACTGCTTCAGTCATCTCCTCGATATTGGATCCCTTTTCGAGACACGCCTGGGTGTAGGCGTCGATGCAGTAGGGGCACTGGACCGCGTGCGCCACGCCCAGCCCAATCAGGGCTTTCTCCCGCTCCGTGAGCGCTCCTTCGGCAAACACAGCCGCGTAGTAGGCCGAGAATTTTTCCCATAGCTCTTTGTTCCCCTTGCCGATCTCGCTGAATCTCGCGAGATCGGCAGAGTGGTAATAGCCGTCCATGGCAAGCCTCCTTCAGCAGCAACCCGAGCCGGGGGCGCAGGCCGCCGCGGCATTTTCCGTCTTGCGATAGCGCCTGCCCTTGGTTTCGGCGGGCGAGCGCAGCGCGCTTTGCCCGCAGGCAAATGGCCTGGCCCTGCGCAGCGGAATTTCCTTCAGTGGCGCTACAGGAACGATCTGGCTCACGTAGGGCTCACTAGTCAGGATGCGGTAGGTTTTATCGCAGACGGCCATGCGCCGGCCGCGCACGAGCGTGTGACCGTCGTCGTCCTCGACTTTCTTCCACGGACCTTTGTAGATCACGGCCTGGTTGCGCTCCAAGCACGGCCCCTGCTTGCCTTTGCGCGCCGTCACCGTGACGCTGCGGAACTGAATGCCTCGCAAGGTCTTCCAAGGCTGCTGGCCATACTTGTCGAGCGTGATGGCATGAAAGCCCGCACGCTCGAACGCCGCCAGAAACGCAGCTTCCTGGAAAGCCCCGGCAATGCAGCCGCTCCACAACCGGGCGTCTTGTTTCATCGCTTCCGGTACCGCCTCGTCCGAAACGATATCGCTGATCGCCACGCGCCCTCCGCGCTTGAGGACGCGAAACATCTCGCGGAAAAGTTGCTCCCGGTCCGCCTCCTGCACTAGGTTGAGAACGCAATTCGAGAGGATCACGTCCACCGATTCGTCCCTGATCACCGGCGCGCCCTTGCGCAACCGCGCCTGGAACTCTTCGTAGCGCCGCAGGTCGTCGGCGGAACGCACCGGATTGGCTTTCAAGTAGGCGTCCACCTCTTCGAGGGGGAGCGCCAGGTCCTGGATCCGGGCGCGATGGAACCGGACGTTGTCGCAGCCAAGCGCGGCGGCGACCACCGGCTGGTATTTCCGCGCCAGGGCGAGCATCTCCAGGTTGAAGTCCACGCCGATTACGCGGCCCTGCGGTCCGGCGATCTGCGCTGCGATGAAGCAAATCTTGCCGGCGCCGCTGCCCAGGTCCAGCACCGTATCGCGCGGACGGACGTAGCGCGTGGGGTCGCCACAGCCGTAGTCCTTCTCGAGGACCTCCAGCGGAATGACCTCCAGATACTTCGGGTCGTAGGGCGCCGGGCAGCAGAGCTGCTTTTCCCGGGCGCGCGCGGCCTTTTCGTAGCGTTCGCGGACGGCTGCTTCGATGTCGAGCGTAGCCGCTTTCCGAGCCATGGGTTCCTCCGAGGCGTTGAAAAGCTAAGAGAAAAAAAAGGAAATCCTAGGAGTGCCGACTCACGAACATCAGCCCAACCACGAACTGAAAGCCAACTGCTGTAAATAGTCGCTGCCTCAGCAACAGATAGAATATCGCTGCCAGACTGGCGCCTATTGGCAGCGTGCCCACCCAAGAGAGCAGAATGTCGCGCACCTGTTTCCAGTTGGCCTCGCGGCGACGCAGCAGGCCGATGCCGAAGAGTCCGCCCGAGGTAACGTGCGTGGTTGACACCGGGAGCGCAAAGCACGAGGCCAGAGTCACCAGCGCCGCTGCGACCAAGTTCGCTCCCACTGCCTCCGGCACGGCCATCGGCGTAATCTTCTTGCTCATTGTCCGCGCCACCCGCGCTGCGCCCAGCGCCGCACCCACGGCCATGGCCACCGCCACAAGAGTGTAGTCCAGCCGTACCGCGCTCGCCGCAGCCAGCAGCAGCACCGCCGTTATTTTCGGCGTGTCGTTCAGCCCGCGCGCGAAACTGATGCCCGCACCGGAAAGCCAATGGACACCATCAGTGATGCTGAAGCGCACCGCCTCGACCCCGGTCCGACACTGGGTCGCGGGCGCCCAGCGCACCGCCGGAGGCACGATCAGCACTGCGGTTGCTGAGGTACTCGGCGCCGCAATCACGACGCTTTGTGGTTGGTCCACGCAGACACAGTCTCGGCCAGTCGCAAGTTTGGCGATCAGTGGACAGATGGCCATAGTCAGGGCCAACGAAACGATCGGCGAAAACAACAACGGCAGAACGACGCCGCTTGCCAGCGCGGCAAACTTCACGTGTGCGAACCCGGCCGCCGTGACTCCGGCACCGACCAGCGCCCCGGTCAACGCGTGCGTGGTGGAGATCGGCAGGCCAAGCCGCGAGGCTAGCAGGACCGTGCCGGCAGCCGCCAGGGCCACTGCAGCCAGAAAGGGCATCTGGGTATAGATTTCTTTGCCGACCAGCTTCGCACCGCTGAATTTCGCCGCAAGCCCACCGCCCGCCCAGATAGCCACCAGCGAACCGAGGAAGGTGAACACTGTGGCCCACGCCAGGGCGCGCTTATAAGTGGTGCAGCCCGCGCCCCAAAGCGTGGCGACGCCCTTGAAATTGTCGTTCGCGCCGTTGGCAAAGCTAAGCAGTCCCACGGCGGCAATCAGCAGGAAGTTCATCGTAAAATCTCTCGCCCTGCCGCTCAGTAAGGACAGAGAAATATACCTTCTGTTGGATACGTCAAGTCGTTTCCGGGATGCAGGCTGTGAGCAGCCCCATCTCACCTGCGCGCAGCGAATGTACCACGGATGCGGCGCGCTGTAGCACGGCGCCTTGCAATGCAGGGGCTTGCCATGCCCTTGCCCCTAAGGGTTATGCTACCTTTTGCGAGGCGGGACTCAATGCCTGAGCTGCCGGAAGTCGAAACCCTCGTTCGCGGTTTGCGCGCCCACCTCACCGGACGGCGCATCGTCGCCGTCCGCCTAGGCAAGACGGATTTCATCGACGACCCCGCGGCACTGGAGCGCAACCTGCCGGGAAAACGAATCCAGGCCGTGGACCGCTATGGCAAGTTCCTGCTTCTGCGTCTCGAGGCCCCTAACGCAGCCCCCAAAGAAACGACAGAGGATGCCGATGGGCGGTACAGCCTAGTTGTGCATCTGGGGATGACCGGCGGGCTCACTCCACAGCACCCGGACCAGCCGGTGGCGCTGCACACGCACGCGTTTTTTTCACTCGATGACGGCCGCGAGCTGCGCTACACCGATATCCGTCGCTTCGGCCGCCTGATCCTGGTGCCGGAGGCCGCGCTGAAAGACTTTTTCGGTAAACTGGGGCTGGACCCGCTGGACACCACCGAGGAGGAGTTCCGCCGCCGGCTGGCCGGACGGAGCGCGATGATCAAAGCCCTGCTGCTCGATCAGCACAATTTCCGCGGCATGGGGAATATCTACTGCGACGAGAGCCTGTGGCGCGCACGAATCCATCCTGCGCGGCGCGCCGCAGGGCTCGCAAGCGTCCAGGTAGTGCGGCTCTATCGCGCGATTCGCAAGGTGCTAAACGAAGCGATTCGCCTGCGTGGCTCGTCGGTGTCGGACTACGTGGACGCGGAAGGCCAGCCGGGCAGCTACCAGCGGCGCCATCGTGTCTATCAGAGGGAAGGCAAAGGTTGCTTCCGCTGTGGGGAGAAGATTCGCCGCGTGATTGTCGCGGGCCGGAGCAGCTACTTCTGCCCGCGCTGCCAGCGGGCGCCGCAGAAGCGTACTGGGCAGACCAACCGCGATCGCCGGGTGCGCGCTGGCACTCCAAAAATGTAGCGCCGGGCCGGGCGCGCCTTTCAGCGCGCGGCGGCGCTGTGTGCATTTTCTTTCTGGCGGAGCAGCGGTGCCGCCGCGCCGAAGATCAGCTCGCCCCATACACGTCGATCGCGCCGATCGAGCCGCAGGACGCAGTCGCGCAGCGCGTAAAAGGGCGCCTCGCCGAGCAGTTCGCCTAGTAGATCGTGGATGCGCTGTTGGAACTCCAGGTTTTGCGAGCGGAAGCCGTCAGGCGGGATGCCGTCGGCAAGCGGTGGCACAGCCACCAGCAGCGAGTAGGTGTTCATCCACCACTCCAGCCAGTGCTCGAGGTGCGGCTGGCGGCCGAACTTATTGACCAGGTAGCAGTAGTTATCAAGCGCCGCGCGGTCGCAGATGACGTGCGGGGCGCGCGCTCCGGCTTCGAGTTCCGCGGCGATTTGCGCGTGCAAGATCCAGAGCTGGCCCTCGAGCGTGGTCGCCTCGTTGATCGGGAAAGGGGAGCGACGCGCCACCTCAGTCACCAGTTCGACGTGATGATCCGCTTTCTTGAGCAGCGAGCAGATTTCGTAGGCGAGAGTGGTTTTGCCGACGCCGTGCGTTCCGATCAGAGCGAGTTTCAAGGGTTCGCGTTACTCCGCGTAGCGGCACTCTTCTAGCACAGTTTCGCGGCCCGCGAAACAGCTTTCGGGTGTAACCCGGCAAGGCGGCCCGCCGTCAAAATAGATTGTGTTCGGCGGCGCCCCGCGCGGGCTGGCTGCCAAAGTTGGCCCGGCGGCGTATTGTCCATCGTGTAGACTGCCATTTCTCCATCAGGAGGGACCCAGTCGTGAAGAAGCGGGGAATTTTGTTTGCCGTGATGACAGGTATCCTGGCGCTGGCCGTGTCGCGCCCCGCGGCGCAGCAGGTTCAGCCGGCCACGCCGTCCAGCGATTTCGTTCTGGCGGCAGATCGCCAGATTCTGACCGAGATTAAAGAGCACAGTGAGCTGATGGCCAACCTCGAATATCTATCGGACATGATTGGCCCGCGCCTGACCGGTACGGAAAAGATGAGCCAGGCGAGCCGCTGGACGGCGGAGATGTTCCGCAAGTATGGCCTGCAAAACGTTCATCTCGAACCGTGGACGATCGCCCGCGCCTGGTACCGGGGCACCGCCCGCGGGCGGATCGTCGGCCCCACCGAGCACCGGCTCACACTGGCCTCGGCCGGCTGGGGACCCGGCACGGCCGGCGCGGTGCGCGGGCCCGTGGTGTACGTCAGCGCGCGTCGTGTCGAAGAGCTGGCGCAATACAAAGGCAAACTGAAAGGCGCCATCGTCATCATCGCGGAGCCGGTCACTCTGCCCGCGCCCTACGAAATTCCGCGCTCGCCGCTGCTGAACCCGCCCGGGCCGACATCGGAGGCCGCCCTTTCCGGTCCGGCAGGGCAGCAGTTCAACCGCGATCGCAACAACTTCTTCAAGGCCGAGGGCGTTGCGGCGGTCCTGCGCGACTCCGGGAAAAACCACAGCTTGCTCAACATGACCAGCATCGGCGGGCGCGACTACGAAGTTGGCGCGCTGCCCACTGCATTCGTCACCGCCGAAAACTATCACCTGATCTGGCGATTGCTGAAGCGCGGCCCCGTGGAAATCGAACTCGAGATCACCAATTCCTTCAGCGAGAAGCCCGTCGAGGTGTATAACACCGTCGCGGAAATCCCCGGCAGCGAGCGGCCCGGCGAGGTGGTGATTCTCGGCGCGCATTTGGACTCCTGGGACCTGGGCACTGGCGCCACCGATAATGGCACGGGGTCGATGGTAGTGCTGGAAGCCGCGCGCACGCTCGAGAAGCTCGGCCTGAAGCCCAAGCGCACGATCCGCTTCATCCTGTTTTCCGGCGAGGAGCAGGGCTTGGTCGGCTCGCGCCAGTACGTCGAAGCGCACAAGGCAGAGATGGCGAAGATTTCCGGCGTGTTCGTCCACGATACCGGCACCGGCCGCGTGCAGAGCATCGGCCTGCAGGGCAATTACCAGGACCGAGAATTGATGGACCGCGTTGCGGCGCCGCTCCGCGAGGTGGGGCTGCTCGAATTGAGTCTCCGCAGCACGCGCGGCACCGACCACGCCTCCTTCAACGACGCGGGCGTTCCCGGCTTTTATTGCATCCAAGAACCGGCCGAGTACGGCAAAACCCACCACAGCCAGTCGGACACATTCGACAAGGTCTGGAAAGACGATCTGGTGCAGGGCGCGCAAGTGCTGGCGGTGTGGGCCTACAACGTCGCGCAGTTGCCGGAAATGCTACCGCGCCGGCCGCTGGCGGCCGAGGCGCCACGCGCTAGCGAGGACTAGGGGTACAATCGCCCGACCGCAATCGGAACTTATCTTCATATTCTGCCGGGGGGCGAACGAACATCTTTCTCTACGATGAGTGGCTCAGCAGTGGAGAACGCGTGGCGCTCGAACCTCGCTCGCGACGGGCGGCCCCTCCTTCTACTTTCCACATATTTTGTCGGGTCTCCGCACGGACCGCGGCCCCATGGCTCACGCTGTTGCACGGGTTCCCCAGCTCATCGTGGGATTACGCGAAGGTATTGCTCGGTCTTGAAGCTGAGTTCCGGGTGGTGGCGTTCGATTTCCTAGGCTTCGGCGATTCGGATAAACCGCGAAGCTCGCGATACGCGATTCATCAGCAGGCGGACCTGACCGAGGCGGTGTGGCGCCACTTCAGCGTTCGCCGGACCGCAATCGTGGCCCACGATTACGGCGTCTCGGTCGCACAGGAACTCCTCGCGCGCCGTGAGCAGGGAGCCGAGGCAGTCGAAGTTAGCGGCATCACTTTTCTCAATGGGGGTCTTTATGCGGACCTGCATCGCCCGCTCGCCGTCCAGCGCCTGCTTCGCAAACCGCTCGTCGGCCCTTTGATTTCCGCACTAGCGAACGAGTGGATGTTCAGGCGCAACTTCCGCAAGGTATTCTCCCATCGTCACCTGCCCAGCCCGGCAGAAATCGGGCAGCACTGGAGAGTGATTACTCGCCGCGGCGGCCACCGGCTTGCCCACCGGCTGATCCACTACATGGCCGATCGAGAACAATTCTGCCGGCGCTGGGAGGGGGCCATCGAGAGCACCCGGGTTCCGCTGCAATTTGTGTGGGGCATGGCCGACCCGGTCTCCGGGGCGCACGTTGCAGACCGCATTCGGGCGCGGCTGCCGCGGGCGCGGCTGGTCGAGCTTACCGACGTGGGCCACTACCCACAACTCGAAGCCCCCGAGCGCGTGTTGCCGGAGATTCTGCGCAGGATGCATCTCTGAGCCTGCGGAAGAAGGGAGGAAGGCCATGCGAGCTGTCGTGCAGCGCGTCAGCCGCGCCCGCGTCGTGGTCGAGGGACGTACCACGGGGCAAATCGCCTCGGGCTTGCTCGTGCTCCTGGGCGTGGCCCGCGGCGACACGGCTGAGCAAGCCGCTTATCTCGCCGAGAAGATCGCACACTTGCGCATCTTCGATGACGAGCAGGGCAAGATGAATCGGTCGCTCCTGGAAGCCGGCGGCGCGGCGCTGGTTGTTTCTCAGTTCACTCTCTATGGCGATGCGCGAGGCCAGCGCCGGCCCAGCTTCATCCAGGCCGCGCCGCCAGAGGAAGCCGCGCGTCTCTACGAGGAGTTTGTGACTTGCCTGGGGGCGCTGGGCGTGCGAGTCGAAACAGGCGTCTTCCAGGCGCGCATGACCGTCGAACTCACTAACGACGGCCCGGTCACCATCCTTCTTGACTCGGAAAAACTCTTCTGAAACCCGGCCCAGTGTACACTCGTGCCGGTTCTGAGCATCACTTCCACATTATGGCGAAGAGTAGAACCACCTCGGCGGCGGTCCTGCTGAAGCTGAAAGCCCAGGCTGATCCAAAGGTGCGCGCGGCGATGGCGCGCTTCGGCGTGCATGTGAAGAAGGCGCACGGCATTTCGACGCCGGTGCTGCACAAGCTGGCCAGGGAGATCGGCACCGATCACCGGCTCGCGCAGCAACTGTGGGCCTCGGGCATTCACGAGGCGCGCATCCTCGCGGGCATGGTGGACGATCCAACCGAGGTCACCCCGCAACAGATGGAGCGCTGGGCGCGCGACTTCAACGCCTGGGACGCGGTGGACGGCAGCTGCTGTCATTTGTTCGTCTTTGCAGCGCCCGCATGGCGCAAAGCGCTCGAGTGGAGCCGCCGCGAGCCGGAATACGTGAAGCGCGCCGGGTTCGCACTAATGGCTTATCTCGCGGTGCACGACAAGCAGGCGCCCGACGCGAAATTCGAGCGGCTACTGCTGATCATCCAGCGGCAGGCCACTGACGAGCGTAATTTTGTAAAGAAAGCAGTGAACTGGGCGCTGCGCCAAATCGGGAAACGCAACTGGCGCTTGAACCGGCTTGCCATCCGCGCGGCGAAGCAGATTCGCGGTATGGATTCGAGCGCTGCCCGCTGGGTTGCCGCCGATGCGCTGCGCGAATTGACCAGCCCGGCGGTCCAACGAAGATTGTCAACCCGCGCGCGGAGCAGGGCCTGATCGGCGTCTAACCTGCGGACTGTCATCCCGAGCCCGCCGCGGCGGGCGAGAGACCCCTCCTTAGAATTTAGAGAATGCCGCTGCGACAGCCGCGCTTGCCTGTCTGGTGGCCGCTGCTATAGGCTATCCTCAGACTTCTCAACCATGACGCCTCCTTCGGATTCGGCGCGCCCCGTCGCCACGGTAACTGTGCGCGCGGCAACTCTCGCCGATGCGGCAGACATCGCCCGTCTCTCCGGCCAACTCGGTTACCCGGCGACGCCAGAAGAAGTGGCGCACCGGCTGCGGCAGATCGAGGGCGATGCGACGCACGCGGTCTATGTTGCCAGGTTTGCCGGCGAAGAATTGCCCGACTTGGGAATCGGCGCTGCCAGAACATCCTCAACCAGCGCGGCAACCAGCCCCGTAATTGGATGGATCCACGTTCATGTGTGTCATGGGCTTGTGTCCGACTCGTGTGTAGAGATCGCCGGTCTGGTCATCGACGAACACCATCGCAGCCATGGCGTCGGACGCGTCTTGATGACGCAGGCTGAGCAGTGGGCGCGGGAAAATGCATGCCGTGAGATCCGGCTGCGTTCCAATATCATCCGCGCCGGCGCGCACGCCTTCTACGATAAGCTGGGGTACGAGATGTTTAAAACACAGAAGGCGTTTCGCAAGTTCCTGGGAACGTGAAATGAGAATCCACCTCGAACCTGTGTTCACGACTGTCGGCTCCGCCAACCGCGCGCCCAGCGAAGAAAAGCTGCTGCGCGGGGCCTTTGGCGCCGAATTCGATGCCCGCGCTCGCCGAGTCTCCGTTACTTCCTCGCATTTTGTAACCCAGTGCACCGGCGGGCGACTCTAAGGTTGCACTTATATCGCTGCACGATAGAATAGATGCGGTATGGACCGTGCCGTCAGCGTGGCTGAATATCGCGCGCTCGCGGAGTTTCGCTATCAGATCCGGCGCTTCCTGAATATCAGCGAGCAAGCCGCCCGCGCCGCCGGCCTCGAACCGCAACAGTACCTATTGCTTCTGGCTCTCCGCGGTCTCCCGGAAGGAAAGCAGGCCACCATTTTAACTTTAGCGGAGCGTCTGCAACTCCGCCATCATAGCGTGGTGGGACTGATCGACCGACTGGAGAAGCGCGGACTGGTCCGGCGCGTCCGGGGAAAGGAAGACCGACGGAAGGTGCTCATTAGCCTCACCGCACGAGGAGAACAAATTCTGGGCAACCTCGCCCGGAAGCGTCTCGCAGAGCTCCGCGCAACCGGTCCCGAACTAGTTCGGGCGCTCGGTGCTGTGGTCGGGGCCATAAGAAAATCCGCTGGCGTGCGCGGCGCCAGTCGCAGCAGGGGAAGATACCTTTAGGGCAGCCAGGTGAATTAGCCATCCCAGGACACATGTTCGCGCGGCAGGAGCGCCGAAGCCGCTATGTATCGCGCCACTCGGCCCGCCTTAATGCGCGCGAGAGAAATGCTCGTGCACCACGCGCCAGTTTTTGCCGTCCCGGGCGAAGACGTGTGTGCCGCGACCGCGCACCCTGCGGCCGTTGCCGAGCCCGACGGTCCAGTAGAACGTGGCCACGGCGGTCGCGCCGCTGGCGTGTACCTGCGGCTGCTCGATGCGGTAGGTCATGTCCGGCGCGCGCTTCAGGTAATAGAGAAATGTTTTTTTTAGCGCGCTGAGGCCGCGGATGCGTTCATGCCGGGTCGAGGAAAACCCAATAAAGTCCTTGTGAAACATTTTCAGCGCGCCGGCGACGTCGCCCTGGTTGATGGCGCGGACTTGCTCGCGCTCGAGCTGCAGGATCTGATTTCGGATGGCTTTGTTCATGGCTCACCTCGCCAGCGGGGCGCTCGCGTTGCAATGATTTTAGCAGCTTTCCGAGCGCAGCGGGTGAGGACAGCGGGTGTGATTCCAAGCCCCTCGGCGCCGCTCGGGCTAAACTGCGCGAGGAATCTCGTTCGCACGCGAAGCAGCCACTTGAGAGATTTCTCGTCGCCTTCAGCTCCTCGGAATGACAACCTGACGGAGTTCTTCAGCACCCCGTCAAAAGTCACCGCCGCCACCGCCGCCAAACCCGCCGCCGGAGCCTCCGCCGCCGCCGAAGCCCGATCCGCCGGAGCTACGCGGCGCGGAAGACAGGACCGACCCGGCGCGCGTGGTCATTTGGTCCATGTCGTGGACGAAGCCCATGGTGTAAAAGTTCGGACCGTAGGAGCCGCGGTACCACTCGGGCGGCTCCCGATAGATGTCCTGGAACGCGCCCGCCCATTTTTTCTCCACTCCCAGGGCCATAGCAAACGGCAGGAATTTCTCGAACATCTGCGGCGTCTTGATGGTGCGCGCAAAGCGGTCCGCTTCCACATGCCCGAGGAAATCCTCGAAGCCGAGGACGCCTTCGAGCGCGCGGGTGCCTTCCAGGGTCCGCGCGGGCATAAACCAGCCGAAGCCGCAGATGATAGCGCCGGATGCGATACCCGTGAGGATGAAGGTGAGCGGCGCGATGCCCAACAGGCGGCCGAGAAAGCTCCCGCCCCAGACCATTAGCAACCCGATGACGAATCCGGCGCCGAGGTATCCCTGCCGAACTGTGTCAGGCCGGTGCAGAAAATAACGGTGCGCCATCAGTCCATTGAAGATGCGGTCGCGAATCGCGGGCAAATTCTTATAAAACTTGTTTTGCAACTCGGAGAGCTCGACCGATTCGGTCGCCCCGCCGGCGAAGAGCGCCTCGAGCAACTCGCGCTCGTGCGCTTTCAGTTCCTTCCAGTCGGCGGGTTTCTTGCGCAGATGGAAGGCATACTCCTTGTTGGACCACAAACCCATCAGGTGAGGCTTTTCTTTTTCCTCGATCAGGATGTAGCCGCGGACGGCAAGGTCCACAATCGTTGCAGTGATGTCGCGCATGTCGGCCGAATTGTCCACCAGCGTGCCCGCCTCCCCCGGCGTCAAGCCATCGGGGGGCGCGTACTGTGGGACGATGGGCCGCAGCCGTGGGTCGCGTCCCCGGGTGTACCACAGCCAGAACATCACCACGAATACTCCCGCGGAAATGGAGAATGGCCAATTGCTGCGCAAGAACAGCGCCACTTTCGCCGCCGCGCCAGGCTCGCTGACAAAGCCCTTGTCCCAGCCCACCACCACAGTCAGGCCCTCGCGGAAGGAAAGCGCGCGGCGCATGCGGAACTCCACGGCGTTGCCGGCGACTTGAACATCGGCGTCCTGCTGGCGCGAGCCATAGGCACCGGTGAAGCTCGTCGCGCGCAGGCCGGTGACGCCGGCGGGGAGCACGACCCGCGCGCCAGCCGACTCGATGGGGAGTTCCCATTCGTCGCCGGTAACGTTCCAGTAGAGCTCGTCGTGGTCCTCGAAGAACTTGAGGCCGTCGAGCACCTTGTAGTGCAAGTTCACGGTGCGGGTGGCGTGAGCCGCGCCGGGCACATAGATCTTGAATTTGCGGTAGTGGCGCTCGCGGCTCGACTCGTACTTCAGCGCGTGGTTGTTTTCGTCCGTGATGCTGATGACGTCGAGCAGCAGCGTATAGTTGAAGCCCTGCGGCGTCTGGTACTCGACCGGGATGGTGCGATAGATGCCGTTGCGCGGTGCCGCAAAGCGCGGTCTGATCACTTCGGTAACGTCGAGAGTGCCGTCCGGCAGGACCGCCGCTTCGACGTCGAAGCTTTCGATGACCGTCTGCGACGCGGCCGGAACCGGCGCGGCCACAAGGACCGCAAGCAGAGGCGCAAACCCAAGCACCCTTCGCAGAGCGCGACGCAGCCGCATTCCTCGCCTCATCGGGCCGGCCTCACCCGCGCTACTGAGCGGCGGCGCCGAAGCTGACCTTGGGCACTTCACGCTCGGCGGGCACGGTCACTTCGAAGAATTCGCGCGCCTTGAAGTTGAACATCCCGGCGAGGATGTTCGAGGGGAACTGCGCGATTTTGGTGTTGAGGTCGCGCACGACGGCGTTGTAATAGCGCCGCGCGTTCTGGAGTGTGTCTTCGAGCTGGGAGAGCGTGCCCTGGAGCTGCGTGAAGCTTTCCACGGCGCGAAGCTGCGGGTAAGCCTCGGCCAGGGCAAACAGGTTCTTGAGCGCGCCGGCGAGCATGCCTTCGGCCTCGCCCTTGGCAGCCGGGCCCTGCGCGGTCATGGCGCGGTTGCGCGCGTTGATGACAGCCTCGAGCGTGCCCTTCTCGTGTCCGGCGTAGCCCTTGACCGTTTCCACCACGTTGGGGATCAGGTCGTGGCGGCGCTTGAGCTGCACATCAATGTCGGCCCAGGCGTTATCGCACTGCACCTTGAGACGCACCAGGCTGTTGTACATGCCGATGGCAAGCAGCAGCACGACCGCGACGATAACCAGAAGAATCAGCATCGGACCTCTCTTGGTCGGTTGAAGTGGCTGCGATCTTTCCGCCGTTCACTATATGCCCTGGCGTTGCACCCTGTAAAGCGAGACGCCGCACGGCGGGCCTGGGTGTGTTGGTTCACAACGAGAAAACGGCCGCTGCAGGTTTGGTGAGCCCGCAGCGGCCGGAGTTGGGGGACTTACGGCGCTAATCCTCAACCTTAACCGTCTGGAAGAAGACATCCTGCTGCGGATGCCTCTGCCCCGAGATAGGATCGAGCGGGTTGACAGGTTGGGTGACCAAGTTGCGTGAGTCGCCCCAGACCGCGTGGAGCTTTCCGCCAGCCCACGTCAGACCGTTGTACTCGCCCAGGCTATAGCAGGGGACGATAATACGATCGTAATTCGTGGTCCTAAACGGCTGTGCCGACGTGGGGATCGGGATATTCGTGGGTGCGAGGTTGAAGGGGATGCTGTTTACCCGCACCACGCGCTCGTCCGGGAAGGTATCGCCACGCTCATCCGAGTTAGCTAGATCGAGATCCACGCTGGCATTAGCGTGCTGCGTGTAGTAGGAGATGTGAACCAGCCTCTTGTCCTCGCCTTCCTCGAGGGCGACCGCCGGGTGCACGTGTTGGATGTCTGCCGCCCGGCTGGGATTGACCTGAACGGCTCGCGTCCAGCTGCGCCCGCCGTCATTCGAGCGCAGGAAAAGAATGTTCGAGCCAGCAGTGGGGTCGCCCAAGAACGGACTGTCCGAGTTGGACCAAGCCAGGAAAACCCGACCGTCACTGGCGGCAAGGGCCGGCTGCGTGACGAGCCGGGTAGCCCGGACAAATCGCCGCAGGCCGAAACG
>Ga0137399_10000680_pt1 | contig 14102 bp, 12 predicted proteins | sample czorhiz316metaG_FD_104810 | JGI IMG/M metagenome (GOLD analysis project Ga0137399, IMG submission 104810) | Vadose zone soil microbial communities from Angelo Coast Range Reserve, California, USA - czorhiz3.16 metaG | ecosystem: Environmental > Terrestrial > Soil > Vadose zone | place: USA...
GTCTGGAATCCGAGCTGCCGCGCCATCTGGCTGTTGCTCTGTACCATGTCGGCGAGCCAGGGCATCCCGGAATAGATCAGGAAGAACTTGGAATACTGGCCGGTGAAGTCCTCGTGATGGAGGTGCAGCCAGTCGTACTCGCGCAGTGTCCCGTTGATCACTTGCAGATCCCAGATCTTCGTGAACCCAATGCCGGCGTATTGCAGTGCCATCGTAACGGCATCGTCCCATGGCGCGGCATTGGGCGGCACGTACACGGCCACCTTCGGCGCCTTCTCGAGCGGCACCGCGTCCATGTTGCTCGCTTCGATTTCACCGCGAATCGTGGTGACCGCGCTTTCGTCCACCGGCTCGGTGCGCACGCCGTTCAACGCGGCATCGCGCCGCAGCGCATCGGCATCGGGAATGAGAAACGAGCCGCCGCGATAGTTGAGCAGCCACTCCGCCTTCAGACCCGCCTGGATCGCGCGGTAGGCGACGCCGTAGGCTTTCAGGTGATCGGACTGGGCGTCGTCCATGGGAACCAAGAGCGACGGACTGAGGGCCAGACGGCCCGACGGCCAAGAGGCGAACAGACGCGCACTGGCCGTCAGGCCGACCGCCCGTCCGGCCGTCCGGAGAAAGTCCCGCCGCTTCACGATTTCGGAATCGCCCCCTTCGCCCGTTCGAGCTCGCGCCTCGCTTCCGGCACGACGGCGCTCGACGGATACGTGAGGATCAGATGCTCGAGATGGGGAATGGCTTCGCTGCTCCGGCCCTCGCGTACCAACAGCCGCGCCCAATCGAGCTCAGCCGCCGGAGGCGCCGCACCCTCACCGCCCGCGCGGACGATCTCGTCGAACAGCGCGATGGCAGTCACGTCCTGTTCACCGCCCAGATGGGCGGCGACTTGTCCGGCGAGCAGCAGGACTTCCAGCCGGCCGCCTTGGACGGGCAAACGGCCCGCCGCGCGCCGCAAACCGGCAATCGCGCTCGTCGAGTCCCCACGCGCGAGCGTGAGCAACGCCGCCCCCAACTCCGGACTCGATTCCTGTTGGATGCGTTGCAGCAGCGCCAACATCGTCGTGCGGTCGGTCGCCGCCGCCCGATCGGTCGCATATGGTCCGGCGAGGCGGAACGATTCCATCGCGTCCTTGAGATCGCCGCGATACAGGGCGATCCATCCGCGTTGGGCAACCGCCGTGACGCTCGAGTCATCGCCGAGCGCTGCCGTCGCGCGATCGAGCTCGCCGCGGGCGATGCGCGCCCTGGCGAGCGCGAGCCGCAACGCCGCCCGATCATCGGCCGACAAGCGGCTCTTCGGGTCGGCAACCTGCTTTTCGGCAACGTCGAGCTGCGCCCCCCCGTCCGCAATCAGCACCTGCAGCAGCGCCGACTGCGCCACGGAGTGCGCTTCAGTGGGCGCAGTTGAATCGGTGGCGAGTCGTTCGAGAACGCCACGCGCGGCCACGCGATCACCACCCTCCAGCAGCTCGCGCACCGCGTCCGCGCGCGCCCGGGCCGCGAGCGGCCAGGGAACGAGATCCGCCCAGCGCGTCAGCGCGAGGCCGCGCACGCGATGCGCCTCGCGCGTCGTCAGCGTCCCGGCAAGATCTGCGAACCGCCGCAACGAACCCTGCGCATCGCTGTCGCTGAGTGTCGGCTCGAACACAGACCACGCTTGGGCCGGCTGCCCCCACGTCAATAACAGCTCGGCGGCGATCCGCCGGACGGGAGGACGAGCATCGGGACCGGTGAGCACGCGCACGATGCGGTCGTGGAGTGGCAGAGGACTCTCCGACAGCTGGGCCGCCGCGTTGGGCGCCCCATCCGGTGAGCGCCCCACCGCGCGCGCCCATTCGCGCGCCGACGCCTCCCAATTCCCCGCGCGCTGCTCGAGCTCGGCCAGCTCGATCGCCAGAGTCCCCTCGCCACCAAGCGTTTTTCGTCCGGTGAGGTAGGCCCGTCGCGCGTCGTCCCACATGCGGTGATCGACCAACGCGAGACCCCATTCTCGGTACGGCGCATCGCTGTGCGGCGCCGTGGCGGCCCAGCGGAGCGCGGCGGCCTCGAGCGAATCGCCTTCGTTCAACGCGGCGTACGTGCGCAGCTCGAGACTGCGGAGCGCCGGATTATCGGGCGCGTGTACGCGCGCCCTGTGGACCAGGGGCAGCAGCTCGGGCATGCGGTTGAGGACGAAGAGCACACGCTCGAGGCCGAGTAGCGCGGGAATGTTGATCGGGTCCGCGCGGACGATTGTGAGATACACGTTGGCAGCGTCGGCGTAGCGACCCGCGCGCTCGAGCTCGAAGCCCGGGCTCAAGGCTTGGGCCCGCGCCAATGAGGGCGCGGCAATCAACAGCAAGAAGGCGAGCTTAAGGCTTGTTTTCATTCAACCGACGGAAGTATTCCAACACCAGTCGCCGCTGCTCGGGCGTCAGACCGGACAGCTCGTCCCACGTGGGATAACGAACCTTGGGACCAGATCCGGTCGCGCCCGGAAGCAGCGCCGTCGGGATGTGGATGCTGTCGCCGGTCGCGGAGCGGCTGACGCGCTGCTTTTGATCGTCCGGTTCCTCGCCGGTGAGACTGCGGCCGGCGTCGAGCAGTTTGCGATAGAGCTGTTGCTGCCGTTCGAGCGTGCGCCGGTCCAGTCGGCCAGCTTCGAGCTGGCGTGCCAGCTCGCGAGCTTCCTGCGCCAGGGCGCCGGCTGCCCCGGCTTCACCTTCCGCCTGCAAGCGTTCGAGCTGCTCCGCCAGCGCGCGCTGGCGAGCGGCAAGCTCGCGCACCCGTTGCATGACGGCCTGGCCGCCGAGCCCCATCATCGGCAACAAGCCTTGCGCGGCGCCGTTCATTCCCTGCTGGTCCTGTGCCATGCGCGCGAGCTGCTCCAGCGCTTCCTGGAAACCCGAGCCCGATTGCGCCCCGGAGACCCGCTGCGCCGTTCGCACGAGGGCGTGCGCGGTCGCGTTGAGCGCGTCGAGTGCCTGTTCAGCGAACGGCGCTGCTGCTGACGCGTTCGGATCGCCCTGCTCCAGCTGTTCGCGCGATTGGCGCATCTGGTTCTGCGCGAAGCCGAGTGCGGCCTCGAGCTGCGGAGAGACGAGCGCGTGACGGCCCGCTGCCTTGCTGATCTGCTGCTCGACGGCCTGCGTTCCCTCTTCGATGGCTGCCTGTTGCCCGCGGGTCGACGCGCCGGCCTCACCCGCCCGGAGCGCATCGGCAACGCCTTGCTGACGGCGGGCGAGCGCAGCCGTTTCGGAGAGCGCGCGGTCCAGCGCGTCCAGTGTCTCCTGACGCCACGCGGTGGCGAGCGAGTCGCGTCGCTGGCGCAGCTGCTCGGGCAGGCGCGCGAGCGAATCGGCGGCCTCCTGGCCGGAACGGCGTGCTCCGCGCGAATCGCTTTGGCTGGCGGCATCGGCGGCTTCCTGCATGGCATTCTGGGCGCGACGCGCGGCGGCTTGCGGCGCTTTCAGCGAGACCGACCGACCCGCCCGCTCGACGCCGTGCGCAAGGGAGTCGGTCGCCGCAGCGAGGTCACGCTCGGCAGCGACCGCGGCGGAGTCGGCGCGTTGCGCGACTTCCTTATTCCACTCCGTCTGGCGCCGCTGCAGGTCCTCGGCGTCCTTCGCCAGTGATGCCAGCTCTCCTTCGAGCGCCGCGCGCTTGAACAATTCCTGGCTGCGCTCGAGCTCACGCCGCAGCTGCTGCTGCGCTTCCGCGAGTCGCTGCAGGGCCTGACGCGTCGCTTCAGGATCGAGACGCGCGAGCGCTTCCTGCAACTCACGGAGTCGCTGCTGCAGCTCGGGCGTGATGGCCTGCTGGAGCAGCTCCTGTACCTGGCGGAGGCGGTTTTGAAATGCCGTGTCGTCGACGCCGGCCGCTTTGGCCGCGCGGGCGATCTCCTCGACGGCCTGCGACAGCTCTTTGATGCGCTGCGACATCGCGGCTTGATCGCGCGCGATTTCTTCCGCGCGTTGCGTCGCCTGGAACGACATGGAGCCCCCCCCGCTCTGCGGGTTGGTCGCCTGCTGCCGGCCGGACGTGCCGGCCGTCGCATCCCGGCTGCGCTGCTGCGCGAGATCGCGCGTGCGATCACTCAATTCGCGCTGCGCCGCGGCCACAGAATCGGCGGCTCCCGCCACCGCGCGCGCCGCCGCGCGTGTCTCAGCGCGCAGCTCCTCCATGCTCGGCAACCGCAACGCGATCTCGGCGCTACGGCCGCTCTGCGGCTCCGGCGCGTTGTCCCACGCTTCGACGTACAATCGCAGCGTGTCGCCCGGCAGGAGATTCCGGTGCTCGGCATCGATGCGGCCCTGCACAATGGCACGATCACCGACACCACTGACGTCGAGCGATTCACGCACGACGGGATCGACGCGCCCGGTCCGGCTCACGCGCCAGCTCACGACCGCGAGCCGCGAGATGCCGTGGTCGTCGCGCACATCGGCGACCAACTGCTGATGGAGCGACAACGGCAACGTCGTGTCTCCTCCCGGCACCGGAAGCGTCACGATCGGCGCCGAGTCGGGCACGATCTGGAGATGCAGCTCAGGCGTCGTGCCCTCGAGCGCAGAGCCGTCAACCGTGCGCACCTGTAGTCGCCACGTACCGCTGGCGATAGGAGTAAACCGGCCTTCGATCCGATTGCCTGCCACACGCTGCGCTTCCGTCCGGCGCCCCGTTTCCAGCGTCCACATGGCGCCGGCGAGTGGAACGCTCGCTGAGCCGCTCGTGAGCACGGCGGTCCCGGCCGGCAACGGGATGACATCAGGACCAACCAGCAGGGGCTCGTCCGAACGGCCGAGATATGAAGGAAAGCGAGCCGTGACCCCGAGGTCCGCGAGGAAGGCCGGCAGCGAGACGGTGACCTTGATCTCGTGGCTCGTCCGTCCGCCGCTCGCGGCCTTGAGATAGAGATCGGATTCGATCGGTCCAAGCTGCCGCGTCGCACGCCCGTCGGCGTCGAGCGAGAGCAACGTCGGTTTCCACGGCTCCCCCGGACCACGCGTCCACAGCGTGACGCGAACCGCACCGGGCACCGTGACCAACGCTTGCAGGCTGCCGCCACGCCGCACCGTGCGCCGATCGACGGCCAGTCGCACAGGCGCGTGTGCGTCGCGCCACGCGCGAACCGGATGCCAAAACGCCGCGGCGCGGCCAGATGCGGGCGCGCCTGCGACGAACAGCACCGCCCCCAGCAACGCCGTGCCGGCGCCCGCAACGAGCCGGCGTCGCGTGGTGCGCCGCAACGTGGCGTTCACGTGAGGCGCCGCAAACGAAACGAACGCCGCCGCTCGCGTATCGGCCGCGAGTAACAGCGCAGCGCTTGTTCCCTGGCCCTTGTTAATGGACGGGCTCACGACGCCGACGACGCTCCCCGCACGCCCACGGGTGGCCGACTCAACCAACCGGCCAATGGGAGCGGCGGCCGCCTCGCCCCGCACGCGTACCACGGCCCAAACCGCTGCGGCCACGCTCAGCGCGATCAACGCCCAAGAGATGGTTACACCGGGCACGGCCGGCGCCAGCACGAGCCCCAACGCCGCAGCCGCGAGCGCCATACCGAGACCGGCGAGCACGACGGCGAGCGCTCGGACACGCGCATGCGGAGCGCCCAGCTGATGCAGCCGCCGCGCCGTTTCGGTCATTTGATTTCGCTCACCGCGTAGGTGAAGAGATTCACGCCCATTCGCAGCGCCGCCTCATGAAGCTCCGGTGGATCATGGTAGACCTCCGGATCTTCCCATCCATTCCCGAGATCCGACTGGTAGGAATAGTATACGACAAGCCGGTCTCCTAAAAAAATTCCGAATCCCTGCGCGGGCAGGCCGTCGTGCTCGTGGATCTTGGGAATCCCGCGTGGGAAGGCATAGACAAGGTTGTAGATCGGGTGCGTCAGCGGGACTTCAACCAGCGGATGGTCCGGAAACACGCGCGCGATTTCCCGTCGGAACGACTTGTCCATCCCGTAATTGTCGTCCGCGTGCAGGAAGCCGCCCTGCTCCAAATAGCGGCGGAGATTGCGGAGCTCGACGTCGGAGAAGCGCACGTTGCCGTGACCCGTCATATAGATGTAAGGGACGTCCCACAGCTCCGGGCCGGTCAGCGTCACCACGCGCTCGCGCTCCGCGACCGGCAGGGTCGTGCGCTCGCGCAGCGCGGTCAGCAGGTTCGGCAAGGCGGAGGGGTTTGCGTACCAGTCACCACCGCCGTCGTAGTGGAGGCGGCCGATGGTGAGAGAGACGGTTGGGCGGTTCGACGGTTGGGCGGTTGGAATGACCCACGCCGCAACCGCCATCAAACCGCCTAACCGCTTAACCGCCCAACCGCTCATAAGTCATTCACCAACCTGTACGCCGTATTCCGTGAGATTCCGGTTTCTTCTACCAGTCGATCAGCGACATCTTTGCGCGAAAGACCTTCGGCAAGCAGAGCCTTGGCGCGCTCGCCGGTATCCGGAGGGGGGAGCCGCTCGTCGACGTGCTGCTGTCCCGTTCCCGCGATGACGACTGTAACCTCGCCTCGCGCGGGAGCCTCCGCATAGTGCTCTGACAATTCCTGCAGCGTCCCCGAACGCGTCTCCTCGAAGACCTTCGTGAGCTCACGAGAGACCGACGCTTGACGGTCGGCGCCACACACAGCGGCGAGATCGGCGAGAAGTCGCGCGACGCGATTCGGGGCCTCGAAGATCACGACGGTCCACTCGCTCTGAGCGACGGTCAGTAACAAACGGCGGCGGTCGTTGCCTTTGCGAGGGAGAAATCCGAGAAACAAATAGCGGTCGCCCCCGATGCCTGATACCGACAGGCTTGCCGCGACGGCGGTCGGGCCCGGAATGGTCACGACTTGAATCCCCCGCTCTCGCGCCGCGGCGACGAGGGCGACACCAGGATCGCTGATGACCGGGGTGCCCGCGTCGGTGATGAACGCGACGTCGCGCCCCTCTGATAGGATGCGCAGCAGGCGTTCGAGGGCGCGCTCGGATGAGTGCGCGTGAAAGCTCACCAGCTCCGCATGGGAGCCGGTGTGGGTGAGCAGCGGTTTGCTGTGGCGAGTGTCTTCGGCGGCGACGACCGCCACGCGTTTCAGCGTGTCGGCGGCACGCGGCGACAGATCGCCGAGGTTCCCGAGGGGCGTCGCGACGACGTAGAGGGTACCGGCCACGTTACCACGTCACCCGCCAGGGGAGACGACCATAGAAACCGGCGGCCTGCAAGACATAGCGGTGCTCGCGGGTCGCGTCCTTCAGGACTTTCGGCGCAGTCCCGGGCATCATTACTTCCGCCCCCTCGAGCAACTGCAGCGCCCAATCGCTGAGCGCCGTCGACAGCTCCTCGGGCCGCACCACGCCGTCGGGCGTGTCGCTGCCGCGTGGCACGCTGAGCAGCGCCAGCGCTTGATGTGTATCGACGATCGCCGCAGTCACCTTCTGTGCCCGCCGCTTCGCTTCGCCGGGGAACTCCCGTTCGACGGCGTCGACGATGCGCCAATACAGCTCGCGATACGTATTCACGAGCGCCGTCGCGGCTTGCGCGGGCAGATCATCCGCAGCGGGGAATGTTCCCGCCGACATCGCGGGCTTCGTGTCACTGGACGGAGGACCCGGATCGAACAGCGACTCGAGGTAGCGGGCGGGCGCGATGTTCTCCGGTTTATCGCAGAAATGCCCGCTGAGATACTTGCCCTGATCGAATTTGAGATACGAGACGCGACCGTTGGAAATCAGCTCCAGAACGCCGGTCACCTTTTCCTGCTGCAGCAGCGGGAAAAACTTCTCCGGTTGATTGACGTCGATGCCACGTGGTTGATAGGCACCCGCGCAGGCGGCGTACATCCAGGCGAGCTGCTCCATGGGCGCGGCGCAGTAGGTCAGATCGCCCCGCTCGACCTCGGTGCGCATCCGCTTCAGTGCTTCGGTGATCGTGATGACCTGCCGACCGGCGGTATGCAGCGACGCGGCGTTGACCGCCTCGCCCTTGCGAAAGAACAACAGCAGGCATTCGTCCGGGAGGTGAGCCGCGAGATAGCCGTCGATGCGCCCGTCGCGATCGCGCTTCGCGTAGGCGAGCAGATTGTCGAGATGAATGAAGGCGAGGCGCGTGCGATGAATAAGCCGGTTCACCTGCGGAAACTGCAGATCCGCGAGGCGAACCGGCGAATTCGTCAGGCGAGCAGTGCTCGCGCGCATCGTCCTCCGGGGAGGAAGCTACGAAAGGTGCTGTTCGATCTTTTGCTCGAACGCCAACGACGGGTAGGCACCCACGATCGTGTCTACGTGGCGTCCATCCTTGAAGAATAGAATACTCGGAATCGAGCGGACGTTAAAGCGTATCGCGGTCGCCTGATTGGCGTCCACGTCCACTTTGACGATCTTTACCTTGCCGTTGTATTTGCCGGCCAGCTGGTCCATGATCGGCGCGACCAGGTGGCAGGGACCACACCAGGTGGCCCAGAAATCGACGACGGCGAGCCCTTTGTGCTGCTCCACTTCCGCCTGAAAAGTGGCGTCTGTGATCGCGACGAGATGCTCCCCTTCCATGTTCCTTCACTCCCCTTCAGTAGACGTTAGTTTGACCTGCTATGAATCCTGCTGTCGCCCATATCGGTATCGCCGTGCCGAGCATCACGGAGGCACTGCGCTTTTATCACGACGTCCTGGGCCTCTCCCCCGATCGGGGGGGAGGAGGGCCCGAAGCCGTCGACGGCGCCAAGATCGTCAGCCTGCACTTTGGCGATGTCGACGTCGAGCTGCTCGAACCCAATGACCCGGCCAGTCCCGTGGCCAGATTTCTTGCAAAACGGGGACCCGGCATCCATCACGTGTGCTACCGCGTCCCGGACCTCGACGACGCATTGGCGCGCTGCCGCGCGGCCGGCTACCAGCTCGTGGATGAGAAGCCCCGGCGCGGGGCCGGCGGACGGCGAATCGCTTTTTTGCATCCGAAAGCAACCAACGGCATTCTGTTGGAGCTAACCGAGTAGGTGAAACGCGGCGCCCTAGGGGCGAGTTCCCGTCCCCCTCGGCTGGCAAGGGCCTACTGGATTCCCTGCGCTTTCGAGGTGCACGTCGTACACCAGCCATCCCCCACTGCGCGTCCGCACCACGTCGATCGGCAGCACCTGATTGCAACTCGTCCGCTGCAACTCGATCCGGAACGTGCGCAGATCGTCGTGCCCGGGCACGAGCAAGGGCCCTTCGATGACGCGATATCCGGTATGCTCGAGGTATTTCTGAATGACCGTGATGCGCCGGCGCAGGACGTCGCTGTCCATCGAGCCCGCGGCAGGCCCGCCCTCGGTGCCCCAGAGCTCGCCCATCCGCTTGAGATCGTTCGCCTTCACGGCCGCCATGAACTGCGAGAGCGACTCGTTCATCGATTGCGGGACCGGCGTTTGCGGCCCGCGATTTCCACTACAAGCTGTCAGAGCGGCGAGCAGGACGAGAAGGGCGAGCCGTCGCTTCACGAGGCAAGACCTATGGTCGGGATGACCCGAAGGTAAGACACCATGCGTCTCTACGTCAACATCGATCACGTTGCGACGTTGCGCGAAGCGCGCAAGACCGACGAGCCGGATCCCGTTCAGGCCGCAGCGGCCGCGGAGCGGGCCGGCGCGGACGGCATCACGGTGCACCTGCGTGAAGATCGCCGTCACATTCAGGACGCCGACGTCACGGCACTCACGCGCAGCGTGCGGACCGTTCTCAATCTGGAGCTGGGCGCGCACGCCGAGATCGTGCGCTTCGCGACGCGCGTACAGCCCCGCCCCTTTCAGGCAACCCTCGTCCCCGAGAAGCGTCAGGAGATCACCACCGAGGGCGGACTGGCGCTGCGCCGCACCGATCGTCGGCTGCGCGGTGCGATCGCGCGATTGCAGTCCGCGGGAATTCGGGTCAGCCTCTTTATCGATCCATCGCTGCGCACGATCGATCTCGCGAAGGAATTCGGAGTTCCGGCGATCGAGCTCCACACCGGCCGCTATGCACACACATGGAGACGCGGAACCAAAGCGCTCGACGAGCTGCGGCGGGCCGCTGCGCATGCCAAGAGGATTGGACTCTCGGTCCATGCGGGGCATGGCCTCACGTACCAGAACGTGCAACCCGTCGCTGCCATCCCCGAGATTGAAGAGCTCAACATCGGTCACAGCATCGTGAGCAACGCCGTGTTCTGGGGCTTGGAAGAGGCGGTGCGCCGCATGAAAACGCTGGTGAATGGCGCCCGGAATACCTAGCTTGGAGGCGCGATGACCACGCCTGGCGCTCCACAGCCACTCGGCATGACGGACTTCTTCGCCCTCGAGGCGGGGGAGTATCTCGACCGGCTCGATGGGCTGCTCCAGGCACCGGCGACGCCGCCAGCGGATGAGCTGGTGCGGCTTGCGCGCGCGTTGCGCGGCAGCGCGCTCATGGCGAGCCAGCAGCCGATCGCCCGGGCCGCCATGGGGTTCGAGGCACTCGCGCGCGCCCTGCGGGAAGGGCGGCGTCAGTGGGACGCCGCGACGAAGCAAATCGCGACTCGCGCGGTCGATGATATCAAGATCTTCGTTCGCAACGCCGGCAAGTGGAGCGACGCCAACACCGCCAAAGCCGAAGCACTCGCCAGCCAACTCGAGCAGTTGGGTGGACGGCCCTCCGCGCAGGTACGCGCGGCCGAGGCTATCGGCCTCGACGCGGGCGCGCGCGCTTTCGTGGCGCGCGAAGGGGCGGCCATCGCCAGCGCCCTCGATCGTGCCGGCCGAGTGCTCCGCAGCAATCCGCTCGCGCACGATCCGTTGCAGCAGGTGGTCAAGGCCATTCAACCGTTGCGCGGTCTGGCGGCGCTCAACGATTTGCCGCCGTTACCAGATCTGCTCGAGGGCATCGAGCGCGCGATCGGTGAGCTGAACCGCACAACCGGAAACCCACCGCAGGGTTGGGGCGACATGATCGCCGAGCTGTTTCAGATGGCGGCGACATCGATCGCACACGCCGCGCGCGAAGTCGCGGAGCGCGGCCGTCCCGATCCCGAAAGCGCCGAGTTCCGCAGGTTCGCCGGGCTGCTCGTGAAGTTCATGGACAGCGAGCCGGACATCGTCTCGATCGAGACGCTCGGGACGATCGTGCGGCGCGGAACGGCAGCCACGGCCACGCGCCCCGCGACACTGGGCCGTCTGGAGCTGGTCAGTCACGGCGAGCACTTGCGTCAGGCCGCCGACTCGCTGGAGCGCGCGCCGAGCGCCACGCAGCGCGAGCTGCGCGCGCATACACTTGCCGGCACATTCCGCGTGCTCGGCGCCGCCGGTGGCGGACCGGTCGCCGAACGGGTCGCGGAATTTGCGCAGGCGGCGCGGGAAGCGGTGTCGAGCGGGATCGCGGTGAATCAAGCGGCGCTCTTCGCCGCCGAGCTCCGCAAGGCGGGCGAAGTGCTCTCGGCATCGGGATCCGGTGACGAGACGAGCACGGCAGCCGCCCTGGCGGCCGTGACGGTCGCGATCCGACGCCTTGGTGGCGGGGGAGCCGTGCCCATCGAATCCCTTTTGGCCAGTGCTCCACCAACGGCTCCGCCCTCGACGCCAGCCGATCGCCCGCGCAGGTCTGGAGCACCGCCGGAGCCCTCCATAAGTGCGCAGTCTGCGAACGACCTCGCGGGCACGTGGACGGTCTATCAGCGCATGGTCGCGGCCGGCGTCGGTCCGGCGTCGCTCGAGGAGCTGATCGGCGGGGGGGGGGGCTCCGCCAGGGCCGGGAACGGTGGAGAGCCCGTAGACATCGGGAGCCTCCTCTATAAGGGGGCCGGCGCCCGGCAACGCGCCCAAGAACTCCGCGAAGCCGCAAAGCGGGCGAGCGGCGAGAGCCTCCGCGCGATCATCGACGAAGTCTGCGACCTCGTTGTCCTCGCCATCGAACCCGAGTAGCAGACGTCGTTGGCGAGGAGCCTGGCTCATCGGGCTCGTCGTCAGCGTCGCGTTGCTCGCCTGGGTGCTCCATCGCATCGACCTCCGGCAGGTGTGGGACGACGCGCGCCACGCCGATCCGCTATTGCTCCTCGCCGCCGTCGTGCTCGCCACAGCCACATTTCCGCTGCGTACGATTCGCTGGCGGCTGATTCTGCGTGATGTCGACGGCCACCGGTTTCCCTGGTTCCCGCTCTGGCATGCGACCGCGATCGGCTTCATGGCAAACAACCTGCTGCCCGCGCGCGCGGGCGAGGTCGCCCGCGCGTACATAGCGACGCGTCAGCTGCCGGTGCGTTTCACAACGGCGCTGGCGTCGATCGGCGTCGAGCGGGTCTTCGACGCCCTGATGATGTTGGCGCTCATGGCGCTGGCGATCGCCGCGCCGTCATTTCCGCGGCATGCCCTCGTCGGTGGGCGATCACTGTCGACCGTGGCCACGACGGCGGCCGTCCTGTTCGGCGCGGTGTTGGTACTCGCGCTGATCGTCGTGCACCGCCCCGCACCGTGGCTGGCGCTGCTCGGCCGAATGGCGAGTCGCCTGCTCCCCGCCACTGCCGCGGCTCGCGTGATGCACTGGACCGAGGGAATTGTGGCGGGCCTCGAAGTGTTGAAGAGTCCTGCGCGGTTCGGCGGTGTCGTCCTCTGGTCGCTGGCGCTGTGGCTCACCAACGCCGCCGCGTTTGCCGTCTGCTTTCGCGCATTCGGGATCCACGTGCCGACCGAAGCTGCTCTGCTCTTACAGGGGATCATCGGCTTCGGAGTGGCCGTGCCATCGACGCCTGGGTACATCGGCGTCTTTGAGACCGCGACCCTCTTGACGCTCAGTGTGTACGGCGTCGACCCGAGCCTGGCGGCGAGCTATGCGCTGGCCTATCACCTCACGACGTTCCTCCCGATCACCTTGCTCGGTCTCTGGTCGCTCTCACGCCTGCACCTGGGGCTTCGTGATCTCAGCGCGGCGCCGGACGCCACATGACGGATGCCGTTCGCATCGCGGCATATGCGAAGATCAACCTCTTTCTCCGGATTCTCGCTCGGGAGGCAACGGGATTTCATCAGATCGAAACCGCGTTTGCGCTGCTCGAGCTCGCGGACGAGCTGCACGTCCGTCGCACCGACTCCGGCGTAACGCTCGAGGTCAATGGACCTGATCTCGGGCCGGCCGATGAAAATCTTGCCGTGCGAGCGGCGCGAGCCGTGCTCGACGCGACGGGCAACCGGTTCGGAGTAGCGATCACGCTCACCAAGCGTATTCCCGTTCGGGCCGGACTCGGTGGCGGCTCGAGTGACTGTGCCGCGGCGTTGCACGCGGTGAATGCGCTCGCGGGCAACGCGGTTCCGCGACACGAGCTCCTCCATTTCGCCGCCCGGCTCGGCTCCGACGTGGCGTTCTTTGCGGGGGGTGCCGCGCTCGCGGTTGCGTGGGGCCGCGGAGAGCGCCAGTTCCGTCTGCCCGCTCCACCTGCCCTTCCCGCCCTTGTCGCGATTCCCCCGATCGAGGTGGCGACAGCGGACGCCTACCGCTGGTGGGACGAACAGAATCCCACGATCAGTGCGCGCGGACCGGTCGCGCTCGACGCCGACGCTTTGGCCACGTGGGGCAGCATCGGCCGGCTCGGTGGCAACGATTTCGAGGCGCCCGTCTTCGGGAAACATCCGGAGCTACGCGCGTTATACGAGCGAGTGGCTGGCACGGGACCGATCTGGGTACGGCTCTGCGGCTCGGGAAGTGCCGTTGCGGCGGTCTATAAGAAGGAGAGCGAGCGCGACGATGCCATCCAGCGGCTGGGGACGAAGGGCCAGCAGTTGCTTCCCACGATGACGCGTACTATAGTCGCTCCCGCTCCACAAACACTGACTTAGCCTGCTAACGCGCGGCGTCGAGCCATCGGCTGATGTTGGCGCGCAGCAAGGGCAGCGGGACGGCGCCGGCTTCGAGCACGTGGTCGTGAAATGCGCGGAAGTCGAACTTCGCCCCAAGCCGTTGCTCCGCAAGCGCGCGCAATCGCCGGATCTCGAGCCGGCCCAACGCATAGGACAATCCCTGCGCCGGCCAAACCGGATAGCGGTCCACCGCCACCTCGGCGCGCAACCGCGGAACCCGCGTGTGCTCGCGGATGTATGCAATCGACCGTTCACGCGTCCATCCGAATGCATTGATGCCGGTGTCCACGACGAGCAAC
>Ga0137399_10000683_pt1 | contig 14088 bp, 12 predicted proteins | sample czorhiz316metaG_FD_104810 | JGI IMG/M metagenome (GOLD analysis project Ga0137399, IMG submission 104810) | Vadose zone soil microbial communities from Angelo Coast Range Reserve, California, USA - czorhiz3.16 metaG | ecosystem: Environmental > Terrestrial > Soil > Vadose zone | place: USA...
ATCGCGAACAAACCGATACTCCACTATGCAATCGAAGCGGCGGTCGATGCAGGGATCAGGCAGATCGGAATTGTCTGCAACGCCGACAGCGACGAAGTCCAGCGATCGATCGGCAACGGAAAGCAGTGGGACGCAAAGATAACGTACATTCGGCAGAAGGCCCCCCTGGGATTGGCGCACGCCATAAAGATTTCTCAGAATTTTATCCGGAATGACAAATTCATTTTCTATCTCGGCGACAATATGGTGGTGGGCGGCATCAAGCGGTTCATCGATGAGTTCGACCGGAGCGACTCCAACTGCTTCTTGACGCTCGCCAAGGTGAAGGACCCGGAACGATTCGGCGTGCCCGAGATCAAACGCGGCAAGATCGTCCGTGTTGAGGAAAAGCCGGCGAAACCGAGAAGCCACTTCGCGGTCGCCGGGATTTACCTCTACGACCGCCATATCTTCGAAGCAACAAAGCATATCAGGCCGAGCAAGCGTGGAGAGTTGGAGATCTCCGATGCGCACCAGTACATGATCGACAAAGGATACAAGATCGGATACAGCGAAATTACCGGCTGGTGGAAAGACACGGGCAAGCCATCGGATTTGCTCGAGGCGAACCGGATGGTTCTCGACAGCCTCGAGGCGAGAATCGACGGCGCCGTTGACAAGTCGTCCACCGTCGCGGGGAAAGTCGTACTGGAAAAGGGAGCGCGCCTGATCAACAGCGTCGTACGGGGCCCCGCGATCATCGGGAAAAATTGCACGATCGAGAACAGCTATGTTGGGCCGTTCACTTCGATCGGCGACGGGACGCAGATACGTAATTCCGAGGTTGAGTACAGTATCGTCCTCGGGGACTGTAAGATACTCAACGTCCGGATCCGGATCGAAGGGAGCATTCTCGGCAACGACGTAGAAATCGTTGATGCGATGGGCAAGCCTCACGTTCACAGATTTATGATCGGCGACCAGAGCCGGGTGGAAGTGGCATGGTGACAAAATGAACTATCAAACACTGCTGGTGAGAACCGAGAAACGCATTTGTTTCATAACCCTTAACCGGCCGGAGAAACTGAACGCCCTGAATCTTCGCTGCAAACAGGAACTCAGGCAACTGTTCGCCGACTTGCACACAAACCGCGAAGTAGATGTGGCGATCGTGACGGGCTCGGGGGAAAAGGCGTTCGCGGCGGGAACCGATATCAATGAACTCTCTTCTCTCGACAGGGAGACGGGCAAAGAGTTTGCCCTGAACGGCCAGGCGGTCTTTGACATGATCCAGCATCTGGGCAAACCGGTGATCGCGGCCGTCAACGGGTACGCTCTCGGTGGCGGATGCGAGCTGGCCCTCGCCTGTCACATCCGTATTGCATCGGAGAACGCCATCTTCGGTCAGCCGGAAGTTAACCTGGGCCTCGTCCCCGGCTACGGCGGGACACAGCGCTCGGCACGATTGATTGGAGCCGGGAAAACTGCCGAGATGCTCCTCACAGGAAATCAGATCACCGCAGCCGAAGCCCTCCGCATCGGTCTGGTCAACAAGGTCGTCCCTCAGGCAAGCTTGCCTGCAGAGGCTGAGGCCATTGCGGTCGCAATTCTCTCCAAGGCCCAGATTGCCGTCCGGATGGCGCTCAAAGCGATCAACATCAGCATGGAGTTGCCGCTCAGCGAAGGTCTGAAGATCGAAGCAACCTTGTTCGGCGAGTGCTGCGGAACGAAGGACTTCAAAGAGGGCACGAGGGCATTCCTCGAAAAGCGCAAACCTAAATTTACCGGCGAATGAACTGGGGCAGCGCGATCCATCGGCCCATGGTTGTCCGTGCGGTCATCTCGCTTCTCCTTGGCGCTGCGGCGTTGGGGCTGTTTATGCTGAACCGGATCAGCCTCCTGCGGCCTGATCGATCCGGATCGGCGTCGACCGCGTCCCGGCAAGAACCTCGCGCCGGGGGAAACCGCCCCGATCTCCCCCCCGCGCTCGGAGATCTCGACCGGGAGGTCGATTCGGTACTCATCCGATTTGGAATCCAGTCTTCGTGGATCCGTAAGAAAACCATCGCCATCCCGAACGCCGATTTCCCGCGCATCGAGCGCAGAGTGCTTCTGCCCAACGATATTGCCACCATCTCGATGAACGCCGCCTTCAACACGATGGCGAAGCGGTACAACGGCCGGGCAGTCGCCTCGGAGAATCTCAAGGAGAACTATGTCACGATCCATATTGAGACGGGGGGCTCGATCGTTCAAACCATCATCCTGCGTCCCACGGCGAACCTCAGGCGGGCAGCACGCAAAGGCTCGTTGACGCGGGCCTGAAAATATAATGAAAGATTGAACTCAATGGCGACGCAATCGATACAACCCCGGGAAGCCGGGGCCTTGACGATGGACAAACTCGTTTCTTTGTGCAAGCGCAGAGGATTTGTCTTCCAATCGAGCGAGATCTACGGGGGATTGAACGGCGCATGGGACTACGGCCCGATGGGTGTCGAGCTCTTGAACAACCTCAAGGCAGAATGGTGGAGGGAGATGACCTTCCGGGACAATATCGAGGGGATCGACGCCGCCATTTTGATGCATCCGAAAGTGTGGGAAGCCTCCGGTCACGTTGAGAATTTTACCGATCCGATGGTCGATTGCCGGACATGCAAGGCCAGATACCGACTGGATGTCCTTTTCGAAGAGCTGTCTGTCAAAAAGCAGAAAGAACTCATGCGTCAGGTCGAGCCGGGCTTCCCGATTCCCGCAGAAGAGGAACGCTTCGTCGATGAATTCAAAAAAAAGGTCGAGCACGAACCTCAGAAATTCCTGGCAATCCTCTCCTGTCCCAACTGCGGCAACAAATCTACGTTCACGGATGCGCGCAAATTCAATCTGATGTTCAAGACATTTGTCGGCCCTCTCGAAGATTCGGGCGCCCTCGTCTACCTGCGTCCCGAAACCGCGCAGGGAATTTTCGTGAACTTCCTCAACGTCCAATCAGCGTCGAGGCAGAAGATCCCCTTCGGCATCGCCCAGATCGGCAAGGCGTTCCGGAACGAGATTAATACAAAAAACTTCCTCTTCCGCACCCGTGAGTTCGAGCAGATGGAGATGCAGTTCTTCGTGAAACCCGGGTCGGACGTCGAATGGTTCGAATACTGGCGGGAGGCGCGGATGAAGTGGTTCCAGGCGCTCGGGATGCGCGCCGACCGGCTCCGGTGGCACCGGCATGAGCCCGACAAATTGGCCCATTACGCCAAGGATGCCTACGATATCGAGTACGCGTTCCCTTTCGGCTGGGGAGAAATCGAGGGCGTTCATAATCGCACCGACTTCGATCTGTCCCGCCATGAACAATTCTCCGGCAAGAGCCTGAAATACTTCGACGAGCAGAACAAGGAGAAATACACGCCCTTTATCATCGAGACATCGGCGGGGGCCAGCCGGTCGTTTATGGCATTCCTGGCCGACGCCTACTCCGAAGAAGCTGCGCCGACGGCCGAGGGATCGACCGAGACCCGGGTGGTGATGAAATTTAATCCCCGGCTCGCGCCTATCAAAGCTGCAATTTTTCCGCTTGTCAACCGGGACGGCATGCCCGAGATCGCAGAACGGATCGAACGGGATCTGAGGCCCAGGATGCGCGTGTTCCGCGATGAGAGCGGGGCCGTGGGGCGCCGCTACCGGCGACAGGATGAGATCGGAACCCCGTACTGCATCACCGTCGATTCACAGACCCTCCAGGATCAAACGGTGACCGTCCGCCACCGGGACACCATGCTGCAGGACAGAATTGCGAGTGAAAAGCTTCTTCCCTATCTTACGGAAAGGTTCGCGGTCCCGTAAAACGGGATCTCCGCCGAAGGGCCATCAACAATAAGGAGTTATGCAATGAAATCATCGCTTAATCTCGTCGTGGTTCTGCTTCTCTCCGCCTCCCTCCTGATGATGGGATGCCATGCGAGCAACACTCTCAAGGGAGGAGCGATCGGCGCAGGCGCCGGAGCGATCATCGGGGGACTGATCGGCAAGGCGGCTGGAAATACGGCGGCCGGCGTTATCCTGGGGGCTGCGATCGGCGGCGCGGCCGGGTTGGCGATCGGGCATTACATGGACAAGCAGGCCGAGGAGATGAAACAGGACCTGAAGAACGCAAAAATCGAACGAGTGGGCGAGGGAATCAAGATTACCTTCGACACCGGAATCCTCTTCAAAACCAATTCATCCGAGCTGCAGTCCGAGGCGAAGAAGAATCTCGGGGACCTCGCGAAGATCCTCAACAAGTATCCGGACACGAACATTCTGATCGACGGGCACACCGACTCGACCGGGACCGCCGACTACAACCAGCACCTATCCGAGCGGAGGGCTGAATCGGTTGCGAATGATCTGAAAGGACTCGCAGTTGCCGGATCGCGTTTGACGACGCGGGGTTTCGGCGAGTCACAGCCGGTTGCCTCAAACGTGTCCTCCGAAGGACGGCAGCAGAATCGCCGCGTTGAGGTCGCCATCTTCGCGAACGATAAGCTGAAAGAGGCGGCAACGAACAACCAGCTCGAGTAACCTCGAGCAAGCGCGGCCCGGGATCCTCAATCGATATCAATCGACTGGCAATTCGAGTTACACAGGGCGGATTTGGGGCGCTGGCCGCGGCATTTCTGTTCATGGGGAATTGTTTCGGCCAGTGGATCGGCGATTCGGCCGTTGAAGCTCATACCCACCGCGGTATTGAGTACGTTTACAACCTCTCATTCGACAGCGCGCGCGCCGAGTTTCAATATGTCCGGCGGGAGAAGCCCGACCACCCTGCAGGGTACTTTTTTCTCGCAATGGTGGACTGGTGGAGAATCATCACCGACCTGGACAACACATCGCGCGATGATCGATTCCTCTCCCAGCTCGACCGGGTAATCGATCTCTGCGACAGCCGCCTGAAAAAAAACGAGCACGACACGGCGGCGCTTTTCTTTAAAGGCGGGGCCCTCGGATTCCGTGGGCGCCTTCACGGCAATCGGGAGGACTGGGTGCAGGCCGCAAGCGACGGGCGGGCCGCGCTGCCGATCGTTCAGGAGGCCTACAAGTTAGCACCAAACAACCGCGACGTCCTCCTCGGCATGGGAATCTACGATTACTATGCCGCGGTCGTTCCCGAGAGGTATCCCTTCGTCAAACCGTTTATGATTTTCTTTCCGAAGGGCAACAGAGAGAAGGGACTCCGGGAGCTGCGTGAGGCGGCCGCCAAGGCGAGGTACGCAAACACCGAGGCAAACTACGTGCTTCTCCAGGTGTTGCAGAATTTCGAGAAGCGGTACGACGAAGCGCTCCCGCTGGCGCAGAAACTTCACGAGCGGTTCCCCGACAATGTGATCTTTCACAAGTACCTGGGGCGCTGTTACGCCTCGGTTGCGAACTGGGAGGAGATCGAACGGACCTTCTCACAGATCCTCGAGCGAGTTCAAAACAAGAAACTCGGCTACGATGCGATTGTCGAACGCGAAGCACACTACTACGTCGGGCTCTCCGCGATGAATCGGGCGGATTACGCGGCCGCCCTGGAACACTTTTACCGGACGGACGAACTGTCCCGCTCAATCGACCGGAAAGATCCCACGGGATTCATGGTGATGACCAACCTGAAGATCGGTCTTATTTACGACCTTCAGAAAAAGCGCAGCCTGGCGCTGGAACAGTACGGCAAAGTGCTCAAGATGGACGACTACCAGGACGCTCACAGGCAGGCCGGGCAATACATGAAAACTCCTTACGCCAAATTCTAACTCTCCTTGAATGATAAAAATCATTCTGTTCGGTCTGATCGCCGCCGCCGCCGAAGTCCTGGGAGGGACGCTGATCGTCCTAAGGAAAGAATGGCCAAAAAGGATTCAGGAATATCTGATCGCGCTGAGCGCCGGGTTCCTTCTCGCGCTCGTCTTCTTCGATCTGATCCCGGTGAGCCTCAATCTCGTGGGGCCATTTGCCTCCCTCTATATTATACTCGGCTTCTCCACTCTTCATTTTTTTGAGCACACGCTCGTGGGCCATCTCCATTTCGGTGAGGAGACTCACACCGATGTCATGGTCTCCCGCCTGGCGAGCCTTTCCGCCTTCGCCGGCCTCTTCATCCACGCATTCTTCGACGGAATTTCAATCTCGGCGGGGATGCAGTACGACTATTTTATCGGACTGCTCGTCTTTATCGCGATCCTGCTGCATAAACTGCCGGAAGGGCTGACGATCGCTTCGATCATGATCGCCGCCAGTCAGCCGAGGAAGAACGCCTTCCTGGCATCGCTTGCGATCGGTGTCGCCACCATGCTCGGAATCGTGATTGTATTCCTGATATCGGGGCTGGAGAAGAGTACCGTGGGGATTGCCTTCGCCTTCTCTGCGGGTGCGGCGACGTACGTGGGAGCAAGCGACCTCATACCCGAGGTCAACCGGTCAAAGAACCGGGTTGTGCCGCTGATCGTCTTCGCGGGAATGCTGCTCTTTTACCTCAGCCAGCAGACACTCGTTGGGATCTTGCGGTAACGCGTTCCCGTCTCAGAAACTTATGGTCACACGATGGACAGCTCCGATTTGGCCGAAGGAGGAGAAGGCGTAATCGACGTTGTACATCTCGGTGTTGATTCCTCCGCCGATGGAGAATCCGGCGAGACCGGAGCTCGAAAGGATCTTAAAATCCTGTCTTCGCTCATTGTTGTAGCCGACGCGGAGGTGCACATTCGGCCCCGGCGCGAGCTCGACTCCGATCGCAAACGCTCTGAATCTGCGGCCGAAGGAATCCTGATGTTCATTCACTTTGTCGAGGCTGACCATCAGCACCGCCGGCAGGTGTTCCGGATAGAGCGAGACTCCGATTCTTAGATCCAGAGGCAGGTTCTCCCTCGTATTGAAATACGGATCAAGCTGTGTGCCGAGGTTGAGCAGGCTCGCGCCGATCGTCATCCTGTCAGGCACCGCGAGGTACTGCACCCCGAAGTCGAGTGCGGCTGCCGAGGAACGCGCTTCGGCGATAGAGGAATAGATAAATTTCGCGTTGACCCCATACGTGAGCCCCGGCTGCAAGGGGCCGGCGTAACCGACGGTCATCGCGAGTTCCCCGGCGCCGAATGTCCCGAGATCCTCCCCTTCCTCACCCGTTCGATTGAATTCCCCGTAGTTGATGTACACGATACCGGCGCCGACGAAGCCCAGGTTCGGGACTTCCGTCCCGAAACTGGCGTGCCCGGCATTGATGTCGAGGAGATGCTTGAGAAACCCAAACGAGACACGCCTCTGCGTCAGCGTCCCGAGACCCGCGGGGTTATAGAAAATCGCGTTCGGATCGTCGGTCATTGTAACGAACCCCCCGCCCAGCGCGGCGGCGCGTGCGCCCACATCAAGCCCGAGAAAATTATAGGTGCTATTGTCCTGGGCCCGGAGCGTGAAGGCAGATGGTATGAAGAGCGCCGCCAGGACAATGATGGTGGGGAGAAGGACGCGCATGAGCTGGAATCTACTCAATTGCATGAAGAGATACAAAAATCGCGTCATCACGCCCGCTGTTTCTTTTTCGCAAAATAGTCGTATATTGAAGCGAATGATCGATAATTTCATCGTCATCGACATATCCGGATGGTGAGCAAAGAGATTGAGCGGCTTGTCCAATCGATCTTGAATGATCCGCCGGGGGAGCATCCCTGCTGCAAGGACGGAACATGCTCGGACGGTCTCTGCGTCATTCATAATAAGGAAGGCGTCCGGAGCATCGTCCACAACGGTGCGGCGAGGGTCACCGCGGGGATGGGCATTGAGGCGGCAGGCGGGATCGAGACAGACCTCGCCAGATTGATCGACCACACGCTCCTCAAACCTGATGCGACCAAGGAGCAGATTACGAAGCTCTGTGCGGAGGCGAAGAAGTATAACTTTGCAAGTGTCTGTATCAACCCCTGCTATGTCTCCCTTTGCGCGAAATTGCTCCGCGATACACCGGTCAAAGTCTGTACCGTGATCGGCTTCCCGCTGGGCGCTACGAGCACGGCCGCGAAAGCATTCGAAGGGGAGCAGGCGCTTCGCGACGGCGCGAACGAGCTGGATATGGTCATGAACGTCGGGATGCTGAAATCCGCCGAGTATGAATATGTCGAGAATGATATTTTCGCCGTCGTCACCACGTCGCGCCGCTATGGGGCTCTCACGAAGGTCATCCTCGAAACTTCGCTCCTGACCGATGAAGAAAAAATCAAGGGCTGCCTGTTGGCGAAGCGGGCGGGGGCAGATTTTGTGAAAACATCGACCGGATTTGCAGGGGGCGGCGCAACGGTCGGCGATATAGCCTTGATGCGCCACGTGGTGGGGTCGGCGATGGGTGTAAAGGCGTCGGGCGGCGTGCGAACGCGCGAGGAAGCTCTCGCGCTGGTCGCCAGCGGAGCCGACCGGATCGGCGCGAGTGCCAGCGTGAAGATCGTCGGCGGGAATGGCGAGGGTCGGATCGGCTCAAATCTGAAAGCCATGCAGTCATATTAACGTCCACAACAATCTGAGGGCTTTATGATTCTATTCAAAGGAGCGTTTCCGGTGTTCGCCATCGCGGCAGCGATGATCGTCGCCGGCTGCTCTTCATCAAAGCAAAGCGAGAAGACCGGCTCGACAACCGTTCAGAACCCGTCCGAAACGTCATCGAAGCCGGAGGGCGCGAAGACCGATACGTTCGACGTGAAGGTCGACAACTCAAAGAAGCCGTCGTACGAACCATCGGCGACCGCCGCCCAGCCGGGAAACTTCGCCGTGCAGATCGGCGCGTACCAGAAGCAGGAAAATGCCGATCGCGTCGCAGCTCTTGCGAGGGACCGGTTTGCGGTGACCATCACCACGGTTTTCGACCGGACGAAAGGCCTGTGGAAAGTACTCGTGGGAAATTTTCCGACGAAAGATCAGGCGAGGCAATTTCGCGATGAGATGGTTCAGAAATACCCGAGCGATTACAAGGATGCGTGGACGACCGACATCCCGCAGCAGTAAACGCGGGCTGACGCTTCCGCTTCTTTTATTTGGCGCGGTCGTTCTGTGGGGATGTTCATCTGCGAAAGAGGCGGAGCAGAAGGTTGAAGCCCCGGCGCCGAAGAGCGACGACCTCAGGCGATACGAGAAGACGTTTAATCCCTCCGACTTCGATTCGGACATCAAGCTCATTAAAGAAGAGGAAAAGACCGAGCGATCGACATTTGAATCCACGAATGTCGTCACGACCGCAGTCCCCGACACGATTCGGGGTTTCAGAATCCAGGTCCTGCTGACGCAGGACATCGACGAGGCCGTCCGCATCCGGGACAGCGTCGAGTCGTTGCTTCCCGAAGAATGGACGTATATCGTTTACGATTCGCCCTACTACAAGGTCCGCCTGGGGAATTGCGAGGATCGCGCCGCCGCCAGCCCCCTCCTGAAAAAAATATCCTCCCTTGGATTTAAGAGCGCCTGGATTGTGCCCGACAACGTCGTGAGAAACTTACCGCCGAAGCCTCCCGATACGAGCATAGAACCGCAGAAGCAGTTCAAGAATAAACACTGATCCCGGCGAAGACTACCGGAAACTGATCACCACTCCCTCGAGGGGCCATCGGGCTCTGACTCTGAGCGTATCGGCGAAGATCGCAAAGCGTTCCGCAGGCCGGAAAGGAAACGGCGTGCCGTATGAGTAGCTTCCGTTGCCGTCTGCATCCCGGAAGGCCGAAATAGTATACCTCCCTTCAATCACCCGGTCGAGCACAAAGGGACCGGGGGAACCGAGAACCAACCTGCGCGGTTTGAGCTGAGTGTTGGAAATATTCGCCGCGAGGATGTAAATCTTGCCTCTCGCGCCCGGTGAATCGTCCCGTACCTCCCCCTTGATGCTTCCGAGCGTCTTCTCATCAACCGTCGAGAACTTTCTCGTCCACAGACTGTCGCGCAAATGGTTGCCCGAAAGATCGCGCAACGAATCCAGCGCGATGCGCAGGACATACGGCGTTGACAGCGGCCACGGTTGGGAGGGGACGAATGAAGCCTGAGCGGAGTTCCACCACTTAAACCCTCCTGCCACGATACGTTGAGCGGTATCGGTCAGATGAAAGCCCCGTTCGAACGGTAATGGCCGGATCGCCTCGCTGAATGCGATGTGAATGCTGTCATCCGCTTGAACGCTCTTGTCCCCTTCCTGAATATTCTCGATTTTCATCGCAGGTCTTGTTGTGTCGGGAACGGCTGAGCCCGAAAAAATGCCGCTGCCGGGTGGCATATCGAGAAGATTTCCGCGAACATCCCTTAGTTCGTTCAGCCTCACGCGGTAGGTTTTCGAGCTCTCCTGATCTGCGGTGTAGATTTGGGCCGCGAGCGAAGATCCGTCCACGAATGAGAAATCATAGGCCGATAATTGGGAGCCGGTTGCCGTGTCAATGATCGATACGTTCGTCGCCCGGAGGCCGGTCGTTTCCATCATCTCGCTGAATTTCAGGAGCACGTGGGAACGATCGATCGATCGGGCGCTCGACAGAAACGGCCTCGTCGTGTCCTCCCGCGTCAGCTGATATTGCATTCCGGAAATCCTGGGCCTCAGGCTATCCAGCACGATGTCTGTATTTGCAATCCCAAACTCGTCCGTCTGCGCATCGTACAGGAGATTCCGATACTGGTCGCGCACCGCAATAAGACGGTACCTGCCCAGCGCGAGGTTTGTGAGATTAAACGTCCCATCCTTCCCCGTCTGGGTCGCATAATCCGGTTTCGACCGGGCGGGATTCAGCGTATCGGGGTTGCGGGAATCTAACGAGTAGGCGAAGATCATTACTCCGGCAGGCGCGGGGTCGAACACTCTGCCGGAAACCGACGCCGAGTCGAGATGTCCGCCTGTGGAAAACGGGAGGGCGTAGGCTCGTGCCATCTTGTTCTTTCGGGTATCGACAACGTCGGTCCCGATGGTGACGATGTACGTCGCATTGGGGCGGAGCGAATCGGAGAACTGTATTTCAACCCCGGTGCCGCTCCAATCGAAGGTGAGCAGACCGACCGATGGCGAGATGAACATCGATCCCTCCACGCTGCTCCGATCGACGTACTTACTGAACGCCAGGCTGAACCTGTTATCGCGATAGTTCAGAGTCCCCGGCGGAGGGTAAGAACGAACAACTTCCGGCGGCGTGGTATCGGGCGGACCGCCGGAGGGCGGTGCCTGGCCAGCGCAGAAGAAGGAAATCGTTGCGACGATGGAGCACGCGAGAACAGGAAGTATTGTTTGGTTCACGATGTTCAGCGACTGAACTCTTCTTCCCGCATCGCTTCCTGCTCATCGCGGAATTTCCTGTACCGCCGCGCGGCGCGCCGGTGTTCGAGATAGGTGCGGGTAAAGGTGTGACCCCCCTGCCCGTTCGCCACAAAGAAGAGATACCGATGCCTCACCGGAAAGAGGGCGGCAAGAATGGAGGCCCGCCCGGGATTGCCGATCGGCCCCGGCGGCAAACCATAATTGCGGTACGTATTATAAGGCGATTCGCGGTGGAGGTCGCTGAGTCTCAATCGCCGCGGCCCGTCTACCAGGATGAATTGAACCGTCGGATCGGCCTCCAGCCTCATGCGCCGCTCGAGCCGGTTATAATAGACGCCCGCCACTTTGGCGCGTTCCGAATCGATCGCGGTCTCCCCGTTGACAATCGACGCCAGGACGAGTACATCGTTGAGCGATTTGTCGGCGGAATCCAGCCTCCCCCTCAGCGAATCGTTCATGAATTTCCAGAACTCTCCGACCTGCTCTCTGATGATTTGTTCCTCATCCATCTGCCAGTACAATTTGTACGTATCCGGCATTAGGTAGCCCTCGAGCGAAGTTGCCTGCACGCCGAGCGTGTGCGCAAAATTTGAATCGTAGACCAGCGTCATATACCGGAGAGAGTCGATTCCAAGGGTCCGGGCAAGAATCTTCGCCTGGCGGGCGGCCTTCACGCCCTCGGGAAGCATGACCGTGATCGGCTCGATCGTTCTGCCTGAGCGTAAGTCCTCCAGCATTTCCCTGTTCGACATCCCGCTCGTAAATCGATATTTTCCGACTTGCATTTTCGTCGTGAGGCCGAGAATTCTTCCGGCCGCGTCGATGAGCGCACGGCTGCGGATAATCCCCCCGATCTCGAGTGAGTCGAGAACCTGCTGGAAGTTTTCTCCCCGCGAGACTGTGATCGATCGATCGCCCTCGAAAGAATTTGGCGCCCACAGGATTTCGTAGGCGGCAATCAGTCCCAGGGCGAGCACGGCCGCCAGAATTCGCAGCAGCCACTTCCTCATTGGACACCCTCCCTCCGGATCTCATTGTACCGGCCGAGGTACCGGAGAGACTTCGCGCTGTCGTGGTAAGCGAACTGGTAGACCCCCGCGAGCTGTTTGTACCCGTTCGCGTAGGAAGGATTATTTTTTATCAGAGCTTCAAGAGTGTTTACGGCCTCGCCCGGCTTATTTTCTCTGATGGAGATTTCTGCGGACGCCGATTGCGCGTCCCAGTATTGTGGATGGAGCCGGAGGGCCGTCTGCACCTCCTCAGAAGCCTTTCCAAGATTTCCTGCCAAAAAATAAGCGCGACCCAGGAGCAAATGCGTCTTTGAGGACTGGGGATCGATCTCGAGAGACCTCCTCAGTAATCGACCGGCTTCATCTACGTTGCGGGCCGAGAGCTCCGAAGCCGCCGCGCCCGACATCCGGCCTGCAAGCTGTGGAGTAAAGTGTGCGCGCGCAGGATCGAAGGGGAATACCTCCATGATTTCCGGATGCGATTCATCCGTTTGAAAGAGAGGGTTTTCGTTGACGAGCTCAAACCAATTGCGCAACAGAGCAAGATGCGTGACCTTCTTCCGGACAAGATATTGCTTGAGCTTGTCAAGATTCCCGATATTGTTGATCATTTCCGGGGACACGAGCCCGACCATATCGACGATCTTTCTGTCCGAATAATAAGCGATTGCTCCTACATCATGCGTCGCCACGACGCTCCCGGCCGGGAGGTTGTCGTGGATCCAACGAGCCGTCCGGACTTGCCGCTCGCCGATATACCGGCAGTACTCCGCGTAGGTGTCCTTCATCTCCCACGAAGCGGCCGCAAACTGCACACCGAAGACGAGGATCAGGAACCCGCCGGCCATCAATTCGGTTCGCGGCCGCCCGAGGCCCCGGAAAATCTTCTTTCCCAGCTCAAGAAGCGAACCGACTCCCCGCAAGCCTAGCAGGATGACGAACGGCAGAATGGGCATCAGATATCGTCCTTCCTGATAGAGGTAGGGAAGATTGAGCCAGTAGACGAGAAATAATCCTATCGGCCAGAGCAGAGAGATCAACAGATCATCCGGCCGCAACCTCAACACCGACCGCAGCACGCTCACGACGCCTGTCGCGACGAGGAGGCAGAAGATCCGGAGGTGACCGTCGGTAAGAAACCCGAAAACCTGCTGCGGAAAACCCGACCCTCCGCCGGAGTAATATTTTATCTTCGCAGCATAGGTGTTCGGGAACAACGAGCCGGACAGCCAGAGGTTGAATCCGACATACGCACAGCCGATTCCTGCGGCCACCAGCCCGGCTCGTATCAGCCACGCGGAATCGTCTGTTCCCTTTCTTTTCGGCTGATTCCGGCGAAGGACCGAACTGCGGTATGCGGCATCAATGGCAATAATGACCAGAAACAGGAGCGCTTCGGGCCGCGTCCAGATCGCAAGGCCGCCGGCAATGCCGAGCCAGAGGGGTCTTCGGATCGTGTAGAAATAATGCACGGCGAGAAGCATGAACAAGAACAGCGTAGTTTCCATGCCGGAGTCCGCGACCCATTCCAGTCGGGGCTCGAGCAGCACTAAAAGCGCTGCAGCGGCAGCAAATAAACCGGTCCCCAGAATCTTCTTCGCAAGGGCGTAGAGCATCCATGCCGAAAGGGCAAAGAAGACGATGCCCAGTGAGTAACTGAGCAGGAACTCATTCGAGGTGAACGAGAATCCTGCGGCGAGCAGAAGCGTGTAGAGAGGCGAGGTCGAGCCGGAGGTGACCGTCTGATTCTGATAGTACGAGTAGGATCCGTACTCATGGAGATTCTTCGCGAACTGAAGGTGGATCCAGGGGTCATCGAGCGGGAAG
>Ga0137399_10000688_pt1 | contig 14068 bp, 13 predicted proteins | sample czorhiz316metaG_FD_104810 | JGI IMG/M metagenome (GOLD analysis project Ga0137399, IMG submission 104810) | Vadose zone soil microbial communities from Angelo Coast Range Reserve, California, USA - czorhiz3.16 metaG | ecosystem: Environmental > Terrestrial > Soil > Vadose zone | place: USA...
AACGCGGGATGCGGCGCTTCCGTCGGCGCGGGCTGGCGAAGGTGGCGGTGGAACTGGCGCTGGCCGCCACAGCCTTCAACCTGACCCGACTGTGGCGTGTCCACCCAGCGCTGCAGGGCGCTCGGTAGGGGGCCCACCGTCTCGGTCGGTCGGCTCGAAGGGGTCAAAAAGTTGAAATTCATCAAGCTACCGCCACCGGCTGCTCTGGCTCTGGTACACAACATGAGTTTTCACACAGACTCTTCAGGCGTGCCGCAAGTCCGGCCATTTCAATATCTCTTCAGCGGCTTCAGCCGCTGAAGCCCGATGGAGTCGGGCTTTTCAAACGGACTCTTCAGCCCTTGAAGCTGCAGGGCTTAAAAGCCCCCGCGCTCGGCCAGCTTCTGTTGTCGGACCCCGCCCTGGGCGGGGTCCGACCCCCATTGTCCTCGCCAGCGCCGGTGGATCCTGTCCGCGAATCTCTACCTGGGGTCAGTCTGGCGGCTCAAAACCATTGACGCCGCCGCTGCGCTTTGCGATTATCCTAAAAACCTGTGTGGCAGGGTTGCGGGACTGGGGGCGCGGACCACGTTTCGAGTTTCGATACTGGCGTCGGGCAGCTCGGGCAACATCACCTTGCTCGAAACTACCCAGACGCGCCTGCTAATCGATGCTGGTCTGGGGAAAAGGGAAACGCTGCGGCGCTTGGCCGCAGTCGAAAAGCGCGTTGACCGGCTCGACGGCATTCTCATCTCCCACGAGCACGCCGACCACATTGGCGGCCTGCCGCAGGTCCTGGCCCAGTGGCGCACGGCGGTCTATCTGACCGAGCCGACCCACGAAGAAGCGCGGCGTCTCCTTCCCGAGGGCTCAGCCAAACGCATCAACCGCGTCCAGTACATTCGCGCCGGGCAGCGCTTCCCCATCGGCGATATTGAAGTGGCGGCGTTTTCGATTCCCCACGACGCGGCTGACCCGGTGGGCTTCACCTTCCGCGCCAACGGCGCCAAGGTGGCGCTGGTGACCGACCTCGGCTATCTGCCCGAGTTGGTTAAGCACCACCTGCGCGACTCCGATTGCCTGATCCTGGAATCGAATCACGACCTCGAAATGCTCAAGGTGGGTCCCTATCCGTGGTACGTCAAGCAACGGGTGATGAGCCGCACCGGGCACCTCTCCAATCATTGCGTCAGCGAGTTCCTCGCCGACCCCGAAGGCTTCGATGCGGCCCCGCGCTACCTGGTGCTGGCCCATCTCTCGGAGAACAATAACAACCCCGACGTGGCCCGCATCTGTGCCGAAGAAGCCCTGGGGCGCCGCCCGGCCCAAACCGCTTTTCGCGGGGAGTTGCTGGTGGCTTCGCAACGCGTCCCGCTAGGCCCTCTCGTCCTCTAGCAAAACCTGCGGGGCTATGTGGCTAGCGGCAATTACTTCGCGCAGCGGAAACCGACAAATTCACGCGCGGCATCCGGGGGATGGCTGTCCCGATACTCGACCCAGAGGTTCACCGGCATTCCGTCGAAGCTGCCGCCGCGGATGACGCGCCTGGTTTTCACATCTAAAAATGCCGTCTCGTTGCGGAACAGGTTTCCCCCGGCAATCGGATTTTTCCGCGAAGTGGAGGGGTAGGGCTGCCATTCGTCGGCGAGGAACTGCCACACATTCCCGGCCATGTCGAACAGTTCATATCTATTCGCGGGATACTTGCCGACCGGAGAGGTGGTACCGAGGCCGCTGCCCGAAAAGTTCGCGCGAGTGCCATCCACGGGCTGATTGCCCCAGGGAAAGAGCGCGTTGAGGCCGCCGCGGGCTGCGTACTCCCACTCCACCTCGGTGGGCAGGCGCTTCCCCGCCCATCGGCAGTAGGCCACGGCCGCGTACCAATTTACATTAACTACAGGATGGTCCGCCTTGGTGATGAACGCCGCTGCCTCCTTCCAATGTTTCAGGTACCTACCATTGTCAATCTCACGAGGAATGTGGTCCAGTTGCCATTCGGGATTGGCATCGGTAAAAATCTTGAACTGCGCGTTGGTCACTGGGTACTTGTCAATGTAGAAGTCATCCATGCTGACCCAGTGTGTTGGGACTTCATCCTGAAATAGCTGTGGACGACGAATGTCGAAGATTTTCTGAAAACTTGGTATTTGTTCAGCGTCGATCCCCATCTGGAAGCTGGCGCCGCGCACTAGCACCATCGAACCGACTGTCATTTTGTTGCCATTTATGTCTTGCGGGGCGCCTCGCGGCACGGAGCAGCTACTTGCTTGCGCGAAGCAGCCTTGCGCGAGCGCAAAGAACAGCGCAAGACTCAGAGCCGGAACTAATATGTCTCTGCTGGACTGAATTTTGGATTCTCTCGGCATCCCTCAAACTTAGACGGACCAATCGTGTCAACGTTAGTTGGCGAATTCCCATTTCGCTACAATCAGGTTGTCACATCAGCGCAGGAGGATTTCTTCGAAGAAGGCGAGGGCGCGAGGGTCATTCGATTGCCCCAGCCAGAACATGGCCTGCTTGCGTACTGTGGGATTGCGGTTGGTCCGCGCCACCTGGATCAGCAGCGGCACGCCCTCGTCCTTCGGGAGCTGGCTCAGCGCAAAAACGGCGCGCTTCTTCACTTCTGTTTCGGGGTCATTTTCTATGGCGGCGGTGATGGCGCTGGCGGCTTTTTTGCCGGCCTTCTGACCCAGCCAAAATAGCGCCTGGCCGCGCACGCGCGAGCCCGAGTCGCTCCGGGCCATGCGGATCATCTCTTCCACCGCCTCTGGCTCATGGCTCACCGAAAGGGCGAAGGTGACTTTTTCGCGGACGCGGTCGCTGGGGTCCTCGTGCGCCATACGTTTCAGCACGGCAAGTCCTTGTTTGCCGCGCGCCGCCCCTAACCAGAATGCGGCGTGGCCGCGGAGAGATTCTGGCTGGTTGGGCGACACAAATCCTTCGAGCGCGCGGTCCGCTGCCGGATCGGCGTGCAGCGCAATCGCGGTCAGTGCATGCTGGCTCGGGCGCTGGTTCGACGTGGTCTCCGATTCCGCATCCGAAAGAGGCGCGGTTACAAAGGAAGCCAGCCAGGCCACGCTCTCGCCGGGGTGGACATCCGTCAGCCAGGTGAACGGCAGACCGCCGGCATCGAGTTGGCAATCCTCCGAGAACGTGCGAATCCGGTCCACGCGTTTATGTTCGATGCGGAAAAGCACCACGAGATAATGAGGGCCTTCCAGTTTGACGGTTCCCAAACTGGCTGAGTCAGAGTGCTCGCCCGTACTGAGGTTGATGCCGCGGCTGCTCTCCAGCCGGCACGGGCCGCAGCAACCGCTCGCGTGAGTGAACTCATCACCCGAGCTGTAGCAGCACATTTGGTGCTGGCCAGCGATCATGGGCACGGCATAACCCATCCACGCCGGCTCGGCCTGTGCGCTCAGGAGTGTGCGGAACTCTTTTTCCAGGCCCGCAGCGGCTGAGCCTGTCTGCATTTTCGCGTTCACCACGCGCGGCTGCTGTGCCGTTACGGGCGGCGCAGTCGCAAGCATCAGCGCGCCGAGGACTCCAAGCCTTGCTGCCGCGGTCATTCCTTGCACAGCGCACCTCACCTACTTGTTTAGAATTTCCATGAGGAAATCGGTGGCCTCTTTCGTGTTCATCAGAGAAAGTTTCTGCACTGCGGTTTTCTTGAGGCCGGGATCGGTTTCCTTGCGCGCTACTTCGATCAGCGCCTTGACGTTTCCCTGCAAGAAGAATGAGTTGAGCACCTCGCGGCGGACCTCAGCGTCTTTCTCGTTGCCATAGAGCGCCACCAGTGCCTCGCCCGCGCGTTGCGAGCCCAGCAGACCCAGGTTGCGGATCGCCTTGCGGCGCAACTCCGGCACTTTTTCCGTTCGCGTCAGCTCGATCAGCTTCTCGGCGTTTCCGGCCACAAACATCGCTTGCAGAATCTGTTCCTTGATCTCCACCGATGACTCGTTCTGGTAGAGCTGCCAAAGCTCGGGCTGCGCGCCCATCACTCCCAGTTGGCGGATGGCTTCGCGGCGCAGTTCAACCACTTTTTCGCCTCGAGCCGCTGCTAGAAGGCGTTCGCGATCGCCCGCCACCATGAAGCTGCGCAGGATCGAGCGCTTGACGTCCACGTCGCTTGACCCGGCGTAGATGTCCGCCAGCACCTGGCGGCTCTCCTTCTCGCCGAACAGGCCCAGATACTCCACTGCCTTCCGCTGCAAGTCCGGATTCGACTGGCCCCGCGCGATGCGGGCCATCGCCTCGCGCGCCTGTGGCGACCCGGTCTGGGCCAGGACGAACAGAGCGCGCTGCTTCAGCTTGGGCGAACCCGAACCCTGCAAAACTTTTTCCAGCAGGGGCACCGCGCGCTCGGGATCGGTGTGCTGCAAGCCGTTAATGGCGATGACCTTCAGGTCTTCATCTGTTTCGTTCTCCGGCCGAACCGGCTGCCCGGTGGATTGACGAACCTCTACTTCGAGAGCCTTCGCGTCTTTCAGCCAGCGGCTCTGCGGGTAGGTCCGGCCGAGCTCGCCGAGTGTGGCCAGCGCATCGTCGCGCCGGCCGAGTCTGTTGAACGCGTAGGCCTTCCAGTAGAGAGCCGCATCCGCGCGAGGTCCGCCGCCCTTGGATACTTTGTCGAATTTCGCGGCAGCCTTCTCCCAGCGGGCCTCATCCACCGCTTCCAGAGCGTTATCGTAGAGCTCCTGCTCCCGGTCGCGCTTCTCCAACTCGCGGTCCTTTTTTTCCTGTTCCCGGTCTCGAAGCTCCTGCTCCCGATCACGCTTTTCCTGCTCGCGCTCCCTTTGCTCTTCCTCGCGCGATTGCGCGTCACCCCCCGCGTCGCCCGCGCGGATGGCGCCTGCCACCTCTCCGGTGATGTCATCTGCGACGCGGTCGGAAATACTCGACGCCGGCGCCCGGATCGCCCCGTTGCGCGCTTGCCCGCTAGCGGCAGCCGGTACCGAGAGCATCCCGGCCAGCAGAATCACCAGCCATATCCGAGAAAACCGATTCATCATTCGGATCATCATTCGGATCATCTATCTTTGCCTCTCCCTTCTAAGAGCTGCCACGCGGCGCAATCTGCCCCGCGGATTTCCCTCGCTGGCGCACGTCCGAGCCGATCACGCGCACTTTGAAAAGGATCCCTCGCGCCTCGATGCGCTGCTGGATTTCGTTCAGTTGCGCCGAGGAGAGTTGCGCCGGACTGTGCGCAATCTCCACCAGTACGCGCTCGAGCTCATCGAGGACGTTGGCTAGAGTCGAATCGCCTGTGCGCGCGGCGGTCTGCCGGTAGAGCCGGTTGGCTTCCACCAGGTCCTGCGCCCGCTGCTGCTCGAAGGAAATGTCCACCCCGCCCTTCGTCAACGTTTCGGTTGCTCCCGCATTGACCAGTTCCGCCAGCACCATCTGCGCGTGGTCCAAGTGATCCCCCACCGCCACCAACAGAATGCGTTCGCGCACCTGGACGGGGATCGGTCCGGCCGATTCTTGCTGCGTTGGCCGCGGCCAGAAGCGTCCTGCCAGGAAAGCCGCAAACACCAGCGCAGCCATGGCGCCCACAGCGACCCAACGCCGCGGCACCAGCCAGGCGCGCCAGTCGAGTCGCTCCCGTTGATCCAGTTGTGGGCCGATTCGTTGCCACACGCGGCTGCCGTAGGAGGCGTCGCGCTCGGGAACTGGAGCAGCCTCGACGGCGGCGAGGACGCGCTGGAGCGCCTGATAGCTCGTACGGCAGCCATCGCAGGTGGCGAGATGGCGCTCGATTGCGGCGCGCTCGTGGGTTTCGGACACGTCGCCATAGCGATACGCGATAAGCTGTTCTTCACTCGGGTGCGTCATTGGTTTGGGCTCGGGGCTCGACTTGCCGCTACATTCGGCTTTACTTGCACGAAGGGCTCGAGGGCGCGGCGCAGCTTCTGCACGGCGCGAAAGACGCTGTTCTTGGTCGCGCTGGTACGCAAGCCCAACGCCCGGCCGATTTCTTCAATGGACTGGCCCTCGAAATGTCTTAGCAGGAACGCAGCGCGCTCGGTTGGGCTCAGCGCGCCGAGCGCCTTCGCGACTTGGCGTCCCAGTTCGGCGCTGAGCAACAGCCGGTCGGGAGCCGGGTCGGGGCTGGGCAATTCGCGCACGGCTTCGGAACCTTCGGGGGTGTCGGAGTCTCGCCGTTCGGCCTCTGGGCGGCGTTTGCGCATCAAGTCGAGCGCGCAGTTCACTCCGATGCGGTAGAGCCAGGTTCCAAAATTCGACCGCGACTCAAATCGGCTGAGGCGCCGATAGGCCTTCAGAAAGGTTTCCTGCACGACTTCTTCGGCGTCGTGCTCGTTGCCGGTCATACGATAGGCCAGCAGGAAGATGCTGCGGCTGTGGCGTTCGACCAGGACACGAAACGCGTCCCGATCGCCGGCCAGGGCCTGCGCCACTCGCTCCGCATCACTCCCGTCCATTCGACTCATTAGACTTGAATTCTGGCCTAACGGTTAGGTGGAAGGGTAGGCAGATTGAACGCCTCCGACGATCCAAGTCAGCCAGGGTGATTCCGTGCGTTTCCTTCCCAAGAAGCGCGGGACTTCAGGTATGATTGCGTAGGGAATTTCCCCGCCATTTGGCAAGAAAGCTCGCATGGCCAGGGTGTGGCTGTGTGCGCGGCAACGCGCATTGCTGCGTGGAGCGAGCCGGCCGGAAAGGAAAAGAGTTTGATCCCACGATACACGCGCGAGGAGATGGGCCGCGTCTGGAGCGAGGAGAACAAGTTCCAGAAATGGCTCGAGGTGGAGTTCGCAGCCACCGAAACGCTGGCTGAAGCCGGCCAGGTGCCACGCGCGGCGGCCGCTGCCATCCGTGAGCGCGCCCAAGTGAACGTGGCGCGCATCCGCGAGCTCGAAGCGCGCGTGCGTCATGACGTCATCGCGTTCACGATGGCGGTGGGCGAAGCGATTGGGGACCCGGGCGCGGCGCGCTGGCTGCACTACGGGTTGACTTCCAGCGACGTAGTCGATACGGCGCAGGCGCTGCAGGTGCGCGACGCCTCGCGGCTGATCGAGCAGGGCTTGGCGCGTTTCGGCGAGGAGCTCGAGCGGCGCGCGCAGGAGTTCAAGCACACGCCCCAGATTGGCCGCACGCACGGCATGCACGCCGAGCCCATCACCTTTGGCCTGAAAATTGCCAACTGGTTCGCTGAGAACCGGCGCAGCCTCGAGCGCTTCGACCAGGCGGCGAAGCAGATGGCCGTGGGCAAGATTTCCGGCGCGGTGGGGAATTGCGCGCATCTGGGGCCCGAGATCGAGCAGAAGATTTGCAAGCGGCTGGGCCTGGAAGTCGCGGCGATTTCGTCGCAGGTGATCCAGCGCGACCGCTACGCGCAGTACCTGACCACGCTGGCGGTGGTTGCGGCGTCGCTGGAGAAAGTCGCGCTCGAAATCCGCCACTTGCAGCGCACCGAGGTTCGCGAGGTCGAGGAGCCGTTCGGCGACGAGCAGCGCGGCAGTTCGGCGATGCCGCACAAACGCAACCCGGTTAGTTGCGAGCAGCTTTGCGGGCTGGCGCGGGTGGTGCGGGCGAACGCGCAGGCGGCGCTGGAAAACGTTGCCCTGTGGCACGAACGCGATATCTCGCACAGCTCAGTCGAGCGCATCATCCTGCCGGATTCGACCATCCTCGTAGACTACATGCTGGCGCGCATGACTGAGATCGTCGCCCAAATGCGCGTCTTTCCCGAAAGGATGTTGCGCAATCTCGAAGCCACGCGGGGCCTGGTCTTCTCCGGGCAGCTTTTGCAAGACCTGGTGGAAGCGGGCGCGCCACGCGAAGAGGCGTACAAGTGGGTGCAGGAGCATGCCATGGCCGCCTGGGAGTCGGATACCAGCTTCCGCGAGCGCGTCGCGACCGATCCGCGCATCGGCAAATTCCTGAACGCGGCGGCGCTCAACCGCACTTTCGATCTGCAGCGGCAGCTTCGCTGGGTGGATGCGATCTTCGCCCGCGTGTTCGCGAAATCTTCGCTTTGGAAATCGTCGTCACACTCTTGACAGCTTCTCTGAGAGTTGCCAGAATTAGATTCCCTTCCGAGAATTCCAAACACTATTTGACCTGCCGGGAAATTCCGCTTGCCCCTCCGAATCCCGTTCAGGCTAATTCGGGGGTCCCATGTCAGGGGAAGGAATGCCATTGGCCACCGTTCTGGTCGCTGACGACAGTGAAGATAATCGTGAACTGCTCTCCCAAATGCTGCGCGTTCAAGGCTACCGCGTGGTCTGCGCTGCGGATGGCGCGGAAGCGCTGGACGTGCTGGCTGGACAGCCGATTGATCTCGCTCTGGTCGACGTGATGATGCCGCGGTGCACAGGCTTCGCCGTGTGCCGCACGGTCAAGGCGCGTCCTGAAACGCGGCTGATTCCCGTGGTGCTGATAACGGGCCTGGGGAGCGCCGACGATCGCATCCGGGGAATCGAAAGCGGCGCCGATGATTTCCTGAACAAGCCCATCCGGAAAGAAGAGCTGCTCGCGCGAGTGCGCTCGCTTGTGCGCCTGAAGCGCTTCACCGATGAGCTGGAGAACGCTGAGACGGTGCTCTGCAGCCTGGCGCACAGCATCGAAGCGAAAGACCCCTACACCGAAGGCCACTGCGAACGCCTCTCGCGCTACTCGATTGCGCTGGCGGAGCGCCTTGGCCTGCCGGAGGAGCAGCGTGTGGCGTTGCGCCGCGCCGGCGTGGTCCACGACATCGGCAAGGTGGCCGTGCCCGAGCAGATTCTGCTCAAGCCAGGACCGCTTGACCCGGACGAGCGGCGCATCATGGAAAACCATCCGGTGATCGGAGAGCGCATTTGCGCGCCGCTAAAATCGTTCCGGAACGTCCTGCCGATCATCCGCCACCACCACGAGCGCATGGATGGCACCGGTTATCCCGACCACTTGAGAGGCAGCCATATTCCGTTGTCGGCGCGCGTCCTGCAAACTGTGGACATTTACGACGCGCTTACCACCCAGCGACCCTACCGCAAAGCGCTCTCGTCGCAGGAGGCCTTCTCCATTGTGCGCGAGGAAGTTAGGCGCGGCTGGTGGGATGGCAGCTTGGTGGATACGCTGGAGAATGTGCTGCAAGAGTTGCCGGACCTCGTCAGCACTCGCATGGCCTGAGCGCCGAAAAGCACCGTTCGCTCGCAGCGTGTGAGGCGACCATCGGCCCGGCGCAGCTAAAGGGCCGCGCCGGGTCATCACTGCGCCCGCTGGACGTAGCGCGCTTCGGAGGTGTCCACGCGAACTTTGTCGCCGGCGCTGATGAACGGGGGCACTTGGATCGTCAGGCCGGTCTCGAGCTTGGCGGGCTTCATCACCGCGCTGGCGGTAGCCTTCTGAACCGTCGGCTCGGTCTCCACCACGGTCAAGTCCACTGTGTCCGGCAGCACGACGCCGATGGGTTTGCCTTCGTAGAATTCCAATTTGACCTGCATATTGCCGATCAGGTAGTACACCGCCTCGCCGAGGATGTCCGAGGTCAAGCTGATTTGCTCGAAGGTCTGCGTATTCATGAAGTGGTAGCCCTCGCCGTCGCCATAGAGGTATTCAAATTCCACCTCGTCCACAATGGCGCGCTCGACAAAATCCTCGGCGCGGAAGCGGTAATCAATAATGGAGCCGGTGCGCAGGTTGCGCATTTTGGTCTGCATCGAACCGCGTTTGTTGCCGGGCGTGCGGTGTTCGACGCTGAACACCGTATATAGGTTGCCCTCGTGCTGGATGATCATACCGGGGCGGAGTTGCGTCGCTTTCACCATGACATGCTCCTGACGCGCACGAGGTCTTGCGGCAGGTCCGCCACGGCGGGTTCCGGCTGCTTGTGATTCGTCGCGCGATTCCCTGGCGCGCGGTTTGCGCCAGACCAAAACTCATTATAGCCGTAGGCTTCAGAATCGGTCAAACTAGCGGGGTTTCGCCTATGCCAATTCAGAACCCCTTCCGCATCGTCATGCTGACTGTTCCCATAGTCTGTGCGTTTTTCCTCGGCGGGCCCGAGTCGCACCGCGGTCAGGAAACCATCGTGCCGCAAACGGCGATGTCGCTCTGTCCCGCGCTGACGGTGGCGACGCGGGAGATGGTGCCGGCCGGCACCGCCATCGGGGTTTCGCCCGACGGCCGCTATTTGGTGCAGTACATTCACACGACGCAAGGTGTCGAGCTGAAGCTGCGCAACCGCGATACGGGCGAAGACCGCAGCGTGCAGCTCGAGCCTCCTTCGCTTCCACCCGGAGTCACATGGCAGGTGCACGAAATCATCTTTTCTCCCTCAGGAAGCCTGTTTGCCGTCCGCAGCGTCGGAGCAATTTGGGTGCTGGACGCCGAGACCGCGCAGGTGCGTTACCAAATTGGCGTCGACGGGGAAAAGCAGGCCTATCCGGGTAAAGCCGCGCTCGCCGAGGGCCAAATGGCGGCGGTGTTCTGGCCGCCGGAATCCTACCTGGCGGACGCTGTGCCGAAGAAGCCCATTGAGGTGCGCTTCTACGAAGCAGCCACCGGCAAGGTACTGCGCACCCTTTCGCTCGCGCTGGACTCCGCCGAGCGGTGGACCAAGCTGGCGCTCGCTCCGGACGGCTCGCGCCTGGCTGTGTTGTTGCGTTCCACGCGGTGGCCGGGCAAGGCGCGGCTGCGCGTGTATGCCTCGGAGGACGGCAAGCTGCTCTGGGAGCGGAAAATCGGCGCGGAGGACATGGCTTGGCTGGGCGATGGCCGCGATTTGCTTGTGTTGGGCAGCCAGTTGAGCTGGCTCGACGCCGGAACTGGCAACAAGCGCCGCGACGCAGAGAAAAGCGTTCACTCGAGCGAATCGCAGATATTGCGGGTGAACGAGCGAGGAAACCTGGCCGTGGGCCATCTGCCCCGGTACAGCAAACTCAAGCGCGCTTTGTTCTTGTCCGATCGGCGTGATCCGCGCCTGCTGGTCTGGCGCTTGGACACCGGCAAGGAGCTGTGTGAACTTGGCCCCAGGGCGGCCGAGGGGGCGAACGTCTGGCCGACAGCCCGGGGCGAATTGATCGCGCTGGAGGAAAGCTACGAAGTGCGGCCGCCGCTGCGGCTGCTGCGCGGGGCCAGCATCGTCACTTACCGGGTCGCGCCGCACTGACGAATCGCGCCGCGACCTCTCCCGGCTCCCGCCGGCCATGCCGGAGACGCGGCGATTATTCTCTGCAGCCTCGGCCATGATCTTCTCGATCTCTATGATGGTGCGGGGCAGGCGGGCGGTGAGCAGCTTGTAGCCCGCTTCGGTGATCAGCACGTCGTCCTCGATTCGCACACCCAAGTGTTCTTCTGGAATGTAAATGCCAGGCTCGATGGTCACCACCATGCCCGGTTCCAGCGGGCGATCGGGCGGGCCCGGGTCGTGGACATCCAGGCCGATGTGATGGCCCAGTCCATGGATGAAGTAGCGGCCGAGCGGGCGGCCCTGCTTGTCCTGGCCGTGCGAGTTGATGTAGTCGTAGGCGATCCGAAACAGGCTGTTGGGGCCGCTGCGCGCAAAGCTCATCCCCGGCTTGAGCGCCGCCAGCGCCGCATTCTGCGCGCCGAGGACGATTTCGTAGATCTCGCGCTGCCGCGGGGTGAACTTGCCGTTGGCAGGGAGCGTCCGGGTGATGTCGGCGGAATAGCCGGAGTACTGCCCGCCGACGTCGAGCACCACGAGATCGCCGTCTTTGATCTGGTCGCGCAGGCTGCTGTAATGCAGCACCGTGGAGTTGAAGCCCGCGCCGACAATTGGCGGATAGGCGCTTCGCTCGCAGCCGCCGTACTGGTAGACATACTCCATTCGCGCCGCGACCTGGTATTCGTAAAGCCCCGGGCGAAGCATCTTCATGGCTTCGAGATGCGCGTCCACGGAAAGCTCGATGGCCCGCGCGAGCAGCTCAAGCTCGCTCGGCGACTTCACCTGGCGCATCGCGCCGATGCGCTCGGCGATATTGCGCTGCGACGCCTGCGGTAGAATCTGATAGAGCCAGCTCGACCAGTTCCGCGCGTGCGGGTAGCCCAGGTCTTCGGCCGTGGGCAGCAGCGTGTAAACGTTCGGGAAGATCTTGGCCAGCTTCTCGAGCGTGCCGCGCAGGTCGGCAAACGACTCGACGCTGGCGAACCCGGTTTTCTCGAGCACACCAGGATCGGTGGGGCCTGTCCGCGGGCCTTCCCAGCGCTCCCGAACCGTGTCGTGGGGCGGTAGGAACAGGATCTCGCGCGGGCCGTCCCAGGACTTGCCATTCGATTTACCGTTGTTCTTGCCGTTGACCTTGCCGGCGGTCTGGGCGGAGCCATTGTCTCCTCCCTTGTCAGCACCCTTTTCGCTGTTTTGCTCCGGGACCAGTACCAGCGCCGCGCCGGGCTGGTTGTGGCCGGTCAAGTAGTAGAAGTTCTCTTCCTGATGGAAAACGTAAGAGGGCGAGGCATCTTCGCGGCCCGTGTAGCCAAACAGCACTACCGGTCCATCCACCTGCGCGCGGAGCTTGGCGCGGCGCTCTGCATAAACATTGTACGGCTCGCGCGTGCGCGCCTCAGCCGGGGCCGAGGCGAGGAAAACCAGCAGCACGAAGAGAATCGAGACAACCGAAGAGAAGAGATTCTGTGCGCGCCCGCACCGATGTCGTGGCGTCATTCCCGAGCCTCGCTGGGAGTCGGACGGACCGTAGGGGTGCCCCGCCCCCCTACGTTTTTGTAAGTGCGGATTGTAAAGGACTTTAAGTCTAATGATTCGCTAAGTGCGAATCCTAAACGGGTTACAGGCGCATTTTTTGTAAGTGCGGATTGTAAAGGCCTTAGATGTGTGGATACGGTCGAACCACTCGCTCTCAAACTCTTCCACCTTGCGCAAAGCTCTTGGCAGGCTTTGCACCATATTATACCGCGGTGGTCAAGAAAACCGCGGGGACGTAATCCCACAAGGTTGGTGGGACCCTCCCCCAGCGGTGTAGGCGCTTGTTCCACGCAATGTCACCTTCACGTCATTCCTGTGAGAAACCCCCTGAGCTTCGTAAACGCAAGTGGGGGTTTTGTACATGCAAGACGGTCTGGTTACCCCATCGCAAGCGCTCTGCTGACAAGGCCCAGTCCGGCTGTCACCCCGATGCGCTTTGCTTGCGACGGGCCAAGTAAACAAACGGCGTGGATAACAAGAGTCCTACCCCCACTCCAATCAAGAAGTGATTAGCAGAAGCGAGCAAGTTATTCGTGACCGACGGCGACTCTGTTTCCTTGGAAGACGCGCCGATCACTGATCGAGGGTGGCGTCTGAAGAAACCCTCTACGTTTGGATCGTTCCGAAGGCTCGGATCAAGGCTCAGGGCTTTATGCATTTTCACTTCTGCATCAGAAGCGGCGTGCCCGCTAATCCTTTCCTCTACGAGTCCGGCAAACAGATAACCCAGAGAGCAATCAGGCTTGGCCTGGATCGCCCTTTCATAGAGAGCATACGCTTGAGTGATTTGATCCTGTTCTTCCAAATGGCTCCCCAGATGGATCAAAGCGTCTACATTTTTCGGATTTCGTTGGAGCCGCTTTCGCAAGCTCTCGGGCGAGTATTGCGTAAACGATTGTTTAGCAAAACCCACACCTTGGCACCCCCTCTCGTCTTGTGCAAAGACGGACGGCATCCAGGTCGCAAACAGCCATGCCGCAGCCAAGATGCGCCAGAGCTGAACCGCGAAGATGCTCTTAACAGGAGAATTAGGCATCATCGCAACCCTCCCTACCATGGTCGTTGATAATAATGAAATGAGTTTGGGCCGTCCGCGGTGCAGACCGCTTCGATGAACTGAGACATGCTTGAGGCGACTGCATCATGGACACGAACACACCCCGTGTGGGCTTCAGTTTTTGAGTGTCAGGATAGCGAGAATGGATCATGATGCCCGTGCGCCCGGGGACTTTGAGTGGAATTCGCGCAGATCCGAAGGCTTGATGCCGATTTCGCGTGGCATCAAACTGTTGGCCCCCACGCCCTGTTTCTTTGCCATCCTTGAAAAGCCACTGCGGCGGGTGTTAACCACTCGCGTGCGCGTCAGGAGCCTGTAGCTTTCGCCGTGCTAGTTTGAGCTGCACTCTCCCAATGAGGACG
>Ga0137399_10000689_pt1 | contig 14053 bp, 7 predicted proteins | sample czorhiz316metaG_FD_104810 | JGI IMG/M metagenome (GOLD analysis project Ga0137399, IMG submission 104810) | Vadose zone soil microbial communities from Angelo Coast Range Reserve, California, USA - czorhiz3.16 metaG | ecosystem: Environmental > Terrestrial > Soil > Vadose zone | place: USA...
ACAACCTTACCGCCCTCACTAAAACATTTGTACAAAATACCATTCAACCTCTTGTTGAACGGTGTGAAAGTAGTAGTAGTCTTTGAAAACACAATTGTATTCTGAAGTTTGTCGAAATTATTTGCTCGCCCAGTTATGCAGATAGAAGAGTATAGGAAGGCAGGCCGCCGCAGGATCTGGGTCGGCAGGGCCGCGTCGCAATTTTTTGATGGGGTTCGGAAACGAAGAAACTTCCAAGGGTATTATCCCCTAGTCCAGTTATACTGTTAGGTCCCGTTAGTTAAAGATATAGTTAAGTATGATGCCTAAAGGACGAGGTGTTGCCAGTAAAGGGCCTAAGGCAGAACCTCCGTTCCTGCCTTTTCCAGACTACAATCGGTGAAATTTACAGTAAGGATCCTCTTTCATCCATCCAAAAAAAAAAACTTCCCGTGTTGCCCGAAATGCCATGAAGGATGCAATCTGTCCATTTTATCTGTGGTGAACCAAACTTGCCGAAATAAGTGGGCGAGAATCGAGATTGGGCAGAGCATCAGGACCCTATGACCTAGCTCTAAAATATAGAATGACAGTAATAACATAGTGGATAATTATTTATACCCACGACTCCACGAGTGGGCAGCTCCCCAAGCATTTGCTCTCGTTAGTGCCTGTCGGGCCACTTATGTACACTCTCTTGAGATATGTTCATTTGATTAGGTTGCTGATATTTCGTACAACCCCGGATTGATTAATACGGTGAGTGAGACAGCGTAACTACCGCAAGCTGTGAAGCCGAAAAATTGTACGATTCGAATATTAGGTATATGTATCCATGGTGGTGAGGCACAAGCATAGTAATTACACCTAAGCTAAATACTACAGCGTTATGTATTGCCTCTCCATCTTGCAAATGCCTTTCACTACGTCATAATCACGTTTTATAGCCCTTAATTACCTGCTTGCTTGCCAGTTTGCGTCCTCTTTCGCGATCGCGGCCTCGATCCCTTGGGCCTGCCGCGCCTCTTTGGTTGCTGGCCAGCTGGTTCAGCCGCTACAGCCAGAGTAGCAGCCGGCTGAGCAGCCTGTATACCACCAACTCGACCTGGTCTATGAACCTGAGCACCTGCCGTGAGCTCGAAAGCTGACGGATTGCACCTAGTAGAGTGATCTCTTCGTGGCCGGGACCACATATGTTGGGAAGCGGTCGAGGAGGTGGTAAAGGCGGTAGCTCAACTGCTTCACCATCTTGTGGAGCGCTTACTGGCCGAACGGTGTGCCAGTGCTTGTGGAAATCGTGCTTTGTGACCTTGCGGTTGAACTCCTTTAGAATGCAGATGTGATGATAGCAAGGAATGTTATGAATAGTGGTGAAGCTACCGCTACAGGGTAAGATCTCTCGCAAGATAGAGCTGCTTCACAAGAAGCTCCATTCCTGCTGGTGTAAACCATAGAGCAGCGTTGTCAACCATCCAATAATCCAATACTGAGGGTGTATTGGATCGATTGATTATTAGGGCCTGTGCTTTAGTATTCCAATACTGGATTGCGATACCCGCTTACGTTAGCCTATGATTGAGTATTCCAATACTGGATCGCGATACTCGTTTATGTTAAACTAATTAGGCGGTGATAAGGCTCATTGCTAAGTTTTAGTTAGGTAAGAAGCCATCGCCAGCCTCCAAGTTCTCAGTACCTTCGAATTCAACCCGTTGTAACGGATGCCTGCCACAACGCCAGATCTTATCCATGATTTCAAACACTCTCCTTCCTCCACAACCTTTACACCAAGCCTCATTCGCTGCCACTTTATGGTACGCCAGCACCCCGAGAAGACACGTTCTGGTCCCGCTGACATCGCTGGAATTGACAGAATATCAATCGCAAACTGTGAAAGGTTAGGATAAGTGCGTCGTTGAACTTCTTCAAGCCACCAAATTAATGATGTCTCCCTTTCACCGGGAAGGACGGGATTGCCGTCAATAAAGGAATTGAGTTCGTCGCCAATCTGCGAGATAGTTGATGATCTCTCTCCCATCGTCTGGTTCCTTTGTGGACTCTGCCCACAGGTGTACAATAGGAACTTATCTTTGTACCGTTTCCTCCATAACGTCCTCACGTTTTCAATAGCCTTTGGTATCCATTCCCTCTTCCAGTTCCTTGCCTTCCTTCGATGAGGAACGAGGAGTAGCGCGGCGGCATGGGCTGTGACCTTGTCGGTAAGGCTATATAGTACTTGCTAAAGGTGTACCATCCCGTGCGAAGCGAATTGCGGAAAGGAGGTGAGGGTTTGCAACATGCTTTGCCCATATTCCACTATACCTAGTTAGTGAATCTTTATTTCCCTGTTTTTTTCTGTTTCCTTTCCCCCATATCTCAACTCTAGGTATCCATGATGAGTCAACGGTAACAATCATAGGGCTACTCGATGGCCTATAGGTAGACTGACGCTATTATACAAACAAAGAAAAATACGGCAAACACCAATATTGCATCATCGTCATTCAATTACATCATGATAGTATTGCGATACAGTATCGATTATCAGGATCCAGGATTTATATCGGATTGGGATAGTATTGCAATACTAAAGTATCGTTTGTATCGTTGACAACACTGCCATAGAGGAACTGCTTAAAGTGATAATGCCCCTGTTCGCCTCTTGAAGTCGCGATATGGCCAAGGTATACTTCGAGGTGGAAGCCTTGACGAACTGGTGGCGCTTCGGATACTTGTGCCCATTAAGGTATTCGAGTGTCCCGAGTAGGTCTTTTTTAGCTTTGAATAAGCCTCCTCAAAGTCCTCTTCCGTCTTCTGGTAGAGATCAGCAGCTGCTATTACTTTACCTCTAGTGCCTCTTCGATATTCGTACTTGCCCAGGAAGGCCTTCCTCTTTTCTTTATTCTCCTCATTATCCTCATTCGAGGTGTTGATCCTCCAAGTCTTATTCACCTTCTCTTCCACGTTCTTATTGACCTGCCATAGGCAGAGCAATTGTGTTGTATCCGGGTTGTAAAGCGAAAGTGCGGCTTTGAGTGAGTTATCATCGGTAAGGAAAACCTCTATTTTCGCATCGCCCATAACCAGGGTCTTGAAGGCATTGATGGCACGGTTGTACATGGCCTCCTCCTCGCTGGCGACGAAGCACATAGCCACACTAACAGTCTTTCGATATGAGGTGACTACCATGAAATGAATAAGAGGCATATTGTAGCGATTCGTCGATCCTGTAGGTGGCGTCGATAAAGGTGACATCTGGGAACTGCTTTGTGACAATATTTCAAGGTGCTACACCTGATCCATGGAGGGAGAAACTTCTGTATCTGTAGGCCTGCGGTATTTAGAGTGCTCGGAGTCATTAATCGAAGCATCATGGTTATGATCTCCATTGTGTCTCCACCCCATTCCATTCACGAGCTTTGAATGGATCCATAGCGCAAAGGAATGATTTGTAGAGCAAAGAAATTATCAATGAATGCTTCATAAAACTTGGAATGGAATGACCCTGATCCATGGAATAAAGAAATTGGTAATAATACGGTGGGTGATAGGGAGAATTTCCCCAAAAAGTTAAAACCCTTTTCAACTTTCTCGCATCTCTAATTTCAATTCCCTCGATTCCCAACGTCAGCATGTATTTGTTGGTTGATAATATATGTAATTGAACTCTAACGCTTCTTGATTCGTGGTGTAATTGTAATTGTAGATGCAATTGTTGGTAGAAATTGAGTTATTGGGAGAACCGCTTAACGGACTCCCTGTGTAGGGGATAGAGAGGTTTTCCCAAAAATCTTTTCAATCCCAGCATAACTAATTACCAATTCTTCGATTCCCAATGCTAACATAGCATTTGACCGCTGCTAGTATACCTATGCTAATTGATGCCCAACTCCGGTGCTTCACAATCCATGATGTAATTATATTCATAGATGCAACTATTGGGAGAAATCCACAACATATATAGTAGTTCTCGATAGTAAAAGGTGGAGTTTGAAGTCGAAACAAGTTTCTAAACTAGTTCTCGACTGCGAAATGTGGAATTTAGAGCCAATATAGACTGATAAACTAGTTCTTGACTTTTAAATGTGGAATTTGGGGTCAATGCAGGTCTCTAGACTAGTTCTTGACTGTGAAAGGTGGAAATATAGGCTGGTAAACTAGTTCTCAACTGTGAAAAGTGCAATATATAGGCCTGTAAACTAGTTCTCAACTTTGAAAGGCGGAAATTGAAGTTGATGTAGGCTTCTAAACTAGTTCTTGACCGTGAGGGGTTGGATGTAAAGTCCATGTAGGCTTCTAAACTAGTTCTTGACTTTGAAAGGTGGAATTTGAAGTTGACGCAGACTTGTAAACTATTTCTTGACTGTGAAAAGTGGAATTCAATGTCGAAGTAAGATTCTAAACTAGTTCTGGACCATGAAAGGTGGAATTTGAAGTCGCGTAGGTCTGTAGACTAGTTCCCAGAAATCGAGTTCGTCGCCAATCTGCGAGATAATTGATTGATCTCTCTCCCATAAAGCAAATTTATCTGGTTCCTTTAAACTTCTGGACTCTGCCGACAGGTGTACAATAGGAGCCTTATCTTTGTACTGTTTCCTCCATAACGTCCCTCACGTTTCAATAGCCCTTGGCCTCCATTCCATTTTCCAGTTTCTTGCCATATACGCCTTCCTTCAATGAGGAGCGAGGAGTAGCGTGGCGGCATAGGCTGTGACCTTGTCGGTAAGGACCAAGGTAGGGCTATAGTACTTGTCAAAGGTGTACCATCCCAGGGTCTGCAACATGCTTCTAGTAGTTAGTGAATCATATTATGGGTACTAAGTAATTGGTTCTATAAATCAATCTCACCTCTGGGTGTCAACGGTGATGACCATAGGGCTACTATAGGTGTGACTCGTAGCCTGTAGACTGACGCTATTATACGAACAAAGAAAAATACGGCAAACACCGATATTGCATGATCGTTGTTACGGAAATACCCGTGGACCTCTCATTTCCCATGTATTTAGGCCATTCCTTTGGCAGTAGATCTTAGATTCATATCATTCATATCACAGTTTTGTTACAATCGTCATTCAATTACGTAGTATTGCGATACAGTATCGATTATCAGGATCCAGGATTTATATTGGATTGACGTAGTATTGCAATACATTATTGCAATACTTAAACGATCTTAGTATCGTTGACAACACTGCAAACAAAGAAAAATACGGCAAACACCAATACCTACTTTGCATAATCGTCATTCAATTACATCATGGTAGTATTGTATTGCGATACAGTATCGAATATCAGGATCCAGGATTTATATTGGATTGCAATATAGTATTGCAATACTTAAACGATCCTAGTATCGTTGACAACACTGCATAGGATAAGAGATATACATGCTTCAGGGCCTTCCAAGTTAGTTCTAACTTCTCGCCTGTGTAAGGTGGGATTTCCAGTTGAAGAAGGCCCTAAGGTTGAATCCTACATTCACTACTGGATGTTGGCATGAGTGGTTCTATGAGCATCAGTGGAAGTTGTTAGGGACTACAGAAGGTTGAGAGATCCTTTCAGAGCTGACAACGGGCTTGAATTGTGTATCTCTCTTATTGATAGTATGAACAATACAAAGACAAGTCCTTATCTTTTAATCCTATCCATCAGACTGTTCTCATCATGATGCATTGGTGCCTCACATCTTCGTATGCCTTGGGTTGGGCGCCCAGATAAGCTTGGTGACTCCCATTGGTTCGGTGATCCCCAATTGGGATTCATCCTGCAAGATTAGGGTGTGACTTCATTGGTTAAGTCACCGTGCCTCCAACACTGGACAGTGTGGAATTCGAAGTCGAAGTGGGCCTCTAATCTAGTTCTTGCCTGTGTAAGATGGAATTTGAAATCGAAGAAGCCTTCCAAACTAGTTCTTGACTGGATAAGGAATTAGAAGCCAAGAAGCCTTCTCTAGTTAATGGCAGCTGTATGGGAACTCGAACTTGTCGGTGAACTCCGAGTCGAAATACAACTAAACTAGTTTTCAAGTGAAAGAAAACAAAGCATGGAATAAGAGATATACATGCTTCAAAACTAGTTTTCGAGTAAGGGAAAGAAGACAAACCATATAATGTAACATATACATTCTTCGAAACTAGTTTTCAAGGTAGGAAAAGAAAATAAAGCATGGGGTAAGAGATATACAGGAAAGCAAAGTATGAAATAAGAGATATCCATGTTTCAAAACTAGTTTTCGAAGACAAAGCCATATATATGCTTCAAAAAAACAAAGCCTGGGAGAGATATACATGCTTCAGAACTAGTTTTCATGTGAGGGAGAGAAAGCGAATCATAGAATAATAAGAGATAAACTAGTTTTCGTTAACTACCTAGTAGGTAGTTCTCATGTTATTACCTATGTAGGTATCAGTCAGTTGTCATTGACTAGTTCTCTTCGACTGGTTGTCATCAACGAGCTCCCATTAGTTCTCTTCAGCTAGTTCCATGTCGTCATTAACTAGTTCTCTCCAACTGGTTCAATCTGAGATGGAATTACAAACTGAAGAAGGCTTCTTAACTTGTTCTTGGTTTTTGCGAGTTGGAATTTCAAGTCGAAAAGGCCTTCTAAACTAGTTCTCGACTGTGAAAGGTAGAAATTAGAATTCAAAGTCGAAGAAGGCTTTTGAACTAGTTCTTGACTGCGTATGGGAAAATTCGACGTCGAAGAAGCCTTCCAAACTGGTTCGTATCGTGGGCTTTGATGTCGGGACTCGGAAAGCCCTGCGCAAGGTGGAATTCGAAGTCCAAGTAGGTTTCTAAACTGGTTTTTCTGATTTCACTGTGTGTCAGTGTGTGAGGTGGAACTGAAGGCTTACCAAGGGCCTGATTCTTTTTACAATGGGATTGAAACCGGACCCTCATTACAAAAAAAGAATCAGGTAGTCTAAGGGAGACTCCGTTTTCATCAAAACGTAATGGAGGTCAAACCACCCTTCGGCCTCCATTACGTTCCATTTGACAATCCGCCACTTTTAACCCTATTTTGACTCCAACAGCCACCACCACCATGAGCTCTACACCTTCACACAGTATGGAATCTAATTGATAATGCGTTTCTCGCAACGATGCTACAGTTATTACAGGAGTCGCAGCCTGAGGAGGTCCTAATAAACCGTGTCAAAGTAGGAACATTAGCACTGGAAACTGCAGCCTGAGGAACTACTAGATTGCAACCACAGTGAGAGTCGAATCAAAGGTGGAAAATTCTATACAAATAATGGACACTCTATTTATGCAATCTTATACAAGGTAACACTAAGAACGATTTGTAAATCGTTGCGCACTGTGCCGCCTCAACCCGGGCGCCATGTCTCCGAGCTCATCTATCCAAGGATCCTCCTCACCCGTTCGAGGGAGTCTACCATGTTCATCTATAAAATCTTGATAGCGCTTATCCATCTCCCCCTCGATTGCAGTGAAATCTTCTTCAGTCAGGTTATTAATATCAAAATCGCTCGGACGCCACCTGACAGGAGATGTTGACCTAACTAAAACAAACCTGTTAGTAAAAATTGGCCAAGTTTTTAATAGTTCTTATTCAGCTTTATCCATTACTAGTCTCCTCTTTATCCGCCTCCGTCCTCTCACCATAGCTTCTGATGATTTCCTCATAGAAACCTATTGGCTAGGTAGTTAGAAACTATATAGTTGAAAATTAGTTAAGTAGACTCACCGATGGCAAGGTCCTCATCTTTTCTACTTGGGCGTCCGCCCCTCCCACCATCAAAAAAATTTATCTCATCGTTGTGTGCATCGATGAGGTGTTTTTTGAGGTTGTTCGTGTTGACGAATGGGTTCTAAAACTAGTTTTAGTAACCACCTATGCTTTTTTTTTTTTTTATTGTATTAACTTTAGTTAACAACAGGGAAATATTCTTAACTATATTTGGGCACCCTTTAACGCGACAATATACCTCCCCGATGTATATCTGTGCGTTGTTCCCTTCCTATATCTGGTTTTCAGTTCACTTTCACCAGTACTAGTAGTTGAGCAGTGGGCGCCGTATATCAACTTCAAATTCTGGGAGGTTTAGCTCCTCCTTCCCAATCTCTCTGTATTGCTGATATGAGGCCTACTTCCATTGTTAATCACATAAAACTAGTGAACGGGTAGTTTCCTTACATTTTCTTGAACTTTTGACATTTTGATAGATTGCAGAGGTATTTATGGTACATAAACAGCAGGAAGAGGGAGCTATTGACGTCGAATATTCAAGTTAAATGAAAATTTTTTGTGTGCGGTTTTATCATATGTGGTTAGTCGACTACTAACCTGATTTGGGGGAGGGGTAAGTTAACTGGGTACTCCAATCGAGATCCCATCCATTCAAAAAAAAAAACCCCCTCTCCTTACTTCTGTGTATTGTGTTGAAGAACACAATTCACCCCCAGGGACAGCACCAAATTTTTATTTTTGAATAGTGATGGAGGGCTCTTCAGATGTGCGGTCCGCCCAAAGTCAAACCCTAACCTAGACCCTAAACCCTAACAAATAGTCCGCCATAGGATGGGTTTTTCCGTCGAGCCTCAAAGAATGTTTCTGTAAAACAAGTGGTTGACTCATGATAAGAAGAAAAGAAAATTTTTTGAAAGCATTCTATGAGGAATCCGGACATCATGGCTAAGACTACATCGAAAGGCGGAGAGTAATTGGGAAAAGCTGCCAGCAAAGAGAAGTCGAGTCGTCTTTTGAATCCTTACAACCAATTCATGAAGAAATACCTTCCTTTCAGGAGAATAGTTATTGATTGTGTGAAGCTAATCCCTCACTCTTATAAGATAAATTATCGCAGCTAATATAGCTATAGTTACTATGTAGCTACACACCATATCTGGATATCCAGAAGTTAAATTGTTTACCCAACCTACTTCTAAAGGGATAGCCAAGTTTTTATACCAAGATATCTAGTTGATGATCTCGAATGACAACTAGCTAATGATAACTAGCTTATGACAACTAGTTGTTGAAGTTGATAACAAGAACCAGTTAATGACAACTTGTTGATGATAACCTGTCGGATGATGCTCATTGGTTGACATCATTTCTTTGTCCGTTTGCATGTTCCTCTGTTATATATCATATCTCCCCGCACACCATTAGATGGTTCAGTTCTAGAGAATACACACTCCTCTACTGTATCTTCTATGTAGAAGATCTCACACAACCCGTTGAAGATAACTAGTTAATGACAGCTGGTTGATAAAATGGGAATAGTTGATCAACGCGAATTCGTTGATGCCAGCCAGTCGAAAAGAACTACATGTACTTAAAAGCTAGTTTTGAAGCATGTATATCTCTTATTTCATGCTTTGTTTTCTTTCCCTCACATGAAAACTATGTAGTTCTGAAGCATGTATATCTCTTAATCCCTATTTTGTTTTCCTTTCCTTGGTTGAAAACTAGTTTTGAAGCATATATGTGTTACATTTTATGCTTTATTTTCTTCCCCTCACTTGAAAACTAGTTTTGAAGCATGTATGTCTCTTATCCCATGCTTTATTTTCTTTTCCTAACTTGAAACTATTTTTGAAGAATGTATATCAACTAGTTCTCTTTAGCTGGCTGTCATTAACTGGATCTCCTAAATAAGTTCTCGTCGATTAGCCTTATCAACTAGTTGCAGCAGGGAATGTCAACACAACATCAGCAATATGTGAAGGAACTTCAAGATCTCGAGAAAGCGTTGCAGGAAGCCCAGCAAAACGAGGATGAAAGTACGCTCTCCCAGCTCAAGGAGAAGCACGATCAACAGCGCAACCTAATCCAGAAACTCGAAATTGGCCGCCAGGGACTCAATATGAAACTGGCTCAGCTGACTGAGCGTAAGATTTCCGAATTGAATTTACCGCTGGAATCAGAGTCACACCCTTCACAAGAGGAGGAGAGCGAGCTTCTCCTCTCGCTGCGGGCCAAGTTATCTGAACTTCACAGGGAAATAGGGGAATAATACAAGCTTATTAGACTTGAGTGCAGTGAACAAACTCGAGTTATCGCTGAGGGCAGGATTCAACAGCTGTCGTTTGAGATTAAACGGCACTCTCTAGTCGTCTGCTTTTTTTCAAACCAGGCAACGAGCCTGGAGATCCTTTCGACTATTGAATTTTTTTAACTGTATTTCAAATCAAAATTGATATGTACAAGCTTTTTATTATTTTTATAAATACATACTATAGGTATATACCTGATATTTAAAATGAATCTCTAAGACATTCTCCTTTACTATAAATATATAATATTATATATGGGATGCCATTGCGCATCGTCGCGTTCGTGTTCGGACGTCCTAATGTGACATGGTATCCGCTTTTTCAAAGAAGGCTTCTCATCAACTAGTTCCCTCCAACTGGTTGTCATAAGCTAGTTATCAACTTATCATTAACTAGTTATCATTCGAGATCATTAACTAGTTCTCTCAACTACATAGCTGCCATTAACGAGTTCTCATCACTTAGTTTTTGTTAACTAGTTCTCATGTTATTATCAACCAGTTGTCATTAACTAATTCTCTTCGACTGGTTGTCATCAACGAGCTCTCATTAGCTCTCTTCAGCTAGTTCCCATGTTATCAATTAGTTGTCATTAACTAGTTCTTTCCAACTGGTTGTTATCAACTAGTTATCATTTGTAGGTTGAAAACTAGCTTTGAAGCATATATGTTACATTTTATGCTTTGTCTTCTTTCTATACTCGAAAACTGGAAGCATGTATATCTCTTACTGTAGTTGATGAGAACTAGTCAATGACAACTCGTTAATGATAACCAGTTTAAGAGAACTCGTGGATGATAACTCGAGTGATACCTAGTTAATGACAACAAGTTGAAGAGAACTAGTTGATGAGAACTAATTGATGATGAGAGCTAATTAAATAATGACAACTAGTTGATAGCATGGAAACTAGTTGAGAAGTAGTTGATGCGAACTCATTGATAACAACCAATTAGTTGTCATTAACTAGTTCTCTTCAACTAGTTGTCATAAACTAGTTATTGTTAGCTAGTTATAATTCGAGTTATCATCCACAAGTTCTCTTAAACTGGCGTCATCAACGAGTTCTGGTCAGCGGGTTGTCATTAACTAGTTCTCTTCAACTGGTTGTCATTAATAACTAGTTATCTTCAACCGGCTGTCATCAACTAGTTGTCATTAACTGGTTCTCTACCTTCTCTTCAACTGGTTGTCATCAACGAGCTCCCATTAATGATTAGTTCTCTCCAGCTAGTTCCCATGTCATCAACTAGTTGTCATTAACTGGTTCTCTTCAACTAGTTATCTCCAGCTGGTTGTCATCAATTAGTTATCATTCGAGTTCATCAACTAGTTCTCTTCAATTAGACTATTTGTCATCGAACAATAGGTGGGTTATCAGTTGTAAACACAGACTACTTCTGGAATGTGACATACAAACTAGTTCTCAAGTGATGGAATGAAAATCTAACATAGAGTGTAAGGTATATATGCTTCAGAACTAGTTTTGAACAATGTATATGTTACGGTTATGGTTCGTCTTCTTTCCCTTACTCGAAAACTAGTCTTGAAGCATATATATGTTACATTCTATGGTTTTTCTTCTTTCCATTACTCCAAAACTAGTTCTGAAGCATGTATATGTCATATTCCATGCTTTGTTTTCTTTCCCTTATTCGAAAACCAGTTTTGAAGCACGTATATGTCATATTCCATACTTTGTTTTCTTTCCCTCACTTGAAAACTAGTTCTGAAGAATGTATATGTTACATTCTATGGTTTGTCTTCTTTCCCTTACTCGAAAACTAATTTTGAAGCATGTATATCTCTTATTTCCATAGAATGTAACATATACATTCTTCAAAACTAGACTCTAGTTTCAAGTTAACAAAGCATGGAATATTACAAATACATGCTTCGAAACTAGTTTTCAGGTGAGGGAAAGAAAAAAAAGCATATTATTATCATTATTCTTCTTCTTCTTACACCGCGGGCCTAGTGCCCATGCCTTGCGGCTATGCGGTCCTTCTGCTCGTTTCTATCATGCTCTAGTTCATGTGCCGCCCAGCGGCCTCCTGACTAGCAGCCTGCACGTACTTGTCCGAGGTCTTCTCCCGACGATAACAAGGAGAACGGGGAGGAAGGAAGGAAGAGCTCGGGAGGGGGGAGAGGGAAGAGGGAATGGGGAAGGGGAAGAGGGGCAGACGGGCTCGACTCAAGCGTCTAGACGTGGTGGTGCCACTACCAGTCGCTGTCCGCCACCCTATATCCTCCTAATCGCTGCCTCCGCATGATTCATGAACCACCGAGTTAGGTTGGCTGCCCTGATATAGTCCTTTACTGCCGCGTCGAAATCTCAGTGCGTACGCATTGCGAACGGCAACTCCCGTCTGGTCATCTCCTCTAGCTGGCAGTATGCGGCTATTCTACATGCCGCGCCGTTTTCCGTCTCCGCAGACACAAACTGGGGTCATCAGTTCTGGAAACCGGCGTTCGAATAAGAAGGCCCGTAGGCCTATCTTTCCCGTTCCCATCTGAATGAGGAGGGAACTTTCCGCTTTTTTGGAGTCCTTCGTGTAGTTTTAACCGTTCTTTTACCGGTAGTTCGTCTGCCGGTTCCTCGGTGCGGCCTCGATGCCTCGCCCTTGACCTGTCGGCCTCTCTCTGCCACCGTTTTTCCCACTCTTTGACAATCGTGGTCTGGATCTTCTTTCGGTCCACGTTTACGGGATCAGTAGCTAGCCACCGTTTTACCCTCTCAGTTGTCTCGTTGTTGTATGCTTGTGGCATGAATCCATGATGTAATGGCGTCGGCGGTTCCGGAGTATAGTTGCGCAGCTGTCACGGATGAGCTGTCCCATTCCGGTCCTCCCTTCGAATTGTCGTTCAAATAGAGGACCAGTGGCGGAACGAAGGTTTCTGTCTCCAGGCTTCGCACTGGTGTTGCCCGGTACGCGCCGGCCACCGTTCTTAGGCATTGCGACTGCTCCTTTCGAAGGAAACCAATCCGGCTGCGCCAGAGGAAAAGCCAGCTTCCGGTGAAGACAAACAAACCATATAGTGCAACATACACATCCCTCGGAACTATTTTTCGAGTAAGGGAAAGAAAACAAGGCATAAAATGTAACATATATGCTTCAAAACTAGTTTTTGAGTAAGAGAAAGAAGACAGCTCATAAATGTAACTTACATTCTTGGAAACTAATTTTCGAGTTAGGGACAGAAAATAAAGCATGGAATATGAGATATACATGCTTCAGAACTAGCTTTGAGGTGAGGGAAAGAAGACAAGCCATAAATGTAACATATACATTCTTCAAAACTAGTTTTCAAGTTAAGGAAAGAAAGTAATAAAGCATGGAATAAGAAATATAATATACATGCTTCAGAATAGTTTTCAAGGGAGAGAAGATATATTTTATGCTTTTTTTTTCTTTCCCTCGAGGGTTTGAAGCATGTATAACTGGTTGTCATCATCATTAGCTACCTTAGGTAGTTGTCATTCGAGTTCATCAACTAGTTCTCATGTTATTATCAACCAGTTGTCACTAATTAGTTATCTTCTAGTCAATAGTACATACGCCAGTGCATGGACTGCAATACAAACTTTTTTATCAAACTGGAGTTCAATCTAAGCGTACTATACCTACTGATGTCGTCTGGTTCTGTACGGAGGTTTGCACTGCAGTTTAAGGACATTTTGAATTTCTTCACCAAATATCACCATTCACACCTAAATGTCAGGATTCTGACCTGAAGCTCTCAGATCTGTAGTCACCTGGTTCCCCTAAACAGGATGTGCCGTCACGACTCTTGGTTAACTTGGTTAATCAATTAAGTTTCCAGCTTGCACAGTATCTTATACTACGGCTTCAAGCACTCAAAAGCCTCTGGTCCATACCAAGCTTATTACGTAGTAGCGTAGATCCATAAGATGAAGTTTGGCGCTAGAAAATAACTTTCGAATCTGGGTTGCCAGGTCCTATGATTTCATGTTTCCATTCTCGTAGGCCATTCATATCGCCGATATCATGATGTGACCCCTCGTCAAGCAGGTAGGACTAGG
>Ga0137399_10000690_pt1 | contig 14052 bp, 15 predicted proteins | sample czorhiz316metaG_FD_104810 | JGI IMG/M metagenome (GOLD analysis project Ga0137399, IMG submission 104810) | Vadose zone soil microbial communities from Angelo Coast Range Reserve, California, USA - czorhiz3.16 metaG | ecosystem: Environmental > Terrestrial > Soil > Vadose zone | place: USA...
AGGCCCAAGACCCGCGCCGCCTCGTTGTTGGACAGCCCCTTGGCGATCAGCCGGAGGATCTCGATCTCGCGCTCGGTGAGCGGGCGGATCGGCGGCTCCTCGCGGATGCCCGGCGGCAGCGGCCCCGGCTGGGGCGCGGCGCCGGACTCCTCCGGGACGCGGAAGTGCCGCAGCAGCCTGCGCGCCAGGTTCGGCTGGATCACGCTGCCCCCCGCCTTCACCTCGCGGATGGCGTCGATGACCTTGTCGCCCGAGGCGCCCTTGAGCAGGTATCCCGAGGCGCCCGCCTTGACTGCCTCGATCACCTTCTCCTCCTCGTCGAAGATGGTGAAGATCAGCACCTCGACGGCCGGCCAGCGCTTCTTCACCTCGCGCGTGACCTCGATGCCGGTCATGCGCGGGAGCCCCAGATCCTGAAGGACCACGTCGGGCTGCCGCTTCTCCAGGAGCGTCAGCGCCGCCTCCCCGGAGAGGGCGGTGCCGATCACCTCGATCTCGGGCGCCTCCTGCAGGATCTTCAGTTGGTTCTTCAGCACCGGAGGCTGGTCCTCCACCAGCACCACCTTGATCTTGTCGCCCGGCCTTGCGGATGTCGCATTCATCTGGCTTGCTCCTCTCCGGCGTGCACGGTCAGCTCGACGCGGGTTCCCCGCCCCGGCCCCGACGATAGATGCAGGCTCCCGCCTACCTTGGCGGCGCGCTCGCGCATGTTCTCCAGCCCGAAGTGTCCCTGACGCGAGAGCTCGGAGCTATCGGTAGGAAGGAGGAACCCGGGACCAAGGTCCTGCACGCGCAGCGCCGCGCTGCCGGGCTCGAACGCGAGTGTCACGTCCACCCCGGTGCCCCGCCCGCAGTGCTTCGCCACGTTGGTGAGGCTTTCCTGGAGCACGCGGAACAGCGCCAGCGCGCTCTCTGGACCGACCGATCGCTCACGGCCCGTCCGGGTGAAGCGCACCTCCAGGCGGTGGCGGCCGGCGGCGAGCTTGCAGTAGTCGTGCAGCGCCGAGACCAGGTCGAAATTCTCCTGCATCATCCGCAGGGAGCGGCGCAGCTCGTCCATCGAGTCCTCCGCCGCGCCGTGCAGGTCCGATAGCTCCTGGCGGATGACCGGCAGCAGGGTGGCGCGCGACTCGCTCGAGCCAGTGAGCTTGGCGCGCACTTCGCTGCCGTCGATCATGTTCAACAGGTACTCGCTCTGGATCACCACGCTGCTGAGCACCCCGCCCAGCCCGTCGTGGATCTCGCGCGCCAGCCGGTTGCGCTCCTCGACCACCGCCATCTCGCGGACGGTCCGGTGCAGCCGCTGCAGGTCGCGGTGGCGCGCGCGATCCCGCTCGTTCAGGTACACCATCAGATAGACCAGGATGCAGTTGATGGCCGAGTACCAGAGCAGGATGAAGATGTCGAACTGCACCACCGCGCGGCCACCCAGGAGCTGATCGAGCTTGGCGACGGCGGGGAAGGTGAGGATGGGCGGCACCACCGCGAAGGGCGAGGGGAACAGCAGCACGAAGAGCGTGGTGAACAGGAGCTGCGCCGCCAGGAGCGGGCTGCGCAGTCCGCCCGTCATCGAGACCAGCCAGACCAGCACGCACAGGTCGCAGCAGAGGGTCACGAAGGTGACGGCGCGGCCCAGGCGAGGCCGGCCGACCAGCCAGTAGTTCGCGGCGGTGTACGCGACCATGGCCAGATACACGGCGAACGCGGCGCGGCCCCCGACGCCGAACGAGTGCGACCACCCCGGCACGCCGATGACGCCGAGCCCCAGCGCGAGGAACGCGACACGCGCGTAGAACAGGCCGCGCGCCCGGGTGAGGAAGCGGTCCTCCACGAACCCCGAGCTGCTCGATTCGGGCTTGCCGGAAGCCAGCGCGCTCGCCCGCGCGGAGCCCAGCACGGCGGCAGGAGATCCCCCCACGGCTGCGATGCTAGCAGCGGCCCACGAAGAGGGGCAAACACGGTCAGGGGGTTCTTGCAGCCCTCATGGCGGATCCTTATTCTGCGGCGCCTCCGGAGGCCAGCGGATGGACGTCCTGTTGCAGCGACCGACTCCCCTCCTGCGCTGGCGCGGAGCGTTGCTCAAGCTCGAGTCGCTGCGCCCCGGCGGCGGCGCCGACGACCGCGCGCTGGGGATCTTCCCGCGGCTTGCGCGCGGCAGCCAGGCCTCGCTCGCCGCGACCGCGGGAGGCGCGCTGGCTGCGGCCGGCTGGGCGCGCCGGTTCGGGGTCGAGCTGGCCGCGGCGGTGCACGGCGCCGTCTCGCACGAGATGCGCGAGTCCTTGCGGGTGTGGGGCGCCCGGTTCGAGCTGCTGCCCTCGCGCGAGGCGGCGATGCGCCGGGCGCGCGAGCTGCCCGGCACGCCGCTCCCTCCGCTCGACGGGCCCAAGGCGGCGGCCGAGTACGCGCGCACGCTCGGCGCCGAAGTGCTCGCCGACCTGGCGGCCGCGCCGGCGGCGGTGGTCGCTCCGGCCGGAGCGCCAGCCGCGCTGCTCGGCACGCTGCAAGCGCTCCGGTCGCGGTGGCCCGGAGTGCGCGGCATCGCGCTGGTGGCCGCCGACGTGGAGCTGCCGGAGCTGCCGCTCGGGGTGGAGGTGCCCGGATTCGAGCTGCGGCCGGTCTCCTTCGCCGAGGCATCGCGGGCCCGCGCCGAGCTGGCCCGGACCAGCGGCGTGCTCGCGTCGCACGCGGCGGCCGCGGCCGCCGCCGTGGCCGAGCGCGAAGGAGGGCTCGCGCTGATCACCTCGGCGGGCGAGCGCGAGTTCAGCCTCGAGCGTGCCGCGTGACCACCGCCGTCCTCCTCGGCATGGGCGGCCTGGGGTGCCCGGCCGCGCTGGCGCTCGCCGAGGAGATGCCGGGCCTGAGGCTGGTGCTGGTCGATCCCGATCGGGTCGAGCGCTCCAACCTGTCCCGCCAGATCCTCTTCACCGAGGCAGACGTGGGCGAGCCCAAGGCGGAGGCAGCCGCGCGCCGCCTCTCGCAGCTCATCCCCGGGGCGCGGGCGGAGCCGCGCGTGCTGCGCTTCGGGCCGCGGTCCGCATCCGAGCTGCTCGCCGGGTGCGACGTGCTCCTCGACGGCACCGACTCTTTCGAGACGCGCTTCGCTGCCAACGACGCGGCCTGCGCCGCGCGGCTCCCGCTGGTCCACGGCGCAGTGCTGGGGTGGGGTGGCCAGCTCCTCACCGTCCTTCCCGGACAGGGCTCGTGCCTGCGCTGCCTGTTCGAAGGACCGCCGCCACCCGGCGCGCTCCCCACCTGCGCCGAGGCAGGGGTAGCCTCTCCCCTGTGCGGCGTGGTCGGAGCGGCGATGGCGTCGGAGGCGGCCCGCGTCCTCCGCGGCGAACGGCCGCGCGCGCAGGCGCGCCTCCACCAGTGGGACGGGCTGCGCGGGACCGAGCGCGACGTGTCCGTCCCGCGCGATTTGCGCTGCCCCGCCTGTGCTCTCGCGCCGGAGCCCGCCCTGGGGCATCCTTGAAGGAAGGAGGTTCGAGAGAATGCCAGTCATCGTGAAGATCCCGGCTCCGCTGCGCCCCCTCACCCAGGGCCAGAGCGAGGTGTCCGTCGAGAACGCCGCGACCGTGCAGGCGGCGGTGGAAGACCTCTCGCGCCGCTACCCCGGCCTGCGCGAGCGGCTGCTCGACGACAAGGGAGCGCTCCGCCGCTACGTGAACATCTTCCGCAACGACGAGGACATCCGTCACGGCAAGTCGCTCCAGACGGCGCTCGCCGAGGGCGACAAGCTGACCATCGTGCCGGCCATCGCCGGGGGGTAGATGCGGCTGACCGAGGCCCAGCAGGAACGGTACGCGCGCCACCTGCTCCTCGACGAGCTGGGCGGCGAAGGCCAGGAGCGCCTCCTCTCCTCGTGCGTTCGCATCCGCGGCACCGGCCAGGCAGCCCGGTGGGCAGCGCGCTACCTGGCCGCATCGGGCGTCGGCACCCTCGTCCTCGAAGACCCTGAGGCCCGCAGCGAATGCCGCGAGCTGTCCCCGGACGCTCGGATCCTGGGTGCTCTCGACCTCGACCCTGATCTCGACCTCGACCCTGACCGCGACGCGGCCCAGGAAGAAAAAAATAATTATTTTTTCGCATCCCCGGCGGAACGCGGCGCGGCGGCTGCTCTCGCGGCCCTGCGCCACCTGGTCCGGCCGCCGTGACCCTCGACTCGCTGGCGCAGGCGGTCGGCAACACCCCCATGGTGCGGCTGCCCTCGCTGGAGCGCGAGGCGCCGGGTGTCGAGATCTGGGCCAAGCTGGACTGGCTCAACCCCGGCGGCAGCGTCAAGGACCGCGCCGGGCTGTTCATCGTCCGCGACGCGCTGGGGCGCGGCTTGGTCGGCCCCGGCCGCGCGCGCACCCTGATCGATTCCACCAGCGGCAATACGGGCATCGCCTATGCGTGGCTGGGCGCCGCGCTCGGCGTGCCCGTCGCGCTGGTGATGCCCGGCAACGTCTCCGAAGCCCGCAAGCAGCTCACCCGCGCCTACGGCGCGCAGCAAATCTTCAGCGATCCCCTCGAGCAGTCCGACGGCGCCATCCGGCTCTGCCGCCAGCTGGTGGCAGAGGAGCCTGACCGCTGGTTCTACGCGGACCAATACTCGAACCCGATGAATCCCCGCGCACACGAGGTCACCACCGCGGAGGAGATCTGGCGCGACACGCAAGGCCGCGTCACGCACTTCGTCGCGGGCATCGGCACCGGTGGGACCATCATGGGCACCGCGCGCGGCCTGAAGAGCCGCGGGAAGGTGCAGGTGGTCGCGGTCGAGCCGGCCGAGGCGCTCCACGGCCTGGAGGGCCTCAAGCACATGCCGTCCAGCATCGTCCCGCCCATCTACCGGGAGGAGGAGCTGGACCGGAAGCTCTCCATTTCCACCGACGCGGGATGGGACATGGCCGACCGGCTCATCGCCGACGAAGGGCTGCTCGCCGGACACAGCGCGGGCGCCGCCGCGGTCGGGGCCTTGCAGGTGGCGCGCGAGCTGTCGGAGGCGGGCCGGGGAGGGGTGGTGGTGACGCTCTTCCCAGACCGCGCCGACCGCTACCTGCCCCCGCCGGAGGCGAAGTGACCGGTCTGGATCTGCAGCCGCTGATGGCAGAGATCGCCTCGTACGCGCGGAGCGCATACCCGGCGGAATGCTGCGGGCTGGTCATCGCCGGCGGCGGCGGAGGGCTCCGGTTCGTGCCCATCGCGAACATCGCCGGCACCCAGGCGGCCGCAGGGAACAGCCGGCGGAGCGCCCGCGATGGGTACGTGATGGATCCGAAAGCGCTTCTCGCGGCGCTGAACGAGGCGGAGCAGGGCGGCGGCGGCCTTCTGGCCATCGTCCACTCCCACCCGGACGTGGGCGCCTATTTCTCGCCTGAAGACCGCGAGATGGCCCTGGGCGGCGGGACCGAGCCGCTGTGGCCGGGCGTCCAGTATCTGGTCATCTCGTGCAAAGAGAGTGGGGTCGACGCTGCGCGGCTCTATACCTGGGATCCCGCCTCTGTCGATTTTGCTGAAGAACAAGTGCCCGTGATCACATAACTTTCTATAATGGGGCAATCGCATTCACGACCGAGCAGGCATTTGCTTGCATGGTGGTAGGGCAACCGGTAATGTGCGCTTCCAACTCAGTGTTCCGCCCCGGAGATCGCAGGATATGAACGGCACGACGTCGCCTGGTTTCACGGTGTGGTTCACCGGAATGAGCGGCGCCGGGAAATCCACCCTGGCCGCCGGACTCGCCAACCGCTTGCGACGCCTCGGGAAAAATATCGAGGTGCTCGACGGCGGCGAGGCTGAACAGTTCCTGAACGTCGCTCACGGCCAGAACAAGGACGAGCGGAACCTCGAGGCCCGAAAGCTGGCCTGGGTCTGCCGCCTGGTCACGCGCGGCGGTGGAATCGTGCTGCAGGCCGCCATCGAGAGCCCCTATAAGGAGACGCGCGACGAGGCCAGGCGCCAGATCGGCCGGTTCGCCGAGGTCTTCGTCGAATGCCCGATCGAGACGTTGATCCAGCGCGACAAGACGGGCCGGTACAAGAAGGCGCTGGCGGGCGAGCTGAAGAACATGGTGGGCATCAGCGAGCCGTACGAGCCGCCGCAGCACCCTGAGGTCATCGTCGACACCTCCAAGACCACGGTCGACGAGGCAGTGGAGCACATCCTCGGCCAGCTGGTCGCGCAGAGGCTGATCGACCCCACGGTCGCCGCCATGAAGGGCCGCCCCAAGATCTCCGCCCGCGGCAAGGCCAAGCCGGTCCCCGCGCCCGCACCTGCGCGCAAGGCCACCAAGCCGGAGAAGGTCGGGCCGGTGAAGCTGCGCAAGACGGTGAAGCTGGACAAGAAGGCCGCGCCGAAGCACCGCGCCGCAGCCCGCACCGCGCGGGTCGAGCCGCGCCGCGCCGCGGCCGGCGGCAAGCGCAAGCGCTGAATCGCCGTGTTAGAAGCAGCCCCGTGGAGCTTTCGCGCAAGCGGGAGCAGGTGATCGAGCGGCTGCGCGGTCTGGGCAGCGCGCTGGTCGCGTACTCCGGCGGGGTCGACTCGGCGCTGCTCCTCGCGCTCGCCCGGCAGGCGCTGGGGCACCGCGCCGTCGCTTTCACCGCGGTCTCCCCGGCGGTCCCGCCCGACGAGCTGGAGGCGGCGCGAGCGCTGGCGCGCGACCTGCGGGCCGAGCACGTCGAGCGGTCCTCCGCCGAGCTCGACGATCCGAACTACGCCAAAAACCCCACCGACCGCTGCTATTTCTGCAAGACCGAGCTCTACGACCTCGCGCGCGAGGAGGCGCGCGCCCGCGGCCTCGCCGCGGTCGTGTCCGGGACGAATGCGGACGAGCTGAGCGACTACCGGCCCGGTTTGCGCGCCGCGGACGAGCACCAGGTCGTGCAGCCGCTCGCCGAGGCGGGGCTCACCAAGGCGGAGATCCGCGCGCTGTCCCGCGAGCTGGGGCTGCCCACCTGGGACAAGCCGCAGCAGCCCTGCCTGTCGAGCCGGATTCCCTACGGCACGGAAGTGACGCGGGAGCGGCTCGACCAGCTTGCCCGCGCCGAAATGGCGCTGCGCGCCTTGGGACTGCGCGAGTTCCGCGTCCGCTGGCACGGGGACGTCGCGCGCATCGAGGTGGCCGAGGCGGAGCTCATGCGCCTGCTGTCGGTCCGCGCCGAGGCCTCGCGGGCGCTGCGAGAGGCGGGGTTCAAGTTCGTCAGCGTGGACCTCGAACCGTTCCGCTCGGGGCGGCTCAACGAGGCTGCCGGGCTGGTACCGCTCCAGGCGCCGGCAGGGCGGCGCTGAGGAACGGATCCAGCTCGGGCGGATAGAGCACCTCGAGCAACGTCAGGCCGTGGGGCGGGGCCGTCGCGCCGTGCCAGGGACGGAGCCCGCGGGCCAGGCGGGCGAGCGATTCCGGCGCGGCCAGCCCCAGCGCGACGGCCGCGAGGTGACCCGCGAGGTTGCGCACCTCGTGCTTGCGGAACGCGGGCGCCCGGACGATCAGCGCGGCCGATTCCGATCCGGCCTCCAGCGTCCACTCGTCGAGTGGAGGCGCCGGTCTGCTTCCCCGCGCGGGCGAGGCGAGCCCGGCGAGGTGGGGCAGCCCGCGCAGGCCCTCCAGCGCGGCCCGGGCGCGGTCCCAGTCGGGACGGCCAGGACCCAGGTCCCACGCCAGCGGAGTGCCGGCGGCGAAGCGGTACCGGTACCGCTTTCCGGTAGCGCTGGCACGCGCGTGGAAGGAGGGCCGCGCCGGGGCGACCGCCTCCATCCGCAGCCCTTCGGGCAGCCGCGTCGCGAGGGCGTCCCCGGCCGGCAGCGCGCGCCGCAGGCCGAAGCTCGCGACCTGTCCCTCGGCATGCACGCCCGCGTCGGTGCGCGCGGCGCCGTGCACCTGCACTCGCTCCGCGAGCACGGCGGCGAGCGCGTCCTCGACCGCCTGCTGCACGGTCGGGAGCCCGGGCTGCCGCTGCCAGCCGCGGAATGCCCCGCCGTCATAAGCCAACCTCACCGCGTAGACCCGGCGCTCCGTGGCAGCCTCCTCCCGCTCGGCCCGGAATGGCGACACTGTAGGCAAGCGCCACGCCATGTCGCCTTCCGCGTGTCCGTCCCGGCGCCGCGAGGGTCGTGCAGCACGGGTGGCGCGTACGGCCGACCGGCGGCGCCGATCGTCGGCTCGACCGGCCGCCGTCTTTCTGGCGTGACGGGCGGCACATCTATAGATTCGGACAGTGGGACTACCTTCGCACGGAGCAATGGTTGCCGGCCCTCGCGCTGCGCGCGTACACTTGCGTGAAGAGGAGGTGACATGAGCCGGAAGGACAGCCACCACCACGGCAACCTGTCCTGCTCCTTCTGCGGGAAGGGGCAACGGGAAGTCCGCAAGCTCATTGCCGGCCCCACCGTCTACATCTGTGACGAGTGCATCAAGCTCTGCAACGACATCATCGCCGAGGAATCGGAACGCGAGGAGAACCGTCCCGCGGTGGCGCTGCCCGCGCCGGTGGAGATCAAGAGCTTCCTCGACGACTACGTGATCGGCCAGGAGCGCGCCAAGAAGATCCTCGCGGTCGCCGTCTACAACCACTACAAGCGCATCTACTCGCGCAAGCCCTCGCGCACGCGCCCCGGCATGCAGGCCGCGCGGCCCCAGGGCGACGGCGACGTCGAGTTGCAGAAGTCGAACATCCTGCTCATCGGCCCGACCGGGAGCGGCAAGACGCTGCTCGCCCAGTCGCTCGCCCGCTTCCTCAACGTCCCCTTCACCATCGCCGACGCGACCAGCCTCACCGAGGCCGGCTACGTGGGCGAGGACGTGGAGAACATCATCCAGAACCTGCTCCACGCGGCCGACTACGACGTGGAGAAGGCACAGCGCGGCATCGTCTACATCGACGAGATCGACAAGATCGCGCGCAAGGGCGACACCCCCAGCCCCACCCGCGACGTCGGCGGCGAGGGCGTCCAGCAGGCGCTGCTCAAGATCATCGAGGGCACGCGCGCGAACGTCACCCCGCGCGGCGGCAAGAAGTACAACCAGCAGGAGTACATCCAGGTCGACACGACCAACATCCTCTTCATCTGCGGCGGCGCCTTCTACGGCATCGAGAACCTGGTCAAGCGGCGCACCGGCGAGAAGGGGCTCGGCTTCGGCGCGAACGTCAGCTCCAAGGACAACCGCGGGGTCGGCGAGCTCCTCGCGCTGATCGAGCCCGAGGACCTGATCAAGTTCGGCATGATCCCGGAATTCGTCGGGCGCTTGCCCATGCTGGCAACGCTGGACGATCTGACCGAAGAGGACCTGGTCACCATCCTCACCCAGCCGAAGAACGCGCTCGTCAAGCAGTACCAGAAGCTCTTCGAGATGGAGCGCGTGAAGCTCAGCTTCACCAAGGAGGCGCTGCGCGCCATCGCGCACGAGGCCATGCGCCGCAAGGCGGGCGCGCGAGGCCTGCGCGCGATCATGGAGAACGCGATGCTGGACATCCAGTACGACGTGCCGTACCGGGACAGCATCAAGGAGTGCAAGATCACCGAGGGCGTGATCCTGCGCGGCGAGGAGCCCACGCTGCTCTTCGAGAAGGATCGCAAGACGGCGTAGCGAGGCATTCAACCGCTGCAGGATTCGCGCGGCGCTCACTTCCTCCGGGAAATGGGCGCCGCGGCGTATCCAGGCTACGTGTGGGTGTGAACAGGCCCGCCCGCCGTGCGTCCAAGAGGGCAGGAGGTCGACATGCTCCGCAACCTGCTGGCGTTGCTCCTTCTGTTGCCGCTCGCGGCCCGCGCGGAGGACTGGAACGACGGGCAGTGGTCCGGCGACGACGAGTACAGCTGGCAGTCCGACTCGCCCGCGCCCGGAGATCCGCGCGACGGCCACGGCGGGCAGGATCGCTACGGCCCGCCCGCCGACCAGTACGGGTCGCAACAGTACGGCCAGGGCTGGCAAGACCATGAGTACGGGTCGCGGCCGTGGGGGCAGGACGACGAGTCCGTCGCCGGACCGTCGATCGACGATTTCCGCTCCGGCCTCGATCGCTACGGCCGCTGGGTGGACACGCCTGAGTACGGCTGGGTGTGGGAGCCGACCCAGGTGGGCTACCGCTGGCAGCCTTACTGGGACGGCCGCTGGGTGTGGACCACGGCCGGATGGACCTGGGTCACCGACGAGCCATGGGGCTGGGCGACCTACCACTACGGGCGGTGGGCGATGCTGAACGGGGCGGGCTGGGTCTGGCTGCCCGGTCACGTCTGGGGTCCTGCGTGGGTCGCCTGGCGCTGGGGGGGCGGGTACGCCGGATGGTGCCCGCTCGGACCGCGCGGCGCGGTCTACGTCCAGCCGCGGACCTGGGTGTTCGTCGAGAGCCCCTATTTCCTCACGCCCGTCCGCCAGCACGCGGTCTCGGTGAGCGTGGTGTCTATGGTCTGGTCGCGCGCGCAGCCGATGCCGGTGGTCCGCCCCAGCCCGCGCGCCGGACCGCCTCCTCGGGTCGTCGAGCAGCACACCAGGGTTCCCGTGCGGGCGATCCCCATCGTGGAGGCCGATTCGCGGGGGGCCACCCGCCCTCTGTCCTCCGGCGCGCTGCCGGTGTGGAGGCCGCGCACGGTTCCCTACTCGCGGCCGGCAGCGGCTCCGGCCTGGTCGGGCGCGCCCGCCCCCGCCCGCGCGCAGCCCGGCAACCCAGGCGCTGCAAGGGGCTGGCGCGAGCAGTTCCCCGCCGCCTCGCAGCCGCGTCCGGCCGCCCCTGCGGCGCAGCCCGTGCGTAGCCCGGCGCCGCCGGTCCGCCCTCCCGACGCGCGGCCGGCGCCCGTGCAGCGGGCCGAACACGACGAGCGCGCGTCATCGGGCCGGCCACACGCCCAGCCCCTGAACGGAGCGCGGGAGCCCGAGAAGAAGTAGATCGGGGGGGTGAGCTCCCATCGCCAACGCCTCCTCCTCGCGGCTCGCGTCGCCGTCTGGATCGTGGTCATCGCTTGCGTGGTCCTCTTCGCGCGCAACCTGCGCTGGCACGCCGTGCGGGAGGGCTTCCGGAGCGCGGACACCGCGCTGCTGCTGGTCGCGGTGCTCCTCTGGGTCCCTTGCACCGCGCTGCAAGGGTTGCGCTGGTATTCGCTGGTGCGCGCCGTCAAGCCGGTGCCGGTCCTCACCGTCCTGTCCTGCGCCTATGTCGGCTACGGGGCGAGCGCTGTTCTTCCGATGCGCGCCGGCGAGGCGGTCCGCATCGAGCTCCTCGCGCGGTCGGCCGGTCTCCCGCGCGCGGTCGCGCTGGGGACCGTCGCCATCGATCACACGGTGAACGGGGTGGTGATGCTCCTTCTCGCCGCCACGCTCCCGCTCTTCCTGCCGGTCCCTGCCTGGACGCGCGCCGTCGTCTGGAGCGGCGTACTGGTCGCGGCGGGGCTCCTCGCGGTAATGCTGCGGCTGGCTCGGAAACCTTCGCAGCGCCTGAAGCCTCCCGGCAAGCTGATGGCGACCGTGCTCCGGCTGCGCGGCGGGCTCGTCGGCCTGCGCAACCCGCGCGCCGCGCTGGGCGCATTCGCCGCCGCGATCGGCGCCTGGACGCTGGAGATCGCGACCACCATGGTCGCTCTCGCCGCTTTCCACCTGCCGCACGGCGTTGCTCCGGCGATGGCGGTGCTCTTCGGAATCAACCTGGCGCTGGCCATCCCCGCCCCGCCGGCCAACCTGGGCAACTTCGAGCTGGGAGCCGGGTTCGCGCTGGTCGCGCTCGGCGGGGATCGGGACCATGCCGCCGCCTTCGCGCTCGGGTTGCACGTCCTCCAGATCTTCCCCACGCTGGTCATGGGCGGACTGTGCCTGCTCCGATTCCGCGGCCGCCAGATCGCCGCCGCCGCGCACGTCGCCGCCCATCCCTCGGAGGTCGAGGATGCGGGGGACCTGGCTGAGGAACGCGTTCCGGCCGAGGGCTAACGGGAAGTCACCCCGGCGTGGAACGGGATTGGCGGATCGCCCTGGAAGGTGGCCGGCACCAGCTCCGGCCACTTTCCTGGGTGGGCGCCGATCGCCCGCGCGAGGTCGCGCGCTTTCGAGCGGGGATAGGTTTCCAGCACGACCAGCAACTCGTCGCCGATCACCGCCAATGCGCGCAGCGGCACGGGACCTTGCTCCGCGAAGGCGCCTGTTCCGGCCAGCGCGTGGCGGGCGTCGTCCGAGGGGAGCAGGCCCACCTGGAGCTGCCCGCTGCTGAGGAGGTCCACGACCTCCGAAGTGCTGCGCACCGCCGCGGCGACTGCCTTGGAGTCGGGCAGGCGGGCAGCGATCGCTGCGGCGACCGCTTCTGCCAGTGCCGCCGCGCCGGGCCGCGACTCCGCGCTCACCACGACCAGGTGCTTCGCCCGGTAGGCGTACCACTGCCGGTACGGGGAGTGGCCGAGCAGCAGCAGCCCAGCAACTCCGACCAGCGCCGCGCGGCGAAGGCTCCTCTCAATCATCGTCGTCGGACTCGTCGAACACGTCGAGCTGCAGGAAGTTGGAGACCACGAAGTTCGGCACGTCCACCAGATTGCTGATCTTCAGATCGCAGGCGACGCTGCACAGGATGTACGCCTGCTCCGCGCTGAGCTTCCGAGGCGACGGGGACTGCGGCCCAGTGAGGAAGTCGATCATCTTGAGTAGGGCATCGCGCGCGGCGAGCGTCACGTCCTCGGACTGGTTGCTGAGAGGGCCGAGGCGCACGCCGTCGATCCAGGTCTCTTCCGCGATCACCGTCCCGGGGGACTTCACCGGGACCCCGATGGTGGCGATGAAGTTGTCCGGGTCGAGATCGCGCAGGACGCCGGCGCGGCTGCTCTGGAACTTCGGCCAGCCGCCGAAGCCGTTGGCGAGCCCTTTGCGCACCTCGACCTTCACCGTCACGATCGCGTTCATCTCGATGGCAGTGCCGGAGACCTCGCCGTCTCCTTGCGCCCAGTGGACGTCGCCGATGGAGAGCATGCAGCCGTCGACGAAGCAGGGGAACAGCAGGGTCGTTCCTTTCACCATCTGCTTGATGTCGGTGTTGCCGCCGTTCTCGCGCGGGGGGATCGTGCGCAGGCACCGCTCCGAGACGTTGACCTTGGCGGTGTTCTTCGTCTTCGGTCCGCACAGGTCGGCGGGCACCGCGTCGCGCGGCTCTGGCGGGAGCACGAATCCACCCGCGTGCAGGAGCTGGTCCTCGCGCTGGAACGCCGTTTCGATCTCGGGCAGCCCGAGCTGTACGCCGATGGTTCCGGCGAATCCGTGCAGCGGCAGCCGCACGCCGGGCAAGTCTTTCGAGGTGGCGAACCGGGCGTGGTGATCGGTGCCCACCTTGCCCAGCTCCCAGTGCACGATGAACGGCTGGGTGAAGACGTCGCGGAGGAACCCGAATCCGGGCACCGCGACCGTGTACCCGAACTGATCCGGCCCGGGGACCACGTCGACCATGGTGACCGCCAGGACGTCTCCGCGCTTCGAGCCGTTGACGAACAGCGGACCGGTCAGGGGATGGATGAGATTGAGATTGGCGCCCGCCACCGTGGCGGGCGTCGAGCCGCGATTGAACGGATTGTCGAATGCGTCCCGGGTCTCGAAGACCACCGTGTCGCCGGCGTTCGCCGACGCGGCGGACTTGATCGCGGGGTGCCAGCGGTTGTGACAGGTCCCGAGCGGCTCCTGCGCGCAAGGCACCGGGACCGTGCCCTTGCGCGTGATCGGGATGCGGACCTGCTTCGCGAAGGAAGGCGCGGAAGACGCGGCGACCAGAGCAGCGGCCGTGAACGCAGCGATTCTCATGAGTGACCCCCCTGCCGAGGTTCGTGCAGGTGGTTCCCGCCCGGGAATCCCCGAACCGTTGCGCCCCATCCCCAACCGGGCGAGTTCAGGTCGCGGCTTTAGTCCTCCGCGATCGCCGATGTCAATTGGCGCACTCCGACCAACGGCACGGTCACTCCTCGCCGAGCACGCGGAGGTAGTTGCCGCCGAGGATGCCGCGCAGCTCCGCCTCGCTGAACCCGCGGCGACAGAGGGCCTCGGTGATCGCGGGGTAGTGCCGCGCTTCGCGGATGCGGCGGGCGCTCCAGACGTAACCGTCGAAATCGGTGCCGATG
>Ga0137399_10000693_pt1 | contig 14049 bp, 14 predicted proteins | sample czorhiz316metaG_FD_104810 | JGI IMG/M metagenome (GOLD analysis project Ga0137399, IMG submission 104810) | Vadose zone soil microbial communities from Angelo Coast Range Reserve, California, USA - czorhiz3.16 metaG | ecosystem: Environmental > Terrestrial > Soil > Vadose zone | place: USA...
ATCGTCACCGGCTATCTCGACAGCGGGGCGCGCGGCATGGGCCTCCCCGCCTCTCGCGTCCATGACGAGCGCTACGACGCGGCGGAGGACTTTCTCGAAGCGTGCTACAAATTGTGGGAAGGAAGCTGGGAGGACGATGCAGTCCGCCGCGATCGCGACGCGCGCATTTTTACGGATCCAGCAAAGGTCCATCCGGTCCGCCACGAGGGAAGCCACTATCGCGTCAACGGCATCCACCTCGCCGAGCCGTCGCCGCAGCGAACGCCGCTGCTGTATCAGGCAGGAACGTCGAAACGCGGCCGCGCGTTTGCCGCCAGACATGCGGAAGCGATCTTCCTCAACGGCCAGACCAAGCCGATCCTGGCGCGCGCCGCCCGCGAGATCAGGACCGCGGCAAAGGAGTTCGGCCGCGATCCCTACGACATCAAGCTGTTTGCCGGCGCGACCGTGATCGTGGCGCCGACGCGTGCCGAAGCCGAAGACATCCTCGAAGACTACGCCCGGTATGTCGATCAGGCCGGCCAACTCGCGCTGCTCTCGGGCTGGACCGGCATCGACTTCTCGACCTACCAGCCCGATCAGGCCGTGCAATATGTCGAGAGCAACGCGATCCAATCGATGGTGGAGAATTTTACACTCCGGAGCGATCGCCCGGTCCGTATCGGAGATCTCGCCACCCTTAGCCGCGTCGGCGCTCGCTCGCCCTTCGTGGTCGGCTCACCCCAGGACGTGGCCGACGAATTGATCGCCTGGGCCGAGGAAACCGACGTCGACGGTTTCAACCTGTTTCGCCTGGTGGCACCGGAATCGCTGAACGCCTTCGTCGATCTCGTGGTACCGGAGCTGCAATCTCGCGGCGTCTACAAGACCGCCTATCGTGAGGGCACCTTGCGCGAAAAGCTGTTTCCGGGACGAGGCGCTCGCCTGCCCGCGGTGCATCCGGCAGCGGGCTATCGTCGCCTGCCGCCTACATCGGCAAGCGACGTGCGATCGGACGCTGCCGAATAGCTCGCTCTCGCGATATCTTCAACGATGCCGCAGCCGGCGGTTGACCCGCTTCGCGAAATAGTCGCCGACGGTCTGCACTGTCTGCACCAGCGCGATCAGCACCACCACAACGGCCAGCATCATTTCCGGCATGAAGCGCTGGTAGCCATAGCGAATGCCGAGGTCGCCAAGACCACCGCCGCCGACCGCACCGACCATGGCCGAATAGCCGAGCAAGCTGACCACCGCGAGCGTCAGGGCCAGCAAGAGTGCCGGCAATGCTTCGGGGACCAAGACCTTGAGCACGATCTGCAGCGGGGTGGCGCCAAAGGAGGACGCGGTCTCGATCAAGCCGGCGTCCACTTCGCGGATCGCCGCCTCGACCAGACGGGCGATAAACGGCGTCGCGGCGATCGTCAGCGGTACGATCGCGGCCCCCGATCCGATCGATGTCCCCGCAATCAGCCGCGTGAAAGGAATGATGGCGACGACCAGAATGATGAAGGGGGTCGATCGGGTTGCGTTGACGACGACGCCCAGCACCGCGTTGATCCTGGGCGCGGCGAATAGTTCGCCCTTCCCGCTGGTAGCCAGAAAGATGCCGATCGGCAGGCCGAACGAGGTTGCCACCAGGGCGGCGACGGCGACCATGAACAGGCTTTCGCCGGTGGCCTGGATAATCAGGTTGATGAGTTCAGGCGACATAGCCGAGACGCTCCGCTGAAAACTGATGTTGCGACAGATAGGCGAGGACTTGCGCCGCGGTTGCGTCGCCGCCGGGAACGCCGATCGTCAGCGATCCGACACGCTGACCGCCAATCTCATCGATGCGCGCGGACAACAGCGCAACGTCAATGGAAAGCTCACGCGCCAGGCGGGCCACGACCGTGTCGCCGGCGTCGCCGCGGACCAGGACACGAATGACGGCCTGCCCGCCCGTAACAGGCTTTTCCTGCAGGCGGCTCGCGAGCGAAACCGGCAACGAGGCGCCGAGGACCTCTGCCAGGAAAGTTTGCGGGATCGGGTTGTTTGGGTGGGTAAAGATATTGGCGACATGTCCCCGTTCGACAATGTCGCCGGCGTCGATGACGACGACCTCCTTGGCGAGCTGCCTGACGACGGACATTTCGTGGGTGATCAGGACGATGGTCACGCCGAGTTCGCGGTTGATGTTGGCAAGCAGATCAAGGATCGCACGCGTGGTCTGCGGATCGAGCGCGGAGGTCGCCTCATCCGACAGCAGCACGCTGGGCCGCGTTGCCAGCGCACGCGCAATGCCGATTCGCTGTTTCTGGCCGCCGGACAGTTCGGAAGGGTACCGGTCGTGCTTGTCCGCGATATCAACGAGGTCGAGCAGCTCGGCCACGCGCACCGCGATATCGGCCTTCGACCAGCCCGCGATTTCGAGCGGCAGCGCGATATTGGCCGCTGCCGTCCGCGACGACAGCAGATTGAAGTGCTGGAAGATCATGCCGATGGAACGCTGCGCCAGCCGCAGCTCGCGGCCGGACAGCGCCGAAATATCGCGGCCATCGACCTCGACGCGACCGGTGGTCGGCTTTTCCAGGCCGTTGATGAGCCGGACGAGGCTCGACTTGCCGGCACCCGAGCGGCCGATGACGCCGGTGATCGAACCGCGGGGAATCGCGAAATCGATGTTCTGCAGCGCCCGCACGCCGGGTTTGCCGCGATAGGCGGGATACGTCTTCTCCACTCCCTCGAACCGCACCATCGCGTCTACTTTGGCAGTAGCACTGTCGGGCGATGAAAACGACTCGAGCGGCCGCGCGGCCGTCAATGATTGATGCACATTCATTAAGGATTCCAGTTCTTCGATTTGGCCGCCCGCGTTGCGAGCTGCCATGATATCAATGACCGAACAGCAGATAGCTACGGTCGATGTCGCGATGATGTTTTGTTTCCTCGGTCCAGCCAACCGCCCGACGGTAGCTCCCGAGCAACGCGTTTTGCCTCAGCGCCTCGAGATCGACGTTTTGCGGAATATCCGCAAACGGTGAGACGAACAGCGCATCCTCAGGACAATAGAGTTCGCAAAGGAAGCAAGTCTGGCAGTCATCCTGTCGGGCGATCACCGGAAAGCCATCGGTCTTGTCGAACACGTTGGTCGGGCACACGTTCACGCAGATGTCGCACGACGTGCAGCGCTGGGCATCGATAACCTCGATCATTCCGCGGCCTCCGCATAAGCCGCCTCGGCATGCGGGCGCACGGAGGTCCAGACCTCATCGAGGCCGCCTGAGGTGATGTAGTGACGCTGGCGATCGTCCTGGTCGGGGAAATCGTCGCGGCGGTGCATGCCGCGGCTTTCCTGTCGTGCCAATCCGCTGCGGTACATCCAGCGCGCTGTTGCCAGCATGGAGGCACTCTCGCGCGCGCGGAACACGTCGTCAGCGGCGGCAGCATCCGCCTGTGAGACTTCGACCCAGAGCGCATCGAGTCGCTCAAGCGAGCCGCCGAGCCGGCCCGCTTCGCGGAAGTAGTTGAGCTCGTAAGGAAAGACCTCGTCCTGAACCGCTTTGGCGAGTTCGGCCGGCTTGAACGGTCGTTCCGCGCGCTGGCGCAGCGCCACGGTCCCGGTGGATGAGAGCCTGCGTCCACGCGTGGGACCGGCATGGCGGGCATAATCGGCGGCCCCCTGCCCGGCGAACGTGCCCGATGACATTGCCCAGGCGGCGTTGTGGCTGCCACCGCCGGTAAAGCCGCCGCAGATCAGCTCGCGCGTTGCCGCATCGCCTGCCGCATAGAGCCCGGGCACGGTGGTCGCGCAGCTGTCATCGACGATGCGAAGTCCACCGGTGCCACGGACGGTACCTTCCAGCCGCAGAGTGACGGGAAAGCGGTCGGTAAAGGGATCGATGCCGGTACGATCGAAGGGCAGGAAGAAATTTGGCTGCGAGACCCGCATCTGGCGCGGCACGTCGCCATCGGCTTTGTCGAGCCGGGCATAGACCGGTCCCTGCGTCAGCGCACGGGCGATGGCCGAACGGCCGCCCTTCGAAGCCGCGCCGGGCACGACGCCGCCGTCTTCGTACGTGAACGTGGCCCAGCCATAGAACAGCGTCTTGGTCACCGAACCGAAGGCAGCCGAGATCGCATAGGGGTTGGAAAATTCCATGCTGCTGAATTCAGCGCCCGCCTCCGCCGCCATCAGGTAGCCGTCGCCGGTCAGCACGTTCGAACCCAGCGTCTTGCTGAGGAAGGCACAGCCGCCAGTCGCAATCACGACCGCCTTGGCACGCACAGTCCAGCGATCGTGTTTCTGCCGACGAAGGCCGCTCGCGCCAGCCGCCGCGCCCTTCTCGTCGACCAGCAGCTCCAACGCCGGGCTATGATCGAGAATGGTGACGCCGGCCTGCTTGGTGCGCTTGCGCATCAGCCGCATGTATTCCGGGCCCTGCAGCGAGTTGCGCTGGGATTTTCCGTTGTCGTCCACCGGATAGGGATAGCCCCAGTCCGCCAACCGGTTGCTCTGCTCGTAAGTGCGATCCAGCACGCTCGCCATCCAACGGCGGTCCTGCAGATGACCGCCCAGCTTCTCGCGATTGGCCATCGCCGCTTCGCGTAGCGCGGGCTCTGGATCAACGTACCAGACGCCAGTGCCGGCTGCGGCGGTCGCGCCGGAGGTTCCGCAAAAGCCCTTTTCCGCCAAGACCACGCGCGCGCCCTGCTCGGCCGCGCTGATCGCCGCCCATGCGCCGGCCGGACCGCCGCCGATCACCAGAACATCAGCATCGAACTCGACGGAACCCGCAGGGGCGGACACCCTGTCGGCACGTGTGGGTCGAACTGTCATCGCTCACTTCTCCGGGCAAAATCGATCGCGATCGGCATTGCGCCGCGCCGCCATCGTTACGCGCGCGCTCGTCACTGGCAATTTCAGATATTTGCCGAGACTTGGACGAAGCTTTCCCTGCTGCAGCCAACTAAAGAAGATTCATGTGGCGACGCACACGACATTTTGTTCTTGCCCATGCGCGACGTGAGATTTGCGCGCCCGGTGCAGCAGCGGAGATGGATTTTTCTTTTTGCCCGCGTCTGCTCTCGGTTCGTTTTCTTTAATGCCGCAAGGCGGACCCGATCGCGCATCTTGGCGCGCATTATTCCGTGGCTGGCCCGCTCAACGTGCCACGCTCGCCGCAGGGGCGTCCGGTGACCGTGCAGGCCGGCGGATCGAGCGACGGCCGCGATCTCGCGGCGGCGCAGGCCGAAGCGGTGTTCACACTGGCGCAGACCATCGAGGAAGGCGTCGCCTACGCGCGGGACTTGCGCACCCGTGCCATTGCATACGGCCGCGCCGGCGATTCGATCGTCATCCTGCCCGGGCTCGCCACCGTGATCGGCAGCACCGAAGCGGAAGCGAAGCGACGGCAGGACGAACTTTGGGAACTTGTCCCGATCGAATACAGCCTCGCGCGCCTTGCCGGCACGCTGCATATCGATCCCGTGTTGCTCGACCTCGACAAGCCCCTGCCCGATCCGCTGCCGCTGCCTCCCAATGCCAACCAGACCATGTTCCAGGGAACCGTAAACATCGCCCGCCGCGGTAACCTGACCGTGCGCCAACTGCTGCGCGCGCTCGGCGGCGGCGTTGGTCACCGCATCGTCGTCGGCACGCCCGAGCAGATCGCCGACGACATCGAAGCATGGTTCAAGGCAGGTGCCGCCGACGGATTCAACCTGATGCCGGACGTGCTGCCTTCGGGGCTCGAGGTCTTCGTCGACAACGTGGTGCCTATCCTGCAGAAGCGCGGACTATTCCGGCGCGACTATGCCGGGACGACACTGCGCAGCCATTTCGGACTGCCGCATCCGCCGAGCCGCTTTGCCGGCCCGACACGCGCCGTCGCTTCCGCCTGAACCGTCAGCGCGCGGCTGCCGCCGACGCCGGCTTTTCAAGCGACGCCACCGTCTGCAGGGCACGCACCCGGGGGAGGACTTCCTTTGCGAAGCGCTCCATCTCGGCTTCAAACGGCTGGAACTGCAGCATGAACAGTTCGATTCCGGCCGAATGGAAAGCGCCGATGCGCGCAGCGACCTCGTCATAGCTGCCGACGAGCCCCGCCGCCGTACCGCCATTGCTGCCGACCCGCGCGGTCTTCTGCATGGTCTGCATCATGACGACTTTTGGATCGGTGTTGGCCTTCTGGATCGCTTTGATCGGCGCATCCTTTGCCGATAGCTCCAGCAATCGTGCGTAGGCACGTTGCGCCTCCTCGTCCGTCTCGCGTGCGATCACGAACGCCGACAGGCCGAACCGCAATGGCACGGATTGGCGTGGCCGCGCCGCGACATCGGCGATCAGTCCGGCGACGTCCTCCATCGGCTGGCCGTTGATGAACCAGACGTCGCCGTGATCGGCGACCAGCGCGCGGGCCGGCTCGGACTCGCCGCCGACATAGATCAGCGGCCGTGGCCGGTAGAGGCTCGTGGGGCGCAAAATGTAGTCGCGAACGTCGAAATGCTCGCCCTTGCAAGTGAGCCGTTCGCCTTGCATCAAACGCGACACCACGGTGATCCACTCGCGGCCGTAAGCGTAGCGCGCATCGTGCTCTGGAAAGCCAATGCCCGCCTTGTCGAGTTCCGGCCTGTTCCAGGCATTGACGAGGTTGATCGCGAACCGACCGCGGCTGATGTTCTCGATACCGAGCGCCAGCTTGGCGAGCACCACCGGATGATAGAGATAAGGTTTTATCGCGGCGATGATTTCGATCCGGCTCGTCAATGCCGCAATGGCGGCCGCCGCACTCCACGCCTCCAGTTGGTCCAGATCCTCCTGATGGGGGTTGATCGTGTGCTGGGCAATCAACGTCGAATCGTAGCCGAGCCTTTCCGCGGCCAGCACGAGATCGCGGTTGCGCTCCCACGACGCGTCATAGGGTTCTTCAGGGTCCTGATATGCGGCGCGTGAGCCATGAACCAGCGCCCAGATGCCGAAACGAAGCGGTCGTACCGTCATTTGCGATCTCTTCCCGGTTGTTCGCATGATCCGTCGCGCGAAGGCCACGTCTGTTATTCGCCAAGATGCGTCGGTAGATCAAGCAACGAGACGCAAAAAGATAATCCTTGCCGTGCCGCGCACACCGAGCAATCAGAAAAACTCCGGAACGAATGACAATTGAAAAACCGCTCTATTTCTGTCGGGCCGAAATCGTGGGACAGTTTCCGGCCTGAGAAACCGATTGCATTCATGTGGCGACATCCTCGCCAATTGAGTGCGCGTTGATCTCTGTCTTGCACCGACTGCGCGGATACGCGCGATGAATGAGGATAGATCTATCTTGAGCAATCTCGAACAGACCGCTTCACCGGCCGCATTCGATCGATTGCCACGCGAAGACAAAGGCGACGTGACTTCGTCATCACGGAGGGCGCCATTCGAGTTCAGCCGGCGCGGCTTGCAACTGCTTTCCTGGCTTGCGCCGGTCGTGCTCCTCATTGTCTGGGAGGTTCTCGCGCAGGCCGGATGGCTGACGCCGCACATCCTGCCGGCACCGAGCAAAGTCATAAAGACCGCATTCAAGCTTGCAACTGCCGGAAGCCTGCTGAACGACCTCAGCGTGAGCCTTGCGCGCGCAGCCGCCGGCTTTGCGATTGGTGGCACCGTCGGCTTCGTGCTCGGTACCTTGGTCGGTTTCTCGCGCGTCGCCGAAGCAGCCATCGACCGCAGCGTGCAGATGATCCGCGCGATCCCGTTTCTGGCTGTTCTGCCTCTGGTGATCGTCTGGCTCGGCGTCGGCGAAGCAGAAAAGATATTTCTGGTGGCGCTCGGCGTCACCTTCCCGATCTACATCAACACCACCCTGGGCATCCGGCAGGTCGATCCAAAATTGATCGAACTTGGGCGGGTCCAGGGGCTGGGCACGATCGAGTTGATCCGGCGGATCATTCTTCCCGGCGCCCTGCCCTCGATCCTCACCGGCGTTCGCTATGCGCTCGCCACAGCCTGGCTCGCGCTGGTCGTCGCCGAGACCATCGGCGCACAGTCGGGCATCGGATTCCTCGCCATGGATGCGCGCGAATTCCTGCGCACTGACGTCGTCGTGCTGACGATCGTCATCTATGCGCTGATCGGCGTCGCGGCCGATGGCATCGCCCGCATTCTGGAGCGACGCCTGCTCGCCTGGCACCCGAACTACGGAGCCGCGCGATGACGGTCCACGTTGCTCCCGCTTTGACGGCCTCCTCCCCGGCCGTTGTCGTGACCAATCTGCGCCGCGCTTACGGCAAGCGGGTCGTCATCGAAAACCTCAATCTGCGTATCGAGCGCGGCGAGTTCGTGGTGCTGCTCGGCGAGAGCGGATGCGGCAAGACCACGCTGTTGCGGGCGCTGGCCGGACTCGATCCGATCGACGCCGGACGCATCGTGGCGCCGCGCCGCCCCGCCGTCGTCTTCCAGGAACATCGCCTGCTGCCGTGGGACAGTCTTTGGCGCAACGTATCGCTGGGCCTTCAGGCACCGGACGCGCGCCAACGGGCCGCAGCGGCGCTGTCCGAGGTGGGCCTCGCTGAACGTCTCGACGACTGGCCGCGCAACCTCTCGGGCGGACAGGCGCAGCGCGTAGCCCTGGCGCGTGCGCTGGTTCAGGAGCCCGAGCTTCTGCTGCTCGACGAGCCCTTTGCCGCGCTGGATGCGCTGACCCGCATCCGCATGCACGCGCTCGTCCGTGAACTGGTGGCGGCCCACCGGCCCGGTGTCTTGCTGGTAACGCACGACGTCGACGAGGCGATCGCGCTCGCCGACCGAATCCTGGTGATGCGCGACGGCCGGATTGCGTTCGAGCACCGCGCCAAGGGCGACGGGACCACCCCAATAGTGCGCGCGGAGCTGCTCGCAGAACTCGGCGTCGTCGCGTCTCCCCCCATCCCTGCTTGAGCATCTTGTAAGGACTGAGCCATGACTGACTTTTCGCAACCAACCCGCCGCCGCTTCCTCGGCACCGCCGCAGCCGGCGTTGGCGCACTCGCAGGCATCGGTGTTTCTGGAAACGCCCTGTCGGCGACCGGCCGTATCACTGACAAGGTCCGCCTGACCTGGGGGCTTAGCGGTCTCAATCTCGTCGCCAAGGAACGCGGCGAATTCGAAAAGCTGCTGGCGAAGGACGGCATCAAGGTCGAATGGCTCGGTCCGTTCCCGAACCACGCCCCGACGCTGCAGGCGGTGACCGGTGGCAGTGCCGATTTCAGCTTCGGCGGCAGCACCACGCCGGCGTTGGCCGCCATCATCGCGGGATCACCACTCGTATTCACACAATTCGTCGTTTACGAGCCGCGTACGACCGCGATCATCGCCAAGGATGATTCCGGCATCAACAAGATTGAGGACCTCGCCGGCAAATCGGTCGCGGTGAACCGCTCTGGGTTGGGCGAATTCCTGCTGGTGGCAGCACTTGAGAAGCACAAGGTCGATCGTTCCACCGTCAAATTTATCTATCTCAATCCCCCCGACGCCGCGCCGGCGCTGGCCTCCGGAAAGGTCGACGCCTGGGCGATGTGGAGCCCCGGAGTCGATATCGCCAAGCTCGAATACAAGGCGCACGATATCTTCCTTGAGGGCCGCGACCTCGACTTCCAGATCGACTACACTTCCTATCTCACCACCCGCAAGTTCGCGACCGACAATCCCGCGCTGGTCCGCGCCGTCAACGACGCTTTCCGCGCCGAAGGAAAGTGGATCTCCGAGAACAGCCGGGATGCCGAGTACATCGCGCAAACGGCCGGCAAATACAGCGACCAGGTCCGCGATCAGTTCATCGCACTGAACCGTCAGTACCGCCATTTCGCGGCCAACGACTGGCAGTTCGTCGCCAATCTGCAGAAAGCAACCGACTGGCTGGTCGCGCGCAAGGTTTTGCCGGAGCCGGTCAAGGTGACCGATCATCTGGCGGAAGTGTGAGAAACCAGTTTCATCCACTCGATCCGGATCCAAACACATGAACAAGCCTGTACCTGTCATTTCCCTGGAACACTCGCAACGCCTCGATCTCCGTTCGCCGGATCTCGACGCGCTCGTTAGCCGTATCGCTGAAGGCGCAAGCGACCGCGAGCGTGAGCGCACCCTTCCTTTCCCGGAGATCGATCTCATCCGAAAAGCCCGGCTTGGCGCGCTCAGATTGCCGGCAGAAGCCGGCGGCGCCGGCAGCTCCATCCGGGAGTTGTTTGAGATCGTCATCCGCCTCGGCGAAGCCGACGCCAACGTCGCGCATATCCTGCGCAACCATTTCAGCGTGGTCGAGCGGCTGGTGCGGCGGCCACAGACCGATCAACATCGGGAATGGCAGAAAGCGGTCGCCGACGGCGCCATCATTGGTTTGGCGGCAACCGAACTGGAAACGCCGAAGGTCGGCGACGTCAAGCCGAACACGACGTTGACGCCTGACGGAGACGACTATTTGCTGAACGGCACCAAGTATTACAGCACCGGAACGCTCTATTCGGACTATGTCCTGGTCCGCACCGCCGATTCCGCCGGGGCAAATGCTGCAACCCTGATTCCGGTCAATCGCGACGGCATCGAATTGATCGACGACTGGGATGGCTTGGGACAACGGCTGACGGCGACCGGAACCACGCATTTCCGCAATGTCCGGGTCAAGCGGCAGGAGGTCATATTTGACGCGCCTGATGCCGGCTACGGCATCCCATATGCAAACACCTTTGCGCAGCTCTTCCTGACCGCGATCAATGCCAGCATCGCACGCGCCATTCTGCGCGACGCCACGGCGCTGGTCCAATCTCGCAAGCGGACGTTCTATTTCGCTCCGGCCGAGACTCCGACCGACGATCCTCTGCTGCAACAGACTGTCGGCCAGATCGCCAGCGGCGCCTTCGCCGCGGAGACCGTCGTGCTGGCGGCGGCTGAAGCGCTCGACATTGCGACCGACGCATTCGATGCCGGCGACGCAAATGCCGGCGAGGCGGCGCACCGGGCCGCGCTGCTGTCGGCCAAGGCCAAGATCGTCGCGGACGAATTCGCCATCCGCGGCGGCAGCCTGTTCGATGTCGGCGGCGCATCGGCCACCAAGAAGGTCAGCAATTTCGATCGCCACTGGCGCAACGCGCGGACGCTGTCCTCGCACAACCCGACCACCTATAAGGCGCGCTCGATTGGGCAGTACGAGATCAGCGGCACGCCGCTACCCGCCAAGGGCTTCTTCTAGGCGAAGGATAGCCGGCGAGGCGCCGGCGGAGGAAAAGACCGATGAGTAAGGCGGATATCCACCTCGTCGACGATACCGACGAAATCGAACGCCAGTTCCGCTCGGTCATGCGACGTCTCGCCGCCGGGGTTGTCGTCATCACCGCCGGGCGCGGTGACGACATTACCGGTATGACGGTGACCTCGCTGACGTCATTGAGCGCGAACCCGCCGCGGCTGTTGGTCAGCATCAACCGTCGGGCCTCGTCTTTCCCTCTGATCGAGCGGCACCGGTTGTTCGGCGTCAACATCCTCGGATCAGACCAGCAGGCGCTCGCTGACCGCTTCAGCAATGGCCGGCTGAAGGGCAGGCAGCGCTTCGAGGGCGCGGCCTGGACCGCTGGAGCATCCGGCGTGCCGCTGCTCTCAGAGTCCCTCGCCACGGTCGAGTGCCAGGCCGAGGAAATCATGGAGCGGCATTCGCACGCGATCATCGTCGGCCGCCTGCTCAGCATGGAACTGTCGCATCGCCTGTCCGGCCTCGTCTACTGGAACGGCCAATATGTCGAGATCAACCACGACACCGACCTGGATCTGCTCGCCGAGGTGAGCATTCCCCTGGCGCATGTCCGTTGAGGGTAACGCAGGGTGAAATAGTATGAAACGCGAGATTCCACCGCAATCACAAACCCTCTCGACCGACAGCGCGAGCGCCTCGCCCGCGCGCTGGCATCTCGACCGGATCGTCGCCGAGTTGCGCGTCTCGCGGGAAGAGACCCACAGCATCCGCCGCGATGGCGAAGCGCGCCGCGCGCCGTCGCGGGATGTCCTCGAAGCCATCCTCAACGGCCTGACCGAAGCGCTGTTTCCCCGGCACTATGGCCAGTCCGACCTCGATGGCGAGAATATCGACTACTTCGTCGGTAATACCCTGAGCATTGTGCTGGATTCCCTGTGCGATCAGATCCATCGCGGTGCATTGTTCGTTGGCGACGACCTGTTGCCGGGATTGCGCCGCGAGGAGGCAATCGAACTGACGCGCAGCTTTGCCTCGCAACTGCCGGCCGTGCGCGGGCTTCTGATCAGCGATCTGCGGGCGGCCTTCGTCGGCGACCCGGCTGCGCGCAATTTTCCGGAAATCCTGATCGGCTATCCCGGCATGATCGCCATCATCCATCACCGCCTCGCCCATATCCTGCATCGCTTGGACGCGCGGCTGCTCGCCCGGCTGATGGCGGAGATTGCGCATGCCAGGACCGGCATCGATATCCATCCTGGGGCCACGATCGGATCGGGCTTCTTCATTGATCACGGCACCGGCGTCGTCATCGGCGAGACCGCGATCATCGGTGACAATGTGCGGATCTACCAGGCGGTCACGCTCGGCGCGCGACATTTCCCGACCGACGATGAAGGCAATCTGATCAAGGGCGACGCCCGTCACCCGATCGTCGAAGACGATGTCGTCATCTACGCCGGCGCCACCATCCTCGGCCGGATCACGATCGGGCGGGGGTCGACGATCGGCGGCAATGTCTGGCTTACAAAGGATGTGCCGCCGAACAGCGTCGTGACGCAGGCGACGGCGCGGAATACCCCTGCCGCGCCGTGACCAGCCACTCCTGCTTCACGCCGCGGCCGGCGCTTTCCACCGCATGAAGCGCCTTTCCAGCGCCTCGAGGGCGGCATTGAAGGTGAGGCCGATGACGGTAATCCCCAAAATGCCGAAGTACATTTGCGGGATCAGAAAGCTGTACTGGCTGTTGATAATGAGATAGCCGAGACCGGCCTTGGCGCCGACCATCTCGGAAGCAACCAGCAGGCGCTGGCCAGACGAATACCGACAAAGATATTGGGAAGCGAAGCCGGCAGGATCACTTTTCGGAATAGCTGCTGCGGGGTTGCGCCCATGGTCCGCGCCGACTTGATCAGCAGCGGATCGACCTGCTTGACCGCGGCAATGGTGTTGAGCAACAGCGGCCAGGCGCAGCTATAGATCACCATCGTGATCTTTGACAGCTCGCCAATCCCGAGCAGCAGGATGAACACCGGCAACAATGCGAGTGGCGCGGTATTGCGGCAAATCTCGATGAACTGGTTCAGGAGATTGCCGAGCCGGGCATACCAGCCGACCGCCAGACCAAGAGGAACGATCAGCACGACCGATATCAGAAATCCACTCAAGGCGCGCAGCAGGCTGGCGGAGACGTCGTCGTAGAGCTCGCCGGTTTGAGCAAGCTGCCAGCCGGCCGCGATGACTTCCGAAAACGGTGGCAAGAACACGGCATCGATCAGGCCCAGCCTCGGAGCGGCCTCCCACATCGACAACAGCGCCACCAGCAACAGCGACCGGCGCCCAAAGACACCTAGCCAGCCGAGCAGTTGGCGAACGAAACCTAAAACCGGCGTCGGTTGCGGTTCCGCCCGGACCAGCGAGGCGGGCCGTCCCTGCGCAAGTTCAAGCAGCGTCAGCATCTCGAGGCTAGACATGGGCAACTTCCTCCAAAGCGCGGCTGGCGCGGGCGGCGCCGGCGCCACCAGCCAGTTGCTGGGCTTTCAGCACTTCCTCGCGCAGCAAAGACCAGACCTCATGCCGCACGGGACCGAATTCAGGCAGCGATCGGACGTCTTCCGTTTCGTTGCGAAGCGCTTCCGGAATCTCGACGACATGCTTGATACGGCCGGGGCGCGAGGTCATCACCGCAACCCGCTGGCCGAGCACCACCGCCTCGTCGATCCCGTGCGTAATGAAGATGATGGTCTTGCCCGTGGCGCGCCAGATGCGGAGCAATTCGCCTTGCAGCGTCTCCCGCGTCTGCGCATCGAGTGCTGCGAACGGCTCATCCATCAACAGCACTTCCGGATCGTAGGCCAGGCTGCGGGCGATCGCGACACGCTGTTTCATG
>Ga0137399_10000694_pt1 | contig 14047 bp, 9 predicted proteins | sample czorhiz316metaG_FD_104810 | JGI IMG/M metagenome (GOLD analysis project Ga0137399, IMG submission 104810) | Vadose zone soil microbial communities from Angelo Coast Range Reserve, California, USA - czorhiz3.16 metaG | ecosystem: Environmental > Terrestrial > Soil > Vadose zone | place: USA...
AGCGTCGCGTCGGAACGGAATTCTCCCCGCAAGGCGCAGAGATTGCGCGCGAAACAGGCGCCGAGGTGTTTGTTGGAGGTGTCGAACAGATTCCGCCTGACACCAAATTCGATTGCATAATCGCGACACAAGTAATCGAACATATTTACCAACCCCTATCGTTCGTTAAGCAATTAGTCGATCGCACAAGACCGGGTGGCCACATTATTCTCGCCACACCCGACATCGGAGGCGTGTTGAGAAAGGCTATGGGTCGACGTTGGCCGTCTTTCAAGGTTCCTGAACATGTCCTCTACTTCAATTACTGGACGTTAAGCTCCTTGATGTATCGAGCTGGCGTCAGCGATACTAGCAGACTTCCTTATCCGCATGCTTTTCCCTTGGGTTTGATTGCGGCCAAGTTCGGTTTCAACCTTCCGCCCTGGCTTAAACACTTCAACGTATGGGTGCCTGCCACTACCGTTGCTGCCTGCGGAAGGGTTACCCAAGGCTAGCGTCGAAATGAACCAGCCATTGCTCTCAGTTGTCATCCCCGTTTTTCGCGAAGGCGCGCAGTTGTCTGGCTTCTTGAAAGCTGTGCGCAGCTCTCTAAGTCAGTGCAACCTATCATACGAACTCGTGCTTGTTGACGATGGCTCACCTGACGACACCTGGCGCATAATAACGTCCGAAGCGAAAAGCTCCGAGGCGATCTGCGCGTTGCGGCTAAGCCGTAACTTTGGCAAGGAATCGGCTTTGTGCGCGGGGCTTGAGCATACCCGGGGCGACGCGGTAATCGTGATGGACGCCGATGGGCAACATCCGCCATCGCTTATTCCGGAGATGGTTCGCGCGTGGCAAGACTCCGGGGCCGACATTGTGGAAGCGGTCAAACGCAGACGCGGACGGGAATCATTGTCGAGCAAGGTTGGTGCCCAGCTGTTCTATTTTGTTCTCAACAAGCTTTCCGGATTCCATTTTAAAGGCGCATCCGATTTCAAACTCTTGAACCGCAAAGCCGTTGATGGGTGGTTAAAAATGCATGAGCGCAACGTTTTTTTCCGAGGGATGACCGTCTGGATGGGTTTCAACACAGTGCAGATTCCTTTTGAAGTTGTCCCACGCTCCGCCGGTCAATCGACGTGGTCTGTGTTAAAGCGCGTGAAACTGGCTCTCGTCGGAATCACCGCGTTTTCATCCTTTCCATTACATCTAGTCACCTTTGCGGGCCTCATTTTCCTGGGCTTATCGGTTCTCCTGGGTGTAGAGACCTTATACCTGAAGCTGACCGGTCGAGCAGTAAGCGGTTTTGCAACAGTCATTCTATTGGAACTTATCATCGGCAGTTTCCTGATGATCAGCCTTGGAATTATCGGCGAGTACCTGGCGCGGATCTATGAAGAAGTAAAAGGCCGCCCACGATACATCGTAGCTGAATCGATTGAACATGACACTGATTCGGTTGCCAGTTAGAAGCGCAACAAAGAGCGGCCGAATATCTCGCTTGAGTAAATCAAGAGGCGAAACGCCACCGGCAGACAATAGAATGATGGACCGTTGCAGCTATCGCCTAGTGCTTGCTCCAAGATCAATCTGGCTCACGCGATCCGAAAATGTGCAAACCACGTAGAGTTTGTCCCCCCCTAACGCCATGGCGGATGGTCCGTCGAGCCTGTCTGGAGGCATGGGTCTCAATGCTCCCATTCTCGTTCCATTTAGATCAAAGATCAGGACGCTATCCGCAGCAGCCGCTGACGCGTACAGACGATCTCTCTTTGGGTCAATAACAACGTGTTCCAATGGCCAGATATTGTGTTGCCATTCTGGCACGATCCATTTCCAAAGAAATTTTCCATTCGAATCAAAGACTTGGATGCGCTTATGGAGGGGATCAGCCACATAGACTCGGTTGGTCTTTGGATCGACAGCGAGACTTGTATGGTTGGCAAATTGGCCATCGCCGGTTCCCTCCGACCCCCAGACGGCGAGCACATCACCGTCAGAGGTCATTTTCACAATCCGGCTACGGCCTTGGTCTAGTACATAGATGGAGTTATCGGGGCCGATCGCAATGTCGCGAGGTGCAAAAAATCCAGGTAGTGGCCCTGTCCACTCAGCAATGAGAGTCCCATCGGGTGCCATCTTCTGTACGCGGTTATTGGCAGCATCAGCAACATAAATGTTACCGTCCCGATCAATCGCAATTCCGTTTGGTTCCCCAAATTGTCCGTAGCCCGAGCCCTTTATTCCTATGCTGGTAATGAACGTACCGCTCGGTTTGAACTTCTCGATCCGTGCGTTGCGGCTATCAGCAACCAGCACATTGCCTGACCTGTCGACGGCAATTCCAAGCGGCCCGTCAAACTGTCCGCTGCCTGTTCCCTTGCCACCTTCAAAGATGTTAGTAGTAGCCTCCGGCAGAGAACTCAGCTTCTGTGGAGCTACGTCTGGAACCTTGTAGATTGTTAGCGAATTATACCTGCCGTGTTTGTCCTCAAATACTTTCGGAAAATATTCGGCATAAACTTGTTCGTTCGGCCGTCTGATGAATTGGCTGTGGCGGATGCTGTTATCAAATGCGACGTAGCCAATGTTATTTTCCTTTAATAGCCGATAAACCTTACGTGGGTCTCTGCTCTCGAACATTTCCCGGTGAATAAGTTCGCGCTTTGTGATGTCGTATCCGGCGCCCCAGGCAAAAAGCGTGTAGCCGCAGAACAGTTTACGACCAGCATAGAGAATTGGGTGATACATCAATTTATCAGTCAAGAAGGCCTTGTCCGCTTTGGTTTCGGACATCACCCACTTCACCAACGGATCGTTCCCGTAAGCGAATTCCGCGAGATGACGATTGTAAATGGGAAAGAGATCGATAGCTCCACCAACGATAATAGAAACTGTCAGCGCGGTGGCAATGACTGGGCCCAGGATAGGGACGGTCTTTAACTTCCAAAGCCACCATACCCCATAAGCAGCGAACAGGTTGGCGAGAATTACCCAAATATTCAGGAATTTATGATTTGCCGGTGTTTCAACGCTGAACCGGAATAAGAAAGCAAGCAAGATCAAGCTGCAGATGGCGATAAAGAACCGACGCTGAAACCATGAAACCATCAGGAGTGCCAGGATGATCACAGGCCACTTCAAGCCGAAGGTATAGCCGAGATACTCTACGACTTTAGCTATGGTCGGATCCTGGATCGTATATCCCCATTGAAAGAGGGAGTAGTTTCTGGGACCACCGCCGGACGATAAGTACCATACTTGTGGTAATGCAACAATGGCAGCGGCGAATCCCAGCATCAGCATGTATTTGCGCTGCGGAAAAAGAAGGAGAAAGCAGAGTAGGACCGCAAACGCTGCGGTAAAGACAAGAGCATTCCAGAACGGCAGAGTACCCAAGAGCAATCCGGTAAAAACAAAGCTCCTGCCGGAGATGATACCATACTTGGCGAACGCGGTAATCCCTGAAGCTCGCGGCGGTTCAGACCTGATCAGCGCCACGCCATCAGGCACTTCGCTGCCGCCTAACTCGCCCTCGATAGGCGCAGAAGTTTTATCTGTATGCGGCGACGTTCTTTGCTGGTAGCGATCGATCAAAAAAATCAGTACGATGAGAAGGATGCCGATAGCGCTGGCCAGGTGTCGCTGGTTTATATAAACGCTCTGCGTCCATATGCCCCAATCCTCCCCGCGATATGGATAACTGGACCGGAGAAACGCCCTCAAATGAAGTACAGCGTGGAAAGCCTGTGTTATGGACGGTTGAGACCGAAGAAATGAAATGGACGCAAGCGACCCGTTGAAAAAGAACAAGGCAGAGCCAATACGACCAACGGCTCGCGAATTGAATAGCAGTTGACCCAGGCTCATAACTAGCGCGAGCATGCAGACCATGGTAACAGCGCTCAAAATGTTCAGACTCCACGCTATATTGAGACCGAGAAATTCCAGGTTTCCGGCCTGAAAAAAGAAGAGGAAGTGGTAACGAATGGGCACACCCGAGAAAAATGGATACTGGGTAGGGAAGTTATGGCCCACGGAAAAGCTCCGGATCAATGCCGTGTGCGGTCCAAAGTCAGTCCAAACCAGGTCGGCTATAAGCAGCTTACCGTCTTTGTAGCCGAACGTGGTAAACATCATCCAGCATGCCAGGGCGAAGTACATGGCTAGCATGATCCAGTCCCACGCTCCTGAGCCACGAGCACGTGGTTCAATGAATACCGGGCAAACGCCCTGGTATCTTGACCTGCGAATTAACAGAAAGATTACGCTCACCGCGGCCGCGAAAAAAGAGAGATCCGCCCAAAGCAATGGCCTAGCTGTGTGCGCGAAGACCAAGGCCGCCAGGTAAGTAAACCATGAACTGACCAGTAAGCCTACGAGAATGGCTGCCGCCCAGCGGTGTGGAGTAGATACGAATCGGTAAAAGCGCCGACAGAGAAGATCCCCGAGATAAATCGCGAGCGATAGATAAATCAGGGCCAACATACGCAAACCCTCGTTGATTTACCCGTTCGCACAGGCGCGAACCCTAAGCACCTGCTGTTTCCTGTCAAACGCACTAGCGTGGCGGTGTTGGGCGAGGCTGCGGATTTGGGCGAGGTCTCGGCGTCGGGGTAGGTCTCGGTGTTGGAGTCGGTGTGGGGGTGGGGGTTAGTGTGGGAGCAACAAACGCATACACTTTATTGTCCCCGGCGACATAAATGCGTCCACGCGCTGCGATGCCGGTGGTACTGTAGTTATGGGTGCCAGCCATCAGCTCGTTCGCACCGCCCCCATCGTAAACAACCGCACCGGTAGCCCCGTCATAGCCGTGTAACCGCTGGTCACCCGGGTTACCCCTATCCTCTGTGCCAACTACCCATACAATCAGGTTATTGGTTCCATCCGTGGAGGTGACAAAGGGCGAACCACAATTGCCATCACCTCGGTTCACCGTCCAGCCGTTAGCAATGGTGGGCGGGCTAGTTCCAGTGATACGAAAAGCCGAAAGCGTGCTGCCGTCAGCGCGCAAAGCGACATAGGTGCCAAGGTTGGTTCGATAGGCTGCTGCTGCCTGTCTGAGAAATTGTATGCCGGCAAGCTGAGCCGACGCTATAGGGGCGCTAATCCCACCGAGCTTATCTCGGTTAACCAAATATGCCTTGCCGTCCTTTCCCAACGCAACTACCAGATGGGAGGGTGTTGCGTCAGGCACGTCCACCAGCAACGGCCCGGAGCCGCCAAGATCCAAGTCTGTATTGTCGAGGTCAAGCCAGTTTGTGGGCGCCCAATAATCGCTAGGAGAGCCGCTAAAGATCGGACCTGGCTGGAAGCGAATTACCGCTTCGCCGCCATCCCAATCTCCACTGGTGCCAGAAGTGTTTCCGGTCGTAACGATTGGGTTCTTTCCATCACTGGCTATGCCGCCGACTCCCCATATTGCTCCGCCATGCGCCCCGGGATTGGTTCCCGCAGCCCATGCTGTGACGCTGGCGGGATTATCTATGGGCACACCTACAAGCCAGCCATGATAAAGACTGCAATCCGAGAAACTCGCATATCCAACATAAAGAATGTTACCCACGATCCCGAGCGCGGCTCGTTGCAGTTGGATCGCTGGGATGAAGTGGATTCCGTTGTATGAAGCTGTCGCCTCCACGTCCACGGGCCAGCCGGGATTGATATCGCCTGTATCCACATTAAGGGATAGGATGTAATGTTTCTTGGTGTTACCACCGTCTGGTGTGGTCATCGCGGCCAAAAGAAGCGAGCGTGAGGTGAGATCGACAACAGGCGTGCCCGTGATGCCTAGTGGATCAAGGATCGTGCACGGAACATCATTTGCAGGCAGAGGATCGCCAACGTTGCGCTCCCAGATGATCGAGCCGTCCAAAGCGTCGAGCGCGTACACGTTATTGGATTCGGTCACTGCAATAACTGTCGGCCTGCCACCCGGGCCGTCATCGACGTAAAGCGGCTGCGCATAAACGTTGCCGACGATTGTGCCATCAAAGTTCAGGTCGCGTGTCAGATTGGCCGCGGCACTCTGCGTGAAGGCGGAGTCAATGTAAAGACCGTCCCGCGAATCATGATTGTGAAACTGGGTAACGTTCACCTCCGCGTTTGCCCGCGGAATTGCACTCCAGAAACAAACAAGGACAACCGAGAAAATGAAGAATAGAGGTTTCATATGTCGGTGGCCTGTAGCCGTCCGCCCTTTTACCATGATGCGCCGCTTACTTGTCAAGCCCCGTGATGACTGTGACGGCACAATTTAGTCGGGCTTCGGATCGTTCCACCAATCACGGCTCACGGCTCACTGATCACTGTGCCTTCATCTCGGGGGAGTTGGGCGAGGCCAGGGGGCGGGGCGAGGCCTCGGCGTTGGGCTAGATCTTGTGGTTGGCGTTGGAGTCGGAGTAGGTGTTGATGTCGGCACTTCAAAGGCATACACTTTATTATCCCCGGCGACGTAGATGCGGCCTCGGGCCACAATGCCAGTAGTGCTATAGTAATGCGTTCCCGCCATCAGTTCGTTTGCGCCGCCTCCGTCGTAAACAACTGCGCCTGTATCTCCGTCATAACCGTGCAATCGTTGGTCGCCCTGGGTATTATGATCTTCCGTGCCAACTACCCAGACAATCATGTTATTGGTCCCATCCGTAGAGGTGACAAAAGGCGAGCCGCAACCGCCATTGTTCCTTGTGGCACTCCAGCCGGCGGCGATGGCGGGCGGGCTGGCGGCCGTAATGCGAAAGGCCGCAAGTGTGGCGTTGTTGTTGCTAGCGCGAAAAGCGACATAGGTGCTCTGGTTGGTCCGATAGGTAGCAGCAGCCTGGATGATGGCGCTGCCCGAAACCTGAGCTGACCCTATAGGGATGCTAATCCCACCGAGGTTATCTCGGTTAAGCAAATATGCCTTGCCACTCTTACCCATCGCAACGATAAGATGGGAAGGCGCCGCACCTGGCACGTCCACGAGCAACGGACCTGAGCTCCCCAGATCCGCGTCTATGTTATCGAGATCGAGCCAGTTTGTAGGGGTCCAATAATCGCTGGGATTCCCGCTAAAGATCGGTCCGGGTTGAAACCGGATCACGGCCTCTCCGCCGCCCCAGTTGCCGCCCGTGTTAGTTGTGTTACCCGTGGTAACGAACGGGTTCTTGCCATCACTGGCGCCGCCGCCGACTCCCCATAGTGCCCCACCGCTCGCGTCAGTCGCCCAGGCCATCACGCCGGCTGGATTATCGATCGGCACTCCCACCAGCCAACCATGATAGAGACTGCAATCCATCATGCTCCCATATCCAACATAAAGAATGTTGCCTACGATGCCCAGCGCCGGTCGTTGTTGTTGGATCGCCGCAGTGAAGTTGAGCCCGTTGTACGTCACTGTCTCCTCCACGTCCACGGGCCAGCCGGCATTGATGTCGCCTGTATCGACGTTCAGCGAGAAGATGAGATGTTTCTTGGTCTCACCGCCATCGGGCGTGATCATTGCGTCGAGAAACAGCGCGCGTGAAGCAAGATCGACAATGGGCGTACCAATGATGCCCATGGGATCAAACTTGGTGCATATGAGATCGCCCGCCTGCACCGGATCGCCAACGTTGCGCTGCCAGATGATGCTGCCATCGAGGGCGTCGAGCGCGTACACATTATTCGATTCGGTCGCGGCGATAACCATTGCCCTTCCGCCCGGCCCGCCTTCGATGTAAAGCGGTTGCGCGTAAACGTTGCCGGAGATTGTGCCGCCAAAATTCAGGTCGCGTGTGAGATTGGCCGCGGCACTTTGCGTGAATGCGGAATCAACGTAAAGACCGTCCCGCGATTCGTGATTGTGAAACTGCGTCACGTTCACCTGAGCATTTGCCGGAACAACTCCACTCCAGGGACAAACAAGGACAATCGAGAAAATGAAAAATAGAAACTTCATGCGTCAGTGCTTAATAATTCCCGGCGGCCCTCTTTACCATGCCGCTCGGCTTCTGTGTCAAGCTCGATGACAAAATAAAGTCTTAAGTGGATAAACCACCTGCGCTAATGCTTCGGCGATGTCGTGACATTCCGTGTTTCTACGGCTGGATTTGATCCGTCCAGAGAAATTGCCAGGTGGCGATCGCATTGATCGCCACTGATACAGCGAAAAGCGACATTTCGGGCAGGGATATCTTTGCAGGCCCGTTACCAGTCAGCAGTAGAAACATCCAGGGAAGCAGGATCATGGCGTAACGATAGGAGAATTGCCAGCTACCCGGATTTCCATGCAACCAAAGCACGACCGTTAAAAGAGCGATCGCTACCCAGGCGACTACCTTGTATTGTCCGCCCTGGCGAAACAGGAGGCACAGGAACGGTGCGGCTAGCAAGATCGAGCAGCCAAAGCCGTTTGGTTGAATATATGGAAAGTAGTCAATACTATCGAAACCTTGGAATAGCATGGTATAGATATTCCAAGGGATAGCCTGAATTGAAAAGAGCCCGTGCTGATACCAAGGTTCCTGGGCCACTTCCGGGATATGAATGTAACCAAAGTCGACAATGGAATGGAAACGCGCGAAGTTATAACCGGCAGTCGCGAGCGCCAGTATCGCGGGCAGGCTTAGAAAACGGATGAGCATAGGACCTGCCTTATGACTCTTGTAGCCGCCTCGCTGTGTCGAGGCGCTGGAGAGGCGTTCTTCTTCGGAGGACGGCGACACGGCGCCGTGGCCACAATGGCGCCAGAAAAAATAGAGGTAAAGAGGCAATGTGATGAGTAGCTCGGTGCGATTGCCAAAAGCCAGGGTGAAGAACGCTCCTGCAACAAATGGCGACGGCCGGGCTAAAGTAAAATAGAGGGCAGCGGTTTCCCCCAGCAAGCCTAAACCAAGAGCGATTTGCCAGGCGCCGCCGAATCCGAGGTTACACCATGTCCAGGTTCCGAAAATCGGAAACAAGGCCAACATGATCCTGCGAGCTAACGATTCGCCTTCTAAGCTAGTGTGATCGGCTCCGAATGCCTTGGCGAGTCGGAAAAAGAAATAAACGCATAAGCCGGCAATTAAGACTGCCAAGAGATGTCCTGGAAAGTTCTGGATCAGTCCCATGTTTCGCAGCAGCGCTACGGGAAGCATGCTAAGTACTGCTCCCAGCGGAAAGGCTGAGTAGTATCTGCCTTCCCACGGAATCATCTCGTTTAGCCAGTCAGGCGGTGTTTCATGAAGGCCCAGCTGGCCGTGGAGAAAAGCTGAAGCAATTTGACTCGTGTAATCCAGATCGTGCAGGGTCGCCTTGGTCGAGAAATAAAAGGCGATCGCCGCAAATAGCGAAACCCCAACTGCAACCCAAACATCGCGGCTATCGCCAGGTTTCGGCAATTTGTCAGCCATCACAGGGTCTTCACTTCGATTTCCCATGGGAATGTCGGCCTAACAGCTTTTCCCACGTGGTTTTTGTTTCAGCGGGCACATTTTGGTCGGCACTAACGAGCCATGAAACGGTTGCCAGGGAGTTTATAATGACCGAGATAGCGACTAGTCCAATTATTATGTTACGCGACCACGGCACTGCTGCGGCGCCTGAACACAGGTAGATAACGAGACAGAAGATCAGGAATGGATAAAGGTCCGTGGCATAGCGTTGGGCGAGCAAGAAATACGAGAGGATGCAAAGAAATTGCGCGAGGAGGGCCAGGGTAACACCGCGCTCAAAAAGGTCGGGTCCTTTGCGGCGAACCATACATGTGATTCCCATAATTCCGGCAAAGGCGAGCCAGCCGGAAGACCACAAGACAGAGATATATACCTCGCTGTCTGGGTTAGAAAAGAGAGAAGGATAGTTATAGGAATGCCGGTCTGCCACGAGGAAAGGCGGCTGACGCTCGACGCTTGGAAAGCGCAGGCTGAAGTAGTCAGCGAAACTATAGGAAATACGACGCGGGCTGAACACGCCGTATTTATGCGCGAATTCGCTGTGAACTGGGTTGATGTAATAATCATAATTTACTCCAACGAAGCTGCCGAATCTTGCGTAGCTTAGCCAAACATAAAACGCAAAGGCAACGCCAAGCGGAAGAAGGAGGACCAACAGATTAGCTATTCGATTCTGTCTTGGTATTTGGAGAACGAGAAGCAGTGCGATTAAGATGAACGGTACGCCGAAGGTAACCCGGGAAAGCAAAGCTCCGGCGGCACATAGAGAGAATCCCAATAATGAACGCGTCAAGGTGCCGGATTCCGCTTGTCGCGATCGAAGAGCGAAGTACAGCGCGGCAACCGACCAGGCCAGGCCCCAGATGATGGCTTCATCGTAAATGGAAAGATTTCCAAGTAGCAAAAGCAACGGCGAACCGAGAGCGAACCCGACAATGCATGCGTTTCCCACCCAGTTGCGGCCCTGTAAGGAAAGTGAAGAGGAGTACAAGGCTGTGCGCATCAGGCCTGCAAAGGCGGACAGCGCAACGATTCCCGCGAAAAAACCCGAAAGTCGTGACCATTTCCCATGTCCTGCCGGGTAGACGAAATTTAATGGAATCCGAAGGAAAGCCGGGAACGGCCCAAAGTACATGCGCACTTTGCCGTCGACGATCATTGCTTCATGGCCGATGGCCGCCGCGTCAACGTCCACATTGCCTTGCAGAAAATGTTCCGCTTGGGAATCGTAGGCGCCACCTAAGACCTCTTTAACAAAAACCTGTCGTCCACCGGTCGTGGTATAGCACCAAAGAAGGACGCTCAACACGAGGACGAGCGGCAGAAATCGGGGAGTGTCAGAACCTTCCCTCGCCAAACCGGCTACGGTTGACAGAGTTTTTGCCCTCGCGAACCCGACCTTTGGCGGCCCAGCGGGATCTGGATCGTCATTCGATGCAGAGATAATCGGCCGCAATTTCGCACCCAGAGGTTTCATTCGGGATATCAGAATGCCCATTCACCGCGAGCAAATAGCACGGCAAACAATGCGAAAAGCAATAGTGACCAGACCGCAATGACGCCGCCCCAAAAGCGGTTTCTTCCAAGCAAGGCGAAGAGGATGAAAATCGGAAACATCGTTAATGTGTAACGGGGCATGCTGCGAAAAAAGCTAACACTCGCAGAAAGAATCCAGGAACCGGTCATCCACATGGCATAAACTGGACGCAGCTTTAACCAACTAATGATCGTACAGACGAAACCCAGCGCCACGAAAAACAACTCCTGCGCCCCCACCATTTCTGCTTCGCTGGGAGTGGGGTAATGAGCCCAAATCGCCTGTCGAATTCCCGCCAACGGTAAGGCGAATGACTGTTCGAATGACAGCTTTCGTGTTTGCAGGAAGGCGAATGGATCTCCGCTCACGCTCCGATTAATTAGCAAGTACACTGCAAAGCCGATAGGCACGATCGCAATCCAAAGCCATTGCCAATTCCAAGAGGGGCCAGCAGGAAAAGGGCTGAAGCCACCGGCGTGTGGCCGGTCAAGGTCGGGTGACTGCGCCGCCGAGAGACGGCGCCCAGGGCCGTGCCTACAAGATCGACGTCTCACCCGCCATTGCTGGCCCGCTTCCACGGCAAGTGCGGGCACGAGGACGGCGCCCGGTGCACGGGTCATCCAACAAAACGCGCCAATTACTCCCGCCAACCACCATCGCTCGAAGCGTGCTGCCAGAATAGAACCCAATGCCAGAGCCAGGAAGAGGCCTTCGCTATATCCAACGTGAAGAAAATATGCTGTTGGAAAAATGAGAAAGAACCATACGCTGCGCATTGCGACGCTCGCCGGATAATCAAGCTGAACGAGTCTGCGGAGCAGAATCGCTGCGACAGCGCAAGCGATGCCAGAGACGATAAGCCCAGCCGCAAGATAACTCTTACTGAAGTAGGCGACCAGGCGGAGCAACCACGGAAACAGAGGGTAAAATGCTGTGGAGCCGTCGGTGCCGCTGTATCCAAATTCTGCTATCTTCTGGTAATACCCGAAATCCCATTGATCCCATGTTTCGAACCACTGATGTGGACTCGTTACATACTTATCCCATAACACTGCGTTGCTCATCGCGCCGAAATAGAACAGGAGTAGCTTGATAGTCATTACCCAACCGACCACGATCCAATCCTCTCTTGGTAGGAAAGAGACGATCCGTCTGAAACTCCTCATCGGTTCCTAGCATTATAACCTATGGCAACAGCTGGCGGCGCGGCAGCTATGCGTAGCGCTGTGTTAACTCCCGGATGCGCCAGATCAAATCTAAGGAATCGATTGAATTACGTTCGCATACAGGAGCGGCGCGTAAGCTGCAGCAGTGGATTCTGACCGCACTATCTCTTAAAATCGAGCGCACCCTTTTTGACTGCGTAAGCGTAGCCCACCATCAGGATCGTAATGAAGCTGAGCATGCTCCAGAAAATGACGCTGCTCTGCCTGATTGCGTCGCGGTACACGACTGCCCACGGGTACATGAACACGATCTCAATGTCGAACAGGATAAAAAGCATCGCCACGACATAAAACTTCACGCTGAAGCGAGGCTGGCGTTCACCCTGGGGGATCATCCCGCATTCGTATGCCGTATCCTTGGCCGGCGTACGTTTTCCGCTTTTGCCTACCAGCACGCTGACAACCAACGCTGAAGCGGCGAAGAGGATGGCTACAAGGATTTGCAGGAGAACCGGCAAATATTCGCCTAGCATCCGGAATTCCCTGGAAACTGCAGAGTTCGGTTATTTTACACCAGCAAGATGGCCATTCTGCTGGGCAATCGCGCTGGCCAAAGCCGAAGGCAACCCCTTGTATTTCTTGCCGTTCTTCTTGACCGCGCCCCGCGCCACGAGATTTTGCAATTTCTCATAAGCTCGCAAGCGCAGCATCTCCTCGCCACCGCTGGCAGCGTTCCGGGCCCGAAGATTCTCGTGCACGATGTCGAACAACTGCTTAAATTCGAACGACGAACGCCGTGAGAGGACAGCGACCAGCTCCTCAGTTACCAGATCAGGAACGCGACGGGAGAATGCATTTTTCTTTAGAATAGCCATAAGGCGAGTAACATAGCACGTTTTCGCCAAACTGCAGCACTTTTCTTTGTTCTGCCGTGTCCGAGACTCAAAAGAGTGCCGAAATGGCGCAGGCTCTCCAGCCCGACAGTCTGTACCCAATTACGGTGTGGGCGATGGGCTGCTCAGAGCCGGCTGCGGCGTGGCTGTCGAAGAAGGCGCCCAACTGCCAAAGCCTGCGACGGCTTGCTGTCGTGCCTCCGTGCCGACGCTGCTCAGGATGGCGAGGCCTATAGCCGCTTGGTCCAACGTGATTGGCCCGAGGGACTCGGCTACATAGCCATCGCGGTCATACCTTTGCGAGGAGACAATCGGACTCAGGTGCTTTGTAATCACCTCTGGCGATGGAATCTTGCCTAGATCAACGGAGCGAGCTATTGCCGGCATGAAAGCCGCCGCCATTAACAACATTGGACGGAGCGAAGCATCAAGCCGCGAGTACAGCAGCGCTGTATCGACGTATGAAAAAAAATTCGTCGGTGCTGGTAGCAATCGCTCGGCTGCTTTGTAGGTTTGCGAATCAGCGAGCTCCGACGAGCTACCCCCGCTGCGTTTCACCGCTTCTTCGACTGATACGGGATTGAAACCGGCGATAAGAATCCGGTCAGATAATGCGATCGTTGGAGTGATTGCGACGAGTGTGGCTGTCGACTGCTTCGAAAAATAGCGGACACCGTCCTTCTCTGTTTGCGTCCAAATTGCCCCTTCATCGGCGCGTGTGAACGCCTCGATGATCTTACTGGCCTTGGCCATGTCCAGCACCGGCAGGGTCAGAAGTAAAGATGGCCAATGCGCACTGGATGGCCAATCTGCCAGCGCTCCCAGCTCGAGGCCGAATGCAGCTCTCCAATCCTCGGCTGCAATCCGGCTGACGGCGAAGTCCCGGAACGCTTTCTGAACCGCGCCGCTCAGCGTAGCAGCCTGGTTTAGTGTTTCCATCTTTTCCCCGAGATTGAGTAGCAGCGCCAGATAAAAAAATGTTTCCTTTGTTCCAAGCGTTAGCGAGGAGCGCTTGAGTGTGCCGTTATTCTCGAGCTTTGGCATTCCAAGAAAAAGCACATCACGTATTTTTCC
>Ga0137399_10000699_pt1 | contig 14021 bp, 18 predicted proteins | sample czorhiz316metaG_FD_104810 | JGI IMG/M metagenome (GOLD analysis project Ga0137399, IMG submission 104810) | Vadose zone soil microbial communities from Angelo Coast Range Reserve, California, USA - czorhiz3.16 metaG | ecosystem: Environmental > Terrestrial > Soil > Vadose zone | place: USA...
GAAGCGCTCGTGGCCATCGACGTCAACACCGGCAAATTCGTCGGCAAGGGCTCCACGCGCCTCGAAGACACCATCGTCAAGACCAACCTCGAAGCCGTCAAGGAGATCGTCCGGCAGATTCGCTTGCGCGACCTCGGTGGCATCATCGTCGTCGACTTCATTGACATGGAGGAACGCCGCAACCGCGAGAGGGTTTTGTCCGCGCTGCAGCAGGCGCTCGAGGAAGACAAGGCCCCGTCAAAAGCGCTTTCCTTCAACGAGTTCGGCCTCGTCTGCATCACCCGCAAGCGCACCAAGCAGGCGCTCGAGCGCGTGCTCTGCCAGCCCTGCCCGTATTGCACTGGCTCCGGCATGGTCAAGTCCATCCCCACGCTCTGTTACGAAATCCAGGCTGAAGCGCGGAAGATGGCTACCGCCGATCACGAAGGCCCGAACCTCACGATCCGCGTGAATCCTGAAATCGCAAAAGCCTTGAAGACCCGCGAGTCCATGCTCATCGACGAACTCGAGCAAACCTCGCATAAACACATCATCATCCAGTCCGACGCCACGTTGCACTGGGAGCAGTACGACATCTACTAAGATTATGGAGGCTATCCGATTGATAACAAAGGAACTAATCGGGACAAAGGAAATATTGGCATAAATTTGGCATAAAGAGTAAGCTGGGTGTGGAGGCCGCCAACCCCTCATGGACCCAGCCATCACGCGCACTGTGAAAGTGATAGTGCGTCATTCCTCAAAGTGCAAAGACAAGAACAAAGGTGCCGAGTGGCGCAAATGCCGCTGTCCGAAGGCGCTATTGGTGTACGAAGCCGATAAGGGAAAGAACCGCCGCATCAGTGCGAAGACGCGGTCATGGGAGCGGGCCGAAAATGCCGCCAAGGAATTGCTCGAATCGTGGGACCCACGACTACAACGGCTCAAGAAACTCGAATCCGAAAAGGAATCCAAGCAGGTGCGCATCGAGCGGGCCGTTGCGCTCTACACTTCAGACATGGCCGCCCGGCTCGGCGACAACGGTACGGTCGCGATGGCCCGCTCGCTCCTCGGCCACGTTGATTCGGAATCCAGCGATATAACCAAGAACGGGCACCTGTTCGATTGGCTGGAAAAGATTCCCACGGCTGCACGTCCTATCCACATTGCGGACATCACGACAGAGCACTTGACGAAGTGGCGCGCGTCATGGAAGTTTGAGGACTACACAGGGGCGCAGCGTTGGGGTATGGTGCGTTCCTTTTTCAACTTCTGCGAAACCCAAGGTTGGATTCAGGATAGTCCGGCCCGCAAGCTGCGACGCATTGACTACGAGAAGGGCAGCCGCACGGCAATCTTCACGGACAAACAGTACGCCGCGATTCTGGAGGCCATTGCGAACTACGAGCCGGAAAACGTACCGACGGCCACGCGCGCGAATTGGCAACAGCGAATAACGACCTTTGTTGAACTCTTGCGTTGGTCAGGCATGGCACTTATTGACGCTGTACAGTACCGGCCCGAATTGGTTGATGCCGAGGGCGTGCTTCGATACCGCCGACAGAAAACCGGCGAACTTGCCACGCTACAATTGCCAGAGCATTTGATTGCGTTGCTTAGAAACGGCCCCCTCGAACGCGACAGCGTCGGGTCAGGGCACCCTTTCCGAATGAAAGGCTACACGCCCCACTCCGACACGGTCACATGGCGCAAGAGACTGATGAAGTTATTTGACGCTGCTGGCATCAGCGAGGTCAGGAACGAGTTGGGCAAGACGCGGAAGCCACACCCACACATGCTCAGGGACACGTTCGCTGTTTGGAACTTGCGTCATGGAGTGCCCCTGCATTCCGTCGCGAAAATGCTGGGGCACAGCAACCCTACAACGACAACGAAGGCGTACCTGCCGTGGGTGAAAGAATTGGAGACCAAGACGATAGCAGACAGTCGGAAGGCGCTCGCAGCGGGCAAGCCGAGGGATGGGCGGCAGGGCCGGAACGTGCTCAACATTGCCAACCGCTGAAATCGCTTGATTTCCTGCTGTTTTGTGATATTATTAAGATACTGAAGCCTTTCCGGACGCGCCCAAAGGTTGCTAGGGCGCGAAACTCAGACCAACAAGGCGCTCTTCAAGGCAACCAGTCGCGACCGAGGCATCCGCGCTCGGTCAACCTCCTACTACATCGGGGAGCGTTTCTGAACCAACAGGAAACGTGTGCCCAAATGGCAGCACTGGAAAAGCATTATACCGTCGCGGAAGTAGCATCTCTCTGGCAGCTTTCCGAAGACTCCATCCGTAGAATATTTCGAGACCACCCTGGCGTGCTTAAGCTCTCTTCTCCAGAGCAGCGATTCAAGCGCGGTTACTGCGTCCTCAGAATCCCCGAATCCGTAGTTCAAAAGATGCATGCTGACATGCGCGGAAAAGCGGCATGAGCGCCGAAAGCAAAGCGTCGTCACAAGACCGGTCAGCCCTAGAGCATGCGCGAAAGATGCTTGCAGCACAGCAGCAGACCGAGCGATTGCTGACGGAGGCCCTTGATGAAAAGCCCCCTGAGAACTGGCGCGCACTTGTGGCCGGTGCTCTACAAGCGCGCGGCGTGCTACCGAAAAAACCCGAACTCAGCCGAGGACCTGTGAAGCTCACAAGGCAGGAAATAGAAGAACTCAAGAAAAGCGTCGGTCGGAAGCCGTTCGATGAGCGCGTCCGATTTGTGAACGACTTCGCCAAATGTCCGTTTCATTCCGGCGACGGCGACAAGACTCTCCATCTGGTCACAAGAGAAGGGACATGGCTCGCAACCTGTTTCAGCAGGTGCAACAAATCCTTCGATGCCATCGCCTTTGTGAAAGAGTTCGACAAGCTGGCGAGCTTCCCGCAAGCGATTGACAAGTTGCAGGGAAAAACTGTAAGAGACGAGCAGCCCAAACCGCCCAAGAAGCCAATGAACCCCCCGGCGTGGATAAAGTGGGGGCGCGAAATAACTCAAGCCGACGTTGACCGCCTGACGAAAAGCCGACCGCACAGCCACACGGCCAACTTGGAGACCTTTCAGCGGCTCGGTTGTAGAGTCAAAGGCGACTTTATCGGCTTCCCGTACTTCTATCCGAAAAACGACAACGCCGAAACCCCTGAGACAGACTGCTACACGGTCAAAATGCGGCACATGGACCGGAAGGAGATGTTGCAGGAGAACAGTGTTTCCCAATACGGACTGTATAACCTGTCAACCGTCAGCCCGTTCGACGACGTGTTTGTTACTGAAGGGGAGCCGGACGCGCTCACCCTTGAGCAGTTTGCGTTCGCAGCAGTCAGTGTTACGACCGGAAAACAAAAAGAATTTGACGCGCGCGCACTGGAAATCCTGAAATCCGCTAATCGAGTATTTTTGGTCGGCGACCAAGAGACCATCGGCAAGCAATGCATGGACGCTCTGGGCAGTCATTTGCCGAAGTGCCATCGCATCACTTTTACTGACGCCAAAGATGTCGGTGAGTTGGCTCTGAAACTCGGAAGTGAGTTTCCGCGCCGATTCGAGGAGCTACGGGACATCGCCGCAACATCGTGGGTCAGCCGTAACATTCCAACGCTCGGCGCGCTTTCCACTGAGCCGCCCAAGTGGTTAGTGCATGAGTTGTTCCCCTACAGCGGTCTCACGATGCTCGCCGGAAACATGGGAGCAATGAAATCGCTACTCGCCTTGTTCGGCGCTGGCGCGCTTGAAGCGGGGACGAAGTTTCTCGGGAGGAAGGTCTTGCAGGCCACCAAGGTGCTCTACGTTGACCGCGAGAACTCAGAAAACGACATCGGCGTGCGGAAGCAACGCATGGGATTGCCGGACGCGGTGCACTACTGGGGTGACTGGCTGCCGGACGGAACTCCCAACCTGGAGGACGAACGGCTTGCGGAGTTCGCAGCCCACGGCGGATTCATCGTCTTCGACTCATTCCAACAGTGGATGGAAGCCGGTATGTCGGAAAATGACAACGGCGCGATGACGGAACTCACGCGGAAGTTCCGCCGACTGGCGAGACTGGGAGCGGGGGTGCTTTTCTTGCATCATGCGCCAAAGTACGGCGAGGCGCAGTATCGGGGCGGCACGTCTATCCCCAACAACACAGATATGGCGATTGGCGTCACCAAAACTGACGACGGCGTTCTCCAGCTTCGGGAAATCCGCTTCCGCGGCTGTGCCAAATGGGAGATTGACGCCAAGGTCCAGTTTGGGGAGCACTACACTTACGATGTCATCCGGGACGAATCGAAGGGACAAGCGGTCAAAGCTGCTAAGGACAAGCGAGACTCTCAGAGTGAGTGGGTTCTAGAGTTTGTGAAAAACCACGGCAGCCCAAGTCAGTCGGAAATCGTGAGGCGCGCCGACGCCGCCATAGGACTCAAAAGAAATACCTGCCAAAACCTTTTGAGCCAACTGGCGAAGCGCGGAAAACTTGAGATTGTCGATGGCCCAAAGAACGCTAGCCACTACCGGATACCTGACGAAAATTCTGCTGCCGGGTTAGTTGCCGAGGGTCTGTTGCCAATTCAGTCTTCCGGCAACACGGCAACTGAATGCTCACCGGCAACTGCAAGTTCTGTGAATTGATTCTGTTGCCTGTTGCCGGTCGCGTCGTTTTTGATGTTCCGACAGGTCAGTTGCCGACCTTGCCGGGGACTTTATACCCCGGCAAGTAGGCAGACCAACAGGCAGCAAAACGGGGAAATTCGGAAAGCGGAGGAAAAGTAAATGACGCAGCACACCATTGAACTGGACCACCCGGGCGTGCAGGGGCAGGGATTGCCGACAGCGAGATGCACCAAGCACGGCGTCGGGTTCGGACCGGAGACAAGCCGCCCACCAGGAACCTTGATAGTGACCTGGACGTGCCCGGTCTGCAAAGAAGAGATGAAAACGCAGGACTCCGCAAACCGAGCATGACACCGCAATTGCGATTCCGTTTGCCGGATGAAGAACGAGAAATAGAACGACTCATGGCGGACAGGTCTTGTTCACGCGCCGAAGCGGAGCGGCGACTGGCCGCGCGGGAAAAGAAAGTCGGGCCGAAGGCTGAACCTGCCCCGGTGCGTTGGAACGAAGAGGAGGACTGAAAAATGGCAGGCGGTAGAACAGTGAAGTGTGTTCGCTGTGCGTGGACGAGGTTCCGATGCTTCGGCAGCGGAGTCTTAGTCGAGCCGTGTCCGGAATGTGGAGCGAGAGTTAGGTTCGCGGAACTTTGGATAGGCGCGCAGCCCCTCCAGAACAGCCAGGCCGACGCGCACAGTGGGCCAGAACCCATCGCAGTAATGGATTCCACTGCGTTTGGGGCGTCTACAAGCTCCGGCAAGGGGTCAGAGACTAAGCGTCTACCGAAAGGCCCTAGCGCGAGGCAGGCGAGGTGGAGGGCGAAGAAGGCCGGTCAGCAAGCAACCTTGCCGCTAACAGAGGCCGCGGCGTGAAGTCCGAGGTCCGGCAACCGGAACTCGCAGAAGATACCGAACCGATTCATTCCTGTCGGCTATTTCAAGTTCGGCAGCGGTTGAGGCAATGGAATGTGATTTAGGAGGACAAGTATCACGCTCAGCAAAACAGTACAACTCAGTTGGAAACGCATTGACCAGTCAAAAAAAATGCGGTACCAGTTTGGGGACTCGGCCATCGGCGGGTCCGCGTAGCTACCTCCAACCAGCAGGCTCTGAGCCACTTTTCTGAACGCGCGGCCCATGGTCTTGTCAAAGTCATTGGCCACCCAAATGCCGTGCAGCCACTGGAAATGCAGGAGGATAGGAACGAGGACCACCCACCATCGGACATGGCCCTTACCGGCTAGAAAGCCAGCCCCTACAGCTAATAGCGTCCACAGACCGACAGAAAATTTCCACTCAAACTCACTCCTACTATCCAAGCGTCCAGCGAAGTAATCCGCTTGCTTCATGCATGCATCATACAAATTCACGTCGAAGGGCATGGTTGGCCGACTTTAGTTGTTCAAATTTGGTTAGTCAACTGTTTCCCATCACGCAGCGCCTCCGGCGCGAACCTTCTTGTCACAGACCAAAAATGCAAGCGGGCGTGGTCTGTGCAGGTGGAAAACAAACGCCGGTCGTCCTACATTCTGGCTTCTCAATAAGCACGCATCTGAAACGAAGTCAGACACTCACATATATGTGCTCGTTAATCTTGGGCAGAAGAATCCTCGACAGAAAAATGAGGGGCCAGACTTTTACGTCGTACCAAGCCGCATCCTGTCTCGCCGCATGCGCACGACGCCGCCGGGAGGACGCACACATTCCATCTTCTACTCTATCTTCCGCGATAAGGTAGAGAGTTTCAAAAACAAGTGGAAGATTTTCGGAAGAGAGGCTGGACATTCCTTGCCAGATTAAAGGGTGTCGTCTGTCGCTATTCAGGGATTAGTCCGGTTGCCGGATAGGGGTGTTGAAACTATCGGAAGAATGTGACTAGAGTGGCAGGCCCAGAAGGTCTGCGATGAACGAACGTTGGCGAAACCCGGACGGCTCGGTCAACAACTACCGCGAGTACATCCACAGCCAAGAATGGCGTCGGCGAAGGCGCGCGTACCTGCGAAAGTATCCTCTGTGTAATCGGTGCGGGATGGACAACGAAGTACACCGGGAACTGTTCGGAACGTATCTTCACGTTCACCACGTAAACTACTCCCGGCTGGGCGCTGAACTCGACGAAGACCTAGAAACACTTTGTAAGCATTGCCACAATGCAGAAGAGACCGCTGAGTTCGATCCGACCGAATATGGCGACCCTCTCGCGATTGACCTCGGCGTCGGAATAGAGCAAGGCAGACCGGTTCTCACCGGAATCGGATTCGGCGTTATCGACTACGCCAGTCCGCCAGAGGAATATTGGCTCGACGCCCTTGTTCGCATCGAGGTGCGGAGGCACGCAATCGCCGGAGGTAAACACACCGAAACCGCGTGGGATGAGTTGCGGAGATTAGACGGATGGGAAAGCTACGCCCGGGGATGCCTGGAGCTAGCTTGCCCTGAGTACGTTCTTGATGTGTCCGAGATTGACCTGAGAGTCCGGCAGGCGCTCGGACATCACGACGAAGAGAGGCCGGAAGGATAAGAGAGGCCGGAAGGATAAGAGAGGCCGGAAGCATGGCAGAAGGAAAGCGAGAGACCGAGAGGCAGATTGACGCGTGTGTTAAAACGGTAGGAACATGGGAGCCGACATGGACAAACTGCCTTTGCCCCCGACTGATTTCATTGCACATTGCACGGCAGATGAATGGACCACGATACCGAGGCCAACGACCGGTGCGGATGCCAGAGCATTCGACGACGCCGAAAAACAGCTAAGAGCCAAGCACGGCGACCCCGATGCAAAGAACTGGCAGACAGAATTTAGGATTAAGGGCGATGTGGCGTTAACGAAAGATATGAACGGCTTGCACTTCATTCCGCACGGCGGTACTAAATTGCTGTCAGGAAACGTCCCACCATGGAAGGCAAAGGTAGTGCTGATGGACGCCTCAAGTACAAAAGCTGAAGCTGGATTTACGTGGGACCGGAACGAAGGAAAGGCCACGCTGAACAAGGATGTGGCGTAGGCCCGAGCAGGCAATGAGGAAGCTCTTCGCCAGCGAAAGAAGGACCGCGAAGGCCGAGAATTCATCCGCGCGGGGATGGAGAGGCAGGAGGCGCGATGACATTTTCTAATCCCGGTTTGAAATTTTCGGCAGAGCCAGCAGAGCAAGTGAATGACCCTTCAGGCTCCGACTTTTGCAGCTATCGAATCGAGGTGAGAGACGCGGGACGGCTAACGCGCACGTTCACCGGCAAAGTGACAAAGACGCAGGCAACTCGGCCACAGGTAGAGCGAGAAATCGAACGCTGGTGCGAACTTTACCCATACAAGCTGCCAAGGGACGGCGGCGGTACTGTCGAAATCGACCTCTCATCCATTGCAATTGCGTGAGCTTGCGATTGAAGCAGGAGACGGACGCGGCGCGAGAGACCGGAGGAAGGCCAAGACCGGCAAACACTCAACCCTGTGTCCGCCGAGCCCGGACACAAACCGTACAGCGCGCGGATCGCTCGTTAGGGAATGCTCCAGGACCCTTGCTCCGGCCACACTCCACACAGCGGCGCTTGCCTCGCACGGTCGGCGCGGTCTCCAAGTTCTCGCGCGCGGGAACTTTCCACAGCCCGGCTTTGCGCAAACTTCGGACATGGTGACTGACCGTACCCGTCCCTTTGTGAAGCTGCGCCGCAATTGCCTGCTGGCTCATCCCGCGTTTGAGCATGTCCAGGATTTGCGCCTGTAGGTCGGGCTTGGCGAGATGGTGAGTGGACACGGCAAAATTGTATCGCAAGGTAGGCTCCGGGGAACTACGGCGCGGGGTGCGCGTTCGCAAAACGGACACCCCCGCACGACGGTAGGTTAGGCGCAGAGGGCTTCAGTTTCCAGGCGCATGAGCGCATCCCGGACGTTATTCCGGCTGTCCTTCGTGATTGCGGCAAAGTTTGGCGGCTCGGCCTCGCCTACCTCACTCTGCCACACGCGGGCGAGCAAACTTGCAATCTCATCGCTCATGCCGTGGGACTGAAATGGAATCTGGCGTGTGCGAGAGAGGAATCGGGGCTCCAGGCCATCCGTCGCATTGCAAGTGAACACAAAGATCGTAGCTGGCGGGAACGCCGTCGCGTCCAGCTTCGACAGGAATGCTAACTGCGCAGCATTGGACATCCGGTCTGCTTCATCCACGATAACGACATGGAGCGTACCCCCATGCGGCGCGTACCAGCATCGGCGAATTACTTCGTCCACCTCGCCCGCTGTGCATTTTTGGGACGGTATGTGGTGCACTTCCGCCCTGATAGCATCGGCGAGAGCCAACGCCATCGCTGTCTTGCCCGTCCCGGGATTGCCTGAGAACAGCCAAGCCGATGCGTACGGCGCGTCTGCAAACTTGGCGAGAATTTTCTTAGGCTTCTCCAGCCCCACAAACTCGCCAATGGTTCGCGGTCTGTACTTCTCCGCGAGAGACTGCGGGAAACCTAGTTGCGTCTGAGATGCGGCTGAAAATAGCATGTCAATTCCCTTCCTTTCCGAGCACGTCCAGGACACGCTCTGCAACTGCGTCCGATTGCCGGACGTTCTCCGGCCATACCCAACCGAGACCAAGAACAAGCAAAGCTCCAATGGAGCGGTCTGCCATCGTTTCCAAGGCAAGTCTCTGTACCTCGCTCATGCTTCCTCCCTTTCGGTCTGAGTCTTGCGAAGGATGTAGTCGGCGGCTTTTTGCGCGGCAGATGCGGCTGTTACGATTAGGCGCGAATCGCTCTTGAGTCTCTCAATCCATGTCCGCAGATACGCGGCAGAGTTTTCAATGGTCCGATTCTCAATGCCAGTGACACCACAAAGCATTGCGGCACCACACTCCGCTACCAGTTCCTCTTTCGAGTAGGACTCAGAGCCGAAGGAATTCAAATTCTCGATTCCTTCGCGGCCAACGCGGCTGACATGGCCGGTCGCGTGAGTAAGCTCATGAAAAAACGTCGAATAATATTCTTCGCTGGAGCGAAACAAGCCGATTGACGGCATGCCGACAACGTCCCTGCTAGGCGCGTACCATGCTTTGTCGGATTGCTCGAATGCGGGCTTGTTCGGCATTCCCGCGACGATTTGCTCGCAATCCTCTATCGGGTTGTTGGTGCGGGTTTCTTGCAAGGCAGAGGCGGGCAAGTCAATGCCCTCGGTCTGAGATAGGTTGAAAACGTTCGAATAACGGAGCAAGAATGGTTTAGAGAGTCGCGTCCCGCCGTCTCGCGTCGTGTATTCGCGTTCTTCGCCGATGTTCCAATAGATGACCGGGGAAGACTTCTCGCCCTTGCGAATCCTCCCGCCGATCTTGTTTGCTTGATTGAAAGTAAGCCAGAAACGCGAGGGATAACCCTGAGACGCAAGGGTTAGGACGTTCAGCCCGCGATAGGGTTTCTGAGAGATGAGATTGACGGGTAGCTTTGCCGACCACGGTTTGCGCCACGGTGCGACGCCAGACTCCAATTGCTTGATGATCCGGTCGGTAATGATTTCGTAGACGTTCACGATTGCACCCCCTGTTTGAACTGGCGGGCGAAGGCGCGAATCTGTGCTGCCCTCTCCCGCGCTTCCCTGATTTGCTGCGTTCTGGTTTTCATCGGCTTTTGTCCTTTATCGCATGTATGCACTACGCAGCCAGTAAGAGCACATCAAATGCCAACATGCGAGTTACTGCAAACATGCGGGTTAGCTCAGGCAGAGCACGGTAGAGAGGACGGAAAAGGGTAAACAATTTCCGTCAACAGGAAAATTAGTGCATACATGCGAGTATCCGGAAAACGGACACAATAGGACGGGGTAGGACGAACAGCAGCCGTAAGTAAGGGAAGGAAGCACAGCACGATAGAAAGCAGCGGGAAGGCCGCAATGCTTTGCAGTGCGGGCATATCAGAGAAGAACGCCGGAACGGCGCGTCGGATGGAAAGCAGACCGTCCGTGCGCGCTATTCCTGAGTCCGCAAACCGGACCGAAGGCTAGAAAACGAAACCCAAAGTGACGCCAGCGAGAAGAGCAGCAAGAGCGTCATAACCGGCAGGTCGAGTATTGGTCTTAGTAGGTCGAATGCGCTCGCAGGGAAGGCCATGAGTCTGCCAGAACTATGTACAAGGCCAAGTCTGAGAACGACAAGTTCTACAATGAAGTAGCTGAGAAACGCGGTGAGACAGGCACTCCCTGTCATCGCAAGTGTGTTCCGGAGTTTGCCTGGTGCGAGGATTGCCGCGGCAAGAAGCAACAGTGCGCAGACCCAATACACAAGAGTCAGCCATGAACGCTGGCTTTGAAAGTGACTCAGCAGACGGGCAATTGCCGTGTAAAGGGCGCATAGGCCAGCAATGAGATAGAAGAATCTCGCTGGTATGAACATGGCGCTCGCAGTATACGAAACTCTGGTGTACGGAGCAAAGGCAGGCCCCACTGCCGATAGAGACAGGCGGATTGACGCCCGAAGGCCACTCGAAGCCGTGTGTAAAAGGCCGCTGGATTCATTGCGCGCCCGAAAACCATGCCATCTGACGTTGGCCGAGAGTCTCGATGAAAGAGTAATTTCGCGTTTTTTGTGTGCAAAAGTCGCAATTTTCTTTCGAGCGCGATTCGCACCGTGAAGAAAATTTCCGTTTAGATGAACCCCTCCGCAAATTCGCTGCTAAGTCCTGTATTTCGCGTGTGCAAATCTCGCATTTTTCGCTCAACTAGAGAAGTCTCTAAATGAATGCTGCGACGTTCGCAAACTTGCAAACTCCAAGCACCCCGGAATGATCTTAGTAGCTGATTTGTCAGTGGATTGCCTTGAGTTTCTTCCCTTCCCTGCTGTGCGGCTGCGCTGCTGCTGTTGCGCTCTTCTCTCGCGCGGTCCGGGACTATAGGTACCCTATTGCTTTTTTGGGGTAGGGGAGGGGGCTGTAACCCCCGGCCTGACCTCCCTCCGACCCATGTTTACCTGATAAAAATCCTTCTCCATGTCCCCATGTCCCGCAACGTGTCCACGAGTCCGTGCGGGACATCAATCGGGAAAATGTCCACGAACGTGCGAAGCGGGTCCCTTCCGCGTGACTCCCCGTCACAGCAGTAACGGTGTCAAGCGGTCACAGGAGACTCTATGAAACGTAAACGCCCAAGCACGCGAGAAGGCCGCCGACGACTGGTCGAGCTTACGGCCCTCCTGCGGATTCGCTCCACCCGGAAGTCGGAGCGCGAGAAAGCACTGCGGGAACTTGACGCGCTGGCACCTATATTGCCGTCCGTCCAGACGCAAAGCCCCAACGTTGTAAGTGGGCAGACGGCATGAGAGGCCGCCGAATAAAACCAAGCACCGTCGAAGGCCGACGCCGCAAAGCCGAACTCGGGAAAATCATAGCGAACGCCAGAACACCAAAGGCCGAACGTGAAGCCGCGCTGCGGGAACTCGAAGCCCTTGCGCCGCTCGCATCCGGACAAGATTTGCAAGACTGGAATCAGCGAATTGAAACCGCGAAAAATGGGTCCAGCTCGCCGGTCAAGGCTGAAGGTGGAAGCATCCTTTCCCGTGGGACTCCCGATTCGAACAGGATCGCCCTGGAGCAAGCCCTCACGCTCTTAGCCGTCGAGGACCGGGCGCGCTTCATCCGCAAAGCCGAGAATGCGACGGCCCAGGAGAAAGCTGAAGTAATTCTGGCCGAGCTTCCTGACCATCCCCTGAACAAGCTGGCGCGTGAGTTGGCTCATTATCTCTGGGAACAGGACCTCAGCAACCCAAAGCCCTCCGCCGAAGCACTGACGCGCGGCAAGGTTCGCGGCTGGCTGGCCCGGCAACCGTTTAACAGGCACGACGTTCGCGGCAATGTGCAGACGGTCTCCGATGCGGTCAATGATGTGTACCGCCTGCTCGCTGAGCGCGACAGCGCGGACCCCGGATGGTTCGTTCGTCGTGCTGAGAAGTTGCTAGATGCACCGGCACTTCTCCCGGTCAAAACGGAGCGCGGTCCAGAACCTGAGCCGCCTCAGGCGTCTTCCGCAATCCCGATAAAGGGTGAGGAAGCACCGCCTAGCCCAATAGAGCGGGTAGGCTCCGACCGCGCGCAACTTGTAGAGATGATTCTCAGGACCGATTCGTTTCTGCGGAGCCTGTCGGCAGTCAACTTCGAATTAAACGAAAAAATCCGCGCGGCGCTGACCGCAGAACTTCTGAGGGTCGGCCATATCGCGGGAACATGGGCGGCGGCGCTGTACAACAGCCTCCGGCGCGAATACAAACTTTTCAGCTTGCCGGAGAGACGCTTCTGATGGCCTTCGACATTTCGATACTTCCGAACGGCATGGCGCAACTCGTTGCCGAGAACGGCGATGTCGTCCGGTACAGCCTCTTTGAAGGACATACGGTCCTCGGTCTCTGGTCGGGAAGCGACAGAACGGAATATCGAACTGCTGTTGCTGAGTTTTGCGGCGGCCTAGGGCGCATGCCAGAAACCTCAGATGGTCGCCCGAGTCGTGCCCACGAAGGTCTGATAGCTGAGCGCACTCTCGCCCACGAACAAATTCTCATCTGAAATCCCGTCACAGAACACCTTAAGTCGTCACGCCGAAAGAGACTGAAAATAAATGGCCAACCCACTTGAGATGGCCGGGTCGCGTTCGACCAAGAAAACGCGATTCGCGCCAATCTTCATCAACAGACCTTACGGGCTTTACACCAACCGTAATCCTCTCCGCGACCCGTCTGACACGGCGTTTGAGAAGTTCTACGGCGGTCGCCCCGGTGCGCTCATCGGCGGCCAAAACGTCGAGTTGACGAACAAGCTGACGCTGGCGCGGCGCGCGGGAGTCAGTCAATTCTCTGCAGTCACATATCCGGACGTCCCGGATACTTTTTACTCTTTCCGGAAACAGGACGGAACCATCAAGGTCATTGTTGACACGACCGGGTTTGTCTATGCGGACAACCAGGACGGAACCAAGACACTTATCTTGACGAAGACTGCGGGCGCTGGTCAGTCCTATTTTCAAGGCGTCGGCAACACGCTGTACTTCGGCGACGGAATCGACCTCAAGAAATGGGACGGCACGAATACTTGGAACTGGGGCTCTACTGCCCCACTCGCTGCGCCCAGCGTCACCATTACGCCATCCGGCGAGTCAGCCGTGCTCTGGCAGGCCAACACGGTCTATTCGACGATGGGACTGCTCGTTGACGCCAACGGCAACGTACAGCAGATGACGTCGGTCAATGCGACCGGCACGAACACAACGCGCTACGGAACTACGGGAAATGGACAGCCCGCGTGGAACGCTGCGGGAGGCGGAACCACCACAGACAACACAGTCACATGGAAGAATTTCGGGCCGGTCGGGCTTTGGACGCCTAACACGCTCTATAACAACGCGTACGGCGGAGCCAGCGGAGGAACGCTGGCGAATCCGTGCATTATTTACGACCCAGCCACAGACGCTACTTACATCAACATCAACGGCGGGGGCGCTGGCGGA
>Ga0137399_10000703_pt1 | contig 13992 bp, 6 predicted proteins | sample czorhiz316metaG_FD_104810 | JGI IMG/M metagenome (GOLD analysis project Ga0137399, IMG submission 104810) | Vadose zone soil microbial communities from Angelo Coast Range Reserve, California, USA - czorhiz3.16 metaG | ecosystem: Environmental > Terrestrial > Soil > Vadose zone | place: USA...
CGGAGCCCCAAACTGGAACACACCGCCGTCCCGAAGCTCGCCCCGGCTGACACCGATGCTCGATCCGAGTCGCTTCTGGATTTCCGGGCGCTGCAGGCGTGCCGACGGCCCCGCTCCGAATCCCGCCGCGGCGAGCGTGACCGGCACGTCATCGTCGGAGCGCCGCCCGGGAATCCGCATGCCGACCCGGATCACCGAGTACCGCGCCTCCGGGACGTCGATCACCCGCACCCGCGGGCGATCCGGCGCCGCCGGGATCGCCGCCGCCGGCGCCGGGACCGCGTGACCGGCCCATCCGCCGAACCATTCGGTCGCGAGGGCGAACGCGCTGTCCGGGATGACGTCTCCCGCGATCACCAGCATCGAAGCGTCCGGGCGATAGTGATCCCGATGAAACGCACGAATCCGTTCGCGTGTAATCCCGGCGATCGAGCTGTCCGTACCCATCAGCGGCTGGCCGTAGGCATGACCGGCGAACAGCAGGCTCCACACCCCGTCCTCCGCGAGTGCTCCGGGATCGTGATGCGCGCGCTGCAGCGCGCGGAGCGCGTCCAGCTGCGCGCCCCGGACTTCGTCGTCGCTGAAGATCGGGTTGATCGCGGCGTCCGCGACGATCTCGAGCCCCGAGCCCAGATCCTTCGCGAGGAACGCTCCGCTCAAGGTGGCGTAATCACGGGACGCGGCCGATGAGACCGTCCCACCCAGCCGGAACACGTCCTGTGCGAACTGGCGGGCGTCGCGCGACGTCGTTCCACGGGTGAGCAGCCGGGCCGTGATCTGCCCCACGCCCGACAGACCGGCTGGCTCGCTGGTCTGGCCCCCGGGAGTGACGAGTGCGAACTGGACCACCGGAACGCGGCGGGAGGGGAACACCGCGACCTTCAGGCCGTTCTCGAGGGTTCGCATCACCGGTTGCGGAATCGTGCGGGCGGCACGCGTCTCGCCGGGGCACATGCCGAGCAGGATCGCGACGAGTCCGCCGGCGAGAGGGCCGAATCGATGACGCATCAGCGCACTCCCTTCTTCGGAGCCGCCGGCGTGGAGCGCGGACGGGGTGCGGGTGCGGCGGCTTTCGCCGCCTGAGCCACCGGGCTCGCCCACACGACGGTGCGATGACCCTCGGTGAACGTGTGTTCCGCGGCGTCGCGAATCTGCTGCGGCATGAGCGCGCGCACTTGATCCAGCCTGCGCGAGCCGCCCGCGAAGTCTCCCTCGACGCTGCGGGAAGTTCCGAGCGAGCGCCCCCAACCCTGACTGGTCTGCCAGCCGAGCAGGGCGTCCAGTTCAGTCTGCTTGATCGCGCCGCCGACATCGGCGGCTGCGACCGGGTTCTGGATCAGGCGATCGAAGCGGTCGAGCACTTCCCGCTCGGCCTCGGTCGAGTCGACGCCCGGCCGGATCGCCGTCACGAGGTAGTACATCCCGCCATCACGTCTGAGATCGAGACCGGACTCGAGCGCCAGGCACGCGCTGGAGTCCGTGACCAGCGCGCGCTCCAGCCAGGATCCCTCGCCATGCGAGAGCAGTCGATCGAGGACCTCGAGCGCCCGCGCGTCCGGGTCGCCTTCGGAGGCGGTGCGCCAGCCGATCACGAGGACGGGAACCTGCGCCACGACCGTGGCGCTGGCACGACGCTCGAGGATCTGGCGCGCCGGCGGCGCGGGCTCGACTCGGGCCGCTCCGCGGGCCGGAATCGGGCCGAACGCCCGCCGCACCATGGCCTCGGCCGAATCGGGCTGGAACTGGCCGCACACCGTGAGGCAGGTGCCGGACGGCCCGTAGTGGTCGCGCCACCACGCCTGAACCACCGGAAGCGTCAGTCGGCTCAGATCCGACTCGACGCCCTGCGCCGGCAGGCGGTAGGGATGCCCGGCGAACGCGGTTGCGTAGAGCCGTCGCAGGGACTGCCCGAGCGGGCTCTGTTCGTCGGACGACTGGTGCTCGCGTCGCAGCGCGGCGATCGCGGCCGCGAGACTCTTCGCGGTGAGCGCGAGGTGCGCCATGCGATCGGCTTCGAGTCCGAGTGCCAGCTCGAGCGCCTCGGGCGGAACGTTGTCGTCGACACAGGCAAAGTCGGGCGCCGAGAATGCGGTCACGGATCCGCCTTCGCGCTGGATCAGGTGATAGTGCTCCCCGGACGGACGGCGCGTGGTCCCGGCGAACAGGAGGCCGTCGAAAAGATGGGTGAGCCCGCTCTGGCCGGACCGCTCGTAGCGCGTTCCGGACGGGAACCACAGCGCGACGTCCACCGTGGCGGCGCCGGTGTCCGGGGCCAGCGCGACCCGCAGCCCGTTCGCGAGCTGAAACGTGCGAACGACGCGGGGACCGATCTCCACGGCGCCCGCGTTCCGCGCGCCGAAGCCGACGCCGAGGACCGCGAGCATCGGGAGAACGCAGTATCGAAGCCTCATGTCGAAGGCCTTTCGTCGTTGGAGAATGGGATCAGCGAAGGAAGACCACGCGCACCGAGGAGCGGTGCCCACCCGCTTCGAAAGCGATGAAGTAGAGCCCGGTCGCCGTCAGACGCCCGGAAGTGTCGCGACCATCCCACGACGCCTCCCGCCACTGGCCCTGCGCCAGTGAACCGTCGAACAGGTCCGTGACGCGACGCCCCTGCGCATCGTAGACCGACACGCGTGCGTGCGCCGCGGCCGGCGCACCGGCGCCGAGCGCGAAGCGCACCACGCTCGGGGCATCGCAGACTTGATGCGGGTTCGGGCCCAGCAGCTGGATCCCGAGCGGCATCGCGGGCGGACCCGGAACGCCGAGGCCGGCGATGGTCCAGCGCAGGGCCTTGAGCCCGTCCGGAATGCCGTACCCGACCAGCGTGTCCGGTGTGGTGGCACGCGACGCGGTCTCTCGCAGCGCGCGGATGATCGTGGTCGGTGTGAACCCGGGGCGGGCCTGGATCATGCACGCCGCGAGCCCGGCCAGGAGCGGCGTCGAGAACGACGTGCCACTGTGGCTCTCGTAGGTCTGTGGATTCCCGCTCACGCCCACCAGCGCGTTCGACGAACCGAGCGCCATGAGGTCGGGCTTGATCCGGCCGTCGGAGCTGGGACCGAACGACGAGAAGCTGGCGCGGAGGCCCGAGGAATTCACCGCGCCGACGGCGATCAGGCTGTCGCCGTTGACATCCGCCGGTGACACGATCTTCCGCCACGGCGTGTTGCCCTCGTTCCCCGCCGCGGCCACCACGAGGATGCCCTTGCTGGCCGCGATCTCCGCGGCCTGCGCAATGTTCGTGGTGTGCCCGTTCATGTCGGCGTAAGTATAACTGCCGACCCCTCCGTCGAACGTGTTGTAACCCAGCGACGTGGTAATGAGATCGGCACCGAGGCTGTCGGCCCACTCCGCGGCCATGCCCCAATACACCATCTCGATCGTGCTCTCCGTGGCGTCCACCTCGGTGCGGGCCAGCGCATACTGGGCGCCCGGCGCGGTTCCCACATAGGTGCCCGGCTTGTTGCCGGCGATGCAGCCCATCACCCACGTGCCGTGATGGCAGTTGGTGGCGCTCAGGGTGTCCTGGGTGTAAGTGTCGCCGTCCACGAAATCGCGCTCGAAGCCGGGAGCGATGACGACCGGCGCCAGCGCCTCGTCCTTGTCGTGGTAATTGAAGCCATCGTCGATGATGCACACCAGCACGCCGGTGCCGATGTAGCCGGAATCGTGGACTGCGGCGACGTTGAGCTGATTCACCGCGGGCGCATTCAGGCCGTAGTTGATCGAGTGGGTGGCGATCGCGCAGGTTCCGCAGGCCGGACCCGGCGTGGAGCGCAGCGCTCCGCCTTCATCCGGCGGGTCGAGGGCGCGCGTTGCCCGCTCGACCGGATGCAGGCGGCTGACGAACGGCAGCGCCGCGACCTCCGCGAGCCGGGCGCCCGGAACCTGGACCGCGACGCGGTTCATCCAGCGCGAGGTCGCGAACGGCACCAGGCCGCGCGCGCGCAGCTGGTCGAGATACGGGGCCCACAGCGAAATGTCCCGCTCGTCCACCAGCGGATCGACTCCGGTCCGGCGCCGCCGCTCGAGCGATCGCGGAGACAGCTCGGCGCGCGCCCGGCCGAGGGCGCGGGCGATATCCTCGGGCCCGCGCTCGCCCTTGTCGGCGAACGTGATCCAGACCGGCGAGGGGCGCTCCTCACCCGCAATCGCGAGCGGCAGGAGACGCAGGTCGAGCTTGGCGGCCGCTTCTCGGGCGATCGGAAGACCCGCGGCCAACACCCGGGCGTACGGCGCCTGCAGCGCGACGCCCAGCGCCAGCGCGATCGCGACGCGTTGCGCACCGCGCCGGTTCATTCGATGGATCGACATTGCACTCCTCGCGGCCCTTCCCGATCTTCCCCAGACGACGACTTACGACGCCGCGGGAGCGAGCAACCTCACCTGGGCCTCGATCCGGCCGACTTCGAGGCCCGCAGCATTCCGCAACAGCGGGCGGCTCACGCTCGCGAGCCGTCCGAGCTCGACGTCCGACAACACTCCCAACTGCTCGAGCAGCGCCACCGCCACCGGTCCGAGCGCGCGTCCGGCGCCATCCTCGGACTTGATCGCGAGCCCCAGCCCGCGTTCCACGAGCCCGATACACTCGAGACCCTCGGCCCCACCCTTCGCCACCAGGCGTCCCGGAACCGCCTCCATGAGCTCGGTCCCGAGCCGCCCGGCCCCCGCGGTCAGGCGCGGGTTCGACATCATCGCGCGGCGGATGCGATCCAGCGCCGCCGCCCGGGAGCCGGCCTCGCCGACACCCGGCGAAGCCGGATCCGCCGCGGCCAGCACCGCGTAGCCCCGGGCCATTGCCGACAATGGGAGCGCGAACACGCTCACGCTGCATCCATCCACCGCAACCCCCAGCGAGTCGGCGGGGACCGCGCACACCTCGGCGATGGTGCGTTTCATCAATTGCTGGACCGGGTGCTCGGCGCGCTCGTAGCCGCTCGTCGGCCACCCCTCGGACAGCGCCAGGCACAGCATCCCAGCGTGTTTTCCCGAACAATTATTGTACACCGGAGAGCGGTTTTCCGGATGCCCGCGAAGCTCGGCCAGCGACTCCGGGTCCAGGGGATCGTGATAGCCGCAGGCCAGTGCGGACTCCTCGAGGCCGAGGGTCGAGAGGATGGCGCGCACCCGGCCGATGTGCTCGGGGCTCCCGGTGTGCGAGGCGCACATGACCGCAAGGTCCTCGTCCGCCAGCTTCCAGCGTTCGGCATGCCCGCGTTCGACCAGCGGCAGGAGCTGAAACGGCTTGGCGGAGGAGCGCAGCGTCGTGACGAGGCCCGACCCTGGGGTCTCGAGCACGGCGCGTCCGGAGCGGTCCACGACCGCGGCCTGAACCCGATGCCTCGACTCCGGGATCGAGCCACGCCACACCGTCACGTCGAGCTGGAGGCGCATGGTCTGGGCGGGGGGATGGTCGCTGGAGCCCGCAGCGGCTCAGGGAATCAACGCACCACGACGAAGCGATTCTGAAACGTCAGCGACGCGGATTCCACGCGGTACATGTAGATCCCCGAGGCGACCTCGTGACCGCTCTGGTTCCGGAGGTCCCAGCGCTCGAAATCCCGGACCGGATCATCGTGCTCCAGCTTGACGACCAGGTCCCCGGCCACCGTGTAGATCTTGATCGTGCTGCGCGCCGGAAGATTGATGAAGTGCACTTCATGGCCGCCGGGCTGGTCCCAGGCTTCGTTCGCGCGATACGGGTTCGGCACCACCGAGACTGTCGACAGGTTCTGCGTGGGCCCGGCGGTCGGCTCGATCGGCTCCGCGATCATGTTCGCGGCCTTGTTGTTCAGGTTGATCCGCGGGCAGGTGGTCGAGTCTCCGGGGGTGCCGCAGTGCGCGTAATTTCCCGAGGTGTCGTACGGTCCCGGCACGAACAGGTCGAGATTGACGTTGTCGGTCGTGTTCAGACCCTCGTACGTGATCGAATACCAGGTGCGGAACCCGTCGTGAGGACCGGGCGGCGGCACCAGTTTCATGACCGAGTCGCGCGGCGACAGGCAGCGACCGAAGTGATCCACGCGCCGGCAGACCTTCTCCCAGTTCCCGCTCGAGTCGGGGTCCACGAACGTGACGATGCTGTCGTTCACGACGCGAGAATCGCAGATGAAATTCAGCGACGTGGTGTCGACCCGTGAGAAGTTCCAGGTGATCGCGGCGTTGGGATTCAGCGAGTAGCGCCGCAACAGCAGCATCCTCGAGGTGTCGGGAGTCCCGACCGCGCGCCAGACACGGTAGCCCCCGAAGTCGGGGCGCGCCTCTGCGCGCCGATCACGATGGAAACGGATCGAAATCGTGCGCGGCTGCTGGCGAAGACTGTCCGGGCGGGGGCCGAAAAAGCCCCCGCAAACGAAAGGATTGAACAGTGTGCTGTCCTGGTATGCGCCGGCGTAGCCCCACAGCGGGATCGTGGGAAACCCCGTCTGCGCGCGCGCCGGAGGCGCATTGGCGCCGGCCAGAACGGCCAGCGCCAGTGCGAACGCGAGATGCCTGGGAAATTCGAAGCGTCGACCGCGGCTCTCCATTCATTACTCCTGGGGATGGTGTCCGGGCGCCGTGAGGACCTGCCGGGGTACGCTCTTCGCGCCGCCCGTCATGAGCGTGCGCGCGCCACCCTGGAAGGAAGGCATCCCCGGGGCCCGAACCGGCCGCGAAGTGTTCGCGAGCGCCGGACGGTTCGCGCGGAACGCGTCGGGGGACTTGCTCAATCCCCAGACGTTCTGAAGCACGAAGTCCACGAGACCCACGAAGTCCGACTTCGTGAACAGCCAGGCATCGAAGGCCGTGTAGAGGATCGGAGCGCATTCGCGCCCGTGGTAGTAAGAGGCGATCGGCAGCTCGTCCGGCGGCAACGTCGGATCAGACTGCGGCAGGACCACGTTGTAGAGCGAGTCCAGCGTCGATTCGATGTCTTCCGGCCCGATCGGGTTGGTGTTGAGGTTCTCGGTGATGCGGTTCTCCTGCTGGATCTCGCTGAACGCAAAGATGTCCTGATAGAAGCCGTTGGCGCGATACGGAGGCATGCTGTCCCCCAGCGCCAGCGATTTCAGCCGCAACGAGTCCGGCATCAGAGCGTAATTGGGACCGCCCGGCAGCCGTCCGATGGGATGCTGGTTCGTCGCGGAGCGGCTGGTCTTGTGGTACCGGTAGAGCGAACCGAACGCGTCGTGAATGTCGTTGCGCCAGTGGACCAGGTCGTACATGAACCGGCCCGGAATGAGCTCGCGGCCGTCCGCCGAGTAGGTGCCGGCGTCCGAGCGGTCGAAGTGCACCTGGGCCGAGTGCGCGATGCCGCTGCCGAGCAGCCACACCTGACCACCCTGCTTGACGTAGGTCGCGAGCGTGTTGACCTTGTTCGCGTCGTTCATGTAACCGAGCGCGCTCTGGGCGTTCGCGACGCTCAGACCGTTCCCGGTCTTTCCGGAGGCGATGAAATCGTTGATCCAGATGAGGTGTCGGAACTTGCCCAGCTCGACCAGACTCACCGTCAGGTCCCCGCGGCCGGTTCGGGTGCTGAACGTATCGTAGTCGTAGCCGGCGAATATTCCGGGACGACTCACGGTTCCAGCCGGATACCCCCCTCGATAGGCGAAGCCTCCGTGCGCGAACAGGAACGTGTCGAATTCAGCCGCCGTGGGCCAATTGCCGGTGGGGGGGAGATACGTGGTCGTGCCGCTTCGATAGACGTCCAGAATGAAGCGGGTGTCGTTGATCACTCCCAGCTGGTGATCGAACGTCGGCTTGACCACCCGGAAGTTCACGATCCCGAGGCTCTTCAGACCATTGTTGTCCGCGGCCTCGACGTAGAAGAACATCACGGTGTCGCGCAGGAACGGGCCGATCGTGGCGGACGTGTTGTTGATGCTGGCCGCCGACCAGCGCCCGATATCCGTGTTCTCGTTGTTTCGTGGCGTCTCGTCCGCCACGTCGCCGCCCAGCCTCCAGCGATAGGCCGCGATCTGGGCGCCCGCGTCGCTGGTGGCGGTCCAGTTGAATGTGACCGGCGTGTTGAACGGCACCTCGACGTGAATCCAGTTGTTCTGATCCGTCGGGTTGTAGCTCCCACCCCGGTACGTGAACGTGAAGAACTCGTTGAAGATCGTGAGCTTGGGACCGCCGGCGCCCGCCAGCTTCACGGTGATGCGCAGACAGTTGTTGTCGAGCGTGAAGATCGGCGAGTAGGCCCCGGCCTCGTCGAACGCCACGACCACGAACAGATAACTGGCGTCGGGGGTCAGGTTCGTGTATCGGGCCACCGTGGTATCGGCGCTCGTGGAATCCCAGCCCGCGAACGTCGGGGCGTAAAAGTTGCGTAGTTTGTCGAGACCGCCCGGACTCAGTGCGACGTCGAGCGGGAAATCACCACTCTGCGAAAGCAGCTTGAACTTGTACTTGACCGGCTTCTGCGTGAACTGGCCGTCGACATCCGCGCCCTGCCAGGTGATCCGCAGCGAGGGCGTGACATAGGCCGTGACCAGGTGATTGGGCTTGGGGTCCAGGATGTCCACGGTCGGGGCCACGGTGTACGAGAAGAACGCGCGGGTCACGACCTGTGAAGAATCCCCCCCGTTGTCCACGGCGCGGATCGCAAACGTGTGGAACGCGATCGCTTTCGACAAGGAGTCACTGGGATCGGGCGTCGTGGCCTTGAAGAAGATGATCTCCTCGTTCTTCAGGGTCTTGGTCCACTTGATCGGGGAGCCGCCGCTCAGATCGGGATCGATCGAATACAGAAAGTAGTCCACCCGCCCATCCGGGTCGTTGCCGATCCAGTCGAGCTTGTAAGCGTAGAAGTACCGGCTGGTGGTGTCGTACGGTGCGCTCGTGAGCCGCACCGAGGGCGCAAGGTTCGGGACGATATTGCTGGTGAGCGACTTGCTGCATCCCCCGGCCGCGAGCCACGTCGCGGCCAGCCCGGCGAGCAAGTAGATGAAGGCGACCCGGGTGGTTTTCATGGCGTGCCTCTCCCGCTGACGGCTGAGGTGGACCCGGTACTGGTCTGACTCGAATGGAAGCTCTGTGCCGGAGTCGGCGGCGGGGGAACGGTGAAGGGGATCTCGAAATGAGCGCAGCGGCCGGTACCCAGATCCAGCTCACAGGCCCGGCAATCGCACAGTTCGACCTCGAGGTACACCGTCGGGCCGACGATGCTCGGATCCAGCACAATGTTGTTTTGCTGGAGCCTGCCGGAGCCACCGCCCACGATTTGGTTTAGGAAGCTCGGCGCCCAGACCGCCGGCTGGCCGCCCGCATTGAGACCGCGGAAGGTCAAGGTCCACCGCATTACGAGACTCGCGGAGGGACCGCCAATGCGGTTCGGCTTCGAGCCCGGATCGGGATCGTAGGGATCGTCGTCGTTCCCCACCAGGTAGATGTCGAGCGTTCGCGAGGGATAGATCGTCGATCCGTTCGCGGCCGGCTTGAAGTTCGGATCGGTCGCCAACAGATACGGGGACTTGTCGACGTAGAACGTGAGAACGCGCCGCCGCAGATCGATCTCCTGGGGGCTGCCGATCCCGGCGTCCACCCGCTCGGCGAGCTGGCGCGCGGTCTCCCCCAGGGAATTGTCAATGATATCGTCCTGGGCGCCGACCGAGCTGGTCAGGAATCCATCCACGGCCTTCACGTTGGCATACGCCTTCCCGGCCTGATTCACGCCGTAGTACCCATTGACGATGGTGTTGCGTTGGACCGACGCCGGGTCGAAATTCGGATACAGCTTCGAGAGCGACGGCACGCTCTCGGGCCCGAATTCCGATCCCTTCTGCGTGAGGTAGGTGGAAATCACGCCCTTGAAACCGACCGGGGAGCCATTGTAGGGCCCCGGGTGAATCACCACGGCGCTGCCGGGCGGCAACCCGGTGGTGTCGGGAAGACTCGGATCGACCGGTGAGACCTGTACGTTATAGGGCGTATCCGGGTCGAATCCACCGCTGGACATGACGATCCATGAATTCATGTCCACGGTGTCGTTCTCGGCCCGCACGTAGATGCGGTTCTTGTAGATCTCGAAGAACGTCCTGCGCTCGGGCCGAAGCGCCGGGAGCACCTGTACCGAATCCCGGTTCAGATAGCTTCCGTCGACGCTCGGAATGCTGGTCCAGTCCGGCAGATCGATGTAGTAGTCGCGGGTGCCCGGGGGATGGACGTACGGATACGCGTTCCGGTCCGGTCCCGAAAACCACGTCAGCGGGCTGATGTTCATCATGAACTTCCGCGACGTCTGGCGCGCGCCGCCCGCGTGGTCCAGGGCGCGCAGCGTGAACTGCTTGGCGCCCGGCGCCGCGGCGTCCGAGGCCCCCGAGTTGTAGGTCACGCTGTGCACCGAGGAGTCCACGCTGATGAACTGCGACTCGTCGAGCTTGTACTGGTAGCCGGTGACGAACGTGCCGACCAGTGTCGGCGCTCCGTACCAGTGGAAGCTCAACACGCCGTTCGCGGGAACCGTATCCTTGAGCGTCGGATGGTGCACGTCGAACGTGTCCGTGATGATCTTGGTGTAGTTCATCAGGACCGGCGCGGACCCCGGAGTGGTCTGGAACCAGATCTTCGAGACGGACCGCGCGTCGTCGATCGAGACCAGCGGCGGATAGCGGTCCTGGGCGTTGAAGATGAAGCGCGCCGGCGTCGGGTCGGGCTTGCCCTTGTTGTCCACGGCGTAGATGAAGAACGCGTGCTGCCGGTCGGGTGACGCCCCGGTCACCGTGAAGATGAACGTGGTGTCGGTCTTCGCGGTGAAGTGATAGTCCTGAGGCTTCGGCCCCGGCAGACTCGGCAAGGGGATCCCCGGCGGCGACGTCGTGACCGTCTCAACGACCGCATAGTAGAAGCCCGCCACCGCCCCATCCACGTCCGACCCCGCCCAGTACAGGTGGTACTGGACCGGAATCGTCCCCGGTGGCGACGGAATCGGATGACCGTCCTTGTCCTTGACGGTAATCGTGTCGGCCGGCGCCGAGGTGATCCAGGTTTCTGGGGCTTGGTTGTTGTCGGCGGGTGCGAGGGGCTTACGGCAGCCGACTGCTAGAAATAGCGAAAAAAGGCACAGCAGGAACCCAACGCGTAAACGCATTCACGTCCCCCGGCACGCCCAGTCTTGTGAAGGGAATGGGTGCACGGTAACAAGACCCCATCGGCCCGTCAAGCCTCAACCCCTCGAATTCTGGCTCAATTCAGGGGTGGCGCTTACTCGCGAGACCGAGCCCGGCCTCGCGGTAGCACCCCGAAAACACGCAGGAGGGCGGGGCCTTCGCCCCGCCCTCCCGGTTTGCTGCTCTACGAACGAGCTGCGACTACTTGAGGACCGTCAGCTTCTTCGAATTCACAATGTGACGGTTCACATACTTGACCTGGGTGAAGTAAACGCCACGGGGCACGAGGTGACCCTGGTCGTTCACACCATCCCACGTCAGCGTGTGCTCGCCGGCCGGGAACATCCGGTCAGCCAGCTTCCTCTGCAGACGGCCCGCCACGTCGTAGATGTCGACTTCGACGCGATCCGAATGCGCAAGGCCGAACCGAACCACGGCCGAACCACTGCGCAGCGGGTTGTTGCTGAAGTTGCCCACGAAGTCCACGTACTGCTGACCACTACCAGTGTTCGGCGTGTCGAGCAGGATGATCGGAACTCCCTGCACCGCGCAGATCGAACCGAACACGTTGGCGAAGGCCGTGTAGTAGTACTGCAGACGTCCCGTGGTGTTGATGTCGAACTTGCTGGTCAGACCGAAGATGTCCCAGCCCTCAGTCAGCGTGTACCAGGGATGAGCATCGTCGCCCTTGTTCTCCACCGCCGAAATGTAGGGACCGAGGACGCCGTAGTTCGTGTAGCGAGCGCCTTCAATCGCATTCGGGGTGGTGGTGCCGTTGATGACATCCAGCAAGTCCAGCGTGTAGAAGCAGGCGTTACGGATACCGTACGTCACGGGCGCCGCGCCCAGATCCGCAGACTGCGGGATAATCTCGGCCGAGAAGGCCAGATTGCCCGAGTACTGCGAGTATCCGACGTTACCCGCCGCGAAGCTGAGGTCGACGCCCAGGTAGCCGTTGGTGAAGTCCTCCTGCGGAGGACCACTTGCCCACGCGTCTTCCACGAATCCGTTGCCACCTGCCAGCAGGCCCTTGCGCGCGGTTTTGGTGGACGAGAGCAGGAAGTCCGACAGGATTCCCACGTCGTTCGCGCTGCGATCCGTGAACGGTCCAAGGATACTGGTGTTCAGATCGCCGCTCAGGACCAGCAGGACCTTGTAGTAGCCCTTCAGCATGTCCGGCGTCGGAGCGTTGACTTCGTCCTTGCCGGCGATCAGGTCGCCACCACCGTGAGACTTGTTCGAGAGCCGCGCACCGAGCGAGTTGTGACCGTTATTGGTCGACTCGGCGCACTTCACGTCGTACTTGTCCCAGGTCGTGCCGGCTGAAGAGTTCTTGTTCACGAAGTAGGCGGGATTGTTCACCTCACCGTAGAGGCCACCACCTGCCGGAGCCGCCCAGCCGTTGTTCTGGCCGCGCTGTCCAGCGGACGTGGCGCCAATCGAGTCGGCGACACTGGTCCACACCACTTCGTCACCGCGACGATCGTTCCAGTCGACGTACAGCATGCACGCCTTCTGCGCGCCGCCGTAAGCCGGGTCCTTCCATTTGTCCGGAAGAACCGAGAACTCCTGCCACCGGTGTCCGTCGAAGCTGCTCTCCTGCACCTGCGGATACACCGTATTGGTGTCAGGTGAGAAGTCGACCTTTCCGATCGTCGGACCCGAGAGGTCCTCACGACGGAAGAAGTACTCGGTGTGCGTACCGGGCGTAAACATGCCGTCCGGCAGAATCGCCACACCTTCGGTCGTCAGGCTGTCTCCGGTGAAGCCGGTGACGCTGGTCGGCTTGATACGGATCCAATCCGGCGTCGTTCCGCACACCACGTTGTTCTGGTTCAGCGTCGTCACCGTGGTGTCCTTCACGAAGCAGCGCTTGATCTTGTTGTTCGCAACGTACGTCGCAACGTTGGCACGCGACGCGATCTCGGCCTCATGATACGTGGAGGCCCAGGTCTTCGAAGCGCCGCCCTGCGTCTTGTCGATGCCGTCACCCAGACAGGCAAACACGTTGTACGCCTGCATGGTGTCGCACCGCGCGCTGTTCCAGGTCAGGGTGTTCCAGCCCGGAGCAGCCGGATGCACGCCCTTCGACTTGTCGCCCGGATTGGCCTGATAAATCGACCAGAACGAGCCGTCGTTCGCGCTGTACGCAGTCGCCGAGGTCGGAACGCGGCGCAGACCGCTCGCCACGTTGCCCGCGGTGACGTAGTTGCCGGGACCCGGCTTGATCCGGAACACCATGTCCACCCGGATGCTGTTGCCGGCTCCGTTCGCATTCACCACCACCGAGTCCGCCGCCACGTCGTAGCGGTTTCCGCCCTGGCCCACCATCGGAGCGATGTTCAACGACGCCCGCACCAGAGCGGTGCAGGTATCGAAGTCCGCCGTTCCGACCAGACTCGAGGTCTCGTTGACCGGGAACGTGTCGACGAACCACTGCCAGATGTCGTTCGAGATGGCCTGAGGCACGCCATCCACGATCGCCAGGGCGAGGTTGTCGAACAGACCCAGGCCGATGCCGCCGCCACACAAGGCGTCCGAGATGCCGAAACGGAAGCACTCGCTCAGCTTCGACTGGAAGATACGCGCGGAGTCCGGAATCCCGCTCACGTTCGACGTGGTCAGAGCGGAGTTTATCTTCGCGCCATCGTAGTTGTTGGCGCAGATCGGATCCGGCTGGAAGTAGCGGAAAGTCGGACGACGGAGACCGCTCCAGCACTTGCTTCCATCCGCCTGACGCACCGGGTACCACTCGAAACCGAACTGCCAGAGTGCACCGGTGGCCGGCAGATTGAAGATGCCGGTGTAGATTTCGTACATGTTGTAGTAGTCCTCGGTACCCTCCGCCATGTCCGTCGTGAGGTTCCACGCGTTCGGCGTCGTGTTGCCGGTACCG